>VAPC010990179.1_pt1 | contig 14723 bp, 17 predicted proteins | sample 3395121 | NCBI WGS metagenome assembly VAPC01 (sample SAMN08290434, study PRJNA428436) | hydrothermal vent metagenome | isolation source: Deep-sea hydrothermal vent chimney | place: Indian Ocean: Southwest Indian Ridge | depth 1711 m m
GCGCTCCGTTATCTGTCACATTGGTTGTTGTCTTGGCAGGCGGTGAGTTATACGGAAGCACATCAAAATCAGTGCCGAATCCGTCAATACCTCGATACTCGCCTAAAGAATCTGATATTAATTTTTCAATATTAAAAAAATAGGCCTGACGCACTGCTTCGCCCTTCTCACTATGCTGTAAGCCCGACTGACATCCGTAAAATCCAACAGAGACCAGCAGTACGACCAGGGGAACCAGCAGTTTAATATTTCTCATCATTACGCCTCCTTAATATACCTCTAATTTTAGTAAATAGATTCGAGAAATCCGGGGTATAGCCTGATATGTCAATTTAAATTACGATATAGGAGAAACAGAAATAAGTCAATAAAAACAGTTTCAGTCAATGCTATAATATCCGGTACAAAGGATCCTAATGACCAATTTAACATACTATTTCTGGCTGGCATTCCTGATATTTTACATCATAAGTCCTTTTGATGCTCATCCTTTTTTCTTTGATGACCTTATCGCAGCCGCTGTATTATTCTACCTATGGCGCAGGAACGCGAGCAGAAGGAATGTCAGACACCGGTCTTCCACAGGCGGACATTCACAGGAAGATATAGCTGACAGGGCAGGCAGAGACTTATCAGTACCAGAGGCATATGATATGCTTGGCGTAAAGTCTGGAGCCACATTAGAAGAAGTTAAGAAAGCATATATAGAAAAGATATCGAGATCTCATCCTGACAAGGTTGATCACCTAAGCGAGGAACTCAGGGAAAAAGCAAAAGAAATCACTCTTAAACTGAATAATGCCTATGATATTATCAAGAAGGTAAAGATATAACTCTGGATCCATCAATTAATCAAAAAACCGGGGGGTGCTGCTATGAAAAAAGGACATAGAATCCTTACTCTTTTATGCCTTGTGTGTTTTATTATCCTATCAGCTGCCGTTTCCATGGCTGGAGATATCAAAGGCAGCAGTGATCATCCCCTGATATCCCGTTATGAGGGCTCATCAATTACACGGTACATAACCAAAGAGTTTGACGAATTCACCCTGATAACCGAAAAAGTAACAAAGGCAAATACTCGTCCGGCGGGCAGTCCGGTATTGGAAGGGCGCATAACCCGCGTAACATACGAAACACCGGCCGGCCGTTCGACGCTCGAGGTTTTCAGGAACTATGAATCAGAGATGAAAAAGGCAGGCTTTGATATTCTGTACCAGTGCGTTAACAAAGAATGCGGGGGCCGCGGCTTTAATCATACTGTTGTTGAATACTGCTGCGGCTTTTCAGAAAATTACAGTGACCAGCGATATTTTGCCGCGAGGCTGACCAGGCCGGAGGGAGATATACATGCAGCTCTCTATGTTGTTCTAAACTCTTCAGAGGGCGGACCCAGGCGCAACCGCATCTATACACAGATTGATATCATAGAGAGCCGTGCCATGCAGACAGGAATGGTTAAAGTGGATGCCAATGCAATGGCTCAGTCATTGTCAGATACGGGCAGGGTCGCTTTGTACGGAATATATTTTGATACAGACAAGACAGAAGTAAAACCGGAATCAAAACCCACTCTGGTCGAAATAGGCAAACTGCTTAACAGCAACTCCGTCTTAAAGATAGTTGTAGTAGGCCATACCGATAATCAGGGTGCCTTTGATTACAACATGGACCTCTCCAGGAAAAGGGCCAAAGCTGTTGCTGATATGCTCGTAACTGATTACAGCATAAACCGGAACAGGCTAATTTACCGGGGAGTAGGATTCCTGTCTCCTGTTGCGTCAAACAAAAATGAGCAGGGGAGGGCAAAGAACAGGAGGGTTGAGCTGGTGGAGCAGTGATAAAAAAGGTTTCTGAAATTATGCTGAAACACTGACTGCCGGGTTAAGCTGATATGAAAAAAATAATACTTGCTTCAACATCTCCGAGACGAAAAGAAATATTAAAAAAAACAGGCCTCAGGTTCATTGTTGACTCCGGCGATTACATTGAAGACATGAACTCCGGCCTAAACCCCGGACAGCTGGCGAAGTTTCTCTCTCTTAACAAAGCTAAGTCAGTCAGCGGCAGGCACAGGAACGCGATAATAATCGCGGCTGATACTTTTATTGTCATAAATGGTAAATTACTCGGCAAGGCTTTGTCTATATCAGACGCAAGACGAATGCTCCTGATGCTTAATAACAGAACTCACAAAGTCATTACCGGCTTCACTGTTCTTGACACAGAAAGCGGTAAATGCGTTTCCAGATATGTTCAGACTAAGGTCCACTTCAGAAAACTCTCAACTAAAGAGATCGAAGCTTACCTTAAGTCGAATGAATCTGTCGGCAAGGCCGGCGGATACGCGATCCAGGGTTTAGGGGCCGTTTTTATTAATAAAATTGAAGGTGATTATTATAATGCCATGGGCCTGCCTCTGTGCGCCTTAACAGTAGAACTGGGAAAATTCGGGATCCGGGTGCTTCAGGCAGGGTAGGGGCCAAGTTCCATAACATCGTAAAGTTCCTTTATAGTATCTGACATCTGCTGTTCTGTATTTGCCCGGAATGCTTTCTCCCTTAAAGGTTTTACCCCTTCAACACCCCTGGAGTACCATGCAAAGAATTTCCGGAATATAATTGTGCCTGTTTTTTCACCATAGAATCCGGCATACAGGTTCAGATGCTCCAGCATTGTCTTTATGACCTCTTCTGTGCCGGGTCTTTGCGGAGTCACACCGTTTTTCAGATATTCTGATGTTTCCCTGAATATCCACGGATTACCCAGAGCTCCTCTTGCTATCACAACTCCGTCACAACCTGTCTCATCAAACATCTTTTTTATCAGTTGAGGCGAAAAAGCATCACCGCTTGCTATTACAGGTATATCGAGCGCGTCCTTAACCTCTTTAATCACATTGTAATCAACCGTGCCGCTGTAACGCTGTGCCTTTGTACGGCCGTGAATAAATAAACCGCTTATTCCGGCATCCCTGGCATGCAGTGCGGCATCTTTAGCATTTACGGAATCCTGATCCCATCCCGCCCTTATCTTAACAGTTACAGGAACGTCAGAACCTTCAACAACCAGTTTTAGAAGGTCCCGTAATTTACGAGGGTCTTTAAGCAGGCTGGCGCCGCGTCCTTTTCTGGTGACCTTACCCGCGGGACAGGCGGCGTTAAAATCAATAATATCGAAACTGTATTCCCTCAGTCTTTCCACTGCCTGCCGGACCATTAGGGGGTCACTGCCTAACAGCTGAACGCCCAAAGGCCTGTCTTCAGGAATTGTGCTGAGCATCTTCCCGGTCTTTCCGCTTTCATAAACAAGCGAGCGGGCGCTTATCATTTCTAAAAAAGCGAATTTACAGCCCTGAGCACGGTTGATCATCCTGAACGGCAGATCGCTTATGCCGGCCATTGGAGCAAGAACACAGGAAGAAGAAAGTTCAGTATCACCGATTTTTATCAATATTTATTGACCTCTGATGCAACAAAGTATCTCAGATAAATCAACGCGCTCAAATCATACATAAAATGAAGCTGGACAGGGACAATGAGATTGCCGGATAACTGGTAAACGTACCCGATATAAAAACCCATAATTACAGCCGCGACAGCGTACGCGGGAGTCACAAAATGCACAAGCCCGAACAATAAGCTCGCTGTAATGATCCCGTATTTGACCTGCAGAATACCCCTGAAAAGCAGTTCCTCTGAAATACCCGCAAGCAGGGATATAGCAAACAGGTCTGTTAATCCGGCATTTTCAAATAAAGCCTTCACATCCGTCAGCATAGTTCTCCTCAGTGAACCAATCACAGGGATGTCCTTTGCCTTACCGGACAATGCGGACACAAATAAGCAGATCGGTATTATCGCTGCCGCCGTGCCTGTCAGAATATGCCGCAGAGGCCTGCTAACAGAACTTAAAAGGGCAATATCAAAATACCATCCCAGCACAAGGGCAATAATAAGAACAGCGCCCTCTGTGCATAACGCCATGATCAGGAGATTTTGCCGCGAATAAACCATCATTAATAACTACTTTACCTTACGGAACAGCACACCTTATTTTGTATTCTCTTTCAGTTCAATGATCCCGTACAGATTCGGCTTGCCCTGTACCATACGGTACAGGGCTTGTATTACCACAATTAAAAGAATTATACTTTAATGGAGAACGTTTTGCCGTCTCTCTCCCAAATAAATCATACAGGAGTCGGAAATATGAAAAAGTATCTTTATCTGAGTTTATTGTTGTCTTTGGTTTTTATGCCTCTCTCTGATGTTTTTGCAGAGGCAGATAAATCAGAAGTCTCACCCAATGAGGGTATTGAGATGCCTGCCGTTCCGAAACAATCTCTCATTTCCGGTAAAGTTGTGGAAACAATGGATTCCGGCGGTTATACCTACGTTCACATTGAGACTCCTACAGAGAAGATCTGGGCGGCACTTCCGCAAACTGTTATTATCACGGGTCAGGAAATCAACATATATCCCGGCTATAAAATGGGTAATTTCACCAGCAAGACGCTTAAAAAGACCTTCGACAGCATAACCTTTTCTTCCGGAATTGCAGGTGAGAATAAAGCCCCCGGAAGTAAAGCCATGGTGGTTAACACGGACAAAGAAATAAAAGTGGGACGTGCCATAGGGCCTGACTCTTATTCTATAGCGGAACTTTATGAAAAGAAAGAAACGTTAAACAGCAAAGTAATATCAGTAAAGGGCAAAGTCGTAAAGGTCTCGTCTCAGATTATGAATAGGAACTGGATACACTTACAGGACGGAAGCGGAAGCGCTGAAAACAACACGCATAATCTTGTCATTACATCCCAGGACACGCCTCAACTTGATGATATAGTCACGGCCAAAGGTACACTGAGCGCAAATAAGGATTTCGGCGGCGGTTATAAGTATATAGTCATCCTTGAAGACGCCAAAATTACCAAATAAAGACAGGGTTGACTTTTTATATTAAAGATGCCAGTATATATCGAGGATTCAGAAGTTTTTTGTATGAGATAATAAATCAGAAAAGCCACGAAGACTTTTAGCTTTGTGGCTTTTTTTGTATCGAGTACCTGCATTCTGAGGCCTTAGATCATAAGCAAGGAGGAAAAAAGATGGCAGAAGGAACAGTAAAGTGGTTTAACGAATCCAAGGGTTTCGGCTTCATAACTAATGAAGACGGCAGTGATGATGTTTTTGTTCATTATTCGTCCATAGAGGGAAACGGATTCAAAACTCTTGCCGAAGGCGACAAAGTCAGCTTTGATATTGAGCAAGGCGACAAAGGCCCCAAAGCAGTTAATGTAATGAAGATCTAGTTGAATGGCGGTCCCTCCCGCGTATGCCGGAGGGATCGTTTTTCACGATTACATCTCAAGTAAGCTTCGATCGAATTAATCTATAACGGAAAGGCTGTTATCAGTCCCCTTTTTTTATCATACCGGTATATTCCTAAATCATAGTATTCCGGACTATTAGATATCCCCCCCTCAAAAAAACAATGCAATGTTCGTCATTAAAATATACAATAGTGCTAACTATAAAGGAGGTAGATGCCCATGAGTCAAAATGAACCGTTTGACCTTAGAAATTTTCGTCCGCCGCAAATGCCAAAACTTAATTTTAAAGTTATTGGCCTTGCAGTTGCCGCGATAATTGTTATCTCGGCTGTAGCCTCAATGGTATTTACTATAAGCCCGGAAGAAGAGGGTGTTGTTCTCCGTTTTGGTAAATACACCCGTACTGTCAAATCCGGTCTCCATTTCAAATTGCCCTATGGTCTTGAAAAACTTTATAAAGTCCCGGTTGAACGTCAGTTAAAGGAAGAATTTGGTTTTCGCACAAAAAAGCCGGGCACAAGGACCACATATTCCTCAAGAGGTTATGACGAGGAGTCCCTGATGCTGACGGGCGACCTCAATGCCGCGGATGTGCAATGGATAGTCCAGTTCCGCATAAAGGACGCATACCAGTTCCTGTTCCGGGTAAGAAATGCCGTGAAGACCTTCAGGGACATGAATGAGGCTGTTATGCGCGAGGTTGTCGGTGACCGGACAGTTGACGAAGTATTGACCATAGGACGACAGGAAATAGCGGATGCCGTTACACTCAAATTACAGGAACTATGCGACCAGTATGAAATAGGCATAAAAGTGGACCAGGTTGTATTGCAGGATGTTAATCCTCCTGACGCTGTAAAACCCGCGTTTAACGAGGTCAATGAAGCGGAGCAGGAGCGGGACAAGCTCATTAACCAGGCAAAATCTGAATACAATAAAGTAATTCCAAAAGCAAGAGGAGAGGCGGCAAGAACGATCGAACAGGCAAAGGGCTACGCGCTTGAGCGGATTAACAGCGCACAAGGTGAAGCATCCAAGTTTAATTCTATTTATAAAGAGTACTCCAAAGCAAGGGAGGTTACGCGCCAGCGTATCTACCTTGAAACCATGAATGATGTGCTGCAGAAAGTCGGAAAAAAACTCATCACTGATGACGATATCACAGGCATTCTGCCATTGTTCCAGCTCGATAAAGGAGGGAACATCAAATGAAAGATGTCAAATATATCATCATTGCGGCTGTCATAATAATTTTTGGTGTCGTTATCCTAAATGCGGCCTATTTTGTTAAAGAAACCGACCAGGTTATAATCACTCAGTTCGGAAAACCTGTCGGCGATCCGGTACTGACACCGGGCATGCATTTCAAAACTCCATTCATCCAGGAAGCCAATTTCTTTGACAAGCGGTTTCTGGAATGGGACGGCGATCCCAACCAGATCCCTACAAAAGATAAAAGATTTATCTGGGTTGATACATACGCGCGCTGGCGCATAAAAGATCCTCTCCTGTTCTTCCAGCGCGTGAGAGACGAAAGAGGAGCGCTTTCCCGGCTGAGCGATATACTGGACGGTGAAACAAGAAATGCCATTGCCAATAATATATTGGTAGAAATTGTCCGATCAACAAACCGTGAATACCAGACAAGCGAGGACCTGAAAGACGCCGATGCACAGCACCTGCTTAAGATCAAGCAAGGCAGGGGGATAATATCCCGTTCAATTATTGATGCCGCCGCTCCGCGCACTCTTGAACTCGGCATAGAGCTTCTTGACCTGAGACTGAAAAGAATAAATTACTCGGAAGAAGTTCAGCAAAAGATATTTGAGAGGATGATAACAGAAAGAAAAAGAAAAGCCGATAAATTCCGTTCTGAAGGTCAGGGAGAGGCTTCCAAGATCCTTGGTGATAAAGAGCGTGAACTTAAAAAGATACAGTCCGAGGCATATAAAATATCTCAGGAGATAAAAGGTAAGGCTGATGCTGAAGCAACAGCAATCTATGCCAAGGCATATAACCAGAGCCAGGATTCACGAGAGTTTTACAAGTTCCTGAAGACAATGGAGACATATCAGACCACGTTTTCTGAAAAAGACTGGCTTGTTCTTTCGACTAAAGGCGACTTTTTCAAGTATTTGCAGAAGCCGTCGGGGAAATAATAATAGTTTAAACCCCCGCAAAGTTCTTAAGAACTTGAACCGCGGGGCAGGCGTTCAAGATTGTTCAATAGTAGTTTAATGTGGTTTAATTTTGAACCATGTTGAGCCACTGTGAACCATATTAAACAATTATGTCTGCTTGACAAAGACTGAATTTTTCTTTTATATTTTCACTCGGTAATGTACTTTGTGGGAGGCGCGTAGCTCCCCGAAGTATCGGGATCCGCCAAAGGCGGGACAGGCAGGCATCAGGAGAGCGGTCGATTCGACAAGTCGGCCATTACGTCAGCATTTTGTATTATGTTGGCAGTTAAATAAAGGCGCGTAGCTCAGGGGGAGAGCGCTACCTTGACACGGTAGAAGTCGACGGTTCGAAACCGTCCGTGCCTACCATTTTTAATTGTCGATTGGCGATGGACGATTGATGATTGACGAACAATGGCCTACCATTTTTAATTGTCGATTGGCGATGGACGATTGATGATTGATGAAACTGGACTGTAACCAACTGAATCATTTCTCTTATTAATTATTTTTATGGGTCCTATAAAAATGTGTTTAAACAGCTTAACGAACAATTATCATTAATAGTTAATCATAAGAACTAATAATGATGGAGAAAACAATGTCTTCACATACAGTCCGTGCCTATTTTGTTATATTGTCCTGTTTATTATTGTTTAATATCACAGGATGTTCTGAAAAAATTGATTTAGGGAAATGGCATATGAGTAAGGAGGGACATCAGTATTTTTTTTCCAAAGCTGAAATTAGTAAAAAGTTAAAAGAAATAAAAACAGAGTGGGAAAGTGATTCAGTCACAAGCGGTGGTGTAGCTGTCGGTTATAAAAATATAGGAAGCCCGCCTCAAGAGAAAATTCCAGGTGCCGAAAGTCAATCTGTTTTCGTTAGTGAATCCGGATATTTATTTCTACAAATAACAAGCGCCAATGGGACGGATGGTATTGAATGGACCTGGAAAGTAACCATTGACAATAGAAGTGACCACCCTGTTCGCGTAGCACTAAGCTATGCCTTGCTGGATAAGAATGGCTTTGCTTTAACCAAAACAAGAGTACAAGATGCATATTCTTCGCTCATTAAACCCAATTCTACAGAGACTATTCGAAAAAGAGACACATGGTATGTTCAAAGCGATTCCGATCCTTATAAACTTAATAGAGTAGTTAGAGGGGATTACGGACTGACTCTTAAAGCCTTACCCCTCAGCGGCGATAAAGGGAACAGGGTAGAGGGTTTAGGGGATAGAAAAAAGACTCATCTCCCTTTATTCTGAGTTTTTTTACAGGGGAATGTTCTCTGTAATCCATAGAGAATTTGACTTCCAATGTACATTGATTTGACATCAAGTCCTAATGACCCGCTGTGTTTTATTTTTTTGTTAAGTATAGAAATGAAATCATCCACATTCAGGCTTAATCCCATCGGTATGCAAAATAGCATACGTTCTTTTCTATACTGAAGATCAAAATTAGCCCATAGAAGTCCGTTACCTGCTCCAAGAACATACATTGCCATATCATCCTTGGTCTCCTTATCATTCATAAGACGTACATAGTCGTCCACTGTAAAATTAGCAGAAGCAGTTGTTGCCAGCGCCAATACTGTCAGCAGTATAATAATGACTCGCATTTTCTCACCCTCCTTTTTTTATAAGTTTACCTTTTAACGCAACTATTGACAAATAAAAGGTAAAATCTGGTAAACTCATAGCTCGTAGCTTATAGTTCATGACAATTAAAAAGGGGGATTAAATACCATAGCAGCAGACAGTAACGAAGTTGAACTTGAAGTTTACCGCCACAGCACCTCCCACATCATGGCCCACGCCGTTAAGATACTGTTTCCGGACGCCAGGTTTGCTATCGGGCCTTCTACGTCTGAAGGTTTTTATTACGACATCGATTTAGACAGAAAGCTCACAATGGAAGACCTTCCCGTTATAGAGAAAAAAATGAAAGATCTCATAAAAGCTAAAAAAACTTTTGTGAAAAAAGAGCTCTCAAAAAAAGAAGCCATCGAGTTGTTCACATCTCTCGGGGAGACATATAAAGTCGAGCTTATAAACGAAATACCTGATGAAACTGTCACGATATATGAGGAAGACGGTTTTATAGACCTCTGCCGCGGCCCTCATCTGGAATCCACAGGCAGGGTGAAAGCATTTAAGCTTTTATCTGTTGCCGGAGCTTATTGGCGCGGCAATGAAAAGAATAAAATGCTGCAGAGGATATATGGAGTATCCTTTTTTACAAAAGACGAGCTTAAAAAACATCTGGTTTTTCTCGAGGAAGTAAAGAAAAGGGACCACCGGCGTCTTGGAAAAGACCTAGACCTTTTCAGCATGAACGATGAAATTGGCCCGGGCCTTGTTCTGTGGCATCCGCGTGGCGCCGCTGTTAGAAGGGCAATAGAGAACTTCTGGCTGGACGAGCACGCCAGGTCAGGTTACCAGCTGCTGTATACCCCTCATATTGCTAAACTCGACCTGTGGAAGAAAACCGGCCACATGGATTTCTACAGAGAGAACATGTACTCACCAATGGAGATAGATGAACTCCAATACGAGATCAAGCCGATGAACTGCCCATTTCACGTTGCTGTATACAAAAGCCATTTAAGAAGCTACAGGGACCTGCCACTCAGGTATGCCGAGCTGGGCACAGTGTACAGGTATGAGCGCTCCGGCGTTCTTCACGGGCTTTTGAGGGTAAGAGGCTTCACTCAGGATGACGCCCATATCTACTGCACTGAAGACCAGATATCTGATGAGGTCCAGAGAGTTCTGGACTTTACAATGTATGTCCTGGAGACTTTCGGCTTCACCGCGTATGATATTTTCCTTTCTACAAGGCCGGAAAAATATGTCGGTTCAGAGTCCGGTTGGGAAAGATCGACTGAAGCGCTGAAAAAAGCACTTGAAAACAAAGGCCTGAAATACTCTGTCGACCCGGGGGAGGGCGTTTTTTACGGACCCAAGATAGATATAAAGGTCAAGGACAGTCTCGGAAGGCCCTGGCAGTGCAGCACCATTCAGGTTGATTTCAATATTCCTGAAAGGCTTGATGTAACTTACAGGGATTCGGAGAGCAAAGACTGCAGGCCCATAATGATACACCGGGCACTGATGGGTTCACTTGAAAGGTTTTTTGGTATATTAATCGAACATTACGCAGGAGCATTTCCTTTATGGCTCGCACCCGTTCAGGTGTCAATCCTAACCATAGCCGAGCGCCATCAGGATTACTCAAATAAAGTCTTAAGCTCTCTGTTAAAGGAAAACCTTAGGGCTGTGTTGAATGCTGACAATGAGAAGATAGGATATAAAATCAGAGAAGCCACGCTCCAGAAAACTCCATATCTGTGTATAATAGGAGATAAAGAAGCTGCCAACGGCACTGTAAATGTCAGAACCAGGGCCGGAGAGACCTTAGGTGAAATGCAGTTGGATCAGCTGATATCAAACCTGAAAGAGGAAATGGCAATAAAAGGAGGTAGACAATAAGTAGAGGACTGCGAATTAACCAAAGAATTAGAGCCAGAGAAGTAAGACTTGTTGGTCATGATGGAAATCAGCTGGGAATACTTCCCATTAGAGAAGCCCTGAAAATCGCCGATGAACATAATCTGGATTTGGTAGAAGTAGCTCCAGATGCGAAACCGCCGGTATGTAAGGTACTTGATTACGGCAAATACCTCTACCAGTTGAACAAAAAGCATTCCAAGCAAAAGAATGTCGGCCTGAAGGAGATCAAGGTAAGACCCCGGATAAACAAACACGACCTGGACTTTAAAACCAAGAACATCAGAAAATTTCTGGGTGAGGGTAACAAGGTAAAGGTCTCTCTGCAATTCAGAGGCAGGGAAATTGTTCACTCACACCTCGCCAGAGAGGTCTTTGAAAAAGTGCTGGAGGTTGTTTCTGATAAAGCCAATGTTGAGCAAAAACCTCGATTAGAAGGCCGTCAGATGATCATGATCCTATCGCCTAAATAGTAAGGAAATCTGGAGGAAAAAGTGTTAGTAGTTGATATTTTTCACCTTCCCGTAGTATTATTTCCTTTGTTAGATATTCAGTGGAGGAGCGGATATGCCGAAAATCAAGACGCACAGAGGTGCTGCGAAACGTTTCAAAAAAACCGGCACCGGCAAAATACTTAGGTTCAAGTCTCACAAAAGCCACCTGATGACCGGCAAGCCGGCAAAAAGAACCCGGCGGCTGAGACAAAGTGCCGTAATAAATAAAGCAAATCTGGATAATATAAAGAAATTATTACCGTATTAATAAACAATAAAATCAGTTCAAACTGTCTGCCCTGTACCCTTGTGGTACATGGGGTCAAATAGTTCAAGCAGTTCAAGGTAGTTAACGGATCAAGCGGCTTGAACAGCCTGCCCCGCGGTTCAAGTTTTAAAGAACTTTGCGGGGGATTAATCGGTTACTTTGGAGGATTAGATGCCTAGAGCAAGAGGTGGATTTAAAACAGGTAGAAGGAGAAAAAAAGTCCTTAAGATGGCGAAAGGCTACTATGGAGCCAAGAGCCGTCTGTACAAGACTGCGACTGAAGCAGTTGATAAAGCCTTACGTTACGCTTACAGGGACAGGAGAACAAAAAAGAGAGAATTCAGGTCCCTTTGGATAGCCAGGATAAGTGCCGGAGTACGGGCCCTGGGCTTTACTTACGGACAGTTCATGAACGGCCTGTTAAAAGCTAATATAACTCTGAACAGAAAGATATTGGCAGATATAGCCGTCAGAGACCCTAAGGCATTTGGTGAACTTGCAAAAATTGCCGGTGCAAATGCTGAAAATTCAAGCAGCTAAAATCCAATATTGAATTGCTTCAATATGCGTATGAACCATCAGTTCATAGTCTGCAATTTTACATTTAACCCTTAACGCAATCCCTGCCTTCTTGAACTGTTTATGATAAACGAGATTCTCTCCATAAAAGAACTGGTCCAAAAAGATCTTGAAAAGGCCGCCGACCTTAATGATATCAATACTATAAAGATCCGGTATCTGGGGAAAAAGGGGCTCCTGACAGAAAAGATCAAGTCCCTTGGTTCCTTGACTAAAGAGGAGAGGGCAGAACATGGCAGGGCTCTGAATGAGACCAAAGGTCATATTGAAAGCCTTATAAGGGAAAAAGAAGGGCTCTTCAAATCTTCCGACCTTGAAAAAACCATAAAATCACACTGCCTTGACACAACAGTCCCCGGTTGCTTCACCCCGGTAGGTCACAGACATCCTACAAGCACGGTCCTTGATGAGGTCATAGATGTTTTTATGTCCCTTGGGTTCCGGATAGAAGAGGGCCCCGAAGTTGAAACCGACTATTACAATTTTGAAGCTCTCAATTTACCAAAAGACCATCCTGCCAGAGATATGCAGGATACCTTTTATATTACTGATGATGTAGTACTCAGGACCCACACTTCCCCTGTTCAGATTCGGGTAATGGAAAAAAATGATCCCCCGCTTCAGGTGATCGTACCGGGCAAAGTATACCGGTGTGATGCGGATGTAAGCCATACTCCAATGTTCCAGCAGTTAGAAGGCTTTATGGTTGATAAAGATATTTCAATGAGCGACCTCAGGGGAGTTCTGGAGGTATTTGCACACGCAATTTTCGGCCCGCAAACACCTGTAAGGTTCAGGCCAAGCTTTTTCCCTTTTACAGAACCCAGTGCGGAAGTCGATATCGGCTGTGTTATCTGCAGCGGGTCAGGCTGCAGACTGTGCAAAAACAGCGGCTGGATCGAGATACTCGGCGCCGGTATGATAAATCCAAAGGTGTTTGAATTCGCCGGTTATAACCCTGAAAAATACACAGGTTTTGCCTTTGGAATGGGAATAGAGCGAATCACCATGCTGAAATATGGTATAGACGATATAAGGCTTTTCTTTGAAAATGACAAGAGATTTCTTGAACAATTTTAAGAATCACCGAAGGTAAAAGATGAAAGCATCTATCAATTGGCTTAAGGAATTCGTCGACTTTTCATCCTCACCCGCGGAAGTAGCCGAGGCCCTGACCATGGCAGGCCTGGAAGTTGAAAGCATTGAAGAGTTTGAAGACGATACGGTTTTGGAAATCAGCATTACCCCGAACAGGTCTGACTGCCTGAGTATTAAAGGTATTGCTCGTGAGATATCCGCTATCTACGGACTCCCTCTCAAAGATAAAACCATCACAATTAAAAAGGAAACAGGGGTCCGGCCTAAAATTGAGATCGAAGACCCTGACCTGTGTCCACGTTATACCTCACGGATAATAAATCGTGTCAAAGTTGAGCCGTCTCCGGATTGGATTCGCAGCCGTCTTGAATTACACGGATTGAGGCCGATAAATAATATTGTAGACATCACGAATTACGTGCTTCTCGAAATGGGCCATCCTTTGCACGCGTTTGACCTGAAAAACCTTGAGGGACAGAGCATAGCTGTCAGAACCGCGGGGTCTGAAAGTAAATTCCAGACCCTTGATAATGAAAAACTAGCACTTAATAATGACATTCTGATGATCTGGGACTCAAAAAAACCGGTTGCAATTGCGGGTATCATGGGTGGACTGAACACAGAAGTTACTGAATCTACCGTTAATATTTTGCTTGAGAGCGCGTATTTCGATCCTGTCTCCGTCAGAAGGTCATCCAGGGTACTGAATCTCAGCACAGATTCCTCCTACAGATTTGAAAGAGGCACCGATATCCGGGGGCTGGTCACCGCCCTTGACAGGGCAACTCAGCTCATTCTGGAAATCGCGGGCGGTATTGCAACAAAAAGGTCTGACATTTACCTAAAACCGTTCGTTCCCGAAAGCATTCCGGTAAAGTTCTGGAAAATTGAAAAAATACTTGGAATCAGCTGAAGGGATCCCGGGAAGGCGTTTGTTATTCCATCGCAGGTCAATGTATTATTCATTATTATCATATGCTTATAAATAATTCTTCAGATTTCCGGGTGTCCGGTGTGCGCCTGATGGCGGGGCTTGTGCTTGGCATGTGGATCGCTGCCTGTACGCCGCAACCGGAGACCCCGCAGGAACTGGCCGAAGCCGCGGTGGGTGAGGCACTCGATAAAGTGGGTTTGTCGCTTGAAGCGTTGTCCGTTCCCAAACTGGGGCAGCCGTACTCCACACCCGGTCGTCTGGCGGTGGTGGATGCGGTTATGCAGCGGCCTGTCAGCATGGTCGGACTTTCCC
>VAPC010469197.1_pt1 | contig 14596 bp, 11 predicted proteins | sample 3395121 | NCBI WGS metagenome assembly VAPC01 (sample SAMN08290434, study PRJNA428436) | hydrothermal vent metagenome | isolation source: Deep-sea hydrothermal vent chimney | place: Indian Ocean: Southwest Indian Ridge | depth 1711 m m
AGGGGAGCCGGTGTCAAACCGGCCACGATCAGCAGGCTGAGCAAATCGCTGGGATTTCCCAACTATGAAAAGATGCGCGAGCCATTCCGGGAGCGTTTAAGAACGCGCAATCCGGGGTTTTCGTCCCAGTTTCAGGACGTCCAGAGGCGCGGGGCAGATGATAGCCGGGCCTTGTTCGAAGGCTTCCGAGCGCAGGAACTCCGCAACATCCAAAGCACTCTGTCAGACGAGCAGTATCCGGTGCTTCTCGACGCGGTCGATACTCTCTGGTCGGGCCGGCGCATCTACGTCCTGGGTTTGCGCGGTGCGTATGCGCCGGCATTTCTGTTCCATTACGCCTTTCAGCTCTTTCGCGATCGTTGTCAGTTGCTGGATACGACGGCCGGCATTTTCGCTGACCAGCTGCGGGGTATCGGCGAGCAGGACGCCTTACTCGTTATTTCGTTTCAGCCGTATACACAGTTAACGATCGATGCCGTCGACTATGCGGCCGAATCCGGTGTCAGCATCGTCGCGATAACGGACAGCGTTATTTCGCCGGCGGCACATGCAGCGAAGCACACGATCATCACTCACATCGACTCAGAATCGTTCTATCACTCGTTCACGGCGGCGCTGGCTGTTTGCCAGGCTTTGATCACGTTGCTCGTTGCGAAGTCCGGTGGCGACGCAGTGAAAATCGTCAAGGAAGCCGAAAAGCAGTTGTCGCGCATCAGCGCGTACTGGTAGACAGCATGTGACTCTCGTACTGCACAGAAGTTTGCTACAGGAGCCGGTTTGCGCGGTACGGGGCGACGGTGTGTACGTCGTCGATCAGGACGGCAATCGATACCTCGACGCCTGCGGTGGAGCGGCCGTTTCCTGTCTCGGCCACAGTCACCCGGCAGTAATTAATGCAATTCGCAGTCAAGTGGGAATGCTGCCGTACGCGCACACATCTTTTTTCACAACCGAAGCGCTCGAGGAACTCGGCGACGCACTGGTGAACCGCGCGCCGGGGATGGGCAAGGTCATGCTGCTGTGCGGTGGATCGGAAACGATGGAGGCGGCGTTGAAGCTGTCGCGCCAGTACTTTGTCGAATGCGGCGAGGCACAGCGAGAGCTGTTCATTGCGCGCCGGCAGAGTTACCACGGAAATACACTCGGGGCGCTGGGCGTCGGTGGCAACGAATGGCGGCGAAAGATGTTCGCACCTTTACTGAAACAAGGTCACCATGTTTCGCCGTGCTTCGAGTATCGCGATCGTCAGGCCGACGAAACGCCTCAAGCGTACGGAAGCCGACTCGCCGAGGAGCTTGAGGAAAAAATAGTCGAACTCGGGACCGATCGGGTTGCAGGCTTCGTTGCCGAGACGGTTGTTGGCGCGACCGCCGGGGCTGTACCGCCAGTGGATGGTTATTTCCAACGAATCCGCGAAGTATGCGACAAGTACGGAATTCACCTGATTCTCGATGAAGTCATGTGCGGAAGTGGCAGGACCGGTACCTATTTCGCTTACGAGCAGGAAAACATCGTCCCGGACATCGTGGCGATAGCGAAAGGCCTCGCGGCCGGCTACCAACCCATCGGTGCGTTGTTTTGTAAGAACGAAATAACCGACACAATTCGGGATGGTAGCGGTTTTTTTCAGCATGGGCACACGTTCATGGGCCACGTGACAGCCGTCGCAGCAGCACGCGCCACGCTGGCAGTTATCGACGACGAGAACCTGCTGGACAATGTTGTGATGCGAGGCAAGGCGCTTCGGGCAGGTCTTCGAGACATGCTGGGGGAACACCCGAATGTAGGAGATATTCGCGGTCGCGGCCTGTTTATCGGTGTCGAGTTTGTCGAGGACCGGCAGAGCAAGAAACCGTTCGACCCGAAACTGCAGCTGCACAAGCAGATTAAAACCACAGCGATGGCAAAAGGCCTGCTTTGCTATTGCATGGGCGGCACAATTGATGGCCGGCAGGGCGATCATGTATTAATCGCACCACCGTACATTTTCGATGCTTCACACGAAGCCGAATTCCTTGAGAAATTCCACGCGTCGGTGACAGAGGTGCTGGATCGTCACGCAAAATAAAGAGTAGGCAGGTGAAAGAAAAACTCGAAATCACAGCGTATGAGGTCGTCGAAGATCCTCTGCCGTTGCAATCGGCGAATCGCAAGCGCGAGTGGATGGACGACACACAGGATCGCTTCGCATACCGATGTTTGCCACTCGCAATCGCAAACCAGATGGGTTGGGAAATTTTGTGCCCGGTGTCGTTCACCGCGCGCTGGAACGGGAAAACCGGACTCGATGCCATTCGAATCCGTTTCGATGGCGAGGCTTCGCCGCTGATCGGCTCGCACTTCGGGCACGGTGTTTTAACATTCAATCTCGGTTACCTGTTTCGCACGACGAAGGCTCAAAATTTGTGGGTCAAGGGTCCCACGAACCAGCCCAAGGACGGCATCGCAGCCCTCGAGGGTGTGATCGAAACGGACTGGACGCCATTCACGTTCACGATGAACTGGCAGTTCACTCGATCACGCCACAAGGTGCGTTTCGAAAAGGGCGAGCCGATCTGCACAATACTGCCGTATCCGCGGCACTACATCGGCAAGTTCGAGCCGAAACTCAAAGTGATCAACGAAAATCCAAAACTCTACAAGCAATACGTTGACTGGAAAGACGATAGGGAGAAATTCCTGGTCGATCTCAAGGATCCGAAGTCGGCGGCGGCCCAAAAGGGCTGGCAGAAAACCTATATGAAAGGCGAGGATCAGTTTGGCAAGACCTTCGCCGGACATCAAACGAAAGTGCGAACCCGCGACTTCGGCGCAGACAAACAGGAGAACGGCAGCTAACGGATGCGAAGCGGAAGTCCACCAAGTCCAACCCGCATTATTCAGAGCGGCGGAGAGCGGTCGGGGGAAGCATTCGCCCTGGCAAAATACCCCTCTGTGGAAAATCCCTCCGCGGAGGGATTGTTGATCAGCCTGGAAAGTTCGCCGAGGTTATTGCCGTTCTTATCGTCGATGGACAAAAGACGGTCTTCGGGTGTTTCTACAGGCTTCATGCCCCATCCCTGTGGTCGAATTAATACTTGTGATTGTATACGGGGATAACAGTGAAAAACATCTGTAAATCAACTGCTTAACCCTACTTTTAGAACTTGAAATGGGCGGCGGCTTGCCCCCAATACGGTCGTTCCTGCTACCGGAATTGCCGGGTTCTGAAGGGTGCTTAACGGAGGCAAAGCAGATCTATGATTTCGACATTGTCTGACAGTCACTGCCCGGTCGATTACCGACCACCACAACCTGGCAAACGGGTTGGTTGCAATCTACTATGAACTGGCTTACAGATAATTTGAGGATATGCTTTTCACTACCTATCGACAGGAGATGAAGACATGGGGAGTACTCACCAGGAAATTGAGATCGGAGCACCCGCGGACCAGGTATGGCAGACCATTCGAAATTTCCATGACGCGAGTTGGGCGCCGAATGTCGTCACCAGTCTCGAAGCAGTCGGAGAAATATCCGGCGATCAGGTCGGGGCGATCCGGATACTAAATGGCGCATTCCGGGAAACGCTTTTGACCCTGGATGATGACGCGAAAACGTTTACGTACAGCATCGATGACGGGCCTCCACCGGTCTCGAAAGAGGACGTGAAGAACTACGTGGGGCGAGTCGCCGTGCGGCAGGCTGAACAGGGTGACAGTACGCTCGTCGAGTGGTCATCGACCTGGCAGGATAATGACGAACCCGCCTACGAGTTTTGCCACGGCATCTACGTGGCGCTCCTGCAGGACATGAAAAAAAGCCTTGAATTGTAGGAACAGCTTACAACTCGTTGTACGCCCGCAAGGTAACTTCTTGCATTTGCGAAACGTCATTCCTCGCTCTCGAAAGAATTTGCAAAAAACGACGATTGTCCTGCAAAGATTCCAATGTCGGGTCGTTCATCGCAACGCGATAGGCGCGCCAACCCCGGTCATATGCACGTTGCAATTCGTCCACAGCGCCACTTTCGTTGCCACGTAACGCATGCAAGCACGCTAAAAAGTAGTGGCGATTCGGAAGCGATAATCCCTGCTCTGCAGCGAGGGCAAGATATTCTTCGATCTCTATCGCAAGCCCTGCTGCTTCGTCGAATTCTCCCGTCTCCTGATAAGCCTTGACAAGCGCGAGTGCGTGAAAATTTCCGTACATAAATTGCCAGTGGTCGAACAAAGGCTGGCTGAATTTTCTCTCCCGCGATCGTACCTGCGCATAGAGTTCAACCGCCGCACTGAAATTGCGTGCGAGTACGTATGCCAGCGCCGCATCTGCGATCAAAAATGAATCGTCCGGCGTTCGATCAAGATTGGCCTGCGTATACTCAATAAAGGCCGCCGCTTGTCCGCTTTCGGTGAAGTAGAGCTTCCTGCCAAATGTTACGTACGGGTCAAGCGGGTCCTGATTCTCTGCTTGCGAGAGCCAATAGTCTGCTCGCTCATCATCCGCCAGTCCGAGATAAGCCCAGGCGAGCTCACGAAGCGATAGCAGATTACTCGGGTCGAGCTCAACCGCTAGACGATATTGGCGCACGGCATCGTCGAACTTTCCGGCAATGCGACTCACGCCGCCCAGCCCGATGTAACCGTAGATGTAACTGGGCGACAACTCCACTGCCCTCTCGTATTCTCTGTTCGCGTTTTGGAAATCGCCATTCCAGAAGTAAGCCATTGCCAGGTTTCGACCAATGACTGCTGACAGTGGGTCCAATTGACGGGCTTTCCTGGCTACCGGTACCGATTCTTTGTACCGTCTTTGCAGATACAGGCTACGGGCATACCAAATGTGCGCCATTGCGTAACCCGGTTGAAGCGAAATTGATTGTTCGAATTCGTAGTCAGCCTCGACATAGCGTTCCTGCTGAAGGCGAATGAGTCCAATGGATGCGTGTGCTTCAGACAGGTTTTCATCAATTTCGAATGCCCGACGTACCGCTGTTTCCGCAAGTTCGGCGATATCATCTATGCTGGTATCGCCGTAGTCGGGCAGCACGCCGTAGGCATCGGCCAGCGCCGCATAGGCCAGCGCGAATTCCGGATCGAGGGAGATAGCCTGCTCAAACAAATCGATCGATCGCCGCAGTGACTCCTCTGTTCGCTGGTGCCAGAAATGTCGCCCCAGCAAGAACAAATCGTATGCCTCTAGATTGGACGTCAGGTGCTCCGCCGAGCGGACGACGTCATTCATGTCGAATGTATCCAGTAAAGCGCCTGTCACTGTCGCCGCGATCTGGTCCTGAATATCGAAAATGTCAGCATCCAAACGATCGAATGTCTCTGACCAAATGTGAGAGCTATCGACCGTGTTGATGAGTTGGGCCGTGATTCTCAGTGTGCCGCCAGCCTTCTGTACGCTGCCCCTCAAAACTGTGCCGACGTTGAGCCGCCGTCCAATTGCGCCGATCTCTTCGCTCCGATTCACAGGCGCGAACGATGACGTTCTGGCGATCACATGCAGATTCCTGACCTGCGCCAGCTGGTGCAGCAGCGTTTCTGCCAGACCGCTCGCCAGGTACTCCTGATTCCGTTCCTGACTGAGGTCGACGAAGGGCAAGACCGCTACGGAGTGCGCCGGCGGATCGAACGGTTCGAGAGCTGCCACCGATTTACCTTCAATGACACCGTCCGGGTAGATCAGGTGGAAAAGTCCGGCAGTGCCCCCGATAAGCAGGATAACCGCCAGCACTATGGTTAATTCGCCCTTTGCACTAGCGGGCGGAGTGGATCGAATGCCGTCCGCCGTGATATCAAAATGCCAGGCGAGAAGCATAGTAGCGGGGAAACCCACGACGAAGGCAATCGCCAGGACCGGAATGCTCCATGTCGGAAATGGCAGCTTTTCCAGGAAAAAGGCGACCGCTTCAGTGGCGCCCCAGGCCACCACCAGATAAATAGTGGCCGCACGATAAATTCTGCGGCGCCGAAGCTCTTGCAGAAATATGCCAAGCCTGTCCATGAAACCAACCTGCGGATCGATGGATCCTCAAGGTCATTTTAGCATTTGCAGAGGGTGTTGGTAGCCGAACGCTAGAGAACAATCGAGTCCCGAATATCGTCAATCTGCGACTTGAGCTTCGGCGTCGCCCTGCCCAGGCAATGTTTGTCGCGCGGGCAGCCGGAGCTTCGCGGACAAATTATCGTTGCGTCTTTCTTCGCACCCTCGGCAATCCAGCCTATGTTGAGAATCTTGCTGATGCTTACCAGCTGGCGAACGGCTTCTTCGGGTATCGGCCCCGAGCCACCATTGCGATTGCAACTCGCCTCGATCGCATCGATGGTCTCCGCCGCATCGATGTTCTGCTGTCGTAACGCGGGCGCGAGGTCGACACCGGCGCACAGTACGTGGGGATTGCCGGCGGCATCCTCGCTGCGTATCGACTGACAGCAATACAGGCGTTTGTCGTCGCCTGAGCGCAGAACGGATATTTGCGATGACGGCTTGTTCGATGTCGTGTTGAGCATTCGAAACACGGCCCAGTGCTGACAGGGATCGGAGATCATCGTCATATTGCCCCAGGGTAGCGGAATGCCGTTGCCGCGATATACCGCACGCAGATTGCCGGGTGGGTAGGCATCGAAGTAATGCCAGTGCGGGTAGGGCGATACGCTGGGCATGCGTCGCATTACGAGCGTTGTCGTCAGCCCGGGCTTGTCGCCGGAATCGATGGCGTACGCATGCTTCGCGAGGAATTGCCGAAACGGCGTCTTCGGTGCCAGTAACGCGGCCGCGAAGTAACTGCACTCGAAGTCGCGCCAGGCAAAGAGTATGTCCTGCGCATCCAGGTTCGGTGATTCCGCGTCATTTCGGCGGCCCGTAACACGCCCGCCGGAAATCTGCGGTGCCCGGGCGCCGTCTCCGTCGTGAAGAATCTTGTGGGCGATCTGGTTGGCGAGGTCGAACTTCAGCCTGGCAGGCATATCTACGAGCGCGCGGTTCAGATACACCTTGTTCGGTGCATCGAAGAATGATCTTACGAGCGTGTTCAAAGGTGTGTCGGTGTCGCCGATGTCTTTGAAAGTTTTCTTGTCGAACCAGCTGATGTTCAAACCGACGTCGTCTGCAATATCGACGACGTCTTCAACCGACAGTGGAAATCGTTTGCCACCGATGCTCTCAGCTGCTCGTTCGATATCGGGGAATCGATTGTGGCTCGATTCCTGGTGCGCGCGAATGAGCAAATGTGCGAACTGCCGGCCTGTTGTGCCGGTTTGTGCAAGCAATTCCGGTATCGCGAGTTGCAGCAGGCTATCTGAAAACAAAAATCCCGGTTCAAGGGGCATGCCCCTGACTGCGGCCGTGGGCGCCACGTCAATCGCGTCGTCTTGCAGTGACTCGTCATAGAACCAGGCGAGCTCTTTCTGAAAAATCTCGGCAATGATCTGCAACAGCTTTTCAGATGGCACGCGCTTGCCGTTCTCAATCATCGACAGGTAGGAAACAGACGGCGCTGCCTCGGCATCCTCCTGAATGCAACGTACCGACAGGTCTTCAAGCGTCAGGTTATTGCGCTTTCGAAGTGACTTAATCTTGGTGCCGAGGAAGTGGGCTTTGCGGCGAATTCCGGTCCGGGCCTGCATAGCTATGTCCTTCTATACGCTTTTTCGCTCAATCTTTGTGAAATTCACACTGTGAAATTTTCGCTGTGAAATTACTGGGTTCTTTTTACTATGATGGATCTCCGAAGTAAAGCTTTGCTGCTTGTTTCGACCCGCGGCCAACTCAGGAGATTGCCATGACGCCAGAGGAACAGATCAAGAGACTCGAATCAGATTGGGCGCAAAGCTCACGCTGGAAGGGGACCATACGTAACTACAGCGCACCGGAGGTCGTCAAGCTGCGCGGTACGGTCAACATCGAGCACACTTTGGCTCGCCTGGGCGCCGAGAAATTCTGGCGTCTCATTCACCAGGAAGACCCGGTCTGCGGACTCGGCGCACTGACCGGCAACCAGGCCATCCAGGAAGTTCAGGCCGGCCTGAAAGCCATATACTGCTCCGGCTGGCAGGTTGCTGGCGACGGCAACAGTTCCGGTGAAATGTATCCGGACCAGAGCCTGTACCCGGTCGATTCGGTGCCGAAAATGGTCGAGCGTATCAACAACGCGCTTATTCGCACCGACCAGATTCACGCACTGAGCGGCGACACCAGTATCGATTGGTTTCCACCAATTATCGCGGATGCCGAGGCTGGTTTCGGCGGCAACCTGAATGCGTTCGAACTCATGAAGAACATGATTCGTGCGGGCGCAGCGGGCGTTCACTTTGAAGACCAGCTTTCCTCGGCGAAAAAATGCGGTCACATGGGTGGCAAGGTACTCGTACCGACGCAGGAAGCCATCGCGAAGCTGAGCGCGGCACGACTGGCAGCCGACGTATGCGGTGTTCCAACCGTGCTGCTTGCACGCACGGATGCCGATGCCGCCAACCTGATTACCTCGGATTCGGACGAGCGCGATCATCCGTTCATTACGGGCGAACGCACGCCGGAAGGTTTCTACCGCACGAATGCCGGCATTGACCAGGCGATTGCACGCGGCCTGGCGTACGCGCCGTACGCCGACCTGCTCTGGTGCGAAACATCCAAACCGGATCTGGCACAGGCACAGAAATTCGCCGACGCGATCCACGCCGAGTACCCCCATCAACTGCTGGCGTACAACTGCTCGCCGTCGTTCAACTGGAAGGCAAATCTTGACGATGCAACGATGAGGACCTTCCGCGAGGATCTTGGAAGAATGGGCTACAAGTTTCAGTTCATCACGCTGGCCGGCTGGCACGCTCTGAACTCGAGCATGTTCAACCTGAGCCGTGCCTACAAGCAGGATGGCATGTATGCTTACTCGAAGCTGCAGCAGCAGGAATTCGCGGACGAGCAATACGGCTTTCGCGCGACCAAACACCAGTCATTCGTTGGTGCGGGTTATTTCGACGCGGTGCAGAACACGATCACGAACGGCCTGTCTTCCACAACGGCGCTCGATGGCAGCACCGAGGAGGAGCAGTTCGTCGCCTGACAGTAAATGGAAAATGCAGGCCCGGCGAAAAAACGGGTGAGGAACGATGCGATTGCAGGAAACGGATAGCACGCCGGAATCGGCTCGCCGCAACGTCGGCGGACTCAGCGTCGATCCGCTCTTTTTCGACTTTGTCGAAGAAGAGCTGTTGCCGGACATTGATTTCGAGGCCGCGACATTCTGGAGCGGCCTTGAGTCGATCATCAATGACCTGACACCGCAAAACCGGAAGTTGCTCGAGATTCGTGAGGAGATGCAAGCGCAGATCGATCAGTGGCACAAAGATCGGGCCGGCGAGCCCTGGAGTCAGTCCGACTACACCGACTTCCTCTTCAGGATCGGCTACCTCCGGGAAGAGGGTGATCCGTTCACAATCGAGACGACCGGAGTCGATCCCGAAATCGCGACAATTGCCGGCCCGCAGCTCGTTGTCCCCGTTAGCAATGCCCGATTTGCGATCAACGCGTGCAATGCTCGCTGGGGCAGCCTTTACGACGCTCTGTATGGAACGGACGTCATCGATCAGGACGACGGCAAGGAACGCGGCTCGTCGTTCAACCCGGCGCGCGGCGCCGCGGTTATTGAATATGCGATGGGGTTCCTGGATAGAGCCACGCCCCTGGATCATGCAAAGCACGCAGAAGTTGAACGGTACAGCACGGACGGCCAAACGCTGCAGGCGACATTGATCGGCGGGCAGGCAGTGGGTCTTAAAGACCCGCGCCAGTTTGCCGGCTTTCGCTCGAATGTAGATGGACAGTCGTTCCTGTTGCAAAACCATGGCCTGCATATCGAGATATTGACGAACCCGGAGCACGTCATCGGCCGTAGCGCACCGGGCAATGTGGCCGACATAGTCCTCGAGTCTGCAATTACAACGATTCAGGATTGCGAGGACTCCGTAGCCGCCGTGGACGCGGAAGATAAAGTTGCCGTTTACCGTAACTGGCTTGGACTCATGCGGGGTGACCTGGAAGCGACTTTCGACAAAGGCGGCAAACAACGAACCCGGGAACTGGCGGCAGACCGTGTCTTCAACGGTGCAGATGGCCAGGAACTTGTGCTCTCGGGGCGCAGCCTGATGCTGGTCCGAAACGTCGGGCACCTGATGACCAGCGACGCCGTCGTGGACAAAGACGGGCAGGAAATTTTCGAGGGCATTCTCGACGCCGTCATCACAACGGCGTGCGCGCTGGCGAACCGGCAGTCGAAATCACTTCCGAACAGCCAATTCGGCAGTATCTACATCGTAAAGCCGAAGATGCACGGCCCGGCAGAAACTGCGTTTACGGACACGCTGTTCGGCAGGGTCGAAGAATTGTTTGGTATTGATGCAAATACTCTCAAGGTCGGCGTCATGGACGAGGAGCGACGCACGACGGTGAATCTTCAGGAGTGTATTTATGCGGTCAGGGAGCGACTCGTCTTTATTAACACGGGCTTCCTCGATCGTACCGGGGATGAAATTCACACGAGCATGCACGCGGGACCGGTGCTGCCGAAAGAAGCCATAAAGGCCGAGCGCTGGATAAACGCCTACGAAGACTGGAACGTGGACATCGGCCTTCGCTGCGGTTTGCCGGGCAAAGCGCAGATCGGCAAAGGCATGTGGCCTATGCCCGATGAAATGCGTCAGATGATGGGCAGCAAACAGGCGCATCCGGAAGCGGGCGCGAGTTGTGCCTGGGTGCCGTCGCCGACGGCGGCCACACTGCATGCGATGCACTATCATTTCGTTGATGTACGCGAGCGGCAACAGAAGATCATGGCGCGCGAGCTCGCGAGTCTGGATGACATCCTTACGCCACCGCTTTGCGACGCGTCAACCTTGTCAGCCGACCTGATCCAGGCAGAACTGGACAACAACGCCCAGGGTATTCTCGGCTACGTCGTACGCTGGATCGATCACGGAGTTGGTTGTTCAAAGGTGCCGGACATCAATGATGTCGGCCTGATGGAAGATCGCGCGACGCTGCGCATCTCAAGCCAGCACATTGCCAACTGGCTGTTGCACGGCGTCACCGATGAGGCGCAAGTACGGGCAACGTTTGAGCGCATGGCCGGGGTGGTCGATGAGCAAAACAGGGACGACCCGGACTACCGCAGGATGAGCGAAGACCTGGCGAACAGCATCGCGTTCCAGGCGGCCTGTGACCTGGTTTTCAAGGGCTGTGAACAAAGCAACGGTTACACGGAACCGCTGTTGCATGCTTATCGGCGCAAGTTGAAATCCGGGTTGTCGAACGATCTATCTAGCTAAGGGTGACCACGGTATCGATCGCCTGGTAGGCAGACAGGATCGCGCCTTCCTGCCAGCCCTGCAGGATGCTCAGGTGTTCGCCGGCGAAAACGATATTGCCATCGGGTGTCAGCAAGACGCCCGGACTAGACGTACCCCACCCGCCCAGTTGGAACGGCATCTTTTTCCAGGCAACGCTGATGCCGCGTGACGCTTCGCCGCTGAACTCCGGGTGCACGTTGCCGGCTTGAGCGCGCGCCGATGCGATTCTTTGTGCAGGCGTCTGACTCGTAAAGCTGTCCCCCGGTGGCCCGTCGAATATATAGGCGCCGAGGACAATGCCGTTTGCTCGTCCGAAACCATGGTTGGGATACCAGATTTGCGTGATGTCCTGATCCGTCCAGGAGATGCCGCCATAGATGTTGTGGTCCTGCTCCCAGAAACGACGTGACTGAAACGCGACTCGAACAGCCGATGAATACGTGAAATTCGAAATTTCGGCCTGGTGGGCCGTGGAAAAGTCGTTGGGAATCGATGCAAGAACCGTCGCCGGAATTGTGACAATGCAAAAGTCGGCATCGATCGTCGTCGCCGTGCCGAACAGGTCGTTATACACAACGCGGGCGCCGTTTGCCGTCTTGCGGATTTCAGTGACCACTGATTCGAAAATCGTGTTGGCGAGTACCTGCGTCTCGAACGCTCGTGCGATACGATCCATGCCGCCAACGGGTTGCAGCATTGTCGACTGTTGATTGAAGCCTTCTGAAAACGACGAGCGCAACTCCCAGAACACATCGGCGAAAAGTTCCTGTAGTTGCAACGGAGATAGCAAGGTTCCGCGCAGCCTGCTGCCGGTATTCATCTGACCCGGAAATCCTGCGCGTGGCGAGCCCGGGTAGTTCGAGTTCTGATCAAGGTCGCCAAACAAGCTCAACATTCGCAGGATGTTCGACCTGTCGGCTGCGGAGAATTCCTGATCCAGCGCGCCCTGATTGACTGCTGTCGCGAGCAGACGTGAAATATTGCCGCGCGTATCGGCCATGACCTGTCTGGCGACTTGCGGCTGGCCATTGAAAGCGTTCGGCGTGTGCAGCCATGCACCTTGATTGTCGTTGGTGAATGTCTCGAGGGCGACGCCAAATTCACGGCAGTAGCCGAGCAGGAACTCATGGTGATGTGCAATGCGCGAAGGCCCGGCGTTGAAGTACAGGTCGTCGCCAAGGTCGAACTGGCACATCTGCGACGAGTCGGTCTCATTGACGACATCACCGGCCCGGATCGTCTTGTTACGCCCTCCGGCGGATGCCTGCGCTTCGAGGATCGTGTACGAATAACCGAGCTTCTGCAGCTCCAGCGCCGCAGTCATGCCGGCGATACCGGCGCCAAGAATTATGACCGTTTTGCCGGCGCCGATGTTTGGCGGCCAGTCGCCGGGCCGTGCCGACATCATCGTCGGGGGCGGTGGGGGGGGCGTAGGAACATTTGTCGGCGCAGCCGACGATGAACCGCAGGCGGATATCGACGTGCCAATACCCAGCGCGGCCATTGCACGCAACATGGCCGACCCACCAACGGCTTTTCCGATCGACGTGAGAAATTCCCGACGTGCGATTCCCGGTTTCTGAGCCTTCATATTCTTGTTCGGCCTGCCATAACGACGTTCGACCAACACGGTAACCCGAAATTCCCGTATCGTGGTCACAAATCGATTGACCGGCGAGGAGTGCGTGCCGAATTTCGGCCAAAATTGGATCGCAGTTACGATCGCGACACTTGCGAGCGTTGGCGCGCACGGTGACACGTTGACTGTCGCCGTTGCGAGTAATTTCGCCGAACCGCTCCGGGAAATTGCGTCGAAATTCGAAGCGCAAAGCGGACACGAGGTTCAAATCAGTCCCGGATCAAGCGGCAAACTTTACGCGCAGATTATCAATGGCGCACCGTACGATATTTTCTTGTCCGCCGATGCCCGCCGACCCGAATTGTTGGAGCAAAATTCGATGATCGTCGCCGGCTCGCGATTTACCTATGCCGTGGGGCAACTCGTTGCCTGGTCGCGGGACGCCGAGTTCGCGAATAGCGCTTGCGTCGACGGACTGCAACAACTGGGCGAGAAAAAACTGGCAATCGCCAACCCGGCGCTCGCCCCGTACGGGCTCGCCGCGAAACAGTACCTGGTCGGGCGCGGACTATGGGGCGGGCTGCAGAAAAACCTTGTTTTCGGCGAGAACATCGCGCAAACGCTTCAGTTCGCTGCAAGCGGCAGTGCCAGCATCGCATTGATTGCCGAATCCCAGCTTGGCAGGGCGAAAGACTTTGCTGCGACATGCGCCGTGCCAATTGCCGGTGACACACACGACCCGATTTTGCAGCAGGCCGTACAGATGGCGAGAGAATCAGCCGCGCCGGCCGTCGGGCAGTTTCTCGAGTTTCTCCGCGGGCCCGAGTCTCGTGCGATCATTCGGCACTATGGTTACCTGTTGCCGGAACCTCAATGAACGCTGAGTCGGTATCGATGGGCTGGCCCGATCTCGGGCCCCTGTGGCTGTCCTTCAAGCTTGCGGCGATCACGACATTGTTGCTGCTTGTTGCAGGTACGCCGCTGGCGTGGTGGCTCGCAAATACACGCGCGCGAGTCCGGCCGGTGATTCAAACGCTGGTCGCCCTACCCATCGTATTGCCCCCAACCGTCATGGGGTTTTATCTCCTGATCCTGCTTGGGCCGTACGGCGCTATCGGCAGCTGGTGGGTGGAGCTCACGGGTAGCGCGCTGACGTTTTCTTTCACCGGGCTCGTGATCGCGTCGTGTTTCTACAGCTTGCCGTTCGCGGTGCAGCCGTTGCAGGCTGCGTTCGAGTCGATGGGTCGAAAGGAGCTTGAGGCTGCACGCACACTCGGCGCTTCGCCGATCGATGCATTCTTCTCCGTTGTGGTGCCGTTGTCGGCGACGGGCTTCCTGACCGCAATGGTGTTGAGCTTCGCGCACACACTGGGTGAGTTCGGCGTCGTACTTATGGTGGGTGGCAATATTCCGGGTGAGACCCGACTTATTTCAATCGCGATATACGATCATGTGGAGTCGTTGAACTACGCCGCCGCGCACGCTTTGTCGCTGACTTTGCTGGGCTTCGCTTTCCTGATCTTGCTGACGATGTTCCTCGTGAACAAACGGCTGGCGCTCCGTGAATAAGCCGGTTCTGAATGGTCGGACCCTGGGTGTCCGTTATGAACTGAAGCGCGCCGCGTTCTCGCTGGATGTGAGCTTCAAACTGGCGATGCGGGGCATCACCGGTATTTTCGGTCCTTCC
>VAPC010956061.1_pt1 | contig 14519 bp, 14 predicted proteins | sample 3395121 | NCBI WGS metagenome assembly VAPC01 (sample SAMN08290434, study PRJNA428436) | hydrothermal vent metagenome | isolation source: Deep-sea hydrothermal vent chimney | place: Indian Ocean: Southwest Indian Ridge | depth 1711 m m
AATGCCATTCAGGCGGGAACAGACAGAATATGGTTAAACACATCCTACGATTCATCATGGGAAATCATAAAAATAGATGTTAAAGACGAGGGGAGCGGTATAAAAGAACATGACCGCGAGAAGCTGTTTCTGCCTCATTTCTCTACCAGAAAAGAGGGTATGGGCCTGGGACTTGCGATTGTAAGCACTATCATATCAAAACACAGAGGATATATAAGGGTTAAGGACAATAAGCCAAAAGGTTCTCATTTTATAATAGAACTGCCTGTGTCGCAAAAGTAATGATACATTATCCGGGATACATAATATGTTTTTGAGTTTGCACGTTGTTTTGTCTCTTGAATCCTTTATCCTGAATCCTGTATCCTTATAGATTAGAAAGGACGGGACATGAAAATGGCAGTGCCTGCTAAAGCTTCTGTACTTATAGTTGATGATGAAGAGGGGATACTTGATACTCTGTCAGGTATTCTCGAAGATGACGGCTACGAGATAAATACGGCAACTTCAGGTGAAAAAGCTCTTGAGCTCGTTAAAGACCTTTCACCCGACATTATTTTGCTGGATGTATGGATGCCCGGCGGAGCGGACGGCATCGAGACCCTTAAAATGATCAAAAAAATTGATCGGCGTTCTGCTGTCATAATGATCTCCGGCCATGCCAATATTGATATTGCAATCCAGGCCACAAAGCTCGGCGCGTATGATTTCCTTGAAAAGCCCTTATCTTTAGACAGAGTTCTTCTCTTAATTAAGAGGGCGCTGGAAAGAGAGCGCCTTGCAAAAGAAAACAAGGAACTTAAATTTACTCTTCGCAGAGGGCAGGAAATAATAGGTAAAAGCCCTCAAATCAACGCCCTCAAACAGGACATTGCCAAAGCCGCCCGTTCCATGAGCAGGGTTTTTATATTCGGCGAAAGCGGAACAGGCAAAGAGCTCGTTGCTAATGCCCTGCACGAAGGCAGCGATAGAAAGAACCGGAATTTCATTGAGGTTAATTGCGCGGCAATTCCTCAGGAGCTTATTGAAAGTGAACTGTTCGGACATGAAAAAGGTTCGTTCACAGGTGCGGTTGAGCGAAAGAAAGGCAAGTTCGAACTTGCCGACAAAGGGACTCTTTTTCTTGATGAAATAGGCGATATGGCCCTTGCAACGCAGGCCAAGGTATTGAGGGTCATAGAAACCCAGGAATTCGAAAGAGTCGGCGGCAACAAAAGAATCAAGGTGGATGTGAGAATTATTTCAGCAACAAACAAGAACCTTCATGAGGAGATCATAAGCGGCAAATTCAGGGATGATCTTCACTTCCGGCTGAACGTCATTCCTCTGAGCGTCCCGCCTTTGCGTGAGAGAAAAACAGATATCCCCCTTCTTGTTGACCATTTCCTGAATAATGTCGCGCTTCAGTACGGTCAGAAACCTAAGACAGTTTCCCGGGCGACTCTCGACATACTGATCAATCACCACTGGCCCGGCAATGTAAGGGAGCTAAAGAACATGATAGAAAGGCTTGTAATCATGAGTACGTCTGATGTCATTGACATTAAAAGCGTGCCATCTTTCAGAGAGACGAGACCTGACTATCAAAGTCATAAAACATTGCGAGATGCGCGAGAACGATTTGAAAAGGATTTCATATCCAGAAAACTTCAGGAAAACAACTGGAACATATCCAAAACATCGGAAGACCTCGAAATTGAGAGAAGCAATCTTCATAAGAAAATTAAATCGCTTGGTATTGAGATACCGTAAATAATAAAAGGCAGAAGTTAAGATGATAAGAGGTTAAGAAGTTAAGAATTGACACTCTGGAATTGTTGATTTAGACTCGATTAACTCTCTTTTGAGCCTTTACGCTTCACTATTAACCTTTCACGATTCACGGCCTTTATTGAGCTACAGATCAGGATGCTGTGGAGGAACCATAGCTCCAGGGTTCACCACAGGAGGCGGATTGCCGGGTAAGGTTACATGAGGTGATACAGGCTGTCTCGCGGACCTGGGCAGTGTCCTTCGTGATGTCCTTCTTTTAATATTTCGTGAACGCGTTGATCTCGGATTTACAGGCTGTCTGACAGCCCGCGGGGCTGTGATTCCCTTTTCTTCTCTCAGCTTAACTTCGATTTTTTCATTGCCCCTCATAAGAACGACTTTATCCTGCAGGATTTCAGACACCCTGAAGCCTGCCACAGAGTCATTAACATTATAGATCTTTGTTGTTTTTGACGAAGGATCTTCAAGAATGGCCATCTTTATATCATTCTTTATTATTGTTCCAAACAATTTTGGAGCATCTCCGGCAGATACCGATGCAGGAACAGATTCAGCATTAGAGGCTGTCCTTGAGGGACGAAAGAGGTCCTTCTGAGCGATTATATCATAAGCGGCCTTGTCCATCGGCCTCTTCATATTGCCGTCTGCGTCTTCATCCGGCACAACATTCTCCTGACCTGCCTTAACAGGCAGATCCAGGGGCCTTACCCAAACCTTGTAGAACCAGTACCCCAAAAGTCCGATCATTATAATCATGATCAGGTTAATTAAAAATAAATTACGAGGCATCTCCCTCCTCAGCTTCCTTCTCATCTTTGTCTTTATTTATCTCAGGTTTCTTAATGTATCCCGTAACAATTAATGTTGTAATAGCATCTTTAGGATTTTTGATATTTACAACACGGATATCAACTTCGGATACGGTTAAAAGTTTAGGGGATATCGACAACCTGTACAACAGGTCTTTAAATTTCGCTGTGGTTGCTGAAAATCCAATCTCAACAGGTACTGCTACATAAAAACCCTCATCTACAGGCGTCAATGCCCTTTCCGACCTGATACTGATACCAAGGGATGATGCAATACTCTTAATGTCTCTTTGTATCATTGCCGCCGCAACCAGCGGCTTGGAACCGGGCAGAAGTCCACTTTCCAGAACTTTCAGTTCATTGCTCAAATTCTCATGTTTCTCCAGTAATTTATCTTTTTGGGCAATTTTATTTAATTGTTTACTCAAATTCATCCGCTTTGCTTCGACATATTCACCGGTAGTTAAAGCAATATCACCGTACCACAAAGTAAGCTTGAAAATAATAATCAGGATAACAACAACAGCTCCTGCTATGAGTACTTTTTTCTCCCTCGGAGTGACCCTCGATAACGCGCTCATATTATTAACCGCCTTTGGTAATCAGGCTCTCTTCACCCTCCATATCGTTCTCTATGATATCTTCCTCTATTTCCTCGATCATATCCGTCCTTACTGCTATGGCCCTGATCTTAAAACCCTCTTTTTCCTGTCTTCTGGTAATCGAACCTACAAATTCAACACCCCTGAAAAAAGGTGAATCTTCAAGTATCGAAATCAGAACAGACGAGGACTCCGCGTATCCGGTTATAACCAGTTCTCCCCTGGCATTCTTTTCTTCTTCTTCACTGGTCTGTCCAAAACTCAGATTAGTAAGCCAGGCTTCCGGAGGTATTATCCGCGTAAGCTCTGAAAGAACATCCAGTATAACATTACTTTCTTTTGCTTCCCTCAAAAGTGTATTCTTTGCGCGAAGTTTATGTACCTCATCTGACAGTTTCATTATTTCTGCGATCTCGGTTTCGTGCTGGCTCAGCTTCTTTTCTATCTTCATCAAAACTCTTTTGTCGTAAGCAAGTTCTCCGACAAATATACCGGCTATAAGAAAAAGGATCAGCGGAACAGATACCTTGGTAACTATAAGTCCCAGTTTACCGGTCTCAGTATCAGACTCGTGCGGTAGAAGATTAATCTTTAAAGATCCAATGCCCACTCCGGGATAGCATGATCCTATTGAAGACATTTTCGACCAGTCCTGAGGATCTTCTTCCCCGGTGAAATAACCGGATATGGAGTTGATCGTTCTGATTTTCAACCCAAGCTTTTCTCCCAGACCCTCTGACAGTTCCTTTATGTCCGGAGAGTATCCTGAAATAATCATCTGCCTGGAATCAGAGATAGCTGTTCCTTTCAGCAGTTCTTCCACCCTTGCGGCGATATCAGATATAAGTATTCCTGCAGGCATATCCTGTTCAAGCGCGAATGGATGATACTCAACACAAACACCGTTTTTCATGGCCGCAAGATGCGCGTCTCTGCCGTCAATATGCATCAGCAGGCAACTGTCTCCTTTTCTGCCAAACACGTCCGGCCTGCCCTTTATACCCAGAATCTCCTGCCATCCCCCTATTTTCCCCTGACTGAATTCAATCGCGTTAAAAACAGCAAACGGCGCAAGAGAAACAGACCTCGGCTTGAGAGATATCTTTTCGAGAAAATTATTAAGGAATTCGATTTTATCCCTCTTTACAGCAGTGAACATTACTTTCTGGAACGCACCCAAAGTATCAACGACCTGATAGTCGTAAAAAATATCGTCGACCTGAAAAGGGATATGCCTCTCTATTTCAAATCTCATCATCTGAGACAGAGCATTCCTCCCCTTACCCTTTGCGGACGGCACCTGTATGAACTTTATAATCGCCCAACTGTGCGGAACGCATACATAAACACTTCCTTCTTCGCCCGCGCGCGAGATAAACGCCTTAATCTCTCCTGTGGTTTCATCGTCAGCCCTGACAGGAAATGTTGAAGAAGAAAGCAGTTTGAATCCTGAAAGGTCATTTTTCATCAGAGATATCACAAGACTCTCTTCCCTGAAGTCCACTCCTATAAATGTTCTTGAGAAACTATCCGATAAAATTGTCATTCCAGTAAATAACCTCTATCATGCTTTCGTTCCTGTGAAGAGCAGCCTTAACAGTTCTCTTTATCCTGCCATCTGATACTAACCCCGTTGATATCACCGTAAAAAAAGAGGAACTGACCGCTCCTCCCCTGACCGGTGAGAATATAGGTTCTGCAGCCCGCTGAGATAATATATTCAGGGCCTCTTCCGTTCCAAGGACCGCCTCAAGCACTTCAATTGACGCAGTATTGATGTTGATCGTCATCTGGTTCCATGGTGTAAGATAATTTATCAGGCCTGAATATGCTTTTTCTTCATTTTCATCATCACTGCCGTAATAAATTTCAGGTGCAACTCCCTTTACCAGCAGGAGTTCATCGATAATATCAAACGGTCCGTCTTTACAGCTGTACGGTTTATCAAGTGATTTATAATAATCTTCCTCCGCGCCGTTCAGCATATGCAGGTCGTTTTCGTCACGCCAGTCAATTATCGAATCGGCAATCGTATCAACTTTAGTAAATTCCACACCGGTCTGCATAATAACGTATTTTATCTGATCAAGAGTTGATGAGTTAATGTTAAGTTTGCCGTCTTCATCTGTCAGGGTATATGAAAACGTCCTGCCCTCCAGTTCGCCCTCTCTTACGGGATTTTCAACTTCTGTATCTAAAATCAGGATACCCTCTTCGTTCAGGTACACATATGATGACTCTTTTGAGGACAGTATTTCAAGCTTTGCCTTTTCAATGCCGGCCAGCGCGAGCTGATAAGCTTCCTCCTCTTCCTTGAAGTTTCTCATAATTTTCAGCTCTGTTCTCATTGAATTCGAAAATTCCGCAACAATAGTAATGAGAACAAGCATGATCCACACCACCAGTATAAGCGCGACAATGCCCCTTCTGTTCCTGATACCTCTGAAATCATTACCAATGTCATCAGGTCTGTCAGAAAATCTCATCATCCTCCCGCAACATTCCCATTGGGATCGAGATCAGAAAAGGCTCGAAGTAGGCAATTTTAACCCTCACTGCTGATGGAAGCACTTCGCCGAAACTCCACGCTTCTTCCCAGGCGTCTCCCTCAACGGAATAATACGCAAAAGAGACGTCTTCTATATCCTTGTCAATTATCTCCTCATTTTTGGATACCCTTTTCAGAAAATCCTTGTCAGGCAATGTCCCCTCCGAGAAAATGAATTTTTTATTGCGATAAACAAACCTGACCCACTTAAATCCGCCAACCGCGGGGTCAGCAAGAGTTGTAGCAAATAAGACAGAATTCTTTTCCCCCTTGAATATAACGACCTTCTCTCCGCCTATCTCCATTTTGTACGGATACGCTGATTTTATATTTTGAGAAATCAGTCCGGACAGAGCTCTCAGTCGCTGTGTCTCAATGGTCTCTTCTTCCCCTTTATCCCAGGCCCTGACTCCCAAACGAAATCCACTGCCGATTATCAGCATAACAGCACCAAGGATAGCCAAAGCTATAATGACTTCCAAAAGAGAAAACCCCGCCCTGCGGGAATGTAAAATTGAAAATTTAAAATGTAAAATTTCGGTTAGTTTATCCATCTTCTTTACTCATAGTCCTCCTGAATAATTATCAGGCTTACCAGATCTACAGACTTTTGCCGGTTCGAATAATCATCCCACTCAATAATAACCTTTAATTTCATTAAGTTAACAGGCTCACCCTCAATGTTTCCATTAAGTTCCGCGTATGGCTGCAGCTCAGACTGCCATCTGAACCCGTCGCTGAATTCACCGCTTCCCTGTTTAGGGTTTAAAGCCATTTCCTCCATTTTCCCCTTGGCATGAACAACAGCTCTTGTATAATCACATGACCTCCTGCTGACTCCAAGTCCTCCTGAAAACAACTGCATAACCAATGTCATACTTACAGCAATTATAGTCATCGCAACTATCACCTCAATAAGTGTGAACCCTCCGGAATTTGAATTGCTGTTTTTCGCGGCATGGGAATATATGCGGTATATCATTCGTATGTCAGTTCAGATCTTTCAGGATCTCAACCCTCCCTGTCACTCTGTTTACCGCGATATATACACTCTTTTGTTTCGGAGTCGTAACCTTTACAACACCTCCGCTTGAGTTTCCCTGCGGGAAAAACTCAATTACTACTTCGGATGAATGTTTTTCAGACTGGACGTTTAACATCTCAGATACAGGCCTCTTGACGATCGGGACCGCGTCTTCAATATCGGCGTTTGGCGTAAGATCCGTGTATAATCCATATGAACCGGCATTGCCTGAGACAACGAATGAATATTTTCGCTTCTCTGCTATAGCATGGTTTCGTGCGTACCTCAGCATCGCGGATGCGTCTTTAACAAACACTTTAAGATCACGGTTGGCTGAACTTTTACCAACAAGGACCGCCACAAGTCCGGCTGAAATCCCGACAATTAACATAACTACAATAATCTCTATAAGAGTGAATCCTCTTCCGGATTTGTAAATTGTCTTAGACATAAATCTCTTTATGGATCAGCTGGTGTAAATTCCCGAGAAGCACTGCCCTGCTGTCCGAGTTTTACTCAGTTGGGGAAGAAATAGCCGGACAGGCATTACTTAATCTGATTAAGTCCTTTCCAGCTTACGATATCCCTATTTTCACCCTCACCGCCCTCTGAGTTATCTTTGCCTAATGAATACAGGTCATATTCACCATGACTTCCCGGAGATTCATAGTGATAGGCATGGTTCCAGGAATCCAGAGGCAACTCCAACTTTTTAAGATAAGGGCCGTCCCAGTCTTCAGCACCGGACGGTTTTGTTATCATTGCCTGAAGCCCTTCAGACGTAGTAGGATAACTGCCGACGTCAAGCCTGTATGAATCAAGCGCGGTGCCGAACAGTTCAATTTGAGCGTAAGTGGCACTCATTTTTGCCTTGCCGAATTTCTTAAATACTTCAGGCACTACCAATGCGACCATAAGACTGATGATTATCATGACAACCATTACTTCGATTAATGTAAACCCCGTTAGAGAATTCGGTGAGGGTTTGAGTGCCGCCTTAACTATGTATTTCTTTAGTTTGTTCAAAAGACATATTGTTTTCTCTAACGGGGTGAAACCCCTCCGGAATTTTGTGTGTTTTGTCATGTTTTAATCCTCCATCAAAAAATAATTTCCCATTGTCAATTAAAACGGCAGTTCATTGATACTGAGCATCGCGATCAGCATTGCAATAACAATAAAACCTATTATCAGTCCCATAAACATGATCAGAGAAGGTGCCAGCAGAGATAGAAGCCTTTTCACAGTTGTTCTAACTTCTATATCAAACCTTTCCGCTGTCTTGATCAGCATTTCATCCAACCTTCCTGTCTCTTCCCCGACAGTAACCATATGGACTGCAATGGGAGGAAAAATATCACTGGCCCTTAATGGCTCTGATATTCCCCTGCCCTTTCTTACTTCATCCCTGACAGAAGCTATTATCGCCGCCATACGATCGCTGTCAAGAGTACCCTGAACTATTTTTAGGGCATTCAATATAGGCACACCGCCGGCAAGAAGCGTTCCCATTGTGCGTGAAAAGCGTGACACTATCGTCTCTCTGAACAGTTTGCCGAAAAGCGGGAGTTTGAACTTTATTTTGTCCCACGCCCGTCTTCCGTCTTCACTTTTCAGATAACGCCTGAGAAAGACGGCGCTTCCCGCAAATAATAACAGGATCACCCACCAGTAATTAACCAGTGCTCCGCTGATCGATATCAGAATGTCAGTTACAAAAGGCAGTTCCCCTCCCATATCTGAAAATATTTTTGTAAATTTAGGAACAACAAAAGTCAGCAAAAAAAGCACAGCGCCGCCGCCGGCAATTACAAGAAACGCGGGATATAAAAGCGCTGACCTTACTTCCTCCTTTAATGCCTGTGAATTTTCAAGATACACGGCCATCCTTGATATCGTGTCTTCAAGAAAACCGCCTGCTTCTCCGGACTTGATCATATTTACATAAAATAGCGGAAATGATGACGGATATTTTGACAGCGCCTCTGAGAACGATTTCCCGCTCCTTATCTGTGAATGTATCCCCGCAATGAGGTCTTTGACCGGTTTTTTGTCGGCCAATTCAGAAAGAATGGTCAGGGATCGATCAAGAGGGAAACCTGCTTCAAGCAAAACACCAAGCTGGTAAGTAAACCCCATAATATCGCGCTCTTTTACGCGCGATTGAGCTGAAGACAGAAATTCCGAAAGTATCGGCTTCCGTTCCCGCGCCCTGCCGACCTTTAGCGGGAAATATCCCTTTTCCTGCAGTTGATCAATTGCCAGCCTCTCGTTAGCGGCTTCAATAATACCTGTTACAATACTTCCATCTCCGGTTGTGGCTTCATAGGAAAAGGACTCCATCAGATCTCCTCCTGTGTAACCCTCAGGACTTCCTCAATCGTGGTAATCCCTTCCCGGACTTTTTGCCATCCGTTGTCCCTCAGCACCTGCATACCGTTAGCAACAGCTTTTTGTCTGATTATATCAGAGCCGGCCTTTTCAATTACAAGCTGTCTCATTTCTTCGTTCATGACCATCAACTCGAATATCCCTGTCCTGCCCTTGTAACCCGTCTGTCTGCACTCTTCACAGCCCGCTCCGTGGTAGGTAGTTATATCCGCTCCAAGAGACTCTATTTTTTCGATTATCTCCATCTGCGGAATAAACGGCTCCTTGCACAATGGACAAATAACCCTCACAAGCCTCTGGGCAAGAACGCCTATTAAGGAAGATGATACAAGAAAATTCTCTATGCCCATGTCAAGCAGCCGCGTCACGGCGCCCGGTGCGTCATTTGTATGAAGTGTACTGAATACCAGATGGCCTGTCAGAGCTGAATGTATTGATATTTCCGCGGTCTCTATATCCCTGACTTCACCCACCATTATAATATCAGGGTCCTGCCTGACAATATGCCTCAGGCCGTTTGCAAACGTCAGTCCTATCTTGGGCTTTACCTGGATCTGGTTAATACCCTCTATCTGATATTCAATAGGGTCTTCAACTGTAATGATCTTTTTGTCGGAAGAGTTGATCTGACTCAGTGAAGCGTAAAGTGTAGTGGTTTTACCGCTTCCGGTAGGACCTGTAACAAGGAGCATACCATACGGGATCCTGATCAGTTTTTTGTAATGCTCCAAAGTGCTTTCCGGGAAACCAAGATGCTCAAGCATGATAAGAGCGCTGCTGCTGTCCAGGATCCTCATAACAATACTTTCACCGTAAATAGTCGGCATGGAAGACACCCTGAGGTCAATATCCCTGCCTGATACCCTCAACTTGATCCTTCCGTCCTGAGGAAGCCTTCTCTCCGCGATATTCAGCCTGGACATGATCTTGATCCTTGAAATGACAGCCGCCTGAATTCGTTTCGGCAGAGGGTCCAGTTCGTTCAGCGCTCCGTCTATCCTGTACCTGACCTTAACGTTATGTTCAAACGGTTCAATATGAATATCACTGGCCCTTCCTTCCACGGCGCGCGTGATGATCATGTTGACGAGTTTGACGATAGGCGCCTCAAAGGCCATGTCACGAAGATGATGAACATCTTCCTGCAAATCATCGTCTTCAGCTTCTATTTCCTCGTCTCGCATTCCTTCCATAATTGTTGACATCTGAACACTGCTTCCGAAATACTGCTCCACCGCCTCCAGAATGTCTTTTTCGCTGCTGAGGAATATATCCAGATGTCTGCCCGTAAAGACTTTGAGTGTTTCGGTAGCGTAACTGTCAAGCGGATCAGACATAACGATCTTAATTTTTTTGTCATCAATTCCGATAGGGACCAGCTTGTACTCTTTCATGAATTTTATCGTGGGATAGGAACCTTCAGGAATTATTTTTGGAAATTCGGAAAAGGTCAGATACTTAAGGCCCAGCTGTGTTCCCAGTGCCTTAAGCATATCACTCTCTGATATAAAACCGAGGTCAATAAGTATCTCACCGATTCTCCGGCTATGCCCTGTTGAAACCTGTTCCTTCAGGGCGACATCGAGTTTATCAGGGGTTATAAGCTTCTCCCTGAGAAGGATCTCTCCTAACCGCTCGGGGATTTTTTTCCTGACTGCTTCACTGCTCATTGTCTTCGGCTGGAGTTATCTCTTCCGGGATAGAAATAGTAAGCTGGCTCTCATTCTTTTCAAGGAACTTTTTGACCTCTTCAAGTTTTCTCAAAAAATCAGAAGTAAGAATATCCGCTTCCATTCTGTTTGATATGACATGAGGCGTCAGGAGTATGACCAGCTCGGTTTTAGTCTTGGTGTTAACAGTATAGCGGAACAGATTGCCCAGAATAGGAATAGAGCTTAGAAGCGGAATACCCTGATAGCTTTTGTCTTTTTTCTCTTTAATGATGCCGCCGATAACAATAGCCTGCTTGTTCGGAACTACGACAGACGTCTTCGCCTTTCTGGTAGAAAATGACGGGTAGCTGGCCCCTCCTACAGTAATATTTTGCAGTCTGTCTGACACTTCCTGCTCGATATCCAGCACAACAGTCTTCTCGTCATTGATAGAAGGTTTTATATTTAATTTAATTCCGACGGTCTTATATTCAATATTCTGGGTCAATGTATTAACATCAGTAGTAGATGTAGTGCTTGTGGCTGTAGGTATGTCCTCACCGACTTCAATACTTGCCTCCTCATGGTTTCTTACAAGAAGGCGCGGGCTGGAAAGGATATTTACCCTGCCCTTGCTCGCCAGGGCGTGAATCATTGCCGTAAGCCTTTCAGGCTTAAATAACAGGTATGAAATGCCTGATGAAGCCCCGCCTGCTAAAGCAGGAATTGTTGAAGACAGGGGAGGAGCCCCAAGATTTGGGTCGGCAGTGTTCTGTCCAAGTCCGGTGAAGTCAGGATCGCCTTCAATATGAACACTGTGGAGAGCTGACCACTGAATGCCGAACTGGTCATCGTTTGAAAGAGAAACCTCGGCAATGATGACTTCTATAAGAACTTCCTTCGGATAAACATCGAGTCTCTTTATCGTCTCCACTATCTCGCGGTATATACCTGGGGGCGCAAGCACAACAAGCGCGTTTGACGGTTCAAAAATTACTATCTCCACCCTGGATGACGCCGCCGGGCTTCCAGTTGAGACTGCAAACCTCTGAATCGTCTTTTTCCCCTTCCGCGTGGCAGTTGTCCTTTTGGTCGTAGTCGTCCGTTTCAGCGAACTGGCATCATCCTGAATATAAACGGTTTTTAATATGTCCGCAATGCTCTCTGCCTTGACATTCTGCACATTGTATACAAATATATTCTGGCCTGACGTGATCTCTTCATCCAGTTTTTTAAACCACCCCTCAACCGACCTTAAAAGATTAGGTGTTGAGGCAAAAACAATAAGGCTGTTTATCCTTTCAATCGGAACAAGAGCTACAGTCCCGTCCCGTCCCAGGTTTAATACATTGATTATTTCCGTAAGCTCCTCTGCAATGGTGTTTACATCTGAATATTTGGGCTGAAAAAACCCCATCCTCGTATTCTGAAAAACATCCTGATCTATCTCTTTCAGTATTCCCGTGACCCGTTTTATGTTCGCGGCCGTATCATTGACAAGAAGAAAGTTGCTTCTCGGATTTGGAGTAATACTCCCGAACTGGGATATCATAGGCTGAAGAACAATGGCCACCTCGGCGGCTGGAACATTATCCACCTGTATGATCTGTGTAATGAACCTGTCGGAGGTCGGGATATTGCCCGCGTCCTTTCCAGTGAAGAATTCCAGCGGTTTTTGCTTTGCCGTCGAACTCGGGATTATTTTATAAAAACGCCCGGATTTGACAAGTCCCATTCCGTTAACTTCCAGAACGGATTCAAAGACATCCAATATTTCCGAGGTCGGTATTTTTTCCGCCGAATGAATGGTAATGCGCGCGTCAAGGCCCGGACTTAGTATAAAGCTCTCCTCAGTTATTGAACTTATCGTATTTATAACGTCCTTCAACCCGGCGTTATCAAAATTGAGGATTATATAATCTTCTTCAGCCTTCTTTTTATTTGCAAAGAAATTCTTTATCTGTTCCTCTGTAAATGAAGTACCCGAAGGAATTCCCGGTATTCCGGGGGGGAGTACTATTTTTTTGCTTTCAGGCGTTGAAACTTTATCTGATACGTGTCCTGCTGCAGGAACATTTTTTTCAGGATTACCTGTATCTTCAGGTTTAATAACAGGATTATTGTCAGGGGGTTTATTTTCCTTATTGAGCCGGCCGGCATCTTCAGATTCACCTTCAGCTGCCGCGGCAGGTGTTTGAACCGCCGAAACATATGCCGGCAGCATCAAAATAAATAAAAGCATCAGAATTGGTATATTTTTAATAGTGATGTGCCTCCCTTATTATAAGAATTTATCATATATCATCATCAAATACAGAATACCATATAAACGTATTGTATTTCCACAGAATACAGACGGCGGAAGAACGAAGAATCAGCCATTTAAAGGAGGTGCGCTTAAGATAAGGCTCCTCCGAATGTATTAAAGCAAAAAGGTTGCCTTATTGCAGTTGAAATTATATAATATGCAGGTTTTTATAATCGAGGGATTTTTTATTTCTATTTTTTTCTTTACCAATTAATGGAACCGGCATGAGATTAAAGGGAAAGAACGCATTAATTACAGGCGCCGCTCAGGGTATTGGCCGGTCAATAGCTGTTGCAATGGCCGCACAGGGAGCTAATATCGCGGTGGCCGATACCAACATTGAAAAAGCGGAAAATACGATTAAAGAAATCCGCGCTCTCGGTGTCAGGGGAATTGCTGTAAAGCTTGATGTTTCCATGAAAGATGAGGTCTCATCTGCTTTTAATGCTGTCATTACAGAATTTGAAAAGATCGACATTCTTGTCAATAATGCGGGCATTACCAAAGATGCCCTGATTATCAGGTTGAAAGAGGATGATTGGGACGCTGTTCTCGACATCAACCTTAAGGGCACATTTCTCTGCAGTAAAGAGGCTGTTAAATACATGGCGAAAAAACATTACGGAAAAATAGTAAATATTTCTTCTGTTGTGGCATTTACGGGCAATCCCGGCCAGGCCAACTATAGCGCGTCCAAGGCCGGCATTGTGGGCCTCACGAAAACTATTGCGAAAGAATACTCAAGCCGCGGCATAAGGGCAAATGCCGTCGCGCCTGGATTTATCCAGACAGCAATGACTGACGCATTATCTGATAAAGTAAAAGATGAAATGAGAAAGAGCATACCGCTTAACACGTTCGGCACACCTGAAGACGTCGCCAGTGCGGTTGTCTTTCTCTCCTCGCACGATTCCGATTATATAACCGGCCAGGTTTTTCATATAAACGGCGGTATGTATATGTAACCAATTGATAATTTACAATTTACAATTGACAATTAAAAAAACTGGAGGTGTTCTATGGAAACAGAAGTAAAAGTTAAGGATATAATTTCTAAACAGCTGGGCATTGACATGGAGAAAGTTACGCCCGAGGCCTCGTTCATGGACGATCTTGGCGCGGACTCTCTTGATACTGTTGAACTTGTAATGGCTTTCGAGGAAACGTTCAATATTGAAATTCCCGATGAAGACGCTGAAAAAATAATAAAAGTCAGTGATGCTATAAGTTACATAAAAAATAAATCGGGAAATTAATTCCTTTGTCTGTTTCAGGTTCTGCAATATGAAAAAAAGGGTCGTCGTAACCGGTGTGAGCATGATAACTCCCCTCGGCACCGGCACAGAAAAATCATGGGAAGGCCTGCTGGAAGCGCGTTCAGGCATCCGCAGGATAACACAGTTTGACGCTTC
>VAPC010094035.1_pt1 | contig 14496 bp, 9 predicted proteins | sample 3395121 | NCBI WGS metagenome assembly VAPC01 (sample SAMN08290434, study PRJNA428436) | hydrothermal vent metagenome | isolation source: Deep-sea hydrothermal vent chimney | place: Indian Ocean: Southwest Indian Ridge | depth 1711 m m
AATAGCCGGGGATTTATCCACCGAGGTGGGTCGTTCGGCAGATCCCCTTATCCTTGCAGCCTTTTCCATGGCTCTCTCTATCCGGCTCATTAAATATTCCTCACAATCAGCGTCCAGAACAAACTATGTTTCCCTTGCTCTAAAAATTAATAAGTTTAATCCCCAGGTATCTGTAGAGGACCTCTCCTGCCAAGGCCGCCAGTATAACCACAAGATAAAGACCTGCGGCAGCAAAGACCTTTCTGTCGCGTCTTTTTATCTTCAGTTTATCTGCCTCTGTAAGTATCTCCGGAATAGAGGCAAGTACGGGTATTTTGAACCTGTTTTCAATTGAGGTTTCATCCTTAAATGTCCCGGCAAGAGTCTCAAGTGCATATGCAACGGCAACTCCTGAGGCAATCCCCATGAATATTCCCAACATTATCATCTTTACCCTGTCAGGCTTAACAGGATAGAGAGGGAGATACGCCGGGTCCACCACCCTGAAGGTTGCAGCCTTATTACTGAGCTGAATGTCCTTTGAAACCTGGGCATTCTGGAGTTTCACCAACAGGTCGTCATATATTTTCTGATACACATTACGGTCCCTTTGAAGCTTTACCCACTGCTCCTGCTCTCTGGGCATACGTCCAAGAACTCCCTGCGCTATTTTTTGCTGCCTCAATAGCTCGGAAGACCTTTCCTTAAGAGATTCTATCTCGGCATTTGTCTTTGCAAGGTCTTCTTTTAACGACTGGTATATGGGGTTCATGGCTGAGGTCTCGGTACTCATGCTGTCCATGCTCACATCCCTGCGTGAGCTCGTTGATTGTCGTGCTATCTCCCGCTTAAGCTCTTCAATCTCGGCCTTTAACTTTATTACCGCAGGATAGTTGTCGGTATATTTTGTCATCAGGAGCATAAGCCGGTTGTTAAGATAGTTCAATTTATCATGAGGTGTACCCTCTTTTGATACAAAGGCAACGGTAAGCTCTTTTTCACCGGAAAGCTGTTTCCGAAGATTCTCACTCTTCTTCATGAGTTCCTTTAAACTGATCTCAGTAGCTATCCTGTCTGTCTGGAACTTATCTATTCTTGCGAGTATTGTGGTCTCACTCCGCGGGATCATGTTCGGATTTCTCTCCCTGAACGCCCTGATAGCGCCATCGGATTCTTCGAGTTTTTTCTTGTAATCCATAAGCTGCCCTTTTATGAAGTCATAAACTTCATAGGCATCAGTCCTTGTATACTTCAGGTTTTCATTTATGTACTCCTTAACAATGGTGTTGACCAAATCCCTGACTATCTTCGGGTCTCTTCCCGTGTATGAAACCTTAAAACGGTCTATAGACCTTCTTGACCTGTCAGTTGTCAATGCTACACTCAGATTTCGCCTGATATTTTTAACAAGACCGTCATATTGATCAGGAGTCTGTATACCTGCATCAAGATCAAGCTCTTTTATAACACGGTCAATAATGTTTCTGGACCTGATACCGTCACTGAGGTTTCTCAGCCTTTCCTCCATCCCTCCGGAGACCCCTACCCCTGCCAGCAGAGGGGTCATGAGAGAGCCCCGCTCTATAAAGACCGTAGAGCTTGCCTCATAGGACTTGGGCCAGATAAAGCTCCCCCACGTAAAGATTGAGGCTACTATGAGCGCAACCAGAATGGCGGGATATCTCCTCTTCCGGATTATCGCTATGTAACGTTTCAGATCAAAGTCAGGAGGGTTGTTGTTTTCCGTCATAATTCCATAAGAAGTTTTAGTGTTATGGAGTTAAGGGTTTAGGAGTTATAATATGATATTGACTCCCTGCTCCTTAAAATTCTTTGCCAATTATTAAAAAAAGTTAATATAGCATGCATCAGTTTTGATATTTTTAAAAAACATCGTCAGGTTTCAGGTTTAATGTCAGGTGGGATTATAAAAAGAGAGTTATGGAGTTAAAGGGTTTAGGAGTTGAGGAGTTAGCTGACAAGGCAATTAATAAAATTTTGTTTTATCCTCAAATCTTCGTGAATTCCAACACCCCTGAACTTTCTTTTTTTCAGCTTCACGATTACTTCGAGATTTCTCACGATTTTTAAGAACCAAGATATCTTCTTTCTGTTTCTTATCTTGTGCTTATCTTGAAGGCATCGTGAAGCTCAAGAATTTTTTAGCCTCGCGATTACTCCCGATTTTAAAAGACAAGAATTTCTCTTCCTGTTTCTTTTCCTGAGTCTATCCTGAAGCAATTTACTCCACCACTCCTGAACTCCTCAACTTCTTTTTTTTCCGTTTTCAGATACAGCTCCGCTCTTTCAATTACATGATTATAATTGAGGAGCTTTATACTACCCGATATTTAGTCGCTAAGGTTCACTAACTGAAAAACAAGTTTAATTGCCTTTTTCTTCGTGTATCTTAGCCCACTTCATGGCTACACGCCATTTTCCCCCCGTGTACCGGGTAAAGAAAAGGATATGGTAGGCGGAACAGGGATCGAACCTGTGACCTCAGCCTTGTAAGGGCTGCGCTCTCCCAATTGAGCTATCCGCCCAAGGTATCCGTCACTATTATTCGTTAACACGCTATTGACATGTTCCCCCAACAAATAATAACAAATCTCAGGTACTTATATTCTAAAATAAAACATTATTTTTGTCAATTCCAGTGACTAACTACTATGGGCCTCAGCCCAGTTTTTACCATACCCGATATCGACCCTGACGGGCACTAAAAGTACAGCGGCATTCTCCATCTCGTGTTTGACGAGGTCCTTTACAGGCTGGAGCTCGTCTTCCTTTACCTCAAGGACGAGTTCATCATGGACCTGAAGGAGCATCCTGCTTTTAAGCCCTTCGGCTTTAAGCCTGTTGCTTGTATTTATCATGGCCTTCTTTATGATATCGGCTGCCGTACCCTGTATGGGGGTATTCATGGCAAGCCTCTCTCCAAACGCACGCTTCCGGGCATTTGAGCTCCTCAGTTCAGGTATCTCCCGTTTCCTTCCAAAGAGCGTCCTCACATATCCAACCCTCTTTGCCTCCTCAATTATCTGCTCCACATAACGCCTGACACCGGGGTGCTTCTCAAAATACTGCTCAATATAGACCCTGGCATCCTCCCTTGAGGAGCCTATGGCCCCTGAGAGGCCAAAGGCAGACATACCATAGACAACACCGAAGTTTACTGTCTTGGCCACCCTCCGCATCTCCGGGGTCACCTGCTCCCTGGAAACGCCAAACAGTTCCGCCGCAGTCCTTGTATGAATATCTATCTCTTGCCTGAAGGCATCAATGAGCCCTTCATCCCTGCTCAGATGTGCAAGTATCCTCAGCTCGATCTGGGAATAGTCGGCAGAGAGCAGAAAAAAACCCTCCTCGGCAATAAAGGCCTGTCTTATCCTTAGGCCCCACTCCCCCCTGATGGGTATATTCTGCAGATTAGGGTCACTGCTGCTGAGCCTGCCGGTGGCGGTTACGGTCTGGTTGAAAGAGGTATGAATACGGCCGGTCACCGGACTGACCAGCTTTGGAAGGGAGTCAACATAGGTATTTTTCAGCTTGCTGAGCGTCCTCCAGTTCAGTATCTCACCGGGCAGCTCATGCTCCAGGGCAAGTTCCTCAAGAACACCAACTTCAGTGGAATATCCTGTCTTTGTCTTCTTCCCGGGCTTCAGGCCAAGGGAATCAAACAATACTGCACCCAGTTGCCGGGGTGAGTTGATATTGAACTCCTCACCAGCCAGAAAATATATCCTTGTCTTCAGTGCCGTCAGCTCCCGCTCAAGCTCTCCGGAAAGGTCACTCAGGAGTGCTGTATCCACTTTTATACCAGCCTCCTCCATATCGGCAAGAACCCTTATCAGTGGCATCTCGATTTCGGAATAAAGACCCTCAAGCCCCTCCCCTTTCAGTTTTTTAAAGAGTATCCCCTCCAACTCCATGACAACGGCGGCATTGGAAGCTGAAAACTCTGTTGCCTCTTCAATACTCACCGCAGCAAGGGAAGAGCGCTTTCCAACAACATCTTTAAATGTCCTGATTCTAAGGGAGAGGTGCTCAAGGCCGACCTCTTCAAGGCTGTGGTTCTGTTTATTCGGATTAAGGAGGTATGAGGCAACCATGGTATCATAAAGCTCACCCTTCAGATCAATGCCCTGGCTTCTCAGGATGAGGAGTTGAGTCTTTAAATCATGCCCGATCTTCCTTATTGATTCGTTCTCATAAAGCGGTCTGAATGCCTCAAGGACTGTAGCGGCATCCAGATGTCCGGGGGCTTCAGTGTAGTGGTGGGCAATGGGCACATAATAGCCCCGGCCCTTCCCGGATGAAAAAGAGATACCGATCATCTCTGCCCTGACGGGGTGGGTGCCCGAGAATTCCACATTAAAGGCAAAGGAGCCATCCATGGCATTTAGCAGGGAATGGAGACGCCCTGATTCCGACACTGTCTCATAGCTGCCGGAGACACTCTGAGGCGGGATTAATTTAAGAAAAGTCCCGAATTCAAGCTCACTGAAGAGATTGAGCAGCTCCTGCCGGTCAGGCTCCCGGCGTATACATTCATTCACATCAAAATCAAGGGGAACTTCTCTGTCAACTGTTGTCAGGGCATAACTCATGAGTATGGAATCCCTGTTTTCCGTAATGAGCTTTCTCAACCGCTCCCGCTTTATCAGTTCAGGCTTGTCAAGAATGTCATTAAGTGTATGCTCCTTCAGAATCTCGCAGGCAGTCTTCTCGCCAATGCCCTTTACACCCGGGATATTGTCTGCCGTGTCACCTGTGAGGGCCATAACCTCCGGGATCCGCTCCGGAGGGATACCGAACCTCTCTATAACGTCCGCCCTGCCGATGACACGGTCCTTCACCGTGTCATATATCCGGATGTGTCCGTCCACAACCTGGAGCATATCCTTGTCACCGGAAACGATATAGGCATCGACCCCCTGAGAGGCAGACCTGACCGACAGGGTGGCAAGCACATCATCGGCCTCACACCCCGGCACCTCGTATATCTTTATCCTGAAGGCCTGAATAATCTTCTTTATGTAGGGCATCTGCATAATCAGCTCATCAGGGGCCGGAGGCCTCTGGGCCTTGTACTCCGCATATACCCTGTGTCTCTCTGTAGGAAGGGGCGAATCAAAGGAGACCACGACAGCATCCGGCTCCTTTTCTCTCAATATCTTGAGAAGCGTGTTGATAAAGCCATAGATGGCGTTTGTAGGAAACCCCTTTGAGTTGCTCAATCCTTTAATTGCGTGGAAGGCACGATAGACGTAAGAATTTCCGTCAATGAGATAGATGTTTGTGGGTTTCTTCATAATATTGTAATATCGCAAAAACTTTTTTTAGCCTCTCGATTACCTCAAGATTTCTCGCGATTTTTAAAATCTAAAAATATTTTCTTTTTCTTTCTTAATCTTGAGGCTATCTTGAAGGCATCGTGAAGCTGAAAACTTCTTTTTGCCTCTCGATTACTTCGAGATTACTCACGATTTTTAAAATCTAAAGTCTTTTCTTTCTCTTTCTTAAACTTGAGGCTATCTTGAAGGCATCGTGAAGCTATTCTCCTCAACTCCATCACTCCTTATCCCTCTTTCCCCGCCTCTTCCGTTTCCAGGACTTTTTTATAGTCACAACCCTTATTGGGGCAGGAGATGGTAACCTGTCCTGTCCTGTCCCTCTTTTCCACCAGATACTTTGAGTCACACTCCGGACATTTCTCGGCTATCGGCTTGTTCCAGGATGCGAATTTGCACTCAGGCCAGTTACTGCAACTCCAGAAGACCTTGCCCTTTTTACTCTTCCTCTCGATTATCTCCCCGCCGTCAAGGGGACAGCTCACACCTGTGCCAAGGGGCTTTGTGCCCTTGCATTCAGGATAACGTGTGCAGGCAAGAAACCTGCCGTAGCGGCTCTGCTTTATCACCATTGGAGAACTGCATTGAGGACACTTCTCCGTGGTCTCCTCCACAGGCTTCAGATTGCCGTTTTCCTCTTCAAGTGGTTTTGTGTTCTTGCACTCCGGATAACCGGTACATGCAAGAAAACGCCCGTGTCTGCCCCACCTTTTTACCATCGGCAGCCCGCATGACTCACACAGGACATCCGTTGCTTCATCTTCGGGTCTTATTCTTTCCTGAGTATCCATTGCCTCGCTAAGGTCCTTGCTGAAAGGGCCGTAAAACTCCCTGACCACCTTGACCCACTTCAGCTTGCCCTCTTCCACCCGGTCCAGCTCGTCCTCCATTTTAACCGTAAAACCTATATCTATGAGCTCGGGAAACCTCTCAACAAGGAGATCGTTTACAAGCATACCCAACTCTGTGGGCCTCAACTTGCCCTCTTCCCTCTTTACGTACTTCCTTTCCTGAATAGTCGAGAGGATGGCAGCGTATGTGCTCGGCCTTCCTATACCCTCTTCTTCAAGGGCCTTGACAAGTGAAGCCTCGGTAAACCTTGGGGGCGGCTGCGTAAAGTGTTGTGAAGCGCTTATATCCTTCAGTGAAAGGGTCTCTCCCTCCTTCAGGCGCGGCAACAAACCCTCTTCTCCGGTATCCTCAGCCGTAGTGTCGACACTCTCTGTATAAACAGCCATAAATCCTTTAAACCTTATCACATCACCCGATACCCTGAACTCTGAGCCGTTTCCTTCAGGTGTAATGATAAAAGTGGTCTGTTCAATCTCTGCCGGGGCCATCCGGCTTGCCACAAATCGCTGCCATATAAGCCTGTACAGGACATACTGCTCCTTCGTAAGGAAGGTCTTGATAGAGTCAGGAGGTCTGTTCATATATGTCGGCCTGACCGCCTCATGTGCATCCTGGGCCTGACTTTTTTTCTTATATACCGGAGGGGTCTTGGGAAGATATTCCTTACCGTATTTTTCTTCTATAAAAACCCTTGCAGCCTCCTGTGCCTCTTTGGCTATCCTGACCGAATCGGTCCTCATATACGTGATCAGACCAACCGAGCCCTCTTCGCCAAGTTCAATCCCCTCGTAAAGCTGCTGTGCAACAACCATGGTCTTCTTTGGCGTAAATCTGAGCTTCCTGGATGCCTCCTGCTGAAGGGTACTGGTAATAAAGGGTGGAGATGGCTTACGTTTCCTGAGCTTCTTCTCTATCTTTTCAAGCACATAAGTCTTTGTCTTCAGTTCTTCGACAAGTACCTCTGCCGTGGTCTTGTCCCTGATCAGAAATTCATTCTTCTCCCGGTTTATTACATGCTTCTCTTTATATTTAAAGAGTCTTGCCTTGAACTCGGGAGGCACGGAACCCTCAAAGAGACCTCCTATATTCCAGTATTCAGTGGACTTGAATGCCTCTATATCCCGTTCTCTCTCCACGATGATCCTTACAGCAACAGACTGCACACGGCCCGCACTCAGTCCCCTCTGCACCTTTCTCCACAGGAGAGGACTCAACCCATAACCCACAAGCCTGTCCAGAATCCTTCTTGCCTGCTGGGCATCCACCTTGTTCATATCGACCTTACCGGCATTTTTGACGGCATCACGCACTGCCTTTTCTGTAATCTCGTTAAAGGTAATTCTGTATATCTCCTTACCATCGCCCTTACCGGATTTACCACCCCTGGCCTTCTTTAACTCTTCGACTATATGCCAGGCTATTGCCTCACCCTCCCTGTCCGGGTCAGGAGCAAGATAGACAACATCCGCTTCCATGGCAGCCTTTCTCAATTCCTTGATAATCTTCTCCTTGCCGGGAATAACAACATAGCTGGGAGAAAAATCCTTCTCCACATCAACACCAAGCTCTTTGGCAGGCAGGTCCCTGACATGACCGACTGATGCCTTTACTGAAAAACCCTTGCCCAGGATCTTGTTTATCGTCTTGGCCTTTGCAGGTGACTCTACTATTACAAGTGATTTCATTCTCAATACCTCTTTAATTTAAAATAAACATCTATTACAAATGTTCCGGTAATCAGTGCCACATAACACTTTTACCATTACCGTAAACAAGGGCATATATCTCTTCCGTCTCAAGCCCGCTATTCTTCATAAAGAGATATACCACCACTGACTTTATGGTATCCAGATCCTCGTCCCCTATCAAACTGGTCTCCTCAAGAACCCTCAGCTCATCATTTACCTTGAACAGATTGACATCCGACATCTCAAGTTTCACGATAATATCATCAAACTTCTTCTCTTCTTCAAGCGAATCACCGTTTATTACCTTCACAATCTCCATAAACTTTCTGTACACTCCTGAGACCTCCTAATTTTAGAATAAATAAGTTAGAGAGTTGAGTAGTTCAGGGGTTATGGAGTTAGCTGACAGGACAATTCATAAAACCTTGTATCATCCTCAAATCCTGCCAGATTCCAACACTCCCGAACTCACTAACTCCAATACTCAAAACTTCTTTTCAGCCTCACGATTACCTCAAGATTTCTCTCGATTTTAAAGAACCAAAAATACCTTTCTTCTGTTTCTTATCTTGTGGTTATCTTGAAGGCATCGTGAAGCTGAAAACTTCTTTTTGCCTCCCGATTTCCTCACGATTACTCACGATTTTAAAGAACTAAGAATATCTTCTCTCTGTTTCTTATCTTGTGGTTATCTTGAAGGCATCGTGAAGCTGAAAACTTCTTTTTGCCTCCCGATTTCTCACGATTTTTAAAAACCAAGCTATCCTCTTTCAGTTTCTTGTCTTGAGGCTTTTACTCCTCAACTCCATCACTCCTCAACTCTCTAACTCTATTTTCTACTCTACTTCAAGATAAAACTTTTTACCTCCTGACTGCTTAACAATCCCTTTAAGCTCAAGGGTTGTAAGGATTCCAAGCACCCTGTAGGAAGGCAAGCCGCTCTGCCTTGTCAGTTCATCAATATGTAACGGCTCCGGAGACAATTTCTCTGCAATACACTTCTCCTCTTCGGTTAAAGTGACGGCACACCTTTTACTCTCCTTTATAAAACCCTTAAGCTGTGGAGCCAGTTCCTCTATTATATCAGAGGCCTTTTCCACGAGACGCGCCCCCTGCCTGATAAGGGCATTGGTCCCCGAAGACCTCGTTGATGTTATCATGCCGGGGACGGCAAAAACCTCACGACCCTGCTCAAGTGCATAACGAGCTGTTATAAGTGTGCCGCTGTCACCTGTGGCCTCAACAACAAGCACGCCAAGGGAGAGACCGCTTATCAGCCGGTTCCTCCGCGGAAAGTTCTCCCGCTCCGGTTTGGTACCCAAAGGATACTCACTGATTACACATCCATTTGCCTCTATCCTCTTCATCAGCCCTGCATTCTCAGGAGGATAAGGGACGTCCAGCCCTGAACCAAGAACAGCTATGCTCCTGCCACCCCTTGTCAGTGCCGCCTTATGTGCCACTGTATCAACTCCCCGTGCCATACCGCTTACTACTGTCATACCCAACCTGCTGAGTTGACCTGCAATCATATCCGTTACCCTTACCCCATAATCCGTCGGCCTCCTGGGACCAACAACTGCAATGGAAAACCTGTCCTCTTCTTTTATATCACCCATTGCATAAAAAATCAAAGGGCTATCGGGTATCTCTTTCAGAAAACAGGGATAGGAGGGGTCACTATACCTGATGATTTTTACACCAAGGGCCTCACACTTTTTAAGAATTCCCTCGATTCTTCCCCAATCCTTAAAAGACTTTATGGCTAATGCCCTACGCTCTCCCACACCCTCCACAGTCTTAAGTTCTTTTAGCGTTGCCTTAAAAACCGCCTCAGGCAACCCAAAGTCATTCAGGAGATTCCTCATACTTGCAGGCCCTATATCCTTTATTGAGGATAGGGCAATCCAGTAGATAAGGTCATTGGTCATTATATTCATAAATCAGGAAACCCAAAAAGACCCGAATGCTTTCAGGAGGAACGGAGCAAGGTACAGTGCCATCAACTACTTATATCTTCTCTGCTTCAGTCTCAATGCATTGAGTTTTATAAAACCCTCGGCATCCTTCTGATTATAGACCTCCTCAGCCTCAAAGGTTGCAAGCTCGGTGCTGTATAAACTCTTCGGAGAAGTTCTTCCAACTACACTGCAGTTGCCCTTGTATAACTTAAGCCTCACCCTTCCCGCCACATCCACCTGAACCCTGTCCATCATCTCCTGAAGCATCTCCCTTTCAGGAGAAAACCAGTAACCATAGTAGACACATTCAGCATATTTCGGTATCAGTGAATCCCTGAGGTGCAAGACCTCCCTGTCAAGGGTAATGGACTCTATGGCCCTGTGGGCAACATGGAGAACCGTGCCCCCGGGTGTCTCATACACACCCCTTGACTTGATCCCGACATATCTGTTCTCTACAATATCCACCCTGCCTATTCCCTGCCCACCGGCAATCGTGTTCAGTCTTGAAAGGAGCTCGAAAGGGCTGAGTTTTTCACCATCAATGGCCACGGGGTTACCTTCCTCATAATCTATCTCAATATAAACCGGGTTATCAGGGGCATTTTCAGGTGAAACCATCATTGTATACATATCATCCGGTGGTTCCGCCCACGGGTCTTCAAGCACTCCGCCCTCATAACTTATATGGAAGATATTCATGTCCATACTGTATGGTTTTTCCTTTGTAACCGGCACATCTATGCCCTTTGAGCGGGCATAATCAATGAGAGATTCCCTTGAGTTAAAAGGCCACTGCCTCCACGGCGCTATTACCTGTATGTCGGGCTTCATTGCATAATAGGTAAGCTCGAACCTCACCTGGTCATTACCCTTGCCCGTGGCCCCGTGGGCAACCGCATCGGCTCCCTCCTTCTCAACAATCTCAATCTGCCTCTTTGCAATAAGGGGCCTGGCAATGGAAGTGCCCAGCAGATAAACTCCTTCATAAACGGCATTTACCCTGAGCATGGGAAAGATATAGTCCCGGACAAACTCCTCTCTCAGGTCTTCAATATAGGCACGCAACGCCCCTGTACTGAGGGCCTTGTCCCTGACAGCCTCAAGGTCTTCTCCCTGGCCAAGGTCTGCACAGTAGGCAATGACCTCTGCATTGTATGTATCTTTAAGCCATTCAATTGCAACCGAGGTATCAAGACCTCCTGAATAAGCAAGAACTATCTTCATCTATCCTCCCTTGAAAAATCAAAAGACTTTGGAGTAAAAAGCTCTGGAGTAATGGAGTGTTGGAGTGATGGAGTTCAATTCTCCAATTCCCCGTCAGTGTCTCCACAACATATAGCTTCCTGCGTTAAAAACGTTTACCCGGCAATTTATACACTAAAAAATAGTAATGATGTCTGTCAAGTAAGCCGCCGGAGGCAATATCAATTCATCCGCAGATTTCAGGGAAAGATCATATACAGACTTATTAATCCGCAGATTACGCAGATGACTCAGATTTTAAAAAGGCACACACCCCTTAATCCCCTCTTGATATTTTATAGTATTATACAGGATACACAGAAGTGATGGAGTGATGGAGGGATGGAGGGATGGGAAGCTTTATTGGGTTATCTTGTCAGTTAACTCCTCAACTCTTAAAACAAAGAAGGGGGGAAGGATGAAATACGTCATAACAGGAAACGGTGTTGCGGGCACAACTGCAGCAGCTTTTATCAGGAAGATTGATAATGACGGCATAATAACCATTATTACTGAGGAGTCATATCCCTTTTACAGCAGAATAAGACTTATAGACTTTCTGTCCGGGGATGTTGATGAAAAAAGTATTATTTTAAAAAAGGATACCTGGTATGAGGAAAACAAAATCGACCTTATCCTGAATACAGCCGTAACTGATATAGATGTTGCAAAAAAGGAAATCATCACCTCCTCTGATGTAAAAATAAAATACGACAAATTCCTGATGGCAACAGGAGGAATACCCTTTGTTCCCGCCATTGCCGGTGCCGGTGCCGGTGCCGGCAAAAAAGGGGTCTTTACTCTCAGGACCCTGAAGGATGCAATTGCAATAAGAGAGTATGCAGGGATGGGCAATAAGCGTCTCCTTATAATCGGAGGCGGCGTGCTCGGCCTTGAGGCAGGGAATGCCCTGAGAAAGTCCGGCATCTCTGTTGCAGTTGTCGAGTTTTTCACGAGGCTTCTTCCAAGACAGATGGACACTGACGGTGCCGATATGCTCAGGACACAGTTGGAGCAGATGGGGTTTACATTCTATCTCGGTACAAAAACAGAAGAGATATCTGGAGCAGACAAGGTTGAGGGAGTACTGCTTGAAAATGGAAGAAGGGTTGACTGCGACATGATAATCATATCTGCAGGCGTCAGGCCAAATGCAGCGCTTGCTCAAAAGGCCGGACTGAAAATTGAAAAAGGCCTTATTGTTAATGACAGGATGGAAACAGAACTGCCGGAGATTTACGCTGCTGGAGATTTGATACAACACAGGGGGGTCTTTTACGGAATATGGCCTGCGGCAGAAAAACAGGGTGAAGTTGCAGGGATAAACATGGCAGGAGGAAGTGCTGTTTATGAAGGCACGACAATATCCAATTTTCTGAAGATTGCAGGGGCGGGTCTTGTTGCAGCCGGCAATATCGACGCTGAAGGGAATCACGAATCAATAGTGATAAAAGATCCCGGCAAATTTATCTACAAAAAACTCGTCATCAGGGAAAACACAATAATCGGCACAATCCTTTACGGAGACATAAAGGATATGAGAAGGATTGTTAAGGCAATCGAAAACAGGACGGATATAAGCGCAATAAGGAGTGAGCTTGAGAACTGGGAGTTGGAGGGATTGAGTTAAAGATGGAGTAATGGAGTTGGGGAGTTTTGAAGTAATCTTGAAGTAATCGAGAGGCTGAAAGAAGTTTTTAGCTTCACGATACCCTCACGATAGCCTCAAGATTAAGAAAGAGAAAGAAGAGACTTTAGTTTTTTAAAATCGTGAGAAATCTTGAGGCTATCTTGAGGCTAAAAGAAGTTTTTGAGATTCACGATGCCCTCACGATGAATGATTAAAAAATAAGTTTGGTTCTATCGCGAGGTAATCTTGAAGTAATCGAGAGGCTGAAAGAAGAAAGTTGACTTTGCTTCCCTTTTTGGGTTTTAATTAATATTATGCGTTTACCAATGATGGCAGCAAACTGGAAGATGAACAAGACTACGAAGGAGACTGAGGAGTTTATTATCGGTTTCCTCCCGCTTGTAACAGGTGTTCAGAATGTGGAAATAGTTATTGCCCCCCCATTCACCTCCCTGCCGGTTGCTGCAAAACTCCTCAGAGAGAGTAATATTAAACTCGCAGGACAGAATGTCTTTTATGAGGAATCAGGGGCTTATACAGGGGAAATATCCCCTCTTATGCTTAAGGACGTGGAGTGCTCATATGTGATTGCAGGCCATTCAGAGAGACGGCAGTATTTTGGTGAGACGGACGAGACTGTGAACAGGAAGATCCGGGTGGCAATGAGCGCAGGGCTTGCCGTAATATTCTGCATTGGAGAAACGCTTGAGGAAAGAGAGTCAGGGAATACCTTTAATATATTGAAGAGGCAGATAAAAGAGGGTTTACGCGGAATTGCCGCCGACGATCTTGTTCTGGCATATGAGCCTGTATGGGCCATCGGCACCGGCAGGACTGCATCACCTGAGCAGGCACAGGAGGCCCACCGGTTTATCCGGTCGGAACTCGTAACCCTCTACGGCGATACTGCCGGTACAATAAGAATTCTCTATGGCGGAAGCGTAAAACCGGATAATGTATCCTCCCTGATGTCAAAGGAGGATGTGGATGGCGCCCTTGTAGGAGGGGCGAGCCTGAAACCGGATAGTTTTGCAGGAATAGTCAACTACACTTAGCGGAGATAATATGACAACAATACTTATATTTATTCACATAAGCATATGTCTGTTACTGATAGGCATAGTACTGATTCAGGGTGGAAAGGGAGCTGAGCTTGGTTCAACCTTCGGAGGAGGATCCAGTCAGACAATATTCGGCGGCAGAGGTGCGGCTACATTCATGAACAAGCTTACCACAGGGATTGCCATAGCCTTCATGATTACCTCTCTTATACTTACAGTGGTTACTGTAAAACAGGGGTCTGTTGTTCAGTCCACCGTTATACCTGAAAAAAAGTCCATACCAGCTTCTCCTGCAGGTGCAAAACCGGCCACACCTGAACAGGCCCCAACAGATAAACCGGCAAAGAAATAAACTCTTCACACACATATGGTCTTTAGCAAGCATCTGCATGAACCCCGATATTCATAAAAAGCTGTCAGGATCTCGAGGAAATCCTTGACTTTAAGCTTTATAAACATATAAAATATTATTATGTATTCGGTACATACACTTATTTTTTATTAAAAACCCCATGCCAAAACCAAAGAAATCCACATGCTAAGAAAACCCCTTAGACTGGCAAACGCCGCAATACAGTTTAACCTCCTTAAAAAGAGAAATCTGATCAAGGTAGGCCACAGGATAACCCACAAATGCAATTACAAGTGCTCTTACTGCTCACTATGGGGTGACAACATCAAGGAGCTGAATACCACACAGGTATTGGACCTCGTGGACCAGAT
>VAPC010349122.1_pt1 | contig 14461 bp, 11 predicted proteins | sample 3395121 | NCBI WGS metagenome assembly VAPC01 (sample SAMN08290434, study PRJNA428436) | hydrothermal vent metagenome | isolation source: Deep-sea hydrothermal vent chimney | place: Indian Ocean: Southwest Indian Ridge | depth 1711 m m
GCTGAGCTGCCCGATCCAGTTGGCGAGATATTTGATGAATTTTTTCCCCCAAATGGATTGAAAGTTCATAAGGTCAGGGTTCCATTGGGGGTGATAGCGGTAATTTATGAAGCGAGACCGAATGTGACTTTAGATATTGCCGGATTGGCACTAAAAACCGGCAATGCAGTCATTTTAAGGGGAGGAAAGGAAACTATTCGGACCAATCAGCGGCTGGTGGAAATCATTCAACTTGTCCTCAAAGAAAATGATCTGCCAGGAGCATCGGTTCAATTGATCGACTCTCCTGACCGGAAATACGTAGCTGAGCTGCTGAAAATGCACCAATGGGTAGATATGTTAATACCACGTGGTGGAGCTGAACTGCATCAGTACTGCAGAGAAAACAGCACTATTCCGGTTATTACGGGCGGGATCGGGATCTGCCATCTCTTCACAGACGAAAGTGCAGATTTGAGTGCGGCCGTTGAAGTGATTTACAACGCCAAGGTTCAACGCCCGTCTGTTTGCAACGCCCTGGATACACTGCTCGTTCATCAGGCGGTAGCAAATGAGTTTCTTCCCATGGTGGTGGATCGCCTGGCGAGTGCTGGAGTGAATTTCCGGGTTGATGAGACTGCCAGGGAGATATTAAAGGACTACTCCGGAGAATTGGTTCAGCCCATCGGCCCGGATGATTTTGATACCGAGTGGCTCTCGCTGGTTTTGGGTATTAAGGTTGTTGACGGTATTGAAGGTGCGATTGAGCATATCTCTGAGCACAGTACTCAACATTCAGATGGTATCCTCACCGGGATAGATGACAATGCCCAACATTTTATTTCTGTAGTAGATTCGGCGGCAGTTTATGTTAATGCCAGCACTCGCTTCACAGATGGATCCCAATTGGGCCTGGGTGCCGAGGTAGCCATTTCAACCCAGCGGCTGCATGCCCGGGGACCGATGGCACTTCGGGAACTTACTACGTATAAATGGGTGATCCAGGGGGATAATCATATTAGAGAATAAAAATATCCCCGTTGTTAGCTCTTCTTAGAAAAGACTATTTCCTTTAAGTAATGTTACTAATTTTGAAGTTATTTTTACTATATTTGATACTATGAAATCCAGAACCCCCCTATCTCAACTTATTCGATTATTCGGATTTGTTTTCCTGATTGACCTGGTAGTAATAACCATTGTTGCTGGTATTGGCTGGTGGGCTGGCTGGCAATCTCAAGAAGGGTTTAAAGGTGCCATACAGTTAGCAGGAATGCTGGTGATCGGGATCGGATTTCTGGGGGTAATAGGTAACCGGGGTTCGACTCGCAGTCTTAAACACCAATCCAGCAGGTCCACCACCCGAAAATCCAGCTGGGAACGGACCCAGCAAACCCTGGTGGATTTTGCCCAGAGTTATAGCTTTATGCTGGTAATGTTTATCGCCGGGGCCGTTTGCCTGGCCATAGGCTGGCTGATGTGAATCAATATTTAAGGCATTATCCCCGAAGATTCTATTATTCACTGATAAGCAAAAAACAATAACTGCCAGGAAGAAGCACTTTCCAGAAACTTATAATTCAAAAAAAGCACCTCAATGTGAACTGACCCCAAAAACAGGACACAATAATAACGACACCTCTCATAAATATTACAAAATGAGAGGTGTTTGCATATCTTTCATCATGGACTGAAGTCCTCAGAAGGGTCTTCGCCTTTGCTCAGACCAAACGTCCCTGTTCAGGGACGTAATTTTTCTACTGATCTTATTGATAGCCAGTAGCACTGAGGATTTCAATCCCTGAACTGAAGAAGCCAATACAGGTCATTAAACCTTGGATAGAGCAAAACTGACGCCTATTGAATTCAGACGTCAGTTTGTATAAGTAGTTTCGAGAGGCCTTTATTTATTTGTTCGGTTCACGGTGAGCATACCAAACGAGGTGCTTTTTTTTATTGAGAATGAAGACTCCCGGAGCTTTTAAAGCTCCGGGAGATTATTTGATAACCCAATCTTTTTATTAGAGATGGTTACCCCAAGAAAATACATGGATAAACTGAATATTAAGGTATTGATAATACTGTGTAATACATTGTATAATGTGAAACATGATGATGAAGAATACAAAACCCGAACAGTATCAGAAGCTAACCCAGGAGCTCCGACGGGGTATCCTGGTCCTGGCCGCGCTCAGCCAGCTTAAGGAGGAAAAATACGGCTATGCATTAATAAGTAGCCTGGCTGAAAAGGGACTGGACATTGAACAGGGTACTCTCTATCCCCTGTTAAGGAGATTGGAGGACCATGGTTTGCTTCAAAGTGAATGGAATGTGGAAGGCTCTCGCCCCAGACGTTATTACCAGATCAATCCTGAGGGATCTGATGTCCTTCAAGATCTGGCGGAGGATTGGCGCAGTCTAACGCGTGTAATGGAGAATTTATTAACTGGCGTAACCAGTGGAGGAAACTGAAATGGGTTTATTGGATAAATATATACATGAAATAGGGCGGTTTTTACCGCGGGTGAAACGAGCAGATATTCAGGCTGAACTGCGATCATCATTGATTGACACTCTTGAGGATCGTTTTGGCCAGGAACCGGCTGAGGATCAGGTAGCTGAGCTGCTCAAAGAATTTGGCGATCCCCGGGACGTGGCTGGTTCCTATCATCCCCGCGGTCAGTACCTGATCGGTCCGAGTTTATATCCCTTATTCCGCATGGTAGCCTGGATAGTTGTTGCTGCTGTCCTGGGTGCCCAGCTGCTCGCCTGGGGAATCGCTATATTTGTTGCTGGAGATCCTTTTTCGCCGTTAGAAATTTTGGCTTCCCTGGTAAACAGCATTCCCGCTTCCCTGGGTTGGCTTTTGGTCACCTTTATGATCCTGCAGTATTTTGATGCCAAACCTAATCTTGAGGATGAGCCCTGGGATCCCCATTCACTGCCGGAAATCAATCCCGACCAGGATGTGAAAAGGGGAGAATTGATATTCGGGTTGATCTTCAGCACTTTGATCCTGATGATGCTGACCTTATTCCCCCAGTGGGTTGGTTTTATCACCGCCCCCGGTGGAAAGTTCTATCCCAATCCAGTTATCCTTGATTACCTGGTTTTGATCCAGATATCCCTTCTGGCCAATATCGTGTTGGATGTGTTCCTGCTTGGGAAGGGACGCTGGAATATTCTGACCCGGATCATCAAACTTGGTTTGGAAGGATTCAGTATTGTGATCCTTGCTTTGCTGGTCAACGGGCATAATGCCTGGCTGACTGCCAGATCTGCTGGTGGTTTATTTGATGCGCTCGAAGCCATTTCTGATATCGCAGATGGCAGTTGGGAGTTGGTGGGGATGAATGCTTTCAGATTGGCCTTTGTTGTGGTTTTGATTGTCACAGTGATTGAGGTGATTGTCACTATCTATCGATTGCTGAGGTCCAAATTTTCTCCTGATGTATTTCCGACTGTTGTTCTTGAGAAAAAAGACTAGCTAACAGTTCGAGGGATCTGTTAGGAAAAGTTTCAAGACTCCCGGAGCTTTTAAAGCTCCGGGAGCATTATTTAATTTCCTTCCGGTTATAATGAGCCCAGGAGGAATCTATGTGTGATACCTTATTTGCTGCCCGGGAAGTAACTCGGGATAACATCTCTCTGTTTGCCAAAAATTCGGACAGGCCGCCCAATGAAGCCCAGCTCTTGGCCTGGTTTCCTGCCCGAAAATATTCAGGGGAAGAAAAGCTTAAATGCACATATATTGATATCCCCCAGGTAAAGGAAACGTACCCGATCTTGCTTTCCAAGCCTTATTGGATGTGGGGAGCTGAAATGGGCCTTAACCAGCATGGTTTAGCCATTGGCAATGAGGCTGTATTCTCGAAAATACCAGCCAACAAAGACCCCGCTCTTTTGGGAATGGATTTGCTTCGCCTGGGATTGGAAAGAGCCAAAACATCCCTTGAAGCGCTGGAAGTGATCACAGATCTGCTTGAGCGTTATGGGCAGGGAGGCAACTGTGTTCAGGATGGTCATCTTTATTATCACAACAGTTTCTTGATTGCCGATCCCCGGGAGACCTGGGTTTTGGAAACTATTGACCGACACTGGGCAGCCAGGAAGGTCGCGCCAGTTTACAGCATTTCTAATCTGCTCTCCCTGGAAGGATCCTGGGATAGATCCTCTGCTGGACTGGAAGAATACATGGTCAAGAAAGGCCTGGTTAGATCCAATGAATCGATTAACTTGACGGCAAATTTTTCGGATTTTATCTACACCACGTTCAGTGATGGCGGCAGCCGCTGTAAACGCTCCCGGAGTTTGTTAACCCAACAGCAGGGTAATATCCGGATTCAAACCATGGCAGCCATCCTGCGGGATCACAATGCTCACAAGGATCCGACTACCGGAGTTGCCGGGGCAGATATCTGCATGCATGCCAGCCTGGGTCCCATTCGCGTCAGCCAGACAACCGGCTCGATGATTGCCTCATTACAGGAAAATAATCCGTTGATATTTGCTACTGGGACATCTGCACCCTGCACCGGGATATTTAAACCGATCTGGGTGGATGCCCCTCCAGAAATTCGAAGCCCTGAGCCGACCGGGCATTATGACCCAGAATCGTTATTCTGGTCTCATGAACGCCTGCACCGGAAGGTGTTAGGGAATTATACCGAGAGATTGGCTGCCTATCGATCCGAAAGAGATGCCCTTGAAGAGGATTTTATCCTTGGCGCCCTTCAGCTGCGCAATTCCTCCCGCGAGCAGAGAAAGAAATATACAGAAGATTGTATTCAACGGGCGACCGCAGCATCTGAAAATTGGCTGAAAAGCGCGGCAGAGATTCCGGCAAAACCATCCCCCCTGCACGGCGCTGCCTGGAGAGGTTTCAATAAAGCATCTGGTTTTAGTTAATACTTAGGATATATAAAATTTACTCAAGGATCAGGGTACGGTTCCCTCCCCAGTATGCACCCTGTAAACCGTGTCCTTTATCAGTAACAATTACAACCTTCTTGACCAGATATCGTATTTGTATCCAGAGGATATCTTATGGTACTGCCCAATTTTGTTAACCAGATCAGATCTGCAATTGATCATGAATTTAAGCGGAAGCTCTACCGGAATCTTGTTTTTAAAGGTGGTGGGGTCAGGGGAATCGCTTATATGGGTGCCCTGGAGATTCTGGACGAATACAAAATTGTGGATAATATTCAGCGAGTGGCAGGGACTTCCGCCGGAGCAATTGCTGCTACCCTGGTCAGTTTCCGATTAAGCATACCTGAAACCACGGATTTATTTAATTCCCTTGAACTCTCTAAAATACCTCAAAGTAAGACAAGGGTAAGGAAGTGGGACTTCTTGCGGTTTAAAGAAGAAGAGAATTACCGACGATTTATTCAAAAGTATGGTTGGTATTCTAGTGAGTACTTCTACCACTGGTTGGAGGAAATTATTGCTGGTCAGTGTGGCGGGAACAGGAGAGCAACTTTCGCGGATTTTCAACAATATGGTTTTCGGGAGTTGTATATCGTGGCTGCCAATATTTCCAGGCAGCGGGCAGAGGTATTTTCCGCTGTTCATACTCCTGCTGTAGCTGTAGCGGATGCGGTTAGAATGTCAATGTCCATTCCGATCTTTTTTGAGTCTCTGCGGTTTGACGGGAAGAAATTTGGGGATGGAGATTATTATGTTGACGGTGGATTGTTCGATAATTTCCCTATGCATCTATTTGACCAGGACGAACATGCAGGCAAAAGCTGGTTCTTCCGTGATGGTATAAACTGGGAAACCCTGGGCTTATTCCTTTACCCGGATAAGTATCTAGAGCCCGTAGAATCAGAGATTCCGGAAAATGTCTGGGAGTTTCTCACTCTGGCGTTCCGAAATTTGTACCAATCCCATGAGCTTTCTTACTACGAAACCAGCACTGTGGATCAGCACCGCACGATAGAGATCAGCGATTGTGGGATATCATCGACCGACTTTGAGATCGATATAGGAAGCGAAAAATACCAGCAGCTGTACGAGTCAGGAAAAACGGCCGTCCGCGACTTTTTTGGATCTAAAGCGTAATCAAAGTTAATTTATCCCAAACCAATCACCGGAACTCAAGTCAGCTTGAAAGATTTTCTGATCTTCTTTATCCTTGATCGCACGACCCAATATTGGCTTTGATCAGGTCAGGCTGCGTTTTCGTCGCTTTCCATCAAACCAAATGTATTGCCTTCCGTGTCTTTAATGTATGCCATCCAACCCACACCGGGAACTGCCATTCTGGATCGCAGGATCGTTCCCCCGTTGGCTTTTACATCGGCCAGGGTTTGATCGAGATTTTTGACGTCGATAGTGTTTTCAACACCGGTTTCCGGATCTTCCCGTCGGGCCAGACCGCCGTCAATTCCGGGTTTGTCTTCATCGCCGGTTATGATCAACCAGTATTCAATTGGGCCATCCCATTTTTCGATTGTCCATCCGAATACTGTTTCATAGAACTTGATGGACCGTTCGGGGTCATCGGCGGGGATCTCAAAATGGACTACACGTGACATATCTACCTCCAAATTGGAATCTAAGATTTGTTTTCCCAGTATAGCAGATGCCATATGTGTGATTCTCAGATAATAATAGAAAAACAAACCCTTGACCTTGACGTTACGTTAAAGTGTAAAATGGGGGTTATTGAGGTGAGGAATATGTATTCGATCAAGGAAATAGCCGATTTGGCTGGAGTTACCACCCGTACCCTGAGATATTACGGCCAGCTGGGTATACTGGTACCGGCTGAGATCGCGGATAATGGATACAGGTTCTATGATAGGAAAAACTTGCTAGAACTGCAGCAGGTGATGTTTTTCAGGGAGCTCGATGTTCCGATAAAAGATATCCAGCATATGTTAAACCAGCCGGATTACCACCCGGTTTCTGCGTTGGAAAAACACCGGGGTGGGATTATAACCCAGGTGGAGAGATTAAATAAACTGCTTGACACACTCGATAATACTATTGCCAGTTTACAGGGAGAACACAAGATGGCAGACAAGGAATTATTTGAAGGTTTTGATGAGACTCAATACGAGGGTGAAACCCGGGAACTCTGGGGCGATACATCTCAATACAAAGAATCTCAGAGGAAATGGTCCAGTTATTCCAAGGATCAAAAAGAAGAAATCAAACAGGAAGGGGGCAGAATTACCCTTCGGATGGTTACTGAAAATCCTGGTGCAAAACCGGATGATCCTGATGTACAGGCTGCTGTTGCTGAATATTATAATTACTTGAACAAGTACTTTTACTCCTGTGAAGTGAAATTCTTGCGGGGTCTGGCTGATATGTGGGTCCAGGATCCCCGTTTTGCCGTTAATTACGAGCGCATCAGGGAAGGTGGATCAGCTTTTGTAAAGGAGGCTGTCCATATTTATTGTGACCGGCACCTGGAAGGTGAAAATCAGGATTAATAAGAGTAATAATCTGAGGGGCGAAGGGAGTTCTGTAAATACGGTAGATTCCGGAGAGGGCTGATAAGGGCTATTTGTCCAGGATTCCTGATCACTGCAGGAAGAGATCGACAATAATCCTGTCACGATTATTGTCCTGATAAAATTTTTAATCTGATTTTTCCGGATAGATATCTTCATAAGTCTTCCCGGTGCTGAAGATGATTATACATTTTTTGTTATAGGGCAATTCTATTATTAAATTCATATTAATTGTGGCTCTGTACATATTCAAGCTGGAGAGGGATTGGTATAATGTCCCTGTTTCCAAAAAAGGATTTCCTTTTTGGTATACTGTCAGCATTGTGTGCTTGCTGTTTATCATGACGCACACAGGGCTTCGGCCCAACGGAGGTATGTGTGGATTCTGGAACAAACAATCGACAATCTATCATTTACATTATGCTCTTTGTTGGCATCATCATCTTGGTGTTTTACAGTTTCCAGCAGCAGACAACTGCTACTGACGAGCTGACTATCGGGGAAGTTGCTCAGTTGATAATTAATGGTGATTTGAATAGAGTGATTGTGAATGAAGATGAACTTAACTTAATATATCCGGATGGGTCAGAAGGGATATCCTATAAAGAACCGGATGCGACATTTCTTCAGCAGCTCAGTGAACTGGGGGTATCTGCTGAGTATTTAAATCCTAAAAATGTCATGATTGAAATCAAACCGCCCAGTGTATGGTTTGGTGTGATCAACGTTCTGGGTTATATTCTGCCATTTATCATGATTGCAGGATTATTCTGGTTTGTTTTCCGGCAGGCAAGGGGCGGCGGCACTTCCGCCATGAATTTTGGCCAATCCAAGGCCAGGAAGTTTACTGGTGACAATCCCACTGTTACATTTGATGATGTGGCCGGAATACCCGAGGCTAAAGAAGATTTAATGGAGGTTGTAGAATTTCTCCGGGAACCGGAAAAATTCATGGCCCTCGGAGCCCGGATTCCTAGAGGTTTGCTGTTGATGGGTGCACCTGGTACTGGTAAAACCTTGTTGGCCAAGGCAGTTTCAGGAGAAGCCGGTGTGCCGTTTTACTCCATCTCTGGTTCGGAATTTGTAGAGATGTTTGTAGGTGTAGGCGCCAGCCGGGTGAGGGATTTATTTGATAAAGCGAAAGGTGATTCCCCCTGTATTGTCTTTGTGGATGAGATTGACGCTGTTGGCCGCCATAGAGGAGCGGGACTTGGCGGAAGTCATGACGAACGGGAGCAGACCCTTAACCAGATCCTGGTTGAAATGGACGGATTTGACACTGACACTAATGTCATCGTTATAGCTGCCACAAACCGCCCTGATATCCTTGATCCTGCCCTATTGCGGCCGGGACGATTTGACCGGCGGGTAATTCTTGACCGACCGGATATGGTGGGACGGGAAGCAATTTTGGAAGTCCATGCCCGAGGTAAACCCCTGGCGCCGGACGTGGATTTGAAAATACTGGCCAAATCCACCCCTGGTTTTGTGGGCGCTGACCTGGAGAATATGATCAATGAAGCAGCCATTTTGGCAGCCAGGCGAGAAAAGAAGGCCATTGAACAAACAGATTTCCAGGAATCCATCGAACGCGTGATCGCTGGTCCTGAGCGGAAGAGCCGCCTGATCAGTGATGTTGAGAAACAAATCATTGCTTATCACGAAGCTGGGCACGCAATCACGGCCAGATCTTTGCCTGAAGCAGATACTGTCCACAAGATTTCGATCATTGCCCGTGGTCAGGCAGGTGGTTATACTCTGATCCTGCCTGAAACAGACCGCACTCTGGTCTCCCGGAATAAGATCCTGGCCGATATGGTCAGTCTCTTGGGCGGACGGGCAGCGGAGGAAATTGTTTTCAGTGATATTACATCAGGAGCTTCCAATGACCTGGAACGGGTCACGAATTTAGCCCGGGAAATGGTCACTCGTCTTGGTATGAGCACAACGCTCGGACCCATGGTGTACGGGAAGAAAGATGAAATGGTATTCCTCGGAAAAGAATTCACTGAACAACGGGATTACTCTGAATCAGTTGCTGAATTGATTGATATCGAAGTTAAGCAGCTGGTCGGTGATGCCTATGTCCGCGCCTTGGATATCTTGAAAAAGCATCGGAAAGTGCTTGATGTTTTGGCTGAGAAACTCCTGGAACAGGAAACTGTTGACGCGAAAGAACTGGCAATTATTTTCCCGGTTTCTGAGCCTAAAAATGGTGGTATGCCGGTAAAAAATACTAAGTAAAAATAGCTGATTAGCTCTACGGATACGGTTTCCTCCCAGGAAACCGTATCTTTTTATTAAATAGGGACCGGATCCCTTAAAGGGATCCGGTCCCTTATGAGAAACTTTAGGTACAATTAGCCCATGGACGTTAACACCTGGAAGAAACGTTTAGAGAAGCTTCCCCTTGGTGAGCTTTACTTATATCAGGAATTGGGTTCTACCAATCAGGTTGCAGATGATTTGGTCCAGCAGGGAGCTCCGCCTTTTTCACTGGTTGTGGCAGATTCCCAGACAGCAGGCAAGGGAAGATCTGGGAGAAGCTGGGTTACACAACCCGGGAAAGCCCTGGCTTTCAGCCTGATCTTATATCCTGAATCCAGCCTGATTGAGGCCAATCAGCTTGAAAAATTGAGCGGATTGGGTGGGCTTGCAGTTGCGGAAGTTCTGACTGAAAACTTATCACTTAATGCAGAGATCAAATGGCCCAATGATGTGTTGGTGGACGGAAAAAAAGTCGCTGGGGTGCTGGTTGACATCCATTGGAGCGGACCGGACTTGAAAGTTGTGGTCCTTGGTATAGGTATTAACGTTCTAAAGGGATCCGTTCCGGATTACCCGTTGAATTTTCCAGCTTCGTCGCTGGAAGAACTGGCAGGAAAGGAATTTTCTCGAGTGGATTTGCTGGTTGATGTGCTCCGGGCAATCCTGAAATGGTATCCCAGGATAACAACCCAATCGTTTCTAACCGCTTGGGAAGGTTATCTAGCATATAAAAAAGAACAGGTAACGCTTTTATCTGCTGAAGATATAGTCGATCAAGGCCAGTTGATAGGAATTTCTGACAATGGCTCTCTGATTATCCAGTCGGACTCCGGGGACGAGAACCATTACCGAACAGGAGAGATCCACTTGCGTTTGGTTGACAGATCCTAAAAATAAGCTACACTAGAAAAAGGATTGAAAATTCAGGGGAGAGCAGCTATGTCCTTAGATGATATCCGTAATCAATTTGATGATGACTTTGATTTTTCTGACGATGAGGTTTGGGGAGAAAGAGTAAGAGACCCTAAACCAGAACTCCTGGGTATGACTCCCGGACAGCGGTTTGTGCTGGCGTTCCTGTTATTTTTCACTGCTGCCATAATCAGTGCTTTTTGCTTGTTGGTAGCAGGCAAAATTGCCCTGCCATTCTAAAGTGTAAAACGGTTTCCAGACAGGAAACCGTTTTACACTTTAAGTATAGGGACCGGATCCCTTTAAGAGATCTGGTCCCTCACATTATTATTTTTGTTCGGTTTGTTCTTCGGGCTCTTCAATGTCCAGGTCCAACTCATCGAACCTGGCAATGGCAACCACCACATCCCCTTCACGCATTTGCATGATGGATACTCCCCTGGCAACCCGATTATATTGGGAAATGGTGTCAGCTTTGGTGCGCATAATCGTGCCTTCAGCGGTGATAACCGTTATTTGATCGGTTTTTGGCTGCACCACACGGGCAGATGCAATCTTTCCAATAATTTTCAGGGCTTTTTTATCAGTGGTCAGAACACCCATAGTCGCCCTGCTTCGAACAGGATAACTATCAAGTTTTGTTCTTTTCCCATATCCTCTCTCAGTGATGACCAGCAAATCTCCACCTTTTTCAACGACATCCATACCAATTACTTGGTCTTTCTCCCTGAGGCGAATTCCAATCACTCCCATTGCCGGCCTGTTCATGGGACGGACGTCTTTTTCTTTAAATCGCAGGGCATAACCATTTTGAGTGATCAGCATCAGATCATTTTTCCCGCTGGTCAGTCGGACCCAACCCAAACGATCATCATCTTTCAAGTTGATGGCAATCAATCCAGATGGGCGGACGGAATCAAATTCTGATAGATCCACCCGCTTGATCAGGCCTTTTAGGGTTGCCATTGTGCAGTATTTAGCTTCTTTGAAGTCAGCCACTGGTACGATCGCCGTAATTTTCTCATTAGGATCTATATTGAGCACATTGACGATTGGCAATCCCCGGCTGGTGCGGCTGGCTTCAGGGATGTGATATGCCCGGGCGGAATATACTTTTCCCCGGTCAGAGAAGAACAGAACAGTATCCAGGGTTCGGGCCGGGATTAAGGCCATTACCTCATCCTCATCCCTCATGGTATGTCCCTTAACTCCTATTCCACCGCGTTTTTGGGAGCGGTAGGTTTGAGCAGTAACCCTTTTGATATAGCCTCTCTCGGTGATGCTGATCAGGATCGCCTGGTCCTGAACCAGGTCTTCTTCATTAATATCCTGCGCGGCGTCGGGAGCGATATCAGTTCTCCGCTCATCGCCATATTTTTCAACCAGTTCAGCCAGGTCGTCTTTAATGATCTTGAGCTGCTGTTTCTGGCTTCTCAACAGGCTTTTCAGTTTCTTTATTTTATTTATCAGTCCTTTGTGTTCATCCTCAATCTTCTGTCGTTCAAGGGCAGCCAGGCGTTTGAGCTGCATATCAAGGATTGCCTGGGCCTGGATTTCGGTCAGGCTGAAACGTTCCATCAAGGTGGTTTTGGCAGTATCTGTATCGGCGGATTTCCGGATCGTTTTAATAACCTCATCAATATTCTCAAGGGCGATCAGCAATCCATCCAGGATGTGTGCCCGGGCTTCCGCTTTGTTCAGTTCGTATTTGGTTCGCCGTTGGATGATATCCAGCCGGTGATCGATATAAATCGTGAGCGCCTGTTTAAGTGATAACAGCCGCGGTTCATCATTAATCAGAGCTAGCATCTGGGCGCTAAAAGTGGTCTGCAGAGCTGTGTACTTATAAAGCTGGAAGAGAACTTTTAGCGGTTGAGCTGTGCGTTTGAGCTCAATCACAATATTCATCCCATCCCGGTCAGATTCGTCTCTCAGATCAGAGATGGTTTTGATTTTATCTTCCCGAACCAGGCTGGCGATGCGTTCGATCAGGGTGGTTTTCTTTAGCTGGTAGGGGATTTCTGTGATCACGATCCTGAAGCGGCCGTTGTCCATTTCCTCGATATGAGCCCGGCCCCGCAGGATGATCCTTCCTCTTCCGGTTGCATAGGCTTGGCGGATACCTTCGTCGCCAATGATGATGCCGCCGGTGGGGAAGTCTGGACCAGGGATAATCTTGATTAGGTCCTCAATGGTGACGGAATCAATTTTTTTATAGTTATCGATCAGGTGATTGATCCCGGCGACCAACTCGTTAAGATTATGGGGTGGGATGTTGGTAGCCATGCCGACCGCGATGCCAGAGGCACCGTTCAGCAGCAGATTGGGCAGACGGGCTGGTAAAGTATTCGGTTCTTTAAGGGATCCATCAAAATTGTCTGTAAAAACAACTGTTTCCTTATCAATGTCAGCCAGCATTTCCTCGGCCATGGAATCCAGGCGAGCTTCCGTGTAACGCATGGCAGCCGGTAAATCCCCATCAATGGAACCAAAGTTTCCCTGTCCATCAACCAACGGGTAACGCAAGGAAAAATCCTGAGCCATCCTGACCATGGCAAAATATACTGCGCTGTCGCCGTGAGGGTGATATTTTCCCAGAACTTCACCAACAATGCGGGCTGATTTTTTATAGGAACTGCCGGAACGGATACCCATATCATGCATGGCGAATAAAATCCGGCGGTGAACCGGTTTTAGTCCGTCCCGGGCATCTGGCAGCGCCCTGGCCACGATTACGCTCATGGCATAATCGAGATAGGAGGAGCGCATTTCCTTATCAATATTGATCAATTGTACGACACCAATATCCATAATACGACCCTTTTTAATTCCAAAACATATTAATGAAAAGGTGTGCTGCTCAAGAGAAGCACACACTAATTAATTATACCACTTTGACCCTCTAAAACATTGTTAGAAAAAGGTTTAGACTTGCCTCTTGAAGAGCAGAAAAAGGCATAAAAAAAACCCCGGATTTCCGGGGTTTTAAGATCAAATATGGGGGTTTTAGAGCGTGTCCAGGTATTCATTGATGGCTTTTGCAGCTATCCTTCCTGCGCCCATCGCTTTTATCACAGTGGCGGACCCGGTAACGATATCACCCCCGGCAAATACGCCCTTTTTAGAGGTAGCGCCTGTCTCTTCCGTGACCAGGAAAGTACCCCAATCGCTGGTATTAAGATCCGGCGTGGTCTCTGCGATAAATTTTCGGGGCATAGTACCCAAAGCAACTATCACAGTATCAGCTTCTACCATGTGTTCAGACCCTTCGATGGGGATGGGGCGCCTTCTGCCAGAAGCATCAGGTTCACCCAACTCCATTTTCACGCATTCGCAAGCCACGACGTTGTTGTTTTCATCCCCGACAAATCGGATTGGATTTGTCAATAGGTTGAAAATGATGCCTTCTTCCTCGGCATGATGGATTTCTTCCTCACGGGCGGGCATTTGATCCCGGGCGCGCCGGTAAACTATGCTGACCTCGGTATCTTTCCCGCCCACGCGTTTGGCGGCTCTGGCGGAGTCCATTGCGACATTTCCGGCACCGATCACAGCTACTTTTTTACCAACTTTAATCGGGGTCGAATACTCTTCCCGGTAGGCTTTCATTAAATTCACCCGGGTTAAAAACTCATTTGCAGCTGAAATTCCATTCAGGTTTTCTCCAGGAAGATCCAAAAACATGGGCAGGCCGGCTCCTGTGCCTATAAAGACAGCATCAAAACCATCCCGATCCATTAATTCATCAATAGTCCTGGTTTTTCCTATTAGCATATTTAGTTTGATTTCTGCTCCGAGCTGTTTGATGGTGTCAATTTCAGCGGCTACGA
>VAPC010899163.1_pt1 | contig 14332 bp, 14 predicted proteins | sample 3395121 | NCBI WGS metagenome assembly VAPC01 (sample SAMN08290434, study PRJNA428436) | hydrothermal vent metagenome | isolation source: Deep-sea hydrothermal vent chimney | place: Indian Ocean: Southwest Indian Ridge | depth 1711 m m
CGTAGAAATCTGGCTTCATTTCTCCCAAATGGAGACTCAAAAGAAATCGTTGGACAAATGATTTCAGAGGCAGCAAATGGGAAGAGTGTAGCAGATTTCGAAATGCAAATGAAGACAAAAGATGGCCGATTATCGTGGGTCAGCGTTACTGCCAATCTTCTTGAATATCCCAATCAGTCATCAACAATTGCTCTGATTGCTTTGGATATTGACCGGCGAAAGAATGCAGAAGGCAGAGAAAAGATTGAACGAGATAGAGCTAACCTTTACCTAGAGGTGATGACGCATGATCTTAACAATGTCAATCAGAGCCTCTTGTTCTCCACCGGACTATTAGAGGTTTCAGACGATATCCCTGATCAATATGGTCCAATATTACGAGAATCAAGCTGGAATGTTCGTCGAGCTGCACGAATGGTCGCAAATCTCAGAGCTCTATTTAGACTAGCAAATGATCCCCCAACAAGAGAGAAAGTTGACCTCTATGATTATTTTCAATCCGCTTTATTGACAGTCAAACGAGATTTCCCATGGAAGACACTCAAGCTAACTACCAATATCGAAAAGGGTATGTTTGAAGTAGCAGGACACCAATACCTTGAGCAAGTGTGCTTCAACATCCTTCACAATGCTATGAGCTTTGACGAGAGTGATATTGTGATACTTGAAGTCAATGCTGAAGTTGTGGAAGCCGTCAAAATGGTTCGGATTGAATTCCGTGATCGAGGCCCTGGAGTACCCGATAGCGCAAAGGAATTCATCTTTCGAAGAACTGGCAGTCCTGACGATCAAATCGTTGGTCGTGGACTTGGTCTTACTCTTGTTGATAGAATTCTGAAAAACGTCGGTGGCAAGATTAAGGTTGAGGACTGCGTGAAAGGAGATCCTGCCCAAGGAGCAAATTTCATTCTATTATTGCCATTATGGGTTGAAACTCCAGAATTGCATTGTGGACAAAAGACGTGCATTACATTTTACAAATCAAATCATTGTGTTTTCTGTGATCCTGCAATGGAAGTTCTAACTGCAGTACTTGATTCAATGGCAGTTCCTCAGAGTATGATTGAATCAATCAATGTTGATGACCCCACTGTTGATATCAAAGAGGATGAACTTCCAATGTTGCCCTTCATTAAAATCTGTAAAACTGAACTTACTGGTTTCATTTCCGAATCATCAATTCGAGGTGCTGTCATGAACCTTATGATGGAACAATGCTACCCTGAATTTGCATGAAGTCTATCAGACTGAAACAGAAGAGAGTTTAGGGTTGACCCTTAGCTACATATTCTTCGAAGATCATAACCTGAGTCCAATGTAATGAAACTGCCCCAGACACCTTAATATGGAACTATGAACAACGAACCTTTGAGGTGCTCTTACTGAGTATTATTGATCATATTACGACACTACTTGATGATGTGGAAATCAAGTACACACGCGAAGACAATGTTCTCATGACTCGGTGGAAAACAGACCACTTCGAGGACCTTAAGATTAAGATAATGGCAAACAATGATGAATCTTGGGCTTATATCGTCGCTCCATTCACCAACTTCTATGAAGTTGAGGAAAGTAAGAGGATGAAGCTCGCTTATGATATGCTTAAGGAATCCTATAAAGTAAATGGCGTCAAATTTGCTATCGATGACGCAGACGACATGATAATATTAGCCGAAACCAATGATACTGATCTTACAAGTGATGAAATACAAACTCTGGTAGGTCATGTAGTGCACGCTTGCGATACTTTGTGGGAAATTTTTCCTTCATAGAATTTATGTTTCGCTTCTTTCCAATCAGTGATTTGATTTCGACATCTTCATAAGTCGTTGGACCAGGTTGGTGGAACTCATGACTAAGAAAGGCCCTGAAGTGATTCCCTCTGAAAATAGAGAACGGCTCGTGAACATCTTCTATCCAAAACGTGCTACATCTATTTTCTACTATGTCTTTGGAGTAGTTGTATTCATAATAGGGCTGGGTTTCAATGTCACTTCAGCTGCTGGGTTTATCATTCACGACCTTTTCGCTTGGACCCTTGGGATTGCCTCAATGATTTTCGGAATTCTTATGGTTGCTTGGGCTGAAAGTAGACGTTGGTTTACACTCTATATAATCACGACATGGAATGTCAGAGTTAGAAAAGGGATTTTCTCTCGAGAAACTGTTAGAATCTTCTATGATGAGATAACTGATGTACATTGTTCCGGTCCCCCTGACGAACGACGTGTAGGAATGGGTGACGTAGAAATATTTACGAGTGCTGATGAAGGAACTCCCTCCCTTCTTTTCGATGGCGTCAATAATCCTGATGGGATCAAAGAGATTATTCTTAGATTTATGGGAACCATTCCAGATCCGCTGCACTGGGCGCATCTCGATAGAGCTTGAAGAAAGTTGGGTTTGTTGAGAGGATATAAAGCGAAATCTTTGGAGTCTTATTGTTGTTGTGAGTACTCCATAGAAGCCCACAAAAGGTATCAACACAAAAGAAATCAAGGTTCGATACAGATGAAAAGTAGAGTGGTACGAAGGTGACAAGGTTCTCTATTAGGTACGTTGCATCAGATGGTGAGAAGTATCAGGTTGAGAAAGATGACTATTACACTGAGATTGATCTTTCAGACTCTCGTATTAAATCCATAAGCCTTGAACCATTGGGCCAATGTTCAAACCTTGAAAAGCTGAATCTTGATGCTAATCTTCTATCTGCGATTGACCTCTCCCCATTATCTAATTGTTCCAAAATAGAAATGCTCAGCATGACCTCTAACGAACTTACCGAAATTGATCTTGAACCATTATCCAAATGCTATTCGCTTCAAGCTCTTGAGCTCAGTGATAATACGCTGTTCGAGATAAATCTTGAACCACTTAGAAAATGCACATCACTCAAGTGGTTGTATATTGCTAATAACCGACTTAGAGAGATTGATCTCTCCCCATTGGAGAATAACACAAATCTGCAATATCTTGTACTTTCTGGAAATCTTCTACGCAAGATCGACTTATCGCCATTACACAAATCTGAAGATTTCAGGTATATTCACCTGGATGAGAACGCGTTTGAAAGCATCGACATATCCAGTCTATTTCAATTTGAGAACTTGGAATCTTTAGTGATTGATGCTAAAACAGTTCTCGTAGCTAATCATAAACTGAAACACCTTCATTACTTCCCAGATCCAATCAACGAGAAACTGAGTGATATAGAATGGTCACACGAAGTACAAGAGCAAGGAATTGAAAAAGAGCGAATCACATAATACTCGACGATTTATGATAAGTGTTTTACTGAAACATGTTCCGAAGAGACAAAGAGGATTCAACCTATGTCTGAAATTCACATCAATTTCATAATCGAAAATGGAGTGGAACTTTACTTTCAGACAAGTAATGATGCTACAGAGGTGGATCTCTCAGGAAGAAGTATTGTAGAAATTGACCTATCCCCTCTCACTGAATGTACGAACCTCCAAAATCTCAATCTCTCTGCTAATTTTATTCGAAGTGTCAACCTTGAGTCGCTCGGGATGTGCACTAAACTTGAGAAGCTCTCCCTGGGCTCTAATCTCTTATCTTCAATCGACTTATCACCTCTAGCTACATGCACAAATTTGGACACCCTTTCGCTAGAGATAAATAAGCTACAAAGAATCGATTTGTCAGGATTACAGAATTGCTCACGGTTGCAAGAAATCAATTTACACTCTAACGATTTTCAAAACATTGATGTATCACCTCTGGGAAAGTGCTCGGCTCTCAGGTTTGTCAGACTTGATGATAATCAACTGTATGACATTGATCTAGAACCATTCTCCAATTGCTCCAGGCTCAAAGAATTGTTCCTGGAGAATAATCAGTTTGAAGAATTAGACTTGTCACCTCTCGGTAACTGCATTTTCTTGGAAGGTTTATGGTTACGATCAACGCAGATACTTGAGATTGAATTGCATCCACTAATGGAGTGTAAGAACCTTCTCTGGTTGGACGTGAGTGAGAATCAAATGAAGACCGTGGATGTTTCACCATTATTCTATTGTTCAGATTTCGAAAAATTCCTGATAGACGAAACAGTTCCAATGAAAGCACATGTTGAATTGACTGATGAGGATTGGCCAATGGCTTTTGATTCAATAAAAGAACGAATTTTCTGGGTAAAGCAATAGCTCTTCTTTGTCATACACAGATGACACCGGAGCATATATTCGCACATCTTTTAATAAAGTAAAAGGGTAGTATCTACAAATGAGGAAATCAAAACCATTCATTTCTGCGCTATTAGCGGCTCTACTTATTATTGGTCTTGCAAATACCGTAACCGCGTTGGTTTGGGGTGTTAGTGAGGGAGATGAGTTGAAGTTTGTAGCAACAAAATATACTGATAATCAATTTATCATTGACCAAACAATCACAATGGACGTAATATTTGATGTAACGTATGTAGGTGATTGGGTTACTGCTAATATGAGTGAGGATGGTGGTACCGCATTTGAGGTATTCTTAAACACTCAAAGCTTGGACGATACCTATGGAATAAATATACGATCTTCAAATGGAATAAACATTCGATATATTGCTGACGATCAAAGGGTTCAATCTCAAATGACTCAAATAACTAATGCTTTCGAAGGAGTATTGGACAATTTTGTCATATCCAGGGTTGGAAATAATCTCATAATATCTGCACATGGAAGTGGCACAGGAACTAGTTGGACTTATGACGCTACAATTAATTATACCAGTGCTTATGTGCTGAGTAGTATGTCCGAAGATCACTTTGCAACAGATGGAGAAAATGATGCGGTACAAAATGTGTTATGGACTAATGCATACCATCACTCATCATCCACGACTCCAACAACTACTTCTGGAACTGCTCCATCAACTACCGGAGGAACTACCCCACCACCTACTCCAGCATCAGAACTTCTTACCCCGTTAATAATTGGAGCAGGCGCTGTGGTTATAGTCGGAGTAGTTATAATCGTAAGAAGAAGATGAAACTTTCTCTAAACATTCTATGCCCTTGTACTTCATCCACTTTGGAGCATTATGAATTAGTTTAGTTTCATGGTACAGTGTAGAGCGATAACCGTTGTATCACCCCGGTGACACTAGCTCTAATCTTACGTAACTGTAAGTTGAACACGTGGAATACATGACAACCACTGATGATAATGCAGCACGAATGACTCTCCGAATTGCTGGAGTGTTTCAAGAAATTCGTGATATTTGGACTAAGAGAATAGATGCATACTACACTCAGATAGGATCACTCATTGAAGGTCAACAGCTGGAACCTGAAGACATTCTTGGCATCATCAAAGAATCACGATTGGCATCCCGTGAGGCATTAGATGGCCTTGGTAATGATTTGAGTGCTGAGCTGGTACATACATCCAATGGTGTTGTTGCACGTTACGAGGCGATGAGGTCTTCACTCGTTGAAGAGATTGTGGACCTAAGAAACGAGATTGGTAGCTTAACTTCTGGAGATGAAAATGCTTTACGGCGTGAAAACATTGCATTGAAAGATGCAGTATTCTCGGTTCCAGAGTACAAACTCTTACAGGTCATTCAGAAATACAGGCGTGTAACATACGACCAATTGTGTGATGAAACGAATCAGAAGAAATCTCCAGTTCGTAAGCTTGTCAAGGAACTGATGAAGAGAGGATACATTCACATAGACAAGAAATCGCGACCGCATGCTATAGTCTATCTCACTGCTCCGTGGACTCAGAATACGTCGAACGATCAGGAGATTCTTGATCCGCAGACGTCTTCACCTTACCTACCTGCTCAAGCTGAACATCAGTAGCTCCCAGTTTTCTTGCCAATTTTCGCATAGTCGTACTGCTCCATCCTATGATGAGTTCATTGATCATGATGATGGGAATAATGAACGCCATGACCGCGAAAGGCAATCCGATTGTCCATCCGAGGCTCACGAAAAATTCTGAAACTGATAATGGAACTTCATAGACTACGAATTTCTGGAAGAAATATCGGTTGAACATAGTGATTGGAAATGCGAGAATTCCAAAACCTCCAATCAAATTCGAGTACCACCTTCCAACACCTTCTGTTTCTGGACACCGCCTCATCTCGAGATATTTTGGTTTAACATGGGCTACTATACCCGAGTCGTTCATTAACCATGTAGGAGCAAATATTGCGATACTTACAATGAGGGCAATCAGAGCACCAAGTATTGTCAATAAGGGGTGGAGGGAACGAATGATCGCATGGGCAGTGACATGGGGAATTTGCGGTACTCTGAAGATCAGTCCTTGAAGAAGGCTGATAACTACTTCACCAAGAGACAGTGCGAATAAAGCTGGAACAACAGAGCGTTTGATTATTCTTAACCAATCGAAACCTTGACCGATTTCCATTATGTCGATGTTGTAGGTTGCCACCCGGAAAACTCTCGCAATCATCAGCATAATCAAAGCAAATGGAACGGTGAATATCACGAATTCCACCAGTAGGATAGGAAGCAATATCATGAGTACGAAATAAAAATCGAAACCTATAGTACCATCAACCGCTGGAACAGGATCATAGGTTGGGAGGTAGTCCGCAACAGCTCCAGAAAGATTCCCTGATATCCAGAATGTTGCAACTATTCCAGCAACTGAGAATAGAATCGGTACTATGAAACGACTGTTGTTATCGGACATATCTCCTATTCTCATTTTCAAATCTTCTAAGGCTATCGGTAAATCCTCTTCCCAAAGTAAGGATGTAGAAGTCAATACCAATTGGATAAACTCCATACTATTGAGAGTCAACAAATGTCATTCATTAGTATGGGTAGAATAACTTCTCAACGCTGCAACCAAACCTTTTTTACGAAAATTCACTATGGTGAAGAATATTGCCCATAGATGTAGTATTATAACGGAAACTTGGAACAATAACTATCATCCCGATACTTCAGAGGACATCACACATGGAACCACAAAAGCTTGCAATTGTTGGAGTGACGTTGGTTGTCGTGACTGTTGGTTTGCTCTTTGGAGCAGCTTTCATAACATTCCCCACAGGGGATGCTGATGGCGTAGACGACCCACTCACGAAGTACACTACCGATCGTGATTTACTGGAACTGGCTCTTCCAGCTCCAAGTGATTGGTCATTTGAAATGTCAGACGGTACGACTTTATTATTGAGCGACTTACGTGGACAAGTTGTACTAGTTGATTTGATGGCAACCTGGTGCTCAACGTGCAAAATACAGAATGAATTTCTTGCAACCGTAAATGAGAATCTTGCCAGCGTAGCTGTAGTTCTCTCATTGTCTGTTGATCTTGGATACGACAGTATACCTTCGATGGCACAATACATGGTCGACGAGGGAGTCACTTGGGCTCACGGACTCGATACCGGCTATTCATTCAATAATTACTTTAATGTAGTATCAATTCCTTCAATGGTTCTCATTGATGCTGATGGTATATTCAGATACTGTCACATTGGTCTTTGGAGTGCAGCTAGCATCAGTGATATTATTGCAACAATTCTTTAGTTGGGGTAATGTGGAGTGCAGGGGATCATTGAGGTAGGACTTCTACTTGCCAAACTAGTGGGAGTGTTCGGATCCGGATTATACATTGCAATGTCCCCCTGTCTTTTCCCCCTTCTTCCTCTCTTCTTATTGAATAGTTTGAAATCAGCTGACAGCCGGAAACGTAGTGTGCTCGTGACTGCTGTTCTTGTGTTTGGGATACTCAGCTCGTTAGCAATTTTCTTATCGTTTGCATGGTTTATTGGCTCATTGCTGATTCAATATTACATTAGAATCCAAGCTATTTTGGGGTTAATCATCATCTTTCTTGGAATTGTGACAATGTCAACTACTTTGAAGAACAAGATTGGACTTTCAAGTTTATCCTTCAGATCTCAACCTTCTGCACCCTCAAATTTGAAGAGTGTGTTTCTAGTTGGTTTCGGTTATTCTCTTTTGGCAGCCCCCTGTTCAGGTTCAGCAATATTCGGCGTGATTGCACTCTTTGGTGCTGAGTCTGGTTTTCTAATCCCTGTATTACTGTTCATTGTACTCTCAATTGCAGTTTCTATTCCTTACTTTGCAATTGCTGTTGTGACAGGTGAAGCAAGGATGAGGATGGCGATGTCAATTAGCACTCACGCTCGGAAAGTAGAGATTGTTGCTGGTCTGATACTTATCGTGATAGGGACACTCTTGTTCTCACAACTCTTTGGATTTAGATTCTAACTATAATCCCATCGGTGAGAAGATGTAAACCCCCGTGTGCCATTCAAATAATTGACATAATTCTTTGAGTCGTCCCTTTGACAAACACCTATCCAAAGAAATTCTCTGAATCGGAACGTAAGATTTGAGTCGCTGACCCGTCCCCGTAATCGAATTTGATTCCTCGAACAATGACAACTGGTATACCTTCTCCTGCTTGACCCATCACAAGCTCCGTAGCTGCTGCGACTTGATCTGCAATACAGACAAGAGACCCTTGCAACTCATGTCCATGGAGGTCTTTCTTTCCAACATTGTATATGAAAGGGGACATACCTGCTACACCGATTGCTAAATTGACTGCTCCCTTTCTCCAAGGTCTACCCTGTGTGTCAGTAATAATAACTGGAACCTTGAAGCCCATCTTTTCTGAAAGAACATCGCTGATGCTTCGTGCAGTTTTGTCAGGATCATCAGGTAATGCGGTAAGCATATTGGGTGGTGCATTGCTCTCATCCACCCCAGAGAAGTCAGTGATAATACCGTGCTGGGTTTTTGTTATCAATACTGGTTTCTCTCTCAAAATTTTCCTTGCTTCTTTGAGTGCCACTTCAACTCTCTCGGGGGAAGACCCAATTTCTTCAGAAATTTCTCTGGCTCTATCTGACACTTCTATATCTTCTAACTGGTACAATTTATCCTCTGCAACTGAGATGATTGAATGAGTGACAACAACAATATCTCCCGAATGAAGTTCAATTGATTGCTCATCTAATACCGAAATGATGAGGTTTGGAATATCATCTCCAGTATGAACCAAGGGAAATCCAGCAAGAGGGATCAGTTCAATTCTGTTATCATTCATCACTAATTGATTCAAGCTCTTCCTCTGATATCTCTTCGTACTTGTCTTCACTTCCAAATCTGTATTTTCCAAGACCTGCCTGAATAGCGAGACTCTCGGGAATCATTTGGTATAGTAGAGTGCCACCAATGACATTGATTGCAGCTTGAAGAACGTTCCATGGCATGTAAATTACTGACACACTAATTGCGATATCTACAGGCATGTATCCAAAGATGCTGAATAGGAAGATATTCCCGAAGTACATCCCAATTGATCGAAAAATACATGCCGAAACTAGATACACTACTAATCTCCATTTCCAGCTGACTTTACGGTTTCTCATTGCTAATTTGGCAATGATTAATCCTAACAATGTGAACATCTCAGCTAGCAACTTGAATGCTGCACCGGAAAAGTTCCTGTATGCAATGAAAACCCACATTACTCCTACAGCGAGTACAGAAAACATCATTCCTAGTCCGAGGAAAATAATCAAAATCGGGATTCCTGTCCAATCAATAGTGAAGTTGGGGATAGGAGTATAGAAGTCAGTCAAACCAACTATCGGAAAAATCTCAAGAGCAATTATGATTGATGTGAAGATGGCTAGAAGTGCAATACTTTTGGAGTCGGTTCGAACTTTCAATATCTACTCTCCAGATATAATTGCCCAATGAGGCTTGAAGTTGCGTTTTACACTTCCTAGATAAAAGGGCATTGCATAGTTTATTCTGGTTGATTTATGAGAAAAAAGGAGCCCCCGAGCATCAAATCGGGGACACAATTGTCTAAATCTTATTTGTGCTTGGGGTGCGTTTCCAAGGAGTGTCTCTTCATCTCATCTTGAGATTCGAAACGTTTTCCACAGAGCCGACACTCAAATGTTTCTAATCGTTTATCCATGGTAAATCAATTTAACTATTGTTAATGATAGTTATTAACTTTTCGATAAATTATAATAAGGTGAACCTATATTTTACAAAGTCTACACAAGAAGTATTCATAACAATTCAATTGAATATTGTTCTCCGAGGTGAGGATGTGCTATGACGCACGTCAACAAGAAGATGATATTAGGTTTAGCAGTTTCGTTTGCTTTCTTATTCGGAACACTTGCCGCCCCGGTTTCCGCTCTTCAGATAAATTTAGTAATTAATCAATACAATCAAGCATATGCCTCAGGCGCCAACAACCACACCTACATGTACGTTGAGCCTGATCCATTAGACTTTGTATCAAGAAGTTCGATGCATGTGAATGAAAATTTGGATTATACAACCTATTGGTTTGATGGAACGGGATGGAATTCTCCTGACAGTTCTCGAGCTGAGGGTACAAATGCCCCATTCCAGTGGACATCATTCAATAGTTGGACTACTGGTCCATTCGATAATCCGGTATTTCTTCCTACGTTCTTCGATTTTGAAGCATCAGATGGAAGCGACCACGTTATCAACACAACGTTAGAAACACGAACTTTCGGACTCACATTTGGTCAGGAAACTCCAGTGCTTGCTAATACTGGGTACTCATATTTTGGTACGCTAGGCATCAGCGGACAAGAGTTTGTCCATTTGACCATTGACAGTAAGCAAGATGCTGTATCATGGTCTGTAGGGGTCATCGATCCTGAGGGTCGATTTATTACGGTGATTGGAGGCTCAGGCGGTGACATTCTGACAATTCCATTCAAACCTACAATAGCAGGAACTTACTATATAATTCTCGAGGCCAATCCTTCAGCTGGTACCTTTGCTCTGTTTAATCTATTACCAGTAGCTGTTGCGCCACAGGTCATAGCAGCAGGCAATATTATCACAGGCGAATTACCAACGGGTGAAATTGTTTCGAGAAGTGATACAGGTAGTTGGGTACATCAGGAAATGGCTCCAACCGTTCATACATACAAGGTGGAATCTCCCAATGATGTAGCCTCCTTGACCTATGCTTTCAACTACCCCAGCGGAATTTTACCCATCACTCAAATGCACGGTATCTTTTTCACTAGCAGTGAATTTGAGTACGGCTACAATGGTGGATTTCGATACGAAGACGGCATTGGTTTTCCAGGCAACGGTGAGTACTTCTTCAGAGGTGGTCCGTATTATGTTACTGTAATCGGTGGTGATGGAACTGAATACACGCTCTATCATCAAGCTAATAGTCATGGCGCACTACCATTGAACGAAGAATTCCAGTTTGAGAACTATATTGGTGCAGCAGTTACACATGCCTACACACTTGACATTGTAAATGCGTCCATTCTCAGAATGAATTCCACAGCATCAGGTGGAGAACTTTCCGTCAGATTAATTGGTGCCTTCGAGGATGGATACCGAACTGATCAAGCAATCAGTTTTGGTACAAACCTCTTGAACTCAGATGAGTACTATTTGCCGCCAGGTGAATATCTGGTTGAAATGGAAGTCTCAAACAACGTGAACGAATGGGTTGAGTTCAACCTCGGTCAAATCGTAGATGCAACAACAACTGAAATCGTCGATGTGGGTGGATTCTTTGTAAACACTGACATCTTCCAGATGTACAATATGACAATCTTCCTGAACAATGAAGACAACGTCACTGTTGGTCTTGATGTTACCATCTATGATGCCTCAGGTCGAGAAATGTATAGTGCTGGAATGCTCATTGCAAACCGGTGGGACGGATCTCAGATACAACCGCATCCAACCTACTGGGCCAATGCAACCTTCAACTATGCCGGTCACGACTGGTCTGATAGTGCATTCGTTGGAGTATGTGCCTATCTAGTCAATAACAATACAGAAATACCTGCAACGAACGGCTACGAAGACTACCCGCTTGACTTAACAATTCAATGGACAAACAGGTTGAACGACTATTTCGTGAACATTGAGAGTCTTGATGTGAGCACCTCAGCTGCATCTTACAATTTCTCATTGCCGCTTCCTGGGAGTTCGAATGAATTCCATGGTTTGGTATTAAACACGACACCCGGGACTTGGTACAATGTATCTGTGATGTCTGCTGACATTGGTGGACGTTTTGTAACTCTCTATAGTGGATACGATGGAAGAACTCATACTACAGGTTGGACCGATCTCAATGACGCGTATGTTGGAGTAACACAGGATTACTCAATCCAATTTGGCGCAATATCTGATAATCTGTTGTTGGAATTTCAATTAACACGAAATCAAGCAGTCGATGGATTCCTCTATGTTCTGATTACACCAATGGAAACTAATCCGCTAGTGTTTGAAGAGATAGCACCACTTGGACCTGATATCCTCGCAGTTCTTGGAGGTGTCGCTGTACCAGCAGTCATTGGTGTAGGAGTCATTGTAATCGTCTACATTGTGTATGTCAAGAAGTTCAAGAAGTAGAATCGAGAATCGATCCGGTGATATACCGGGTCGATACCTTTCTTTTTTCAGTTTCATATCATCAAAGTAACTCTTGCCCATTGATTCATATCCAAAAACTGACTTGTCTATAATAGGGAGATTCTATGTCAGTTGATTGGTTCGAAGATGATTCGCTGTGGAAGTTAATGGAGCCAGTGCTGTTCACTGAGGCGCGTCTAGCTCATACACCTGCAGAGGTTGATTCAATCAAGTCACTTTGCAAAATCCTACAAGAGGATATGATTCTCGATATGTGTTGTGGCGTTGGTAGACACTCCTTAGAGTTAGCGAGGAGAGGACACAAGGTTGTGGGAGTTGATCGAACTAGACTATACATCGAAAAGGCTATCACGAACGCGAAAAAAGAAAACCTGGACATCGAATTCGTACAAGATGATATGCGCACTTTCTATCGAAAGAACTCGTTTGATGTTGTCTTGAGTATGTTCACATCTTTCAGTTATTTTGACGACCACGAAGAACAGATGCTTGTTCTTCGGAATATTTATTCATCTCTCAGAGTTGGAGGCCGGTTCATTCTCGAATCTGCTGGAAAAGAAATCCTAGCTCGGATATTTATGAGACAGAATTGGTCTGAATGGCCGCATGGCTTCATGATGGAAGAAAGAGAACCAATCGAGAACTGGAGTAAGATCCGTAACAAATGGATTTTCGTTGAGAGAGATGGTTCAGTTCACAGATGGGAAGTGATTCATTGGATATATTCAGGGTCTGAAATCAATGAAATGTTGGAGAGTGTTGGTTTCTCCGATGTACGGGTGTTTGGAGGTCTTGATGGAGGACCGTATGACAATGAAGCCACGAGGCTTGTAGTTGTGGCTACAAAGTAAGCTCTTTGGAAACCCTTTTCATTGATATCGCTTAAAGCAAATGGAGTGAGAAGATATGTTTCTAACACGTTCCGATGACTACCCACTTGAACAAATGATTGATGTTGCAGCTGGAAGGACCCGTGCAGATCTTGTTTTGAAGAACGCCAACGTTGTGAACGTGTTTTCGGGTGATGTCACTAAGGGTGATATTGCTATTCACCGTGAGTATATTGCTGGAATCGGTGATTATGTGGGAAATGAGGTGATTGACCTCAAAGGAAAGTATGTAACGCCTTCTTTCATTGATGGTCATGTGCATGTAGAATCATCAATGGTCATGCCAATCCAGTATGCCCGTGCTGTTGTGCCACACGGAACTGGTTCAGTGATAGCCGACCCACATGAGATTGCAAACGTATTAGGTACTGAGGGTATTCTATACATGAGTAAAAGCATGCGAGGAGGACCTCTCGAGTTTTACATGATGCTACCATCGTGTGTTCCGTCTACAGATCTCGAAACAAATGGCGTTGCTTTAGATTTCCTCGATATCAAGCCTCTCATGACAGAGCATTATGTCCTGGGTCTTGCCGAAGCCATGAATTATCCTGGCGTTATCTATCGTGACCCGGATATTCTAGAGAAGATTCAAGTTGCTCTCAGAATGGGTAAGATGATTGATGGTCATGCTCCAAATCTACAAGGTCTAGATCTCAACGCCTATGTATCGGCACGAATAACATCTGACCACGAATGTATTGATATTGATGAAGCAAGAACAAAGCTCGCAGCAGGGATGCACATTCATATTCGTGAGGGCTCTACTGCAAAGAACCTGAAAAATTTAGCTCCTTTGATGCAACCACACACCGCGATGTTCTGTAGTTTTGTAACCGATGACAGAAATACGCTCGACATACTTGAACGTGGTCATATCGATAGCATGATTCGTCTACGAATATTTGTAACATCCGCTATAATTCTACCAGCATCTTTTAAATATTGAAATGCTTGCTCCGCTTCTTCTTTTGTTGGC
>VAPC011136114.1_pt1 | contig 14328 bp, 11 predicted proteins | sample 3395121 | NCBI WGS metagenome assembly VAPC01 (sample SAMN08290434, study PRJNA428436) | hydrothermal vent metagenome | isolation source: Deep-sea hydrothermal vent chimney | place: Indian Ocean: Southwest Indian Ridge | depth 1711 m m
GCATCAGCGGAGTGTGGTACTCGTCCCAGAACTCGTCGTCGTACCACATGTCGGCCGACTCAACATGCCCTGGCTTCTCCAGCCCGTAGAACGCGCCAGGGTACTCCCGCAGGCATGTTTCCCTCAGCCTCCCGCCGATCTCGCGGATTTCCGCGATCGGATGCCTCAGCATCATCTCGATGCGCTCCACCGCCTGCCGGAATGTGGTCACCCACGCTAACTGCGTCCTGCACCCCGCCGGAAGGAAGCCCCTGAGTATGTCGAACGACTTTGCCCGGACGGCCCTCTGCACGGGCCACGGCTCGGAGTCGAGGTCGGCTATGCCGTTCTCCGACGCGATGAACTGGTGCTGGACCAACTTGGCCTCGCGGTAGAAGGCCATGAGGTCGCGCTGCATCGCGGCCCGCGGGTCGTCCGCCAGGAATGGGTTTGACAGCACCTCTTCGTCCGAGGCCGTGTCGAACGGGATGTACCGCGTGGACGACTCCTGGCCGTTGAATAGCGGGTGATCCTCGACGAACTTCGCGGCTATCATGGACACGCGCTCGATGGGCGCGCAGATGGAGGCGCAGTCGTTTATGCTCCTGTGTCCGTAGTTGACGACGTACTCCTTCGCAAACTCCCCGGCCTGCTCCGTGGTCGCCTTCTCGGCCTGCTCGTCGAGCGGCTTACGGCTCCTCGAGAAGAGGGCGCAGCACCTGGCCTGCACCTCCTGGTTGTCGAACTTCTGCAAGTATACCCGCATGTCTGCCCTCCTACGCCTTGACGACGACGGTCTCGCCGACCAGGTTGTCCGCTGTGGGCACGCCGCCCATGGCGTTTCGCGTGTCCACGATGACGCCCTGCCTCTTGCCTTGCCGCACGCAGTCGTGGACCTTGGCCCAGTCGTACCACGCGTGGTCTGTCGCGATCAGGACGCAGTCGTAGGTTCCCATGCCTGACTCGATCCCGTACAGCCCGGCGTCCGGCAGCGAGTGCATGCCTAGATCGTAGTTCCTCATCTTGTGCGTCGCCGGGCAATGCGGATCGTGGTAGTCCACCTCGGCTCCGAGATCCACGATCCTTTCTATCAGCTCAAGTGCCGGGGACTCGCGGACATCGTCCACATCCGGCTTGTACGCCAGCCCGAGGACGAGTACCCGCGACCCCTTGATCGCCCTGCCGCGATCGTTGAGCGCCAGCATGACCCGGTTGACGACCCACTCCGGCATCGCCGTGTTGATCTCCCCGGCCAGCTCGATGAACCGCGTCGGGACCCCGTACGCCCTCGCCTTCCACGACAGGTAATACGGGTCGATCGGGATGCAGTGTCCGCCTAATCCAGGCCCAGGTGTGAACTTCTGGAAGCCGAACGGCTTGGTCGCGGCGGCCTCCAGCACCTCGTGCACATCGATCCCCATGGCGTCGAAGACGACCTTGAGCTCGTTCACGAGCGCTATGTTGACGCATCTGTAGATGTTCTCGACGATCTTCGTGGCCTCGGACACCTCGCACGACGAGACCGGTACCGCCCGCCCGTCGGTGAGCGTGTCATAGAGGGCCGTGGCGGCGGCCAGGCTGGCTGGCCCGATACCTCCGACGACCTTCGGGATGTTGTCGATGGTGTACTTCGGGTTGCCAGGATCCTCCCTCTCCGGCGAGAACGCCAGCAGGAAGTCCTCCTCGACAACCATCCTGCGACATAGGTCGAAGGCTTCCTTACAATTGTATGGATCCTGACACTTGCGGCCATTCTCCAAGATCGGCAACAGCACATCCCGCGTGGTGCCTGGATAGGTCGTACTCTCAAGCACAATAAGCTGGCCCGGCCGTAAATGTTTTGCAATCGTCCGCGTCGTCTGCTCGACATACGACAAGTCCGGCTCGCGCATCTTATCGAGCGGAGTCGGAACGCATATAAGCAGCGCGTCGCAGTGCGACATGGCATCGGCGAAATCGGTCGTCGGCAGGAACCTCCCGCAGTCCAGCATGGCCTGCACATCCGAGTCCGGTATGTGCTTGATGTAGCTCTTCCCGGCCAGAAGGCTCTCGACCTTCGAGGCGTCAGTGTCGAGTCCGACCACGCGGAAGCCGCAGGCCGTGGCCCTTCTGGAGAGCGGGAGTCCCACATACCCCAGACCGACAATCCCGATGGTCGCCGCTCCCGCGCGAATCCTGCTCTCCACCCCCGACTTCGCCGGGGAGAACGAGACTCCGACCCTCATCCTAGGTTTGCCTGTGTCTTCCATTGCGCATTCCTCCTGTGTGGTTGGACAGCGTACGGCGCATTCTATCGGCCTACCGGGACAGCTTGGCGGCCACCTTCCGCAGGTCGGACTCGACCTTCTGCGCGTCGCTCGGGCTGCGGAGCAGGTACGCGGGGTGGTATGTCGGCATCAGCGGGATGGGAGCGCCGGACCGCGGCATGTGGAAGTCGTGGAACCTCCCGCGCAGTCTGCCGATGCCGTCGTCCGTGCCGAGCAGCAGCCTCGCGGCGCACGCGCCGAGCGCCACCATGGCGTCCGGGGAGACGATCTCTAGCTGCCTGTAGAGGAACGGCGAGCACGCGGAGACCTCATCCTGCTCCGGGTCGCGGTTGCCAGGCGGGCGGCACTTGATCACGTTAATCACGAACACGCTGTCGCGCGAGAGACCCATGCCCTCGATCAGCTTCGTCAGCCTATGGCCGGCACGCCCGACGAACGGGATGCCGCTCTCGTCCTCGTCGTGGCCGGGAGCCTCACCCACGAAGACGAGCCTGGCGTCTGGGTCGCCGTGGCCGAAGACCGTGCTGCGCCGCGTCCTGCACAGCCCGCACCTCTCGCACCCGCGGACATGCCGCGAGTCCAGCAGGTGGAGTCTCATCCCCTTGGTGCCGCCGCGTATCCTTTCGCCGTCCGGACCCCAGACCGACACTGGCTTCCCAGCAATCTCGGCCTTGCCGACGGTGTCGGCCGTACCCTTGCTGTTGCCGTCCCAGAACGCGGCCACGGCGTCGCATTTACGGACGACCTCCCCGTTGCGAATAAACCCGGCGGACTTGCCGTGCGCGTCCCAGTCGGCTGGGAGGGACACCACCCCAAGACCGGCGGCACGGGCCTCTGTCTCGGCGGCCCTATCGACCCCCGGTGCGTTCCCGGACACCACCGTAGCGCCCGGGTCGCGTCTCGCGAGCCTGCGGACGAACTCACTCACGAACCCCAAATCCGGGTACTTCCTGCTGCCTACGACGGCGACCTTCTTGCCCATGCGGTATTCTAGCGCAGAGGAGGGTGCTGAATGCTGACGGTCAGCCCTGGTCTCACTGTTGTCGGCTTCTCGAGAAGCTTTATCAGCTCCTCGCTCCCGTCAGGGTGAAGCCTGAGCAGATCGCCGTCCCGCGAAAGCACGACGACATTGCCAGAGGCCAGTGTCCGAGCATGGGCGGCGGCGAACACAGACATGGCCGACTCTATAAATAGCTCATCGAAACGATTCACGGCCCACCTCCGAATCGGATGCTAACCTTAGACGACAGTGACGCGGTTCCGCCGGCGATCCAGCCGTGTCCCCAAACATGAGGCTGATATCGTGGTACGCCGTCGCCACATGCGGCGACACCAGATGCCGCCTGTTCATATCGACAGCTATCCATGCGTACTTGTCGTTCTCTACCCTGCCGTCCTCTATGCCCATCTCGGCAGTCGTGTCGAACCTCGCGGCGACGCGGGACACATCCTTAAACCTGTCCCGGACTGACTCGATCTCAGCCTCCTGCCTCTCGCGCAGGGCCGACTCGGCCTCCTCCGGGGTGCCGACGCCCAGCCGCCTGCGCAATCCCATCATCTCGTCCTCGTCGTAGTCGCTGGCGGGAGTGACGGGCGTCAGTGGCAGCGACCACTGGAGCCTGCCCTTCCGGGAACGCGGACACCCCCCGGGCCTCCTCACCGTCCCACGCCGACATCAGCGTGGCCAGCTCGGCCTGAAGCGCTCTGGCGTCCCTCGTGGGCGAAAGCATGCGGCAACCCTCCGCCGTCAAGGGCGAATCAAAACAGTATAGCGCACGAAAAAGGGCCGCGTTAGCGGCCCCTGAATCGTTGGCTTTTCGGACTTACGATCAGCATACGCATGAGCGGCCTGGTGGTCCGTCGGGCGGCAGGCCGCAAACGCTGCAGCTATCCCATGGACTCGGTGTCGCTGCGGCGCATTCTGGACACCGCCCTGCCGACGGGGTGTCAGGAAGCTCTCGCGAGCAGTCTGGACACCTGTACGACGAGACTGGTGGGGGGTTCAAGAACATCCTAGACGCCGCAAATGCCAGCTTGTCAAGGTGTCCGCTCTTGGCCGCGCGTGACAGGACGCCCTTGTCGTACACGGCCGTCATAAGGCCGTTCGGGCTTAGGCACACCACCTTCAAGCGCCCCTGCACCATCGCTGGCTTGAGCAGCCATTGCCTTGGCAGGTTGGCCCAAAGCAGATGGAAGAACCTCCGGCAAGCGTCGCCAGTCTTCGGGTCCTCTAGCGGATCGTACCCAATCTGTTCCTCCAGTGCCCCGGGGGCCCATGCGCCGCCGTACACCAGCCGTGTGGGAAGTGAGAGTGGACTTACCATGAAGCCGTGCCTATCGAGCGCGTCGCTCAAGTCGCGGATGGACTCGACGATGTCATTCCGCAGAGGCATCTCGTCGGTGCCGATGTCGAGGATGTATATCTCGCCCATGTACGCGCCGCGGCCGTCGCGGCCCGCGACCCTGAGCAGCGACACTCTGGCGACGCGATCGCCGTCCGTCACCTTCAGCCTGCCAGCCGGGTCTACTCTCATCTCTTCTCCGCCTCAATGGCCGCAGCGACGACCTCGTCCTGCGTTCTGTCAGTATTCCCGTTCCACTGGACTAGGTTGTGTCCGACCTGCGCCTGTAGGGCGACCATGTACGACTGCCACAAAGCCGAGCCGGGCTCGTATACCGCGTTCACGGCTCCATACAGGCTCCACGCGACCGCCGACGGGTCATCAGACATCACCGGATCGGCGCAACTGTTGACAGCCACGCCCTTCCGCGTCCACCCCGATCTCAGCAAATCGGATGGCATCTGCGTTTTCGTGGGTTTGTCGCTGCTGCCCGGCACTGTAAAGTCGGGCGGTACAACGACTTGATGGGGTCCGGCCACAAGCGGCGCGGACCTTCGCAGGGCCAGCAAGATCGCCCCGGCGGGGGCCAACGCTATGGCCCAGCCCCGCTCGCCGCCCTGCTCCGCGCCAAGACCCCCTAGGAGCAGGGCTATCCCGAGCAGCACATAGCACGCCCTCGTCAGCGCCGTCGTCGGCCTCATGCCGCGAACGATCGCGGCGAGCGGCTTGGCCAGCAGTCTCAGCAGCGCGCGCGTCGGCCCTACCAGAAACACCAGACTAGAGATCATTTTCAGCGTCTGCATCGCAGCCTCCCTTTCAGAACTGGAAGTTCTTCGTGGACATCCGGCACCGAATCATCCATAAGCCATTGTTGTCCGCCGAGCGTCCCATCTCAAGCTTCGCCTTCACGCGCTTCAGGACAATGCCCTCTACAATCGGGACATTCTCGGCTACCGCCCACGCATCGCCCCAACTGCCGCAGTCTTTGGCCGTGGCGGGTAGATATAGGACCATCTTTTGTATGGCATCGACATAATTTTCGTCCTTCGCACACATAATGCCGTCGGACGATTTGCCTACGGAACTTCCGGGTGCTACCATTGACGGAGGTACGCGCTGATGACGATCACAGGCAAGCTTTGGATGCTCATAGCGCTCATAGTGGTTATCGGGACGCTCGACCTTGCATTCACCCTTGTCGCGATGAACGGCGGGTGGCTGCTGGAGCAGAACCCGGTGGCCGGCCTTGTCCTGTCGGCCTGGGGGGGGTGGGGCCTGGTCGTGTTCAAGGCTGTAACCACCATTGTCGCCTGCACGGCATTCTGGGTGGCCGTAAGGTTTGGGTGGCCGAGACATCGGCGCCTGCTGACATGCGGCGCAGTGGCGATTGTATTGATTCAGTCGTTACTTCTCATGCACTGGTCGCGCTGCCTCGTCCAGTTCTTATAACTCGACGACGAACAGCTTCGCGAAGATGTCGGTGCCGACGCGGTAGAACACGATCCCGCGATCCCCGGACAGCGGGACTCCGAAGACCTCCTCGACCCTGCTGCCAAGGAAGCTGCTAGACTCCCCGAAGGTTATCGTCCCGTCGTGCGTGGCCGTAGCAACGATGGCCCTGCCGTGCCTGTGCCTCGCGTTGCTCCTGTACACCAGCAGCATCCGTCCCCCGTCCAGACCGGACACGGTCAAGTGCTCGACATCGCCAGCATCGATGTCCGGGAAGCTGCCAGGCGGCGGTGGTGGCACAGTAGTCGCTGGTACAGTGGTTGTGCCGGGCGCAGTGGTTGTGCCTCCAGGTACAGTCGTACCTGGCACAGTGGTCGTTGGCACTACGGTCGTGGTCGCTGGTGGCGCCGTCGTGGGCGGCGGGGCCGTCGTGGTGCCGGGGGCGACGAACTCGCCGATTACTTGGTCGCCTGATGTCGGGGTAAGGAGGAAACCGCCCGGGCCGTCGGAAGACAGGTCGCCGGAGAAGGTCGCGTCGCCGGAGGCGGGCGGTGGCGGCTCGACGGCGTATGTCAGGACCCTGTCGGCGCTGTCAAGAAAGAACCATCTGACGCTTGTCCCGTTGTCCACGCCTCCGGTGCTTATGGTGGTGACGGTCCAGCCGGCCGGGTATGTGTCCTCGACTATGTATGTCGAGGCCTCGGCTGGATCCACATCGCAGTCCAGCGACACCGTGAAGGCCACCTCCGGCACATACTCCGGCACACTGAACGACCGCACGCACGAGTTCGGACCAGGCGGCGCGGTCGTCGCGGGCGTGGTGGTCGCGGCGGGGGCCGTGGTTGTCGGCGCGCCGGATCGCGACGTGCTGGTGTCGCCTGTGAATTCCGTCTCCTGGAGTCCGCCAGAGCCGTCGGACGAGATGTCCCCGGAGAAGACCTTCGTTCCGGTCTCGCCGGGCGGCGGGGTCGCGTCGTACGACAGCACGCGGCTGGCGTTGTCCAGGAAGAACCATCTGACACTGGTTCCGTTGTCCACGCCTCCAGACGAGAGGTTGGATACGGTCCATCCGGCTGGGTAGACATCCTCCACGATGTATGTCGACGCGATACCTGCGTCGATCGTGCAGGTCAGCGTCACGGTGGATGGGGCGCCGGGCGCGTAGTCGTCGGGCGCTATGTCCCGCGTGCCGACATTTATCTCGGCCACCGAAATCCCCGACGACGCTATGGACGCCACCATCGGCGGGGGTGTCGTCGGCGGCGCGGTTGTCGTCGTCGCCGGGGTTCCTGGAATCACCACGACCGGAGCGGACAGCGGACCTGTCAGCTCGCCTGGCGCGGTGGCCGTCGCCGTGACGGAGTCGAGCGTGCTGACGCCGGGGCCGAGCAGCACCTTCTGCCATGTGCCGCCGACAGCAAACGCGGTTCCGCCTGAGAGGGCGTTCACGAAGACCTCGATCACGGTCCCGTCCGCCTCAGTCGTGGTGCCGAAGATCGAGTTCTGCGTATCGAATATGGGCGAGTCCACGGTCGGCGCGTCCGAGAACGCCTGAACCGTCACCGGGTTCGAGTCCCCGCTCTGCGGCTGCGTCGGCTCCGTCTGCCTCGCCGTGACAACTTGGCCCGGCGCAAGCGCCACCATGCCAGTCCTCTCCCAGAGGCCACCGCCAGTGACGACCGCATCGGCGGGACCATCGAGGAATCCATTGATGAACACCTCAATGTCCGCGCCTGGTATACCCGTACCCTCGACGGAGGTGTCGCCGTCCGCGATGGGTGAACCCAGCAGCGGCGGCGCCGGCACAATCACGGTGACTATGTTGGAGTCCGGACTCTCCAGCTTGCCCGACTCGGTGGCCTTGGCCTTGATCTGGTCGCCCGCAGTGTGAGAGAGGCCAGTCTTCGTCCATATGCCGAAGGCGACAGGCGCGTCTGCATTGCCGATGGAGACTGCGTTGCGGAACACATCGACAATCGCGCCGTTCACGCCAGTGCCGCCAGCGGAAGTATCGACATCGAAGATCGGGGAATCGACAGTTGGCGCCGCCGAGACCTCTTGGACGGTCACCTCGTTCGAGTCGATGCTGGGCGAGCTGGGCGGAATCTCCTGCGTCGCCTTCACGACATCGCCAGCCGACAGCGGGAACACTATCTTGACCCAATCGGTGCCTATCACGGTCGTGGTGCCGACGCTGCCACCGTTCACGAATACATTTATTTCCCCCGTGTTCACACCAGTGCCGCCGACAACCGTGTCACCCTCGGCAATGCCGGGATTGACGGTCGGCGCGGGCGTGATCGCTGGCAGCACGGTCACCGTGGCGGACTCCGGGCTCTCCAGCTTTCCCAGCGCGGTGGCGGTGGCCTTTATCTGGTCGCCTGCCGTGAGTGGCGGCACGACCAGCGACCAGTTTCCGGTGGACACGACAGTGATCCCGGCGGTGCCGCCGTTGACGAACACCTCAATCGCCGTCCCATCCGCCTCCGTACTCGTGCCGAGTATATTTGAGTCTCCATCAAATCTTGGGGAGTTGACCGTCGGGGCGGCCGTGAACGCCTGCACGGTGACAGTATTCGAGTCCCCGCTCTCCGAGCTGCCTGACTGCGTCTGCGTGGCCTTGACGACTTCGCCCACCGAAAGGGCGGCCATACCAGTCTTGGCCCACACGCCGCCGCCGTCGACGGGCGCGTCAGCCACGCCGACACTGACATCGTCCACGAAGACCTCCACGATTCCGCCGAATGCACCCGTGCCGGCGACGGATGTCGCCCCCTCACCGATGGGGAAGCTGACCGTCGGCGGCGCCGAGACCGGAGCCTGCACGGTCACTGCGGCGGACGGCGGACTCTCCAGCTCGCCAGTCGCGGTGGCGGTAGCCGTGACCTCGTCACCTGTCTCGACCGCTGGCACGACTGCGGCCCAGACGCCGCCAAGGGCAACCGTCGTCGAGCCGACCGGGGTACCGAACACGGATACGGATATCAGGGTCCCCTCGGCTTCGCCGCTGGTGCCGGACACGGTTGTGGCGAGCCTGAATATGGGCGAGTTGACGGACGGCGCGTCCGAGAACGCTTGGACGGTGACGATGTCGGACGGGTCGCTCTGCAGCTCGCCGATGAACACCTGCCTCGCAGCCACCTCGCTGCCCACCACGAGCGGCGGCAGAATCTTGGCCCACACGCCTCCGGCGACTGGCGCGTCGGCGTCGCCGACGCTGACGGTGTCCACGAATACCTCCACGGTCGCGCCGTCCACCCCGGTGCCGCTGACGGACGGCGCGCCCTCGCCTATAGGCGAATCGACTGTCGGCGCCGCGGTGGTCGGCGGAGGTGCAGTGGTCGGGACGGGCGTCGTGGTCGGCGGCGGCGCCGTGGTGGTGAACGGCGGCGCGGTCGTCGGCGGTGTGGCGTCAAAGGCCGTCAGGACGAACTCGTTGGTGGCCCAGTCGCCGTCGCCTGCGAACGGGCCGCGCCTTGAGAGCAAGCTCACGAACAGCGTCTCCCCGTTGTCCGGCAGGCCTGTCACGATGACCGACAGGTCGGTACCAGCGCTGCGGGACAGGATATCCGTGTCGCCCGGAGCGGTGCCAATGTGCAGCCTGTACTCGCTCGCGCCCACCCCGGCGGACCACGAGAATGTGACATCGGTGCCGATGAGTGTCGAGTCCGGGGGCGGCGAGACCAACTGCGCCGTGGTCGCCACGCGGGACAGCGGACGGGATATCCCGGCACGGTCTATCGCCCTGTCCTCGTGCGGCGACATCGCGAGGTCGTCGCCCTGCGTTCTGGACACGATTGCGGATATCCAGTTTATGTCCGCCGGGGACAGGAATGGATCGGTCGCCACCAACTGAAGCTCGTCATCGACCACGACGACGGTGGCGGCCACGCCGGATCCGAGGGCGTTCCGGTACGACACCACGGCTGTGGCACCGTCCAAGGCCACGACGGCCATGCTGGACGCGTCACCGCTCTCCAGGACAACCCTCCCGTCCGATGCCGTCGCGCTGAGTCCCGACACGCTGACCAAGACGGCCTCGCCGGACCTCGCGAACGCGTCCTGGTACGCCAAGACGGCCCTCCCGGAACCCAGCGTCGCCACAGCGAGGCAGCACAGTTCGGGTATCACGGTGTCCTCCGACGGGAAGAACTGCGACTCCTCGCCGAGCGATATGGCGGTGGCCAGGCCGTCCTGCGACACGCCGATGCTGGCGACGCGCATCAGTCCGAAATTGGTCGCCGCCTGCCTCCAGCAGATTAGCACCGTGGAGGAACTCAGAGCGGCTATTGCTATGGAATCTGCGCCGACTCCGTCGTCCTCAGTAGAGAACTCCACTTCCTCCCCGACCGCTACATTATCCTGCAAGGTTCCGGACACACGGGCGATGCGGGCGACGCCGCGGCCAGTGACCGAGTCCTTGTAGCACACCAGCGCACCAGTATCGCCCAGAGGGGCGGCGGTGAGGCCGAACGCCGTCTCCGACCTTATGACGGAGCTGTTGCCGAATGTCGCTATCGGAGCCATGAAAACCCTGCTGCGGCAAAAACAACATCATACAGGGTTATCGGACGCCTCGGCTAGAATAAAGCGTGATTCTGGCTCATTCCATAGCCCTCGACCCGAACAGGCGGCAGTCCGAATACTTCACAAGGGCGGTCGGGACGGCGCGATTCGCGTACAACAACGCCCTAGTGATGTGGAATGCGGCATACAAAACCGACGGGATGATCGATTCATGCAAGTTACAACGGGATTTCAACGCGACTAGACAGGAAAAGCTTCCATGGATGGGCGATGTCTCGTCGTATGCTTACTCCCGACCTTGGACACATCTCCGACAAGCGTTCTCGGCTTTTTTCCGCAAAAAAGCTAGACACCCAAAATTCCGCGTCAAACACCGAAGCCCTGAGAGTTTTTATGTACACAACACAGAGATGCTGTTCGATGGCAAAGCACTGCATCTCGGCCCTAAGAAGTTCAGCCTTGACCCGATCAAGATGCGCGAGAAGTTGAGGTTCCCTGGCAAGGTTATGGGAGCCACCATCCGCAGGGATGTGAACAAGTGGTTCATCTCCGTGCAAGTGGATGTCGGCGACCACCATAAGGATCGGACAGCCGACGGCGCGGTCGGGGTCGGGGTCGGCATCACGGTGCTGGCGACACTGTCCACCGGGGAGAAGATAGATGGGCCGAAGCCACTGAAGAAGGCCATGAAGAAGTTGAGATGCTGCTCCAGGCAGCACTCCAAGAAGAAAAGGGATCAAAAAACAGGGAGAAGTCCAGGAGATGTCTGGCCAAGCTGCACAAGCACATCAGGAACATCCGCAAGGACGCCATTCACAGGTTGACCACCAAACTATGCCGCGAGAACCAAACGGTGGCGGTCGAGAACCTGTCAGTCCGCGGTATGATGCGCAACAGGCGTTTGGCCAAGCATATCGCCGACATGGGCTGGTACGAGTTCAGGAGGCAGATGGAGTACAAGTGCCTGATCTATGGAACCAAGCTCACGGTCGCGGACCAGTTCTTCCCGTCCAGCAAGAAATGCAGCGTCTGCGGGGCGGTGCGCGCCTGGCTGAAACTCGGTGAGCGTATATACCGCTGTCCTGGCTGCGGCCTCGAGCTGGATCGGGACCTGAACGCGGCGAGGAACCTGTTGAATCTGGTACCCGTGAACGACGGGGAACCGAGGCCGGGCTACGCCCGACCTGAAACGCCTGTGGAGAGGAAGGCTCTGGCCGCAGTTTGTGCGGTGAAACCACGCCTCATTGAATCAGGAACCTGCTGTGCGTCCAAGATTAGGCACACACAAGTCGGGCCGTTAGGTAATGTTCACATCTCCCGAGCGTTTACATGGCAATAGTAATAGCCCAAAAACAGAACGAAAACCAGCGTGTCACGCTGTGGGACAACGCGGCCGGGGCCGGGCTGCACGCCGATGGGAACCTCCGCGGCGAGATCGCACAGCGGGTGGACATATCGCTGCCTGGCGGGCGGACCGCGACAGTTGCGCTGACGCGCGGCGGATTCAGCGTCTACTTCGACGCGGACACGGACACGCTGAACATCGGGTGCGACGAGTCCGACGGGTCGGAGTCCGACTGCCACGCTGAGGTCGGGTGGCCGGTGGACTCCGACTCCGGTCGCATGCTCGCCGGGAATGTGTATTTCTGTAGGAACACAAGGCTCCTGACACAGATCGAGCAGTTCGTGGAGATGTTCTCCGACACGGAGATGTGCTTCTTCGTGTACAGGGCGGACGAGGATCCGCTCCTTACGAAAAACATCCCGACGCCGGAGGCGCCGCCGGAGAGTGGGACCAACGAGTCGTTCGGGATCGCGGATCCGACGAGCGACGACGATGACGAGATGTCTCGCCTGTTGAGAACCGATTTCCAGGCGCCGTTCGACCTTCTCGCGAAGGCGACCGTCGATGCCGGATTGGGCAGGAGGTTCCACTCGTCCGGTCCGATGGAGGTGCTTCTGGAGAAAGGCAGGTTTTACCTGATCGGTGCGGCATGGCACAATCCGTCACTGTACTTCCGCGGTGATAGCTTCGAGAACTTCGTGCCGTTCGGCAAGCTGTTGGGCGGTCTTGAGATGGAGTTCGGCGACAGGATGCCGGACACTATCCTCCCAACAACGATGGACGACCTCCAAGACCGGCCAGTGGTGGACAGCCGGGCGCACTACCAGAAGCTGACTCTTTCCGGCGCTGGTGTTGAACCAGGTGCTGAGGGCGGCGATCTGCTCATACTGGACACCGACGGCATCTCCGACCTTCGCGTCGGGACCGTCAATGTCATGGGAGCCGGGGTCGATCGCATCCTGACCAACATAGCCATCGGCAATGTGGTCGGTGGCCCGGAGCCGCAGTTCTTCTCGGGGGACATCGATCCGCCAGACACTTCCCCGCGGTACTCGGTCAAGGTGAACGAGATAGTCACCAGGATCAGGCGGGGGTCGCCGGAGAGCTGCCGGTGCAACCAGAAGTTCTACCGCGAACCGGTCGGGTGGGCGGACTTCGACGATGGGGCGATGGCCCGTGCGCACTTCGACTCGCTCGCCCCGATCCCGCAGGCGGCGATCGGCGTGACGGAGGAGAGGCTGGACGTTGTCGGATGCACTGGCGGACCGTTCCGGCCGGATGCGTTCGGCATAGATGTCGCGAATGTCGGACAGTTCCCGGTGGCATGGTCGATAGTCGCCAGCGAACCATGGGCGCATCTGTCGAAAACCGGCGGGCTGTTGGCGCACCCTGGCGACGACGACAGGATAGAGGTGTCGATAGAAGGGGCGGAGCTGCTGTGTACAGGGATACACTTCGCCACGATCACGATCAGCAACGACACGAACGGCGTTGGCACGGCTGTGCGAACCATCTCGGTCGAGGCTCGCGGGAGGGAGACGCCGCAGGTTGCGCCGACGGACGGGTTCAAGTCAACTGGGAAGCGCGGCGGGCCGTTCTCGCCGGCGCGGATTGAGTGGACGCTGACGAACATCGATGACTGCCCGATGGACTGGGACGCGACAAATTCATCCGACGAGTGGCTTGGACTCTCCGAAACGAGCGGGACACTGCCAGCAGGGGCGTCCATCACGGTGATCGCATCCGTCCTCGCCGAGGCCGAACTACTGTCTCCGGACAGGCTGGGGGGTCGCGTGGTGTTCAGGAACCTAACCAGCGGCAGGGAGCTGGTCGGTCGGGAAGTGTCGCTGCTTATTCTGCCGTAGCCACCTGCACCCTTGTCTTGCCGTTGTGCTGCGTTATCTTCGTCACCGTATCCGCGACTGAAAGATACTCCTCCTCGTGCGTGACGATCACGAACTGGAGTCCGGTCTCCTCGTGCAGCCATTTCATCATGTCTGCGATTCGCGGCCTGTAGGACTTGCTTACCTGACTGAATGGTTCGTCCATCCACATTGTCTGCCTGCGCTGAGGCCTGACGAAGGTAAGCACTATGGCGTTGAGCACGAATGCGACAATGTCAATGATCCCGCCGCCATGAAAACCCCTGAGCGGAGTCTTGAACAAATCCCCGTCCTCGTCGGCCTTCTCGAGCATCAGCCTGGCGACGGCCTGATCCCGCTTGACATCCTGTTCAATGAAGAACGAGTAGGAGTCATCGTCGAAAACCAGTCGCAGCGACTGCGTCACCAACGCCTCGAGCCGTTCCCGGACCTTGGCTTCCCTCTTCTCGGCGATCACCTTCAGAACCTCATGCACATAATCGAGGAGCTTGGCGCGGAGCCGTCCAGACTCCGCGCGTGACTCGATGTCGTCAACC
>VAPC010724945.1_pt1 | contig 14244 bp, 14 predicted proteins | sample 3395121 | NCBI WGS metagenome assembly VAPC01 (sample SAMN08290434, study PRJNA428436) | hydrothermal vent metagenome | isolation source: Deep-sea hydrothermal vent chimney | place: Indian Ocean: Southwest Indian Ridge | depth 1711 m m
CTTGCCCCGATTAGTCGGAATTCAAGCAGCGTCCTGTGCTCCACTTTGGAAAGCTTTTTCGGTGGGTGCAGCGGCACCAATCGCAGTCGAACCCCGGCAGACGAAAGCTGAAGGCGTGGCTATCTCAGATCCCTTTCATGGCCGGGAAGTCCTTGCAGCTGTTAATCGGAGCAAGGGAATTTTCCTTAAGGTCGAGGAAGAAGAAATTGTTTCTGGTCAAAAAAAGCTGGCTCAACAGGGCATCTATGTTGAACCTACCTCAGCCCTGGTCTGGAATGGATTGGAACAAACAGGGGCGAAAATGCCTGAACCGATCATTGGAATTATGACTGGGCATGGTTTAAAAAGTAATTGAGTTGTTGCTTATCTTTCTCCATTAGGTATAATATAGTTTTGTCAATCAATCACAAGGCATAAATGGAATTGATGGACAGTGAAATTCAAGGAAATGGATAAGAATTTCACTGGCCCTGAGTTCCTGGGAGTTTTTTTATGGGTCAGACTCCGGGATCGGAAAGCATTGAATCCCCGACTGATTTTAATCATCGTATAGGTTTGAATTTTAATAATCTTGCCCTATTAACCAGGGCATTGACACATCGTTCCTATGTAAATGAAAATCCAGACTCCCTGGAAGATAATGAGCGATTAGAATATTTAGGTGATGCCATCCTGGATTTTATCGTGGCCGCCTGGCTTTACCACAGGTATCCTGAGATGACGGAAGGCGACTTGACTTTGGTGCGGACAGCCCTGGTACGAACTGAACAGCTGGCTGATTTTGCCAGCATGATCGATCTCGGTAGTGCCATCCGCCTGGGACAGGGGGAGATTGTCTCCGGGGGCAGATCCCGAAAAGCCCTCCTGTGTGCTGGTTTTGAAGCATTAATAGGTAGTATTTACCTTGACCAGGGAATTGAGGCAGTTGAAAAATTCTTTGAACCTTATCTTGTTCAGGCTGTTAGCATCATACTGGAGAATGACCATCTCCGTGATCCAAAAAGCCTTCTCCAGGAATGGTCCCAGGCGAGGAGCTATGAATCCCCTGTTTATCAAACCATGAAAGAAAGTGGACCTGACCATGAAAAAATATTTGAGGTTCAAGTTAGTGTTCCGGGAATTATCATGGGAGTTGGCAAGGGTAATAGCAAACGCGAAGCATCCAAACTGGCTGCAAAACAGGCACTTGATAAATTGGCAGTCAATAATAATCACGAAGAGAATCACTGAGGTTTCATGCGCTTAAAGTCTATCGAGTTAAATGGGTTTAAAACCTTTGCGACAAAAACAAATTTCGAGTTCGCTAATGAGATCACTGTAATTGTCGGCCCGAATGGATCTGGAAAGAGTAATATCGCAGATGCTGTTCGCTGGGTATTAGGAGAACAATCCTATAAACTCCTGCGTGGAAAAAAGACCCTGGATATGATCTTTTCAGGATCAGAACAGCGCCCCAGGGCAGGCATGGCTGCTGTAACAATAACATTTGATAACAGCGATGGCTGGCTCCCGATTGATTTTTCTGAAGTTTCCATTACCAGACGCGCTTTTCGCGACGGCAAGAATGAGTACCTGCTGAACGGTCAGCAGGTTTTACTCAGAGATGTCTATGAATTATTGGGTCAGTCGGGTTTGGCTGAACGAACTTATACGATTATTGGCCAGGGATTGGTGGATGCAGCTCTTTCCCTAAAGGCAGAAGAAAGACGAGCATTATTCGAAGAGGCTGCTGGCATCGGTTTGTACCGAACCAGAAAAGGTGAGGCGGAACGGCGTTTAGAAAAAACCAATCGTAATTTGGATCGCGTTGATGACATATTATTAGAACTAAAACCAAGATTGAAGAGTTTGCAGCGTCAGTCTGTCCGGGCAGAACAATATGACCAGGTAAAAGCGGACCTGAAGTTACTGCTTCAGGAATGGTATGGATATCATTGGGCCAGAGTACAGACTGATTTGAATAAAGCCAAGAACCTTGAAACCAAACATCGTATAGATCTTGATAAAGCCAGGAAAACTCAAGCTGCCTTTGACCGGGAGCTATCTGAAAATCAGGCCAGAGTTGGAAGCCAGCGCTCTAGATTAAATACCTGGCACCGGGAATTGGCCGAACATCACAATCAAAAAGAGAATATCAGTCGCGAAAGAGCAGTTACCGAAGAACGTATCCGGTCCCTGGAAAGGAGAATTCAAGATCTGGGTACAGAACGGATCCGCTTGGAAAAAAATGCCCAATTGACCCGGGAGCGACTTGATAAATCCCAAGGGGATAAAAAAACGGGTCAAACGCGTTTTGAAGAATCCCAGCAAAAATCTGATCAGGCCAGACAGACGCTGGAAGATAAAAGCAAACAGATGACTGTCCTGGAGAAAGAAGCATCTCAAGCTCAGAATAGCTTGAAAAATTATCATGAAGAACAAATCCGATTGCGATCCCAGACGGTTGATAGAAACGAACAAATAGACAAGAAAAGAAATCGTTTAAAATCCTCCCAGAACCAGATAAAAACTGCCCAAGAAAAGCACCAGAAAACTCGTTCTAGATATGAGGAAATTAGACAAGAGCTCAAAAAAGCCGCCAGGGCACGGGAAAAGATTGAAATCGAAATCGAAGATATCCATCAGGAAAAGATCGCTGGTGATAAGTACCGCCAGGAAGTAATTGATGAATTATCCCAGGCGAAAACCGTAAACAGCCAACTTTCCGCGGAGTTAACAGTTCTTCAGGGTGCGGAACAGAAATTGACTGGTTATGCAGATGGCGCTAAACTGCTGCTGACTCAATCAGAATCTGGAAAACTTCAAGGAGTCTTAGGCATTCTTAGTAAGTTTATCGATGTTCCTGAAGCGTATGAAACGCCAATTGCTGCCGTTTTGGGTGAATATATTGACGCTGTTATCCTTGAATCTGCGAGTGCAACTGATCGGGCATTGGATCTCCTTCTTACTAAAACTACGAAAGGTGTGCTTCTCCCGTTGAACCGTCTGGTAACCTTGGACAAGATAAAGGTAGACCGGAATATCCCGGGATATATTGGCTTAGCTTCCGAATTGATCAAGACTCCTCCAAAATATCGTCCCGTGATTGATTTATTATTAGGCCGAGTTTTCGTCCTGAAAGATAAAAAGGATGTTAACCGGGTCCTCCGGGATCAACCACCTGGTACTAAAGCAGTAACTCTTGAGGGTGAAGTGTTTTTCACAACCGGAGAAATTGTGACCGGTACTGCAGGTCAATCCGGATTGCTCAGCCGATCAAGAGAATTAAAAACCTGGCAGGAGAAAATATCTTCCAACGCCAAACAAATCACAAAATTAGAAAAGGACGTTGAGAGGATTGATGGAAAACTTACTGATTTTGATCAATCTGAACAAAAACAGAAAGCTCTTTTAATCAAAGCCAGGACCACAGAAACAGAGATCAATGAAAGATTTACCCGGGTATCGCTGGAGCAGAACAGCGCTGAGAGACAGGTAGAATGGGAAACAGCCCAGCTCCAAAACCTGGGTACCGAAATTTTGGACGATGAGGGTGTGTTAAAGAAAATATCATTAGAACTTGAAAAAATCCAACAGGATATATCTGAATACCAGGAGCTCGTTACTAAAACTGCCAGTGATTTGAAAACGATAACATTGGATGAGGAACGAGAGCAACTAAACTATTGGGAAACCCAATTTGCAGTCTCTGAACGCGCATTATCTGACCTTAATCAGCGGGTTGAAGAACGAGAAAACTCCTGGAAGGTGGCTTCAGACCAGCTGCTGCAAAACACTACCTTGAAGGAACAAAATCTCAAACAAATCTCAGTTCTACAGGAAGAGACCCAATTCCTAAAAGATGGTGAAAAGACCATCCAGCGGGAGATAACTGAACTGAGAATGCTGATTGATGAAACTGATGGAAAACTTTCCAAGGATGAAGGTGAACAGCGAGATTTACAAACCAAGGAAGCTGGTGCCCGGAGGATCCTTAATCAAGCTGAACGATCATTTGCCCAAGCTGATATTAACTTGACCCGCAACAGGGAAAAATTAGACTCCATACAAGAACGAATTAAGGAAGATATTGGTTTGGTAGAGCTGGAATATAACAAAGATATTTCAGGTCCAACACCTCTTCCGCTGGAAGGCTATGTTCAGAAACTCCCGGTAGTAAAAGAGATAACCAAGAACCTGGGAGGAACAATCCGGGAACAGCGGGCTCAATTAAGGCGTTTGGGAGCTATAAACCCGGAAGCTCAGCATGAGTACCGGGAAGTAAATGAACGGCACGAATTCCTGACTGAGCAGTTAGAGGATCTCCGAAAAGCGGAAACTGATCTTAAAGAAGTTATTGCTGAACTCGATGTGTTGATGGAACGAGAGTTCCGGAAAACTTTTAATGCAGTCGCTAGAGAATTCAAGGAAATATTCACCCAGTTATTTGGCGGGGGCAAAGGTCAATTGATATTATCAGAGCCTGATGACTTGACGGGGTCCGGAGTGGATATCCAGGTACGGTTACCTGGTAGACGAACCCAGGGATTATCCCTGTTGTCAGGCGGGGAAAGGAGTTTAATTGCGGCAGCATTGATCTTCTCGTTATTGAAGATCTCTCCGACACCTTTTTGTGTTCTGGATGAAGTGGATGCCATGCTTGACGAATCCAATGTTGCCAGGTATAGAAAATTGCTCAGGGAATTGAGTTCAGATACACAATTCATTGTTATTACCCACAACAGAAACACTGTCCAGGTCGCAGATGTGATCTATGGAATTATTATGTCTCCGGATTCTTCCAGTCAGGTATTGAGTTTAAAGCTGGATGAAGTTGATGAGGTAATTGATTAGTAGACCCGGTTAGAGTTTATCAACATATAAAGATCTGTTATTTTCCTGATCCGAGTAACAAAATTGATAGTCAATCTTCGAGAGGATTGACTATAACCTATCAATGTAGGTATATAATAATTTATGAAATAAAGGATTTTTATCTTAAAGAGGAAATTATCAGGATATCCTGATTTTCAGGAGGAATTTTATGGCCCCGACACTTTCAGAACAACTTGATGCAATTTTGAATGGATTTGAGCGCAATGTCCCCCATGTCGAAGCAACTGCTGTAGTAAGCACTGACGGGCTGGTTATAGCTTCTCGCTTGCCAGACCAGGTTGAAGAAGACCGGATCGGTGCGATGGGAGCAGCTATACTCTCTATCAGCTCAAGGAGTGGGGATGAACTGGACCGGGGAGAAATGGAACGGGTGCTTATAGAGGGAGAATCCGGTTATATTCTGATCTGGAGTATTGGAGAGGATGCGATCCTGGTTGCCCTGGTTGATAAAGATGTCCGTCTGGGTATGTTGTTTTATGAATGCAAAAAATGTATTGGAAGATTAACCGAGATTTTGTGAGCTTGAAAGTGTTTCCAGAGGGTATATGCCAGACATTAAACAAATTATTCTTGACCGAGACCTGAATCCATATCACTCATTTTTTGCGTCTTTTTTCGCCGGTTTGGGCGAATTAGGTATGCTGAACCAGGGGTCAATCAATATTGTTGCTAAAAGAGCAGCTGAATATTTATATGCCTACCTGGACGCGAAAGAAATTCTTCCAGACATGAATGCGGTTCCTGGAGATACACCTGCAGAAGTGATAAAAAATCTAGTTCTTTATATCAACAAGATCATGAGCCTGGTTGGGGAGTATGATCTCCAGCAGGTAGACGAAGAACAGGTTGTATTATTAATTACCGGAAATACTTGTCGAATTTGCCCAAAAGGAGTGGGCGGAGCAGAAGTTAAGGGGACTTTATGCCCAATCCCAAGTTTGCTGGAAAGCCTGCTAAATAAGATCGCCCAGCGAGAAATTGTCGAATTGATAACCAGTGGTATAGAAAAAGATGGCGGAACGTGCAAAGCTTATTTTAAGGTTATGATGTGATTGGTCATTTATGGAAAAAACTATAAACTACGAAAAACTCATTCACACTTTTTCTATTGTTGCTTATGACCCCGGTAGAGAGGAATGGGGTGTTGCAGTACAGTCGAAATTCCTGGCAGCAGCAGCAGTTGTCTCCTGGGCTCGCGCCAAAGCAGGAGCAGTTGCTACCCAATCCTACGCAAATGTCAGTTATGGTTTCAGGGGTTTGGACCTGATGGAAGAAGGGCGTACTGCTGAAGAAACCATTGCGGCACTCATCCAAAACGACGACCAGAAAGATCTCAGGCAGGTTGGGGTGGTTGATCGAACAGGTAATGCTGCCGCTTTTACAGGGAAGAAATGTATTGAATGGGCAGGGCATCAGGTGGGAGAGGGTTACACCTGCCAGGGAAATATCCTGGTTCCTGGAACCGTTGAAGCCATGGCAACACGCTTTGAAGAAATCCGTGGTGGTGAAGGTGAGCTGGCTGATTGGTTGGTACTGACCCTGGAAGCCGGGCAGGAAGCTGGAGGGGATAAACGCGGCAGACAAGCCGCTGGAGTTATCGTAGTGAGGGATAAAGGCGGTTATGGTGGTGATAACGATCGCTATCTGGATCTGAGAGTTGATGATCATCCCTACCCGATATTAAAGCTTAAACAGCTGGTAGAGAATCATCATCTCTATTTTGGCGTTGTAAACCCGGAAGATCTTATTCCTCTCAACTCTGTTGCTCAAGAGCTTCAGAATATTATGCTAAAAACGGGCCATTATAAAGATGATCCAAATGGTGTTGTAAACGAGGCAACCCTATCTGCGCTGAGACACCTGGTTGGAGAGGAAAATTTAGAAGAACGCTGGAATGGGGATGAAAAAGCAATTGATAATAAGGTTGTAGAATATTTGCGGGGTAAGTTTTCCTGATCCGATTTCTTGACAATATTTTCAAATAATGTTAACATGAGCCTTATGTTGAAGAACCGTATGCACCATCATATGATGCCTGCTAAATTTCTCCCCTGACCGGAGGCGGTTCACAAGTATTTTTTGAACATCCCGAGTAATAATAAGACTTCCCCGGCTTTGACCGGGGATTTTTTGTATCCAAGCCGGGAAATAGGAGGTGCACCAGGAAGGTATGAACTTGATAAATATTTTGGTATATAATAGTAATGTTGGAAGCCCTTAATCTATCCTAAGGATGACCGGAACAAGAACGGTGTGTAGGGAATTTCCCCGCACACCGTTTCTCTACCTCCAAGGAGTAAACTGTGGCCGAACAATTTCAAGCAGCCAAACCGAAAATCAATATTGAGGATTTTTCCTCCAAAAGACGCTTACGCGACATGCCCTGGTGGTTTTTAGGTATTATCCTGATTGCCATTTATGCGGCCATCATTATTTACACAAATGAAGAATATAATAGTGCCTTTAATTTTATCAAAACCGGTTTAATCATTACGATTAAAACCTCTTTGATTTCATACGCTATAGCAATTTTACTTGGATTACTGGCTGGACTTGGCAGAATTTCTAATAACGTGGTGATAAATAACCTGGCGCGCTTTTACGTAGAGCTCATCCGGGGTATTCCCATCCTGGTATTAATATTCTTTCTCGCCTTAGTAGGTGTACCCGTTATCGTTGACCAATTAAATACTTTTGGGTTCTGGTTATCTGATCTGGGAATTGGATTTTTAGGGAATTTATTTACCGCCATCACAAACAAGGATATATCCATGAATTCCAGGGCAATTATCGCCCTGGCTGTCACCTATGGAGCGTACCTGGCTGAAATATTTAGAGCAGGTATTCAGTCCATTGCCCGAGGCCAGATGGAAGCTGCCAGATCCCTGGGAATGAGTTATGGTCAGGCAATGCGTTACGTGATCCTGCCCCAGGCTGTCCGTAATGTGCTGCCTGCCCTTGGAAATGATTTTGTAGCCATGGTAAAGGATTCCTCCCTGGTATCTGTTCTTGCAGTCCGGGATATCACACAGGTCTCCAGGTTATATGCAGGAAGCACATTTCGATTTCGGGAGGCTTACATAACACTGGCCGTTATGTACTTGACATTAACGGTGATGTTGTCTCTGGTTGTTCAATTTGTTGAAAGGCGGTTACGTTCCCATGACTAATCAAGATCCCATTATCATAGTCAAAGACCTTTATAAATACTTTGGCGAGATCAAAGCAGTGGATGGTGTATCACTTAATGTTGACCGTGGAAAGGTAGTGGTTGTGATCGGCCCCAGCGGTTCAGGGAAATCTACCTTGCTGCGCTGTATCAATCACCTGGAAGAACCAACCAGTGGTGAGGTTTGGATCGATGGGGAGAAAATCACCCAAGCCAGCAAACAGATCAATGAAATCAGGGCAGAGATCGGGATGGTTTTTCAACTCTTTAATCTCTTTCCACATCTGACTGCTATTGAAAACGTTACCTTGGCTCAAAAAGTTGTCCGGGGGAGATCCCAGGAAGAAGCTGTTCAGATAGCCATGGAAAAACTAATAAGAGTGGGCATCCCGGAAAAGGCAGATGTGTATCCATCTAATTTATCTGGTGGTCAGCAGCAGAGGGTTGCAATTGCCCGAGCGTTGGCTATGGACCCCAAGATCATGTTATTTGATGAACCGACCAGTGCCCTTGATCCTGAGATGATCAAAGAAGTGCTGGATGTGATGCTTGATCTGGCCCAGGAAGGCATGACCATGGTTTGTGTATCACACGAAATGGGATTTGTCCGCTCGGCGGCTGATGAAGTGGTCTTTATGGATTTTGGCAAGGTGGTTGAGCATACCACTCCTGACGGTTTGTTTAATAATCCTCAACACGACCGCACCAAGTTGTTCTTGAGTCAGATCCTGGAACATTAGATAAATCACAGAATCGGCTCTGAATATCAGAATAGATAATCCGTATATAGGCAGGAAAATATATGCCAAGATTTGATGGACGTAATAATGATCAACTGCGTCCGGTTATTTTTAAGCCGGATTATGTAGAATATCCCGAAGGATCTGTCCTGGTTTCATTCGGAAAAACACGGGTGCTTTGTAATGTCAGCATCGATGAAAAAGTGCCTGCCTGGCTGGACGACCCTGAATTATCCAGGGGTTGGATTACTGCGGAATATGCCCTGCTGCCGCGCTCGACGACAACCCGGGTCAAAAGAGAAACCATGGGATTAAGTGGCCGAACCCAGGAAATAAAACGATTGATTGGAAGATCCCTCAGGGCTGGATTTGACCTTAACCTGCTTGGAAAAAGAACCTTGATTGTCGATTGTGATGTCATCCAGGCTGATGGGGGGACCAGAACTGCGGCAATAACTGGAGGATATGTTGCCTTGCGATTGGCATTGGGTAAACTGATCCATAAAAAACTCCTGAGCCCGGAGGTTATTTTATCCCCGGTTGCCGCAATCAGCGTTGGATTGATTTCTGGAGAAGTTCTTTTGGATTTGAACTACCAAGAGGATGCCAGCGCTGAAGCAGATCTCAATGTCGTTATGAATCATGCTGGTGATTTTATTGAAGTTCAGGGGACAGGGGAAGGGGCGACCTTCAGCCGATCCGATCTGGATCTTATGCTGAATTTCGCAGAAATGGGAATTCAGCAGATTCTTTCCCTTCAAGCCGGTTTTTACTGATCCTGGCTGATTGTTTTAATAATAAAACCCCGCGATCCGGAGATCAAAACGCGGGGTTATTTATTTAATCTGTTAACGATTTTATTCCTGGGGAACCTCAGAAGGCAAATCGGGTTTCTGCGCGGTTAATGACTGGATGTAAGTAACATATTCTGCCGGTAAAGTTGGCTCCGTAGGAATATATTTGACCCAATTCTGGTTTACTTCAGGTTGGTATTCAGTTCTCTTTTCATTCAACCAATTGGTGAACACCTCATTTTTGAGCTGATCATAAGCAGCCGGATCCAGCTGCAGGTCATCTTTTCCGAGGGATTCCAGTATGTGCCATCCAAAATCGGTTTGAACAGGATCGCTGATTTCACCAACATTCATCCCAAATGCAGCTTCCTCAAAAGCTGGGACCATCCTGCCTCTGGCAAACCAACCCAGATCTCCACCACTGTCCTTATTGCTCTCATCATTTGAGTATTCTGCTGCCAGGGAAGCAAAGTCTTCGCCTTCTGCTAATTTTCCAGTGATCTCCAGGGCAGTATTTTCGTCTTCGACAAGAATATGCCGGACCCAGACTTGTTCCTGGGTTCGTTTTACGTCGGCTGTTACTGCATCTAGGACCTCTTCGCGGATCACTGACATTTTTACCAGATGGCGGATCGTTTTTTCGTTAATTCCGTCATCTTTGATGCTGTTCAAGAAATCTTGGTATACGTCTTTGAACAGATCTTCTGTGTACTCAGTAGGTTTCAGTAGGGGGGTGGCGGTGGGGTCAGGTTCCTGATCATCGGATTCTGACCGGGGTGTAACTGAAGGTTGGTCAGCTTGATCGTCACTTCCATCTCCAGTCAGCTCCTGGGTAGGGAGAGGTGTAGGCGTACCATCGGCATAAAATCCGAAAGCTTCCTCTATTTCCCGATCAATTAAAACTTCATCAATTGTGATACCCATTTTTTCAGCTTCTACCAACAAGATGATGTCATCAGTCATGCTTTGGAGAACTTCCTGCCCAATTAACAAGGGCTGCTCAAGTTGGGTTGTTGATAATATGAGCTGCTGTTCAAAATAGGCAAATACTTCAGGAGAGCCGCCCAGCTGTTGAAAGGTATTTAACATTTGATCAATTTCAAGGATTAGATTTCGTCTGCTCCAGCGAACTTGCTGTTCAAATTCGTCAGCATTGATGGTATAGGATTCAAGCTCAATTACAGTTGTTCGAGCTCGGAAAACATAACGATCTACAACGCCGTAGACGACCAGTCCAATAACAATGACCAGTACAGCTATCGTGGATATGATCACGATTTTTTTCTGACGATCCTCGATTTCTTTTTGTGCTAGAAATTTCTTGTTCTGAGGCATAATTCTCTCTTTTACATGTCTGTTGACAATAATGGGATAACCTGCAAATTACCGGAGGGATTCTCCTGTAAAAGGAAGCAGTGCCAGATGCCGGGAACGTTTAATTTCCTTAGCCAGTTGGCGTTGATGTTTTGCACAGGTCCCAGTCTGCCTTCTGGAGCGGATCTTTCCGTGGTCGCTGACAAACCGGTTGAGGGTTTCAATGTCTTTATAGTCGATATTCATTTTGGGATTAGCACAAAACCTGCATTGTCTCTCCCGTTCAAATCTTGGGTTATCATACTTTCTTCTTTCTGCCATCTGGTACTCCTTAATTAAATTACAACGTTATATCAAAATCTAAAATGGATATTCATCCTCGCCAGGCATATCATCACTTTCAGGATTGTTCTCATCACCAGCTCGACCATCAAGCATGATCATTTCCTGAGTGATAACTTCCACTGAGGAATGATTCGCGCCGTCATCATCCTGCCAGCGGCGGGTATGCAACCTGCCTTCAATGTAAACCTGTTGACCTTTTTTCAGATACTGATTGCATATTTCAGCAAGTTTTCCCCAAACCACGATGTTGAACCATTCTGTATCGGTTTTTTTCTCGCCATCTGCAGTGGTCCAGCTGCGATTGGCTGCCAGCTGAAATTTGGTAAGCGGGCGTCCTGAGGGCGTATAGCGCATTTCAGGATCCTGGCCTAACCTACCAATGATCATAACTTTGTTTAAACCTCTGGACATGGCTTGACTCCTTGCCTGGGATATCTGGTTGTGTCAATTCTTGATCTTAACCATTAAAAATCAGCCTGGATCAATCGTCGCGATTAATGATCAGGAAACGCAATATGGATTCCTGGAGGCCGAAATTCCGCTCAAGATTTGCAACTGCCGTTGGTTCAAGTTTGAGGTTGAACAGGTAGTATTGACCTTCTTTTTGTTTGTTGATCAAGTAAGCTAGTTTTTGTCTTCCCCACTCATCAAATGACTCAATTGAGCCGCCTGATTCTGTAATCCAGCTTTTTACTTTATCTACAACTTCCGCGGTAGCGGTTTCATCAATTTCCGGGGTAACGATAATAACGAGTTCGTAATCTCGCATCATATCCTCCTTTCCTCGGGGTTGTCTCCAGACAGTATGGTCAGCACGCCGGAAACGGAAAGTAATTTTGTTAAATGACCGAGGGGAAGTTTAGCATAGATAGGGGTATTTGGGAAGGGTTCTAAAACGTGGTTCTAAAACGTGGTAAATACATAAGAATCTTTAGGCGCAGCAGTATCCGTACAGATCTCAGATCAACTTGTTAAAATAGGTAAATGGTCCATGCCAGCGGTTTTTGCCGCTGAATTGGCAATCTTCTCCAGTTCTTTCCGGGCAGAGATATCCAGGCCGGGCCCGGGATAAAGGCTTAGAAGTTGATCAACCTGTTGATAGGCATGTTCCCTGGAGGATAGGGATCCGGCATTTTCCCAGTCTGCGGGAGTTTTTCTGTCAATGACCTGAGATGGGAAATAACTTTCTTCCTTAAACCACTGCAGAGTGTGTTTGTGGGAGAGGAAATCAGATTGGTGGCCCACTTCGCGGATCAAATCGAGGGCGATAGGTTCGTCCCGTATGATGATACCCCGGGTGAGATATCTTGAGATAGTGATGATCTCAGCGTCAATCACCAATTTTTCAAGGCTCTGGCAGTTCTCAAGTGCCAGCATACCGGCTCCAGAAATCAGATTAATACCGGCAAGAGCAGCCAAAATAGAGCTTGAGGAGGATTCCAGTCCGGCCTGTGTATCCAGGAATTTGGCATCAGAAATTCCCATAAATATCCCGGTGGGCAGGCCCAGAGCTCGACCAATTTGCGCATAGCCAATTCCCAGGAGCCATGATCCGGCTGCGCCGAGGGAAGCAGTGCTGGATTTCATATCAAAAATTGCCGGGGAACCGCCCCAAACCACCGGGGATCCTTTCCTGGCTAGTTGAGAGATCACAATTCCACTCAAACACTCTGCGGTATGCTGAACGATTGTACCTGCCAATGTCACCGGGGAGGTTGCCCCTGCCAATGGCATGGGAACAATCTGGACCGGAATTCCATGCCTGGCACATTCAAGCAGGTTCTGGCTCGATGTCTCACCCCATTTCAGAGGTGAGGTCGGGCAAATATCGAAAATGGCCCGAGGTTTATTGAGTAAATTTTCTTTGCTGCCGGATGAGATTGTCAGAAGGTCTATCATTATCTTTAAAGTGTCTTTTCTGAATGCTCCTGAGATAATGGGTTTTGAGGAATAACATAACACCAGATACAACCGGTATAGATCAGCAATCTCTTGGGGGACATCAGAACAGACAATAGCAGTGCTCTGGGCATCCAATTGACCCAGCATTTCTGTTAATTTGGAAAAGGAAACCAGATCTTCTGTATTGCCCGGGCGAATCTTTTGGGTTTTCCTGTCCAGCACGGTAAGGGCGGATGAACCAGGAGCGAAGTAGCTTTTTCCTCTCCTAGCGATGATAACTTGATCACCCATTAAGTTGTACAAAGAAAACTCTGCCGGGCAGCTCTCTAATGCTTCCCGGGAAAGCTTTTCAGGGATTCTTGCCAGCTGGGAATTTTTATCTACCTCTGCCCCAGATTCTGCAAGCAAATTCAGGACTTCTAAATTATGGACCAGTATCCCGGGGTTCTCAAGCAGGGAAAACCCCTCGTTGATGATTTTTTGTTCAGTTTCTTGTTTAAATAGGAGCAGAGGTGAAATGGTCATGAGATCCCCAGGCTGAAAATTAACCCCCGGCTGGATTTTCAGGAGGGGATTAATTAGTTTTAATGGTTATAACACATCAAAAGGGGATGGGAAGTATCGATCTGGATCATTAATAAAGGCCCCAGTCGATGGCATCTTCTTCCATCATGGATCGGTTCCAAATTTCCCTGCCCATTTCAATTTTTGTGGGAATGCCCAGAACTTCTTCAGCCTTGCTGCGGCACTCTTCCATCAACTGGGGGGCGTAAGGGCAAAATGGAGTAGTCAAGATCATGGTAACAAGAGCGCTGTCATTAATAATTTGCACATTCCTAACCAGTCCCAACTGGATAATATTCAGGCCTAATTCCGGATCCATTACTGATTGAAATCCAATATTAAGGGTTTCAGCCAGTCCCAGATCTGATTTTCCCAATTCCCAAATATCCACAACCATGATTTACCCTTCTAAAACTGTTTTCTTTATTTGATATTTACAATGAGTATCGCCATCCAAGATACATTCAATTCGTTGGGGTTGAGTTGATGTAATATGGGCGATCAATTCCCGGTCGACGACACATATTTCCGGATGGTCACC
>VAPC010452681.1_pt1 | contig 14190 bp, 11 predicted proteins | sample 3395121 | NCBI WGS metagenome assembly VAPC01 (sample SAMN08290434, study PRJNA428436) | hydrothermal vent metagenome | isolation source: Deep-sea hydrothermal vent chimney | place: Indian Ocean: Southwest Indian Ridge | depth 1711 m m
ACAAGTATTCCGATGATCATACTGAAAATCACAAAAAACGGTAACAGCCGGAAATCCTGAATACTTTCAATAAACTTTTTTCTTTTTTTCATAATTCAGCCTTTTAAGATCCTTTGAAATAATTACTAATTCCTAAATTGAGCGATTTAATTTCATAAGGATGTGTAAGGCGAGTGAAAAAATACATAGTGATACCTTAGTACAGCCTTTCTCTCGCTTTGAAGATACTCACTTATTCATTGAGTGTCAGACTCGTCTGATTCGCCGAGGCGAAAAAAACTAAATATTGCATTAAGACAATTCCAATATCTTATCGCATTATGAATTTTTGAACCTGTCTTGCACATCAGACTCTAAGAATCGCTCAATTTAGGTAATTATAACTCACATATAAACCTTTTTCATTTCATCAGTATAATCCCTGCCTTTTCCATAAATATAAAATGGCGGGTCTATTTTAAGCCATCTGCCAGAGCCTTTTACTGCTTCAATCAAAACCATCTTTGCTTCCCCGCCAGCCCTGGAATGCACAAATCTCATTCTTTTCGGTTCAAGGCCTGCTTTTTGAAGCAGGCCCACCAGCTCTATAAGTCTTAAAGGATGGTAAATCAGGTAGAATCTTCCCATGTTCTTCAGAAGTAATGAAGCTGTTTTTATAAGATCAGAAAGCGATATCTTTATTTCGTGCCTTGCGACTGCCCGCTCCCTGTTACTGTTTAAACGTCCTGATCTTGTTTTTCTAAAAGGCGGATTAGAAAATACAAAATCAAATTTGCCTGGAGTGAAAATACTTTTGAGGTTTTTTATGTCATCTGTTAAAACTTTAACCCTGTCATCAAGACCATTCAACTCCACATTTCTCTTTGCGTACTCAGCGAGGGATTTTTGAATTTCCACTGCAAATATTTTCGTGTTTTTTGCTCTTTTTGCAAGAAGTAATGATATGACACCGGAGCCCGCCCCAAGTTCAACTCCGGAAGAACGCTGTTTTACGTCGATAAAATTATCAAGCAAAAGTGCATCGACACTGAAGCGATAGCCTTTTTTGGATTGAAACAGCTTGATGTCCCTTATGCTATCCAGCGTGACTTCCATGCTATCTCTGACTCGTCATCCGGTATCTGCCCGTTAAAACAGATGTCTGTCTTTTTATTTATATATTGTACTTCCTGAATGTCAAGCTGGTTTTCTTCCAGGGCCTTTAAGGCCTCATTACCGACTATACTGGCAAGCATAAACATTAATCCCAAAAGGCCGAATACAATCCAGGCCCTTCGAGACGGCAGGTTATGAACACACACACTTGCGATAACAAGAAATAATGTTGAAAGTAAAATAGCTATTATCTGGTCAAGATATGGTACGGGACCAAGCAATGCGGTTACAGGTATCAGCGCAGATATATACGCATTGCATCTGAAAGCCGTCTCAAAGGATTCTTTTGAACCCATCAGTCTCCAGATTATAAAATATACAGTAGCCGCCATAAAGCCTGAAGCTATGATCGCAATTATTAACACTATGATTAAAGACACAGCACCTATTTCAGGCCCTTCAGGCGTCAGGCCCATAATGCTCAGCAGTGCCTGTATAAAACTTCCTATAAAACCCATGACAACCATAAAAACAAGGGGCTCTATATACCCGCCTGTTTTAGGCATATTACTGAAAAAGGCAGCAGGGGACGTTAGCACTCTGAAAGCAGTCCTGAGTATGTTTATAAAATCAATTTTTGCCATCTGCTATTGCACTGTGATTAACTACAGGATGCAGGCGTGCCTCGCTGCGAAGCGGGGATTGCCTGTCTTTTAACGTCTTATCCTTATTGTGTTGCCGTGCGCCTGAAGCCCCTCGGTATCCGCAAATATCTCAGCTGCTTTTGCAAGATTTAAAAAACCTTCTCTTTTGAAATTCACAAGACTTAAACGCTTTATAAAGTCATAGACTCCCAGAGGAGAAGAGAATCTTGCAGTACCGCAAGTAGGAAGTGTATGGTTAGGGCCGGCTACATAGTCTCCAATTGTCTCAGGAGTCCATTCCCCCAGGAATATCGCACCTGCATTCTTTATTTTTGGTAAAAAACTGGCCGGTATCCTGGTCATTATCTCCAGGTGTTCAGGGGATATCAGGTTTGCAATCTCTATTGCCCTGTTCAGTGTTTTTGTAACAATTATCGCACCATATTTTTCAATTGATCTTTTTGCAATATTTTTTCTATTAAGACCCTTTAACTGTATGCTTATCTGTCTGTTAACTTTTTCTGCCAGGCTGGCTGAATTAGTTATTAAGATTGATGATGCCATTTCATCATGTTCAGCCTGACTCAACAGGTCTGCTGCAACAAAATCGGGCCTGGCAGAATTGTCTGCAATTATCAATATCTCGCTGGGCCCTGCTATCATGTCTATCCCTACATCCCCAAAAACCATCTTTTTAGCTGCAGCAACATAAATATTGCCGGGGCCAACAATTTTATCCACTTTCCTTATGGTCTTTGTACCATATGCCATTGCCGCTATCGCTTGAGCACCCCCTATCCTGTAAACCTCCCTGACCCCAAGAAGTTTTATTGCCGCTGCAACCGAAGGGTCAATCTTTCCTCCGGCTGTTGGAACGCAAAGAACAATGTCCCTGACTCCTGCAACCTGTGCAGGTATTACATTCATCAGCACTGTGGAAGGGTATGAAGCCTTGCCCCCGGGCACATAAACACCAACCCTTTCAACAGGCCTTATCAAATGCCCGAGCATTATGCCGTCCTCTGAAAAATACCATGATTCTTCTTTTTGAAGCTCATGAAACGCCCTTATCCTCCCGGCTGAAAGTTTCAACGCTTTAAGATAAGCCTTATCCGCCCTGCCGGCAGAGGATTTGATCTCTGCTTCACTTATGGAAAGTCTCTTTAATTTTACTGAATCAAATTTTTCCGTATATCTTCTTACAGCACTGTCTCCGCTTTTTCTGACATTGCTTATTATCTGCCCGACTGTCTTTTGTATTCCATGTTTTGTACTGCCAAGAGATGCCCTGTCATTAAGAGACTTCATAAAAGCTTTTAACTGTTTCAAGCCATTTCCAGACCGGGCTTCTTTAATAATTTTCATTTTTTCTCCAGGTACAATTCATTTATATTTTATGACGCTGTAAATTTATCCGGCATATATTGTGTCTTACGCACTGATTATGGAACCCCACGGGCAAGCTTGCCAGAGGACAGGCAGGCCCGTGGTTTTCTGCGAAAGCGGATAAAATATGATATCACAGATTATTTCAACGGTGCAGAACATGTCTTTTATCAGTAAAATCAATAACTGTTATCCCGTTCTTTTTATTTGTGCGCCTAACTGTTTAAGTTTTTCCTCTATTTTCTCATAACCCCTGTCAAGATGATATATCCTGTCTACAACTGTCGTGCCTTCTGCTGCAAGCCCGGCCAGCACAAGTGATGCACTTGCCCTTAGATCCGTTGCCATGACAGGTGCGCCTTTTAAAGCACTGGCACCGCGCACAGTAGCGGTCGAACCTTCAACTTTTATGTCTGCTCCCATTCTTTTCAATTCAGCAACATGCATAAATCTGTTTTCAAATATGTTTTCAGTAATGAGGCTCGTTCCTCCTGATACGGACATCAAAGCCATAAACTGCGCCTGCATATCGGTAGGAAACCCCGGGTAATACATGGTCTTTATATCTACATGTTCAGGCCTCTCAGGCCCTTTGACATTCAATATGTTATTTTCATATGTGATCTTAAGCCCCGCTTCATTCATCTTATCTATAACAGCTTTCAGATGTCCGGGATTGCAACTTCTGATCCTGATATCACCGCGGGTTATACCTGCTGCAGCAATAAATGTTCCTGTCTCTATCCTATCAGGTATTATGCTGTAGTCAAGCGGATTAAGTGAAGACACTCCTTTGATCCTGATTATGTTTGAGCCTGCTCCGCTTATATCCGCTCCCATTGATATAAGCGCAACTGCAAGGTCAATGATCTCAGGTTCACAGGCAGCGTTCTCTATAACGGTCACACCGTCAGCAAGTACAGCAGCCATCATCATGTTCTCTGTACCTGTAACAGTCGGTACATCAAAATAAATAGTCGCACCCCTGAGCTGTTTTGCCCTGACCCTTATATATCCATGGGAAAGCGTTATTTCTGCACCCATTTTCTTAAGCCCCATAATGTGTAAATTTATCGGCCTTGCACCAATTGCACATCCACCCGGCAATGATACAGCTGCTTCACCCATCCTGGCGAGCAGCGGGCCCAGTACAAGTACAGAAGCGCGCATCGTTTTCACAAGGTCATAGGGCGCCTCAACAGAACTTATACTGCTGTTATTAAGTGCAGCCCTGCCATTCTGAATATTAAAACCAATGCCAAGCCTGGCAAGCAGATTGCCCATTGTTATTACATCTCTAACATGCGGGGTATTGGATATGATACTTTCGCCTGAGCTTAATATGGAGGCTGCCATGATCGGAAGGGCAGAATTTTTTGCACCGCTTATTTTTACTTCACCTTTCAGTTTTGTGCCGCCCTCGATTACTATCTTTTCCACGTTGCCTGAATAATCCTTTCAATGCCTGAATAATCCTTTATAGTTTTTATGTCCGTATATCCTGAAGATTTAATCAGGCCTTTAACGTTTTCTGCCTGATCTGCACCCATCTCCAGAATAATATGCCCTTCATCATTTATAAAACGTCCTGCTGATGGTATCATTTCCCTGTAAAAATCAAGACCATCCGCCCCTCCATTAAGTGCAATCATCGGTTCCCAGTATCTGATCTCAGGTTGAAGATCTTTAATGTTATCTGTACTTATATAAGGGGGGTTGGAAATGATAAGGTCAAAGGCTAAAGAAGAGGCCATGTCTTCAAAGGGCTGAAAAAACAGCCCCTCAAGAAAAACTGCGTTGGTAATGCCGTTTATTTTTGCATTTCTTTTTGCATATTCAACAGCAGTTCCTGAAATATCACTGCCGTAAACCTGTATATCAGGAAAATGTTTTGCAATCGCAAGTGCCAGACACCCGGAGCCTGTACATAGGTCAAGAACCGTGAATTGTGAATTGAGAGTTTCAGTTTTTATTTTGTCACGCTTCACGCTTAACGTTTCACGTTTCACGGTCTTTATAGCCTGTTCTGCCATAAGCTCTGTTTCAGGTCTCGGTACCAGGACTCCAGGCCCTACCTCAAGCTTTAATCCCATGAACCATTCATGCCCGACAATATACTGAAACGGTTCGCCGCTAAGCCTTCTGAACAACATACCGCTGAGCTTATCTATTTGCTTTTCATTAAGCTCAGGATCATCCCTGAACATTTCAAGCGTACTTATATCAAGACCATGCCTGAACAGCATTTCTGCCTCTTTTTCCGGAGCTTCAACGCCACTTATCTTAATAAGAGCTGTGATTTCTTTTAGTTTTTCCCGGGCTTTCATAATTCAATAACAGTTAAAAGTTCTCAGGGATCAGGGATCAGTAAAAAAATCTAAAAACCGATTCCTGTGCCCTGACTACTGACACCTGCGTCCTGTCTTTACATTTCCTTTAATTTTTCTGCCTGGAAGTAATTTGTAATGTTATCAATTATCTCATCAAGATTGCCTTCAAGCACAGATGTTAACTTGTGAAGGGTCAACCCCATTCTGTGGTCTGTTACCCTGTTCTGCGGAAAGTTGTATGTTCTTATTCTTTCACTTCTGTCTCCTGTACCCACCTGGGTTTTTCTGTCCTGCGCCCTCTCTTTTTCCTGTCTTTCGAGTTCAAGCTCATACAATCTTGAACGCAAGACCTTCATGGCCTTTTCCCTGTTCTTTATCTGCGACCGGCTGTCCTGGCACTGTACCATCATACCGGTAGGTTCGTGCACGATCCTTACTGCTGAATATGTAGTATTAACACCCTGTCCTCCGGGCCCGGACGCGCAATATGTATCTATTCGCAGGTCCTTTTCATCAATTTTAATATCTACATCCTCTGCCTCCGGCAGTACTGCAACTGTTGATGCAGAGGTATGAATTCTTCCTGACCCTTCTGTTACAGGAACCCGCTGAACGCGGTGAACCCCACTTTCGTATTTTAACCTGCTGTATGCATTTTCCCCCTGTATTGAAGCAATTACCTCCTTAATGCCGCCAATCCCTGTAGAATTGATATCTATTATCTCTACTTTCCATCGTCTGCTCTCAGCATACTTTGTATACATCCTGAAAAGTTCCCCTGCAAAAAGCGCTGCCTCACCTCCCCCTGCGCCGGCTCTGATCTCAAGAATTATATTTTTCTTATCAAGGGGGTCTTTAGGCAAAAGCATGAATTTCAGCTTTTCTTCAAGCTCCGGTTTTTGCTTTTTCAGTTCCTCAAGTTCAGAAACAGCAAGCTCCTTTAAATCAGTATCTTCACTATCACTCAATATCTCCTCAGAATCTTTTATATCGGCAAGCACTTTTTTATATTCCATTGCTTTCTCCATTACATCAGAAAGCTCAGCCTGCTCCATGGAATATTTCTGATATTCAGGGTAATCAGCTAATACCTCGGGATCTGAAAGTAGTTTTATAAGCTTGTTATATCTTTTCTCTATTGTTTCAAGTCTTTTATCCAGCATTTTTCACCTTTTTGTCCTTCTCACTTATGGAACCCCACTGGCAAGCCTGCCAAAGGACAGGCAGGCCCGTGGTGCCTTTTATTACCCGCCTGTGTCCTGACTGATGTCAGGACTTCGACGAGGTTATCCGCCAAGTGACATCTCGCTCGCCTCGGCATAGCCTTTGGCGAAGCCGGGCCGAAGCATTATGTTCGCATTTCCATCCTCCGAAGTAGAAGCCCTACCTCCACGGAGGACGGGCATCCACGGGTAAACCCGTGGTTTTCTGCGAAGGCGGATAAACTTTAAAAAATAAGAACTTGCATCAGAACTGATTGAAAACCTGAAAAATATAAATAAAAAAGGAAATCCGGCTACAGATTTAAACGGATTTCCTTTAGGTTATTCTTACAGCTACTTATTCTTTTTGTATTTTTTCCTGAACTTCTCTACCATTCCCTCAGCATCAACCAGCTTTTGTTTACCGGTAAAAAAAGGATGGCATTTGGAACATATATCCAGGTGGATCGAAGGCTGGGTCGACATCGTGGTAAAACTCTCTCCACAGGAGCAGACCACCTTTGATTCTTTGAAGCTAGGATGAATTTCCTGTTTCACAGCATTAACCTCCATAATTTAATTAATAATCGGGGTTACATTATAGCAAAAAAAGAAAAAAGTTTGCAATGTGGGTATTTAAGGGAAATCGATTTTCAAATTGGTTCAGAGTGGCTCAACAGAGATTCTTTACAGATGATTTGCAAGAAAATCCATAAACCGATAAAATCTAATAACCTCATGCACTCTAAACTTGAAAAATTCGACCCTGCTGTTGACAAGAGATTTCTGATAATCATTTCAGGGCTTGTATGGAGTATTGTCGGTATAATACTCTGTAACCTTGCTGTAGGCTGGCTTTTGCAGACAACTGATCAAAAGGCTGTATTCCTTGGTCTGGCTGGAACTTTCCTTGCCCTGCTCATACACCATTTAGGCTTTCTAAAGCTTGTTGATAGCAATATCGACCGTATTCTTGCCAAAAAAGATAAGGTATGCTTTTTTGCATTTCAGCCATGGAAAAGTTACCTGCTCATAATTATCATGATTACTATGGGCCTTGTGCTTCGTAGTTCTCAGCTACCCAGGCCTTACCTGGCAGTCATTTATCTTGGATTCGGCGGCGCAATGTTCCTGTCGAGCATAAGGTACTTTAGAGTGTTTTTAAAACTTATCCGTAAAACTTAAATAGCAAGCCCTGTCAGAAATTAATACAACTAAGGCGTATTAAAAATTTCTGGCCAACGGGACAGGCAGCAAGCAGAGGGGAAAATAACTCCAGAATCAACAGTTTAAAATTTGAATTGCTAAATTTGCATTTTTCAATTTGCATTTTTTTCTCTTCTGTACCTCTCTATGGCCACTACAAGCAGAGACATTGCAGCAGGTGTGATACCCGGAATTCTGCCAGCCTGACCCAGGCTGAAAGGCTTTACCTCCTCCAGCTTTCCAATGATCTCTCTTGAGAGCCCGCTTATACCCTGATAGACAAAATCCCCCGGTATTTTTTTTTCTTCGATCTTCTTCAATTTCTCTGCAAGGTTTGTCTGCCGCCTGATATACCCTTTATATTTTGTCTGTATCTCTACCTGACTCGTGACCTCAGGCGAGAGCTTTTTTTCTGGCTGTAAAACATTTGCTATATGAGAATATTTTACCTCAGGCCTTTTAAGCAGCTTGTAAAGGGAAATATCTTCTTTTATTTCGGCACACCCTATGTTTTTTAATACGGGATTTATAATTACCGGTTTAACACGTACTGTTTTGATCCTTTTGAGTTCCTCATTAACCGCTTCTATCTTCAGCAGGAGCTTTTCATGCTGTGCTTTATTAATAAGACCCAGATCATATCCTTTCCCCATCAGCCGCAGATCTGCGTTATCCTGCCTGAGCAAAAGCCTGTGTTCAGCCCTTGAGGTGAACATCCTGTATGGCTCCTTTGTCCCTTTTGTTACAAGGTCATCAATTAAAACACCGATGTAAGCCTCGTGCCTGCCCAGAACAAAAGGCTCCCTGCCGCTGATTTTAAGAGAAGCATTTATGCCGGCAACAAGACCCTGTGCTGCAGCCTCCTCATAACCGGAGGTGCCGTTGATCTGTCCAGCAAGAAAGAGCCCATCAATAGTCTTTGTCTCGAGTGTAGGCCTAAGCTGCAGGGGATAAATAAAATCATATTCAATCGCATACCCCGGTTTTTTTATTTCTGCATTTTCAAGCCCGTGTATGCTTTGCACCATACGTATCTGGACCTCATTCGGCAGGCTTGTTGATATACCATTAGCATAATATTCATCAGTATCAAGACCTTCCGGCTCAAGAAAAACCTGGTGTCTGGGTTTATCCCGGAATTTAACGACCTTGTCCTCTATTGAGGGGCAGTACCTGGGGCCAACACCGGTAATTTTACCGCTATAGAGCGGTGAATGATCAAGATTATTATGAATTATCTTATGGGTCTCCCGGTTAGTATAAGTCATATAACAGGGCAGCTGAATATTTTTTATTTCTTCTGTAAATAAAGACATGGCCGGTGGAGGCACATCACCTTTCTGAATACTCATGACCGAAAAATCGATCCCATTTACATCAAGCCTTGGAGGAGTCCCTGTTTTAAGCCGTCCAATTTTAAAACCTATATCACGGAGACTTACAGGAAGCCCTGTTGAAGGCGGTTCCCCCGCCCTGCCCGCAGGGATATTTTCTAATCCTATATGAATCAGTCCATTTAAAAAAGTTCCGGTAGCAATTATTACAGCATTTGCCATACGTTCTCCACCTGATGTTCTAATGCCGTATATACGGTTTTTGTCAGTAATGATTCCCTCAACACTCTCCTGTATTATTTCCAGGCCATCCTGTGATTCAAGCGCCTGTCTCATATATTTCCTGTAAAGCGCACGGTCAGCCTGTACCCTGGTTGCCCATACTGCAGGCCCCTTGCTTTTGTTCAGGACCTTAAACTGTATCCCTGCCCTGTCTGTGATCTTTGCCATCTCACCGCCCAGCGCATCTATCTCTTTGACCAGATGGCTTTTAGCCAGTCCGCCTATCGCAGGATTGCAGGACATCTGACCGATAGTATCAAGGCTCATAGTGAAAACAGCCACTCTAAGCCCCATTCTTGCTGCTGCAAGCGCTGCTTCACAGCCGGCATGTCCGGCGCCGATAACAATAACATCATAATCAATCATTCTATCCATATTATTCAGTCACAGATTTTCACTAACTATATTAAAATCCGAAATTTAAATACCCGCCTGCCAAAGTCTTGTACGGCGGGCAGGTCGAAATTCGAAACAATATCAAATGACCAAAACAATAGATACTGGCAACAAAATTGATGTTTTGAATTTAGAACATTTGAACATTCAGAATTGTTTAGAACCTGCCGGCCGGCCCGCTTCGCCGAATCGAGGCCCGTTGCTTCGCCACGAGGCGAGCGAGCAGGCAGGTTTCGTGTTTCATGCTTCGAAGTTAATCTTTCTTTAATCTGTATTCATCTGTGATTTTCTTTCAGGCGGTTTTCCGATCCTTAAATATTCTATCCCGCCCAGCAGATTGACCATGCACATGGCAGTAAAGACCAGTAGGGAAAGGCTCAATGCTTCCGCTTCTGTAACTCCAACTTTTGTAAAGAGCAATATAAAGCCTGCTTCTCTTATACCAAGACCTGCAAAGGAAACAGGAACTGCCGCAGCCACAAATATTATAGGGATGAACATAAAGAAATAAACTATAGATACGTCAAGCCCTATGGAGCGAGAAAGAATATATACACATAATATACTTATACACTGTATAACAAATCCCAGCATAAGCCCCTTAAGGATCACTTTTTTTTGAGTCTTATAATCCATGAGCGGTGTATAAAAAGCGTTCAAAAATTTTATCTTTCCCCAGTTAATATTCCACAATATAAAGCTGGCAACCAGGAAAGAAAAAAGAAAAATTATTATAAGCCAAACGATCTCCGTACCCTTAATATATGGATATCCAACTATAAATGAGATCAGTGCTATGCCTCCCATTGCACTCAGCCCCATATACCTGTCCATAAAAACTGCGGCCAGTGAAAGTCCTCCTTTACCTATATGCCTGTAAAGATAAAACGCTTTGACAGCATCACCACCTATGAGACCGGGAAGAAATGTGTTAAAAAAAGACCCTATAAAATACAATGAGACCAGTTTTAAATATTTAAGACCGCGGGGCAGGAATAGTGACCAGCGTTTTGTAGAAATGAACAGGGCAGAAATATAAGTTAAATACGCTGTTATAAATAACGGGATATTTGTCTGCTTAAGTGTCGTTATAACAGAAGATACATCTGCGCGGGAGAGAAAAATATAAAGCAGGATGGAACTCACCAGGAGCTTCAGGCCGAGGTTAAGAATCTTTTTCAATTTCCGAATTCCTTAGTGCATATATTGGTTTTCTCTGGCTTTCATGATAGACCCTGACTATCATTTCTCCAAGAAGACCCATCCCTATAAGCTGAATTCCAACAATTATCAGCAAAACTCCAAAAATCAGCAGGGGCCTGCCGCCTATAGATTCACCGGAGAGTTTAAGCGCTGTGAGGTAAAGAGAAATTACAAAACCCGTCAAACCGCATAAAAGGCCGATTGGCCCAAAAGCCTGAAGCGGCCTGGTTGAAAAACTCTGAAGAAATTTAACAGTGATCAAATCCAGTATGACCCTTATTGTCCTTGTAATGCCGTATTTTGATTTGCCGTACATCCTGGGATGATGGTCAGTCTTTACTTCTGCAATTTTCACTCCATACCAGTTTGCTACTGCAGGGATAAATCTGTGCATTTCTCCATATAGATTAATATTCTTTATGACATCTGCTTTATACGCTTTGAGACTGCATCCATAGTCGTGAAGCTTAACCCCCGTAACCCTGCTTATGAGCCAGTTTGCTATCATAGAGGGAAGTCTCCTTGTTAAGAACGGATCCTGCCTCCTGCTCCTCCAGCCGCTTACAATATCATACTCATCGATCAGAGAAAGCAGTTTTGGAATGTCCTTCGGATCATTCTGCATATCTCCGTCAATAGTCACTATCACATCACCTTTTGCAAGATCAAAACCTGCTGCAAATGCCGCAGTCTGGCCAAAATTGCGTCTGAAACTAAAAGCCCTGACACTGCTGTCCTCCGATTCAATGGACTTAATCTTCTGCAAGGTTCTGTCTGTGCTCCCGTCATCAATAAAGAGCATTTCATAGTCTTTTCTCTCAGCATCCATTACAGACTTTATAGCTTTATATAACAGATCTATATTCTCTTCCTCATTATAAAGCGGGACTAATATTGATACGAACAATGTTCCTCTCCTTTAATAATTAATAGCTTTCTGCTTCCTTTAACTCCAGCCCCTTAAAATCATAACACTTAAATATTGAGTATTTCCTCAATATTCTGTCATTCTCCCTGACTATAAACTTTTCCTTTATACATGAATCAAAAGAATTTTTCAGTTTATCCTTTAACTTCTTGTCCCCTATTCTAACAAAGATCGCATCATGACCTAAAAGACTGTTAAGGCCTCCCCATATATCATACTGATTCATTCTCCTGCCAAGATCAACATTATATGTAGCAGGCTTGCCCGGCATATAAAAAGCAAGCTCGCTTGAGACCTGATACTTATCTGAGAATACAAAAACCTCCCTGCTTCCTGTGGAAACCATTTCATTATATATATCTCCGGCTTTTATTCCCAGTTTCTCCCAGCCTCTAAGACGTGAAGTAGGGTCCATCTTAACAGGGAGGTTAAGGTCTACCGGGTAATGAGCTGCGGCAGTAACAAGAAGTGCAATAAACACAGTAACGCTTAATAATATCTTAATACTTTTTTTTATTTTATCTTCTTTAAGAAAAAAAGCTGCTGACGCTATAAAGGCCGTAACATACGCAGGCATTGCCCAGTTACCCTGCACCTTACCCTGAAAGCTCTTTAAAATGAAAAAACCAAGGACAGGCGCCCAGAACCAGAACAAGTAACGAGAAACGATAGACGATGGACGAGAGACGAATGATTTAACTGCACCGTATATAACAACAAAGAATAGTAACGGCGTTATAACTCCTATTTGTGAGCCAATAAACTCTAAAAACCCTTTTGCTGATATTCTTAAGCCCTCTTTTATATGTGCCTGGCCTGCCGTATGCTTAAATGTAACCCATCCATGATCTGCATTCCAAAGAATAACAGGGATGAAAACGAGAATGCTTAATATAAACGCAAGGTACGGTTCTTTTCTTTTAAGCCAGTAACGGTTCTCTCCGGAAGAAACAATAAATAAAAATGCGCACAAATAAAAAAAAGCCATTGTATATTTTGTTAATAAACCAAGACCAATTGTTATGCCAAGAAGAAGCCAATATGTCAGCGCGGAAGAGCTGCAGTGCTGAAGTTCGGAAGTCTTTACTTCTGCACTTATGCTCTTTTGTTCTTCTGCTCTGTTATTAATCGCTTTCCAGAATAAATAAATAGAAAGTGTCCATAAAAATATAAACGGCGAGTCGATTGTCATTAAAACACCGAATACGGCAAAAAGCGGAGTTATCTGAAATATAAGCGCTGCTGCACATGCTTTTTTCGCATCATTAAAAAGATCCATGGACAGCCTGTAAATAATAAACGAGCTAAGGGCAAGGAATATCGGGGCAAACAACCTTACCCCAAACACAGTATCACCTATCAACCACGTACTAAATGCAATTAAATATGCAATAACAGGGCCTTTTGAGTAATAACTCAGATCCAGTCTGCGTGACCACTCCCAGTAATGCGCCTCATCCGGGCTTAGGCCGATTGGGCCTGTAGCGAGGTAATAATACCGGAAGAGGGTTAACACAAAAATGAATAGCATCAATACTGTTGTATAAGGCTTTTCCCTGTACCTTTCCGAGGACCATTTATGAACAATTACAATGACGCCGGCTACAAGGCCCGCCCATACAGCTCCTGCTAAAACATCAGACGGATAATGCACACCTACATAAACCCTCGATAGTGCCACAACTGCAGCTATCCCAAACATTGGAACCGCTGCCTTTCTGAAGAAATGACTGAAAACCGCTGCAATCACAAAAGCATTTACAGAATGGTTTGAGGGAAATGAAAAAGATCCGCCGCATCCTACAAGAAGCCTCACACTATCAAGTGACTGACACGGCCTGAGCCTCTCAAAAGTATGTTTTAAAATATTTGCACTGGCATCACCTACAGCCAAACCAGCCGCACAAAGGCATAAAACCAGAATAGTCTTTTGCCTGTCCTTAAAAATAAACGGAAGAGCCGCCAGACCGAAAAAGATGTAAGGTTTTTTTGTTATCAGGGGCATTAAAAAATCAAAGACAACATTCTGCATGCCATGATTTATCAGAAAAAACAGAGAAGTATCCATAGGTTAATATAATGAAACAACTAGGCGCCAAATATCAAACACCGGATGTAGTTGATAAGGCTTTGTGCCTTCTGCCTTTGTGCCTGAGCAGTTTCCAAATATGTTATCATGCTCTA
>VAPC010528304.1_pt1 | contig 14179 bp, 9 predicted proteins | sample 3395121 | NCBI WGS metagenome assembly VAPC01 (sample SAMN08290434, study PRJNA428436) | hydrothermal vent metagenome | isolation source: Deep-sea hydrothermal vent chimney | place: Indian Ocean: Southwest Indian Ridge | depth 1711 m m
GGAAGAGTATCGACGTGTATACCGCGTAACCGCCCCTGGTCAGCTCGAGAATAGCATATCCGGCGAATCCTAATGAGAATGCGAGCCCGTGGTAAAGCAGCGGTGCGTAAATGCTCATGCGGCGGTTGAACAGAAGGGCCGAACCGAGACCGAGCGGCACCATCAGCGTGGCAACATGGAACCACCCGATCCATCCGAGGCTGATCCAGAAGAAGAGAAGAGCGAGCAGGGTTCCCCACGAAATACCATATTCCCGGATCATCAGCCGCTGAACGTAACCTCTGAAGAAGAACTCCTGCCGCAATGCCGAAGCGATGAGGGCTACATAACCGATATAGAAGATCGCATCAGCAAGAGTATTGATCGCGAGCATGGAGCGGGCATCGGTAAGTGCATCGGACCTCAGCCAGAACCCCACCGAAAACCAGAGCCCCATGAGCACGCCCAGGTAACCGGCCAGTGAGAGGGCTCTTCTACCCGGCTTCCTGGCAAACCCGAATCCGCTCAACTTCCTCCCCTCAGAGATCCATCTGAGAAATACGGGAAGAGCGAATAGCCCGAGAAGAGTGGCGACGATCCACCCCAGGTGAGTGGTGATGGCACCCAGCGACCCCGGCATTTCGAGAGCACGCTCGAACCAGCCGCGCGCTGCCAGCCACTGCTGGATCAGGTAGAAGATGGCAAAGACCAGCACAGTCTCCAGCATCGCGGTGAAATGCTCGAGCCGCAGAGCTGTAATATCAGCATCCCTTTTCGATAATTTGAATCTGTCTCTCATTTACCCAGGATCTTCTCGATCACTTTCATCCCGTTATCCACGTGTTCACTGGTAGTCTGCAGGGGGGGACGGAAACGCACCGACCGGGTTCCGCAACCCAGAATGAGCATTCCGGCGGCCAGAGCATCATTCAGGAAGGCGTCACGGGTTTCGCTGTCCGGCAGGTCGAAGGCACACATCAGGCCTCTTCCGCGAGCGTTGCCGACCGACTGGAACTCGCTCTGCATCTGCACCAGCCTGTCGAGCAGGTATCTCCCGACATTCCTGGCATTCTCCACCAGGTTATCCTCCTCTATGATCTCGAGGATCCTCGTAAAGCGCACCATATCAACGAGGTTGCCCCCGAAGGTCGAATTGATCCTGCTCGATTCCGTGAAGCAGTTCAACTTCACTTCGTCTATCTTCGGCCCGGCCAGTATGCCGCACACCTGGGTCTTTTTGCCGAATGCTATAATGTCGGGCACCACTGCCAGCGCCTGGTGGCACCACATTTCGCCTGTCAGAGCGATACCGGTCTGCACTTCATCCAGAATGAAAACCGCTTCATACCGGTCACAGAGATCCTTCAGCCCCTGGAGGAAATATGCCGTAAGATGCATGTCGCCCCCCTCGGCCATTATCGGTTCGATGATCACCGACGCGATATCATCGGGATTATCATTAAACGCCTGTTCGACCGCCTGCAGGGCCTTGTCATCGGCCGCACGTGCGGCCTGCTCGTCAACCGGGAATGTGAATACAGGTGGATCGATACGAGGCCAGTCGAACATCGGAAAATACTGGTATTTCCGGGGATCGGCAGTGTTGGTAAGGCTCAGGGTGTAACCGGAACGTCCGTGGAAGGCATATTTGAAGTGGATGACCTGCGATCCGAGCTCATCCTTTCCCTTTTCCAGGTTCTTCCTGACCTTCCAGTCGAATGCCACCTTCAGGGCGTTTTCCACGGCCAGCGCTCCGCCCGAAACCAGGAAGAGGTGTGGAAGGTAATCCGGAATGGCCACCCTCGACATCGTCCTGACCAGTTCGGCCATTTCAACCGTGTAAAGATCGGAGTTGCTCGGCTTGTTGACGGCCACCCGCCCTATCTTATCAAGGAATTCGGGGTTGTTCAGCTTTGGATGGTTCGTTCCAAAGGGAGCGGAACCAAAGAAGGTGAAGAAATCGAGGTATTCCCTTCCCTCCCGGCTGTCGTATATCGTGAAGGGAGTGCTCCGCTCCAGATCGAGCACGATCGGGTAACCATCCGCCAGGATGTGGCTGCTCAGAATGTCGTGAACTTCGGATGGCTTCACCTTTGACATTTAGCTGCTCCTTGCACTGTCAGTTACATTGATCGTCAGCCGGAATATTCCAGCCGCGCCATATCTGCTCCAGAGAAGGTAAGGTCAATTTCCCTTTTCGGCTATAAAGTAAGAGTGATTTTCATGGCAGAAGCGACAGCTTTTCAGCGAGATCAAGGAAGTCAAGGAATCGCGCGGAGACGTACTAACCGTACGTTGCACAAGTGATTCCGAAGACTGACGCAGAGATCGATGCAAAGAAACGTTTCTGCATGAAAATAGTATCAACTAATTAGATATCACTTCGTTGAAAGTCTGTAGAAGGTGAAAGTAAAGGAAGGCAATCCGTATTACAGGATCGCGAGTCCGTTTGACAGGACGAGCAATCCGATACCGGGTATAGATGAGCGTCGACCTTAGAGAACAGGAAACAGAAGTGGTGGAGCGTGGAACCCCTGAAGAGGCACGTCTGATCCAGGCATGCCGGGATGGGGACCCGTCAGCCTTCAACATGCTTGTATGGAGATGGGAGAAACCTCTCTACAACTTCATATACAAGTATGTCGGGAACGCCACACTGGCAGAAGACCTGGTACAGGACACGTTCATCCGGGTTCTGAAATCGATCAGGAGGTACACGCATCAGGGATCGTTCAGCACCTGGCTCTACCGGATAGCCATCAACCTGTGCAAGGACCATCTGAAGCGGAAACGCCTTCCGATGGTTTCACTGCACGATTACTACACAACGGGTTCGGGCGAGAAAATTTACGTCCAGGACAGGGTTGCCGACGAAAAGGCCCGAACCGATGACAGCCTTAACGCCCATGAGCGGGAGGAGCTGGTCCGCAGACTGCTGGTCGGCCTCCCGGAGGAGCAACGTATCGTGATCCTGCTCAAGGAATACCAGGAACTGACTTTCCGCGAGATCGCGGAAGTCCTTGAAATTCCCGAGGGAACCGTGAAGTCGCGGCTCTACCACGCTCTCAGAGCGATGAAGGAGAACCTGGAGCGTACCGGCTTTGAAATGCGGTCCAGGAATCTGTCGGAGGCATAAAATGAGTACCCTATGCGAACGTCGAGAAGAGCTGTTGATCAACCTGCTTTACGAAGAGGGAGATCCGCACGAACTGGCCGGAGTCAGAACTCATCTGGCCACCTGTGAGAATTGCCGGCGGGAATACGAGATACTGACCGGCGGCAGGGAACTGCTCGGTGACTGGCCGAATGTGGTCAATGCTCCGCGGCTGGTCTATGTTTCGGAGCCTGCCGGTTTCATAACCACTGTCAGGCGCTGGGTGGACGAACTGGGTTCGCTGGGACTCGGCTCACTGCTGCGGCCCGCTGTTGCCGCCGCCTCTCTGGTAGTTGTAATGGTGATCGCCATTTCGGTTCTCCGCTTCCAGATAGGGCCCGATGGGGTACTGGAGGTAGGATTCGGATCGACTGCAATGGAGAAGAGCTCCACCATGCTATCCGTGTCTGAAGATACGGCCGGCGAACCTGTTGAGTCGCCGCAGCCGATAACCCGGGAAGAATTCACCTGGGGCATGGAAGAGATGGCCGCCTACATCGACGGGCTGGTTCGCAGCACACGTCTGCAGGACCGCCAGGTGATGATGGCAACGCTCGAGCAGCAGCTCGACGAGCGCGATGCCGCCATAACCGGCTCGGTACTCACCGCTGTAAACAACGCCTTCACTCAGATGGATCTGTACGGTCAGCGTCTCGACATACTGGCTGCTGCATACCAGGAACTTTACGACATCACCGGAAGTGAACTACAGAAGACCAATGCCATCCTGGCCGCCCTGCTGCAGCGGGACGAGTACCAGGAAAGGAAGTGATTGCCATGAAAGCTGAATACACAAAGGTAAAAATTATGATATCCCTCTCCGCGGCCCTGTTGCTGATGGTCGCTCTCTCAACTGCAGCCGGTGCTCAGCAGGCAGACACCTGGAGAGATGACTATGAGTCTGTTTACTTCGGTGAACCGGCATGGGTGATTAACGAGGAGCAGGATCAGCCTCCCGAAATCCGCATCATGTCCCGGATAATCCAGACCGCTCTTGCCGGTGTCGAAGCACCCGAACTGCCCGAAGAGCTGACCGAACAGGGGGAAGCAGGCGAACCGGGCCTGGTAACTACCTATCGTGTGACCGGGGATGTATTCAATATCGCAGCCCTGCCGCTCGCCTACTCCACCTCCCGGGGAAAGGTCTCCGGCTTCTACATGACCGGTTACGGCTACCTCTTCACTATCCACTGGCCGATAAGGACCTCCAATCTTCTCTCAACCTTCTACCGGGGTGAGGGTGAGAACCTGGTGATTCAGCTTCAGGCCCAGAATAAGGCGCTGGAACAGCTTCTGATCCAGCGCACCGACAGAACACTCCGTCGCACCGAAACAGGTGCGGGAGCTCAAGAAGAGCAAACCGAGGTGGAGCGTCAGGCTGAGCAGGAAGAGGCTGCAAAGAAAGCACAGGAACTGGCGGAACGGATCGAAGAGTGGAGATCTGCACTGGAGAACAGGCTGGTCAACACATTGAAGGATGTAATGGCCACCTACGGGCACACCCTCCACCAGGCTGCCCCGGGTGAATCCATAACCTTCATCTTCGAGCAGAACGACAGCGATGAAGACAATATCACTCTCAGTATCGAGCAGAGCGCACTCGGCGGCCCCTCAGAAAAAGATCGGGCTCTGAATGCCATCAAGGTTTCACGCGGCAGTGAAAACGTCAATCCGGTACTGAAGGATCAGATCACAATAATGGCCGAAATCATAGACGCCGCCTTTGAAGCTGAAGATGAAGGGAACTTCCGTATCTATGTTTCCGGACGCGGCGCATACTTCGGAGGGGAAGCACGCACACAGCACATTCCGGGATACGGCGTCATATTCCGCAAGAACGCCCGCATTAATCCATTTATGGTGGTGTCCGAGGTCCCGGATGTGCCTGCCCCTGCAGCAAGAACCGAAACACGAGTGGAGGAACGGGTAATGGCCGCGACGCGCCGGCTGTCAACCTGGATTGAGGGACAGAATGAGGAATCTGCGGAGAAGACGGCCCTGCACCTCGATCTGCTGAAATCGAAGACCGCCGAGATCTTTTCCACCTACGGAACGACCCTCACAGAGCTGGATGACAGCGAATGGATCGGTATCAATTTCGAAGTCGGATCGGCTGCCGGTCTGCTCCAGTCGGGTGTGAGTGAATATCTGGTGCTGGTACAGATGCAAAGGGTGCGGGAGGCTGCCGGCCAGGGAGCCGGCGCAGCCGACTGGCTTCTGGACTACATCGTCACCAACGAGAAACAGTGATCTTACGAAATGCGGTGCATATTCCGGATTTCGGGAGAGATAATCAGAAGCTGAATTCCCCGATCAGGGGGAGCCGGTAAACCGTCCTTACGTAGACCTTTGTCATGGGGATCGGTCTCAGGGGGCGCTCGATATTCTTCTGGTTGAGCGGGCGGCTCACAATCGCATTTACAGTATCCATCCCCTCCACCACCTTGCCGAATACCGTGTACTGCCTGTCGAGCCGGGGCAGGTTGTTGAGGCAGATGAAGAACTGGCTCCCCGCCGAGTTAATGCTCACTCCCCTCGCCATGGATACCGTACCGCGTACGTGGTGCCGATCGTTCAGTTCTGCATCCAGGGTGTAACCGGGCCCGCCCATACCGTCATTATAGGGGTTGTCGTCTTTCGACAGATTGTCACCCCCCTGGATCATGAATCCGGGAACCGTACGGTGGAAGGTGGTTCCATCGTAGAAACCCGACCTGGCCAGTTCCTTCCAGTTCCTGACATGGTTCGGAGCGTCACCGGGGAAGAACTCAATTACAATTGTGCCCACCTCGGTTTCGATAACACCCTGAGCCGTACCGCCCAGGAAGAGATACCCTCCACCACCCACTATGAGGAGAAGAATAAAACCGATAATCAGTTTACTCAGAGACCGCATGCAGCTCCTTCCCTCTACCTGCCTGGAGATACCTTCAGAATGATATAATAGCAGGTGTCACTGACTTTGAACGCATCGGCGATCGAATGCCGTGCAATCGCGGCGGGGTGCAATCAGCCGGGCAGCAGGTCGAGCAGTCCCCGCAGATCGGATATCGAAGCATCGGGTGGCGGAAATCGATCGGGGAATTCTCCCCCCCTGCGATTCACCCAGATTGCCGGAATGCCCGCCTTTTTGGCACCCATGATGTCGGAAGCAGGGTTATCGCCGACCATGATGACATCTTCGGCGTCGAGCTCCAGTTCCAGCAGGGCGCGCTCGAATATCCTGCGATCGGGTTTGTAGGCCCCCGCTCCCTGACTGGTTACAACCACGTCGAAGCTGACTTCCATCCCGGCATCGAAGAGAGCACGCAGAACCGGATCGTCGACATCTGCATTCGAGAGGAGTCCCAGCCTGAACCCTCCGGCCTGCAGTGCGGGCAGCACTTCCGGAACCTCCGGATAGACACTGCTGGTTCTTATCCTCTCCCAGAGCAGTTCGATATCGGAGGAGATGTTCCGTCCTTTGTTCAGGTTCAACCGGCTGTAGAGCGCCTCCAGGCGTGTAACGTGGCGATCCTTCATTGTACGGAAGGGTACCTCGACCGCAGCCTCCTCCCAGTCGTATTCCCGGGCGGTAAGGACATTGTAGATCTCGTCGAATTCGGCGGCTTCTATCTCAAGGCCATCTTCCTCGAGCATCTTTTTCAGCTGATAGCGCGGGAAACCGGAGTCATCCACAAGGGTGTGGAGTACATCGAAGATTACAGCCTTCACATTTTCGAAGGTTGAGCCGGTCATCCAGAGGGAGTGATCCTGAAAAATGTCCGCCGTGTTGTCCGCCGGCCTGAAACCAGGTCTTCAACAGTGATCGTCAGCCGGTAGGTTCGGAAGCTGCTGCCGCCCAGCTCGATCGTCAGGACCTTGTGCACCTCTGAGGAGATCCCCGATTCCTCCTCACCGGTAACCACGACTCCACCGGTGGTCTGTCGCTGTCCCAGCAGGCCCGCTATGCTGATCCGGCCCAGCGTACCGCTCTCACCCGTTCCGGGATCGAGCTGGTAGGAAACCAGGTAACGCGTGGCGTGGATCTCATCCTTGGCCAGGCCGTAAATGTCAAAGTAGATCTGGGCGGGCCGGCCCTCCTGGTAGGCCCGCGTGGGCAGAGGCCAGACGGTGTAACCAGGCTTGCTGAATCTGCCACTCTCGCCCTCCATGATGTTGAGGGCTATCTCTATGCTGCTGATCTTCAGTTCATTGTCGGGATATGCGGGAACCGTGACGGGTATCTCCTGGATCTGCATCTTGTTGCCGGTCGATTCCGATATCTGCAGCGCCAGTATGTAGTCGCCCGGCCGTACCACCATCACCTCCTGATCCACCGTCATCGCGTCGGACGGGGTGCCCCGTGGTATGGGCACGCGTTCCACCCGCTGGTTCCTGTAGACTTCGGTGTAATCCCTTGTGAAGAGACTGACGTTCACACCGATATCCACGGCCCCCTGCGCCGCGACTTCTTCACTCATCAGTTCCATCAGGGGGATCGCCCAGTACGCCTCGTATCGGGACATGCCACCGGCGGCCTTGAACGTGGCCTCGTCGTTGAGGACGGTCAGAGGGATCACATCGAATTCGGGGATGTGGGTATCCTGCGTCAGGGCTTCCCGCAGGTCGGTATTTGCGTCCTGTGCCAGCCTCATCACAGCCTGCTGGTCCATGCCGTACTGCAGGGCACCGTACTTCGGGTCGAGGGAGGTTCTGGAGATGGCATACTGGCCGGGACCCGGAGTGGGCACGAACCTCCAGCTGCCCCCCAGCTTGTGCTTTTCGAAATGGAGTATCATTTCGGGGCGCTGTCCCTTTGCTTCGTATTTCCACGACATGTTGTCGACGGCGACATCGTGGCTCCAGGCCCTGTCGTCCGGTTCGCCGTGGCGCAGGAAAATCAGTCCCATGTCGTTGAAGGGCGACTCCAGGTCGAATGTGGGAGGCAGGCGCAGCAGCTTGCTGGTATCGGGGTCGTTCCAGGCGGCCCTGACACCGGTCATCCGGTACTCCTTCCAGCATATCTTCAGTCTTTCATAGTGGACACCGATCGTCTCGTTATCCACCGTGGTTTTGGTGGGATCGCGTCTCTTCCAGAAGGAGCGGAAGAAATCCCTGAAATCCTCCACCGTCTCCGCTTCCCTGAACCTCCTCATCTCATCCAGTCTCGCTATCAGGTAGACGTCCTCCCACATCATGCGGGCGGGAACCGGATTCTGCATGAACGCAACCGCATCGAGGTAGTACCCGGTTCCATCCTGGTACTCCTCCCTTTCGAAGCTGATCAGTGCCAGGCTGTAGTTGACCCGCCCGGGCAGGAAATCACGATGGCTCTCACGCAGTCTGAGCAGAAGTGCCTCTGCCAGACCCGACTCCCCGCTCTGCCTCAACACCTCGGCATACCGGTAGGTTGCCATCGGATCGTTCGGATCGGCTATCGCAGCGGCCTTCAGCTCCTCCAGATAGGTGGAGAGCGTGCCCAGCTCCACGTGGAGTTCCTGGAGTCTCTTTATCGAATCGTCGTAATAGGGATCCTCCTCCACGAGTCCTTCAAAGAGCTCCCTGGCCTCGATCAGGTTGCCGCGACCACCCAGCCTCATCAGGACCCTGCCCTTCCAGTAGCGGGCATCCTGACACGCCTCATCCACCCTGAGAGCCCGGTCGATTTCCCTCAGAGCCCTCTCGAAGCCGGCCTGGCGATCGAGAGGGTCCGGACGCTCCATGAAGTAGGTTCTTCCCAGCCACACGCGAGGTATCGGATCGTCACGATCGATTCTTATGGCGCGTCTGAAGGCGTCTCTGGCGCTTTTAAAGTTTGGCAAGGCAAGTGCCGCCCGGCCCTCCGCGATGGCCGCTTTCTTCTCATTCTCCTGCTGCTGCAGCAGCGGGTGTGAACGGGAACCCATTGTGAGAGCGGACATGACGAGGAGAGCGACACAGAGTGCGGTCCCGGAGACGGAACGGCCACTTCTCAATCCTGTTTTAAACTTGAAACCCATTATTCAGACCGTCTGATTTCTCCCGGGTGAGTGATCCGCATCCTCCCGGCCCCTGCCATCCACCTCTCCACCTAGGAAGCCCTCCCGTCCAGCTATCTTCACCCGGTTGCGTCCTGCCTGTTTCGCCTCGTAGAGACAGCGATCTGCAACATCCACCAGCTCTCTGAGGGCACTTGCGTCATCGGGGAAGCAGGAGACTCCTGCAGAGACCGAGAGCCGGCCGGTCCGCTTGCGGTCGGTAACCAGGAAGCGGTGCTCTCTCACCTTGACCCTGATCCGCTCGGCGATGAAGGTCGCCCCATCCTTGTCGGTCTCGGGGCATACAATCGCGAATTCATCTCCCCCATATTTGGCCACGACGTCGATATTGCGGGTTGAACCTTTCAGTATCTCAGCGATCTCCTTAAGCGACTGACTGCCCAGCAGGTGACCATGTACGTCGTTGTATGCTTTCAATCCGTCCATATCCACCATAATCAGAGAGAGGGGGTGCCCGTAACGACGGGCCCGTTCGAACTCCAGCTCCAGCTGCTGCGAGAAGTGACGGTAGTTGTAGAGACCTGTCAGACCATCCGTTATCGCCTTCTCCCTTATGGCCTGTTCTTTCTGCCGGTAACGGGCCGAGAGCCCTGTTCCTATCGTGGCCGACACATAGAGGGTGGCTGCCAGAACGATCAGATAACCGGCAATGTAACCTGGATTTTCGAAGTTGGCTTCCTGACCTGTTATCTGGGAAACGATGAGGTCGGAGGATCCATAGAGACCCACGTGGGGGAGAATCTCCCAATCGAGCGATCTGATCGGGATCGGATCGTACTCCAGGTAGCACATTATCGCGAAGAGACCGAGTGCCAGTGTGGCGTGCAGGAATGTCTCCCTGCGGCTCAGAAGGTAGGAAGCGGTGATAGTATGGAAGATGTAGAAGAGGACGAAGGGGCTGTCTATCCCTCCCGTATAGTGGATCAGGAAGGTCAGGGCCACCAGGTCGAGGTCGATCTGGACCATTGCGGACCTGTAGAGAACGCCCAGACCCTTGACATCCAGTTTCTTCCTGTCGAGAAAGTAGAAATCTATCTCGAACGCCACGTTGTAGAGCGCCATGGCCACGAGCACCAGCCCGGGCGGTATCTTGCTGAAGGTATACCCGCCGATAACCGATGCGAGCATCGTCGTGACCAGAAGTGCAGCTATGGCGAACCAGCGCATGCGCATCAGCAGGTAGACCCGCTGCAGGTACTCGGAGCGCTGGTGGACTATTGTCTGCGGTTCATCATCCTGTACAAGCAGGCCGTCGAGCAGATCGCCGCTCTCCTCTCCCGGAGGTGGTGTCAGAGCAGCCTCAATCCGCTCATTTTCTGCTTTCATGGATTCGGTCAAAATGATCTCCCGATCGGGTCTTCCTTCAGGTGCTCATAGGAGCCTGTCGGAGTAACCGGCGAACGCGAGGTTTGCTCCGGCGCCGGTCCGACCAGGCGGCTGAGCCGGAGGCTTACTCCGACAGGTTCCTGGCCCCATGGTATTCCTGCAGGCTCCTCACCTGCAATATACCCTCTCTGAGGGCCCGGATACCATCGACTGCCGCAGTAGCTCCCTTCATGGTAGTTATACAGGGGACACCGCGCGAAACCGCTTCGGTCCGTATCGTCGTGTCATCGGCACGAGGTGACCTCCCGATGGGGGTATTTATAATCAGATCTATATCCCCGTTCTTGATGCGGTCCACAACGTGCGGACGCGGTCCCTCGCCGACCTTGTATACGTGTACCGCCTCTACACCCGCTTCGGCAAGGTGCTTTGCGGTTCCGGTTGTGGCAACGATTGTGAACCCCAATTCGGCCAGTTGCCTGCCGATTTCCAGGGCCACAGGCTTGTCGGGATCAGCGACGCTCAGGAATACCGTTCCTTCTTTAGGAAGCTGGTTGCCGGCGGCGGCAAATGCCTTTGCGATTGCCAGTCCGACAGAGCTGGAGGAGCCCATCACCTCGCCTGTGCTCTTCATTTCCGGTCCCAGGATCGTGTCTGTACCGGGGAATTTCATAAAGGGAAATACCACCGCCTTCACGAAGAAGTCGGAAACCCGATGATCCCCGTCGATTCCCAGTTGATCGAGGGTGCGGCCGGCCATCACCCTGGCCGCCACCTTGGCCCAGGGGATCCCGGTGGCCTTGCTGACAAAGGGGACCGTCCGGCTGGCCCGGGGATTGACCTCCAGAACAAGCACCTTTCCCTCCTGGACAGCGAACTGAACATTGATCAGACCCCGTACATCGAGGGCGGTGGCCAGGCGTATCGTATAGTCGGAGATGGTCTGCACGACCTCATCGGGTAGAAGGTATGGAGGCAGCACACAGGCGGAATCACCCGAGTGGACACCCGCTTCTTCTATGTGCTCCATTATTCCGGCGATCACAACTCGCTCGCCATCGGCGACCGCGTCCACATCCACTTCCGTGGCTCCTTCCAGGAACCGGTCTATCAGAACCGGGCGTTCGGGACTCGCCTTGACGGCGGTGCGCATGTACGCCTCCAGATCACGCTCTCCGTATACGATTGCCATCGCCCTGCCGCCCAGCACATACGACGGCCGTATCAGCACCGGATATCCTATCTCTTCGGCCACCGCCAGAGCTCCCTCCACGTCGGTGGCCGTTCCGTCGGCGGGACGCGGTATCCTGAGTTCCTCAAGGAGAGCGCCGAAGCGCTTGCGGTCTTCGGCCAGGTCGATAGATTCGGGGCTGGTCCCGATGATCGGCACGCCCGCTCGCTGCAGGTCGAGGGCGAGCCGCAGAGGTGACTGACCGCCATATTGGACGATTACACCTTCGGGCTTCTCCGTCTCCACTATATGAAGGATATCTTCGAGTGTAAGGGGTTCGAAATAAAGCCGGTCGGAGGTATCGTAGTCGGTCGATACAGTTTCGGGATTGCAGTTTACCATTATGGTCTCGAATCCCTCTTCCTTCAGCGCGAAGGAGGCGTGACAGCAGCAGTAGTCGAACTCGATCCCCTGGCCGATCCTGTTCGGCCCCCCTCCCAGGATGATGATCTTCCTCTCATCTGTGGGTTGAGCCTCATCCTCCATCTCGTATGTGGAGTAGAAGTAGGGGGTGTATGCCTCGAATTCGGCACCGCAGGTATCCACACGCTTGTAGACGGGCCTCAGCTTCGCTTCAAGCCGTCTCCGGCGGACCTCCTCCTCGGTGCAGTCGAGCAGCTGTGCGAGCTCCATGTCGCTGAAACCGAACCTCTTCGCCTTCCTCAGCAGTCGTACTGGAAGCCGCTTCAGATCGAATGCCCGCAGACGCCCCTCCACATCTCCGATCTGTTCGATCTGGCGCAGGAACCACGGATCAATACCCGTCAACTGGTTCACTTCGCTCAGATCCATGCCCGACTGGAACGCCAGGTGGATGTAGAAGAGACGCTCCCAGTTCGGAACGCTGAGACTCTCCCTCAGTCTCTCAGTGTCCAGACCGGCGGCGCCGTCGGAGAGACCGGCCAGGTCGATCTCGAGAGAACGTATCCCCTTCAGGAGGGCCTCCTTGAAGGTCCGGCCGATAGCCATCGCCTCGCCGACTGATTTCATCTGTGTCGTCAGGGTCTGGTCGACGTTTGGGAATTTCTCAAAGGCCCATCGGGGTATCTTGACCACGCAGTAATCTATGGTCGGTTCGAAAGAAGCCGGGGTTTCCCTCGTTATATCGTTCGGTATCTCATCGAGTGTATACCCGACGGCCAGTTTCGCGGCAATCTTGGCTATCGGAAATCCGGTAGCCTTGCTGGCCAGAGCGCTGGAACGGCTCACCCTGGGATTCATCTCGATAACCAGAATCCGCCCATCGGCGGGATTGAGGGCGAACTGGATATTGCTGCCGCCCGTTTCGACACCGACCGTCCTGATAACCTTTATCGCCATATCCCTCATGCGCTGGTATTCGCGGTCTGTGAGGGTCTGGGCGGGAGCCACCGTGATCGAATCCCCGGTATGGATCCCCATCGCATCGAAATTTTCGATGGAACAGATGACGACCACGTTGTCGTTCAGATCGCGCATCAATTCCAGTTCATACTCTTTCCAGCCAATCACCGACTCTTCGACCAGAACCCTTTTCACAGGGCTCAGATCGATCCCCGACTCGACGTACCGTCTCAGTTCCTCGATGTTGAAGGCAACACCGCCTCCAGAACCACCGAGTGTGAAGGAGGGGCGGATGATGGCCGGGTAACCTATCGATCCTGTCAGCTCTATCGCATCCTCGACCGTGTTGACGTATCCGCTTCCGGGGCACTCCAGACCGACCGCCTCCATCGCCGCCTTGAACTGCTCACGGTCTTCGGCCATCCGGATCGCGTCGATCTTGGCGCCGATCAGCTCGATCCCCAGCCTGTCCAGCAATCCTCCGTCGGCCAGTTCGACCGCGAGGTTCAGCCCGGTCTGCCCGCCGACGGTGGGCAGCAGTGCATCCGGCCTCTCCCTCTCCAGAACCATCTCGACGATCTCCGGAGTGAGAGGTTCTATGTAGGTCCTGGAGGCGACTTCCGGGTCGGTCATTATAGTGGCCGGATTTGAATTGACCAGAACCACCTCATACCCCTCTTCGACCAGCGCCTTGCATGCCTGGGTGCCTGAGTAATCGAATTCGCACGCCTGCCCGATCACTATCGGCCCCGAGCCGATAATCGCGATCTTTTTCAGATCATCTCGACGCGGCACCCTCTACTCTCCTCCCCGGTTTTCGTCGCGGTGTCTGCCCATCGCCCGGACGAACTCGCGAAAGAGGTAGGCGGCGTCGCGCGGCCCCGGAGAGGCCTCAGGGTGGTACTGAACGGCGAAGACCGGCAGTTCGGCGTGCCGGAAGCCTTCGTTGGTGCCGTCGTTCAGATTGACATGCGTTTCCAGCAATTCCGACCCGCCACTTTCCAGGTCAACTGCGAAACCGTGGTTCTGGCTGGTGATCTCGACCCTTCCGGTGTCGAGCCTCTTGACAGGGTGGTTGGCTCCATGATGGCCGAATTTCAGCTTAAAGGTGTCGTATCCGAATACCAGGCCCAGGATCTGGTGACC
>VAPC010128514.1_pt1 | contig 14172 bp, 9 predicted proteins | sample 3395121 | NCBI WGS metagenome assembly VAPC01 (sample SAMN08290434, study PRJNA428436) | hydrothermal vent metagenome | isolation source: Deep-sea hydrothermal vent chimney | place: Indian Ocean: Southwest Indian Ridge | depth 1711 m m
CTAGGTACTGCATACATCGCATTATTTAACTACTGTTTTGCTAAGCAGCAAGGCGGTGAGTTTGTGTTACGTATTGAAGATACAGACCAAGTTCGTAGTACACCAGAATCAGAGCAAGCTATTATGGATAGCTTACAATGGTTAGGCTTAAACTGGGATCATGGTCCAGATGTGGGCGGTGAGTTTGGTCCATACCGTCAATCTGAGCGTAGCGATTTATATAAGAAATTTGCGCATCAGTTAGTTGAACAGGGTAAAGCATTTTACTGTTTTGCAACCAGCGAAGAGCTAGACCAAATGCGTGAAGAGCAAATGGCCGAAGGCCTACGCCCTAAATACGATGGTCGTGGTTTAAATCTTTCTGAAGACGAAATCAAAGCGAATCTTGAAGCAGGTAAGCCTTACGTTATACGTATGAAGATCCCAAGCGAGGGCACGTTTAAGTTTAACGACTACCTACGTGGCGAAATTGAGATCCCATGGGAAAATGTAGACATGCAAGTGCTACTTAAAGCAGATGGCTTCCCGACTTACTTCCTTGCCAACGTTGTTGATGATCACCACATGCAAATTAGCCACATCTTCCGTGGTGAAGAGTGGATCAACTCAGCGCCTAAGCTATTAAAATTATACGAAGATTTCGGTTGGGAAGCGCCAGTACTTGGCCACTTACCGTTACTGCGTAACCCAGATAAGTCAAAATTATCGAAACGTAAAAACCCAACGTCAATCAATTACTATAAAGAAATGGGTTACCTACCAGAGGCACTATTAAACTATCTAGGCCGTATGGGTTGGTCAATGCCAGATGAGCGTGAAAAGTTCACCTTAGCAGAGATGATTGAACACTTTGATATGAAACGTGTGTCGCTAGGCGGCCCAATTTTCGACGTGGATAAGCTTAGCTGGTTAAACGGTATGTGGATCCGTGAGAACTTATCTGACGAAGAACTAATGCAACGTTTTGTTGATTGGAAATTTAATACTGAGCTATTCGCTAAAGTATTACCAGAAGCAAAAACACGTATTAATACGCTTTCTGACATGGTTGACCTTGCGGGTCACTTTGTGGGTGGTATTCCAAGCTATGACCCTGCGCTATTAACAGCGGGTAAAGCGGGTGAAGATGCAACTCGTCAAGCATTACAGTTCTTTATCTGGCAACTAGAAGGCTTACGTAGCTGGGAGAAGTCAGAGATTTTTGCGATTGCAAAAGCGGTTGCAACTTTCCATGAATTGAAGATTAAAGACTTTCTTGAGCCAATCTTTGTGGCTATTACTGGGAAGACTTCATCAACATCAGTACTTGATGCGATGGAAATTTTAGGCTCTGACCTATCTCGTGCTCGCTTACGTGTTGCACTGGCGCATATTGGTGTGTCGAAAAAGCAAGCGAAAAATATTGAGCGTGCTTATCGGGATTATCCGCAAGCATAGTTTTACTAGGTAATCTATTTTTAAGCCGAGCATCGCTCGGCTTTTTTGTATCTAAATCAAACTTTTTTCTCTTCTTCATTGAAATATAATACTACTTGTTTAGTATTAAATATGTACAGTTATCACTTGTAGAAACAACTTAAAGTAGCAGTATAAGGTGGCTGCAAGCGAGGATTTAATAATTACTGGTTATTAAAATCAGTTTATTTTCAAGGAGAAAGTGATGTTTAAGTATCTTGTGGTCTGTATGACCATACTGGCTTTTAGTCTACCCAGCTACGCCGCCGATAAGCCCAATGTACTCGTTATTTGGGGGGATGATGTTGGTATGTGGAATATCAGTGCCTATCATCGCGGTATGATGGGAGGCAGTACCCCTAACATAGATAGCATTGCCAATGATGGCATGATATTTATGGATCACTACGCACAAGCCTCTTGCACCGCAGGGCGTGCAGCATTTATCACAGGTCAGTACCCGATGCGTACAGGACTAAGTACGGTAGGCCTTCCTGGTGCACCGCAAGGCTTGCAAAAGAAAGATCCAACACTTGCAACTATGCTTAAATCCAAAGGGTATGTAACAGGTCAATTTGGTAAAAACCATTTAGGTGACCTTGATGAACACTTACCAACTAATCATGGCTTTGATGAGTTCTTTGGTATTTTGTATCACCTCAATGCTGGTGAATATGTTGAGCAGCAAGATTATCCGCAAGACGCTAAAACACAAGAGAAATTTGGTTTAAAAATGCGTGGTGTGATCCACTCAAAAGCGCTTGCTAACGGTAAGCAAGAAATTAAAGATCTAGGACAGTTTGGTAAAGAGCGTCAGCGCAACTTAGACCAAGAAGTACTTGTTGAATCAAAGCGTTTTATTCGTGATGCAGTCAAACAAGATAAGCCTTTCTTTGTTTGGCATAACACCACACGTATGCATTATCAAACTAACTTAAATAAAGCGTATGATGGTAAGACTGGCTATGGTTTATACGCTGATGGTATGGCCGAAATGGATGACGATGTGGGTGAATTACTTAACTTGCTTGATGAGTTAAAAGTCGCAGATAACACGATCGTGATGTTTTCGACTGATAATGGCGCGGCATCAAACTCTTGGCCTGATGGTGGTAACCAACCATTTCACGGGGAAAAAGGTGTTGGTGGCTGGGAAGGGGGCTTCAGAGTGCCTTTAGTTGTGAAGTGGCCTGGTCATATTCCAAAAGGTGTAAGCACCGGTGAGTTCATGACAATGGAAGATTGGATGCCTACAATTATGTCATGGGTGGGTGATAAAGATCTCAAAGCTAATTTATTGAAAGGCACCAAAATTAATGGTCAAAAGTATAAAGTGCATTTAGACGGTTTTGATCAAAGTGATATCTTACTAAATAACGGTAAAACAAAGCGTAAAGAGTTTTATTATTTCACCGAAACTACTTTCCATGGCATGCGTTATGGGGATTGGAAGCTTATTTTCACTGAGCAAAACCACTGGTTTAGATCAACACAAAATGCACTTACTTCTCCTTACATTATTAACTTAAAAATGGATCCATTTGAGCGTTTTATTGATGCTCGGGGTTATGATGAATGGGCTGAAAACCGTAGCTGGATTTTAGGCCCTGCGGGCAATCAAATTGCAGAGTTTGTGAAAACCTTTAAAGCTTTCCCACCAAGCCAAGAAAGTATGTCGGTACAGGTTGGAAGTGTCGCTGAAATGATTTCAAAGCAAGCACTTAATCGTTAGTAATAGCTTAAAGTGTCGTTTACAGCTAAGAAGGGCCTACGGGCCCTTTTTGTATTTTAGGTAATATAAAATGTTGAAATAGCTATGTAGCAAAATGTACAAGGTATTTCATATTTTCTTTAGTGTGATAATTTCATTAACGGGTGTGTGAATAAGTCGCTCACCTTGGGCTAAAGAAATATACAAAGGTGTATTCAAACGTTATGATCGCAAGGGTAGAGGCGCTTTTTAGTCGCATTAATTGTTGCCATATAAATACATTTTGATACCAACAGGGTGAATAAAGTTGATAAAAAACTTACTTGGCATAGCATGTTGTTTAACCTCATTAGTTACATATGCGCAGACAGATTTAGGGCAACCTCACTACATCGAAAAATCTACCTTGAATGCCAGTATAACGCTTGGCTATGGTGGCATAGAAAACCCAGTCATCAATGCTGACAATATTACCTCACCTGTTTTACCAAGCTTGGCTTACTATGGAGAACATTGGTATTTTGATGATTTTTCAGTTGGCTACAGTCTATTAGAAACGCCTAGTTACTACCTTGATCTCTTTGGTCGTTTTAATGATGATGGTTTTTTCTTTGAGTTGGATGGCATCGACAAATTATTTGCGGTAAGTGCAGTTTCTAGTAAATCAGGCGGTAGGCCGAGTATCCCTTCAGCAACACCAATAAACCTGACGGCGATTGAGCGTGATTTGTCTTACATGGTGGGATTATCTTCTGCTGTTCAGTTGTATGATGATGTGTGGCTGAACACAGCATTCGTGCAAGATGTAACTGATGTACACAATGGCCATGAGTTCTTTGTTAATGTGTATCGTAATTTCGAGATGCTTTTTGGACTGGCCAGCCTTGAAATAGGTGCTGTTTATAAAAATAGCGAGTTAATTGAGTATTATTATACTGTGGCAGCTGGGGAAAGTAAGACACGTCTGCCTCATTATAATTTAACCAGTGCCATTAATTACCATGTTAAAGCAAGTTATAGTTACCCAATAAACGAGAGTGTAAGCATTGATTTAAAACTTAAGCATACTTGGCTTGATAGTAACCTTGCCCACTCACAGATGGTAGACAAAGGGGGATATTTCTCAGGTTTTGCAGGAGTTACTTACCACTTTTAGGCCAAGTAATAGAGATAGCAGCTCCGCCAGTTGGGCCGTTATTATTTAAAGAAACCTTTCCTCCGTGCCAACTGACGATACGATAAACTATATATAATCCAAGACCATAACCACTGGCTAACTTATCACCTTCGCCTTGCTTAAAAGGCTCTATGAGTGCATCAGCGTTAACAGGTAAGCCTGGGCCGTCATCTATTACACGGATAACATAATAACCTTGCTCACTTTTGCTTTGGATAGTAATCGTTTGTCTTGCATATTTTGTTGCATTTATAAGCAGGTTTTGTACTGCAATTGCCATAAAGCTGCTTTCGCAATATGCACTTGTTTCGTGCAGTTGGAGATCGAATGTGAACTCTTTATAGAGGTCGAATTTACTCACTTCATAACTTATTAATTCATGAAGATTGGTTTTTTCTTGAGTAAAGACGCTTTGTTGATGCTCTAGTCGTGCAAATGAAAGATATTGCTCTAGACGCAGCTCAATTTCATCAATGTCTCGTTCAATTTGACTACTTTGTTCTAACTCTATGTCGGTGATTGAAAGTGCAAAGCGCATACGAGACAGTGGCGTACGAATTTCATGTGAAATAATGCGTGATAAATCATTATGCAGTTGTACAAACCGGTTTATTCGCTCTGACATATGAGTAAACGTATTAGCCAGTGGCGCTATTGAGGAGCTAGGCTTGATATCTAAAGTAATGGGGTGTGGTTTTTTACTAAAGCGATAGGCTGCCTGTTGTAATAGGCTTAAGTCCCTAAACACAGGGCGTATAAAGACTAGGATCATTGCAGCTAATAAGCTGTAAAAAGCAAAAAAAGCCAACCAATCAGTTGAGCTTTGCGTCATTAGCTCGACAGGACCTATACGTTGAATACTCCCATTGTTGCTCTTTAAATAAATAAACTGTTGGCCGTTTTCTGTAACACTAATAATGCCATCTTTATTAAAAGAAATTTGCAAACTCTCTGGGAGTATTAATTCACTCGCATTAAACGATTGAATGCGCACGTCTTTATCTTGTGCAATTTGAGCCAGTTCATCTACGCTGATTTGTATACTCGGTGAATGCTCTGAAAAAAACTCATTGTATAATTGGCCAAATGCAAGCACCAAAGCGATTAGACTAACGGTAATGATCAGATAGAGCTTAAAAAATTGCTGTTTCATTTTTATGTTATATCCAAGCTATACCCTTTGCCGCGAACAGACTTAATATCAAGAGAGTTACTGTGTTGGTTGATAGTGTCTTTTAGTTTTTTTCGTAAGCGACTAATTTTTAAGTCTATAGCACGGTCTAAACCATCATATTCTCGGCCTATAACATGCTTAAAAAGGATTTCTCTGGAGACGGGTAACGGGCTGTTTTTTGCAAGATAGGCGATAATTTCAAACTCGCTTTCATTAAGGTTAAGTGCCGTACATTGGAAATAAATGTCCTTCTTAAGATTATCAATCCGCAAAGGACCATGTGTGTCAGAGTTATCACTTTGACCTACTGTGTGGGCAATAATTGTTTTAATCTTTGCTAATAAAAGCTCCGGTTTTATTGGCTTAATCAGGTAATCATAAGCGCCGAGATCAAGGCCTTTTATCTGAGATTGTACTGAGTCTAAAGCGGTTAAAAAAATCACAGGACAACTATACTTTTCTTTTAATTGAGTAATTAACTCAAAGCCATTCCCGTCAGGTAGCATGATATCGCAGATAATTAGAGAGGGTAGAAACGTGATCTCACCATTGTGATAAGCTTGAGCTGTGTTGAAAACATCAATTGTATAGCCGTGCTTTAATAAAAATTTTTGGATTAAGCTGGCTAGCTTAATATCATCTTCAATTAAAAAAATATGCTGCATCATAAACTCCAGCCAAAGCGTCGTTTTATACGGAAATCTTTAGCTTCATAACTTGCTATCGATAGAAGTTGTTGTTGAACAATTTTATTATTTAATGGGTTGATTAACTTTATTGTTAGTGGGTGCTCTGTTTTGATATTCAGCTTTTCAATGATCAAACTTGTTTGTGTGTAACACTGAGTGTGCTGTGGACGTTGTGTTATTTCTAAGCAAAGCTCACGGTATGGTGCAATTCTAAAGTGTATTTGTACTTTAAATTCACACATTTTTTGTTTTACATCAGTAATACACAAAACGGGTGATACCTTAAAAAAAGGAGCATCGGTTTTTTGTGCCTGAGAGTTTGTTGATATTACTGATAAACATAAAAGCAGTGATATCCAACTTAATTGGTTGATCATTTAATCAAACCTTTCTCTTTTTGATGTGTTTGTGCAAAGTGATATAAACCATTAAATACTGTTTTTTCAGCCAAACTCAATGTATGAGCCCAATTACTTATGTTGTTATTTTAATTTGTAGCAGGGAGAGTGTGGTGAATACATAATAAAAAAGCATGTTTATCATACCTTATTTTAAACTTTTGCAACAAATTGACGCTTGTTATATATGACCTCACTTAAGGGAGATGTTGCTGTAAAAAATAGGGGATTGTTTTTTATAGAAAAATGAATATCAATTTATTCTTGGCTAGTAATTTATCATTAAATTACTTTGTGTGAAAATTGTTCATCAGTCTTTACTTGTTAACAGTTGTGTACAAAAAGATACAAAATCCCCCTGATTGTTTTTCAAGCATTCTTCGTAATCATTCATATATATTTTGCTCTCAAAAGTTGAATTATGAACAGATTCGACCTCTCAACATGTTTTTTCTGGTAGTATAGTCAGGTTATGAGTAGTTTAAGCAGTGAACAATTATGTTAAGTCCTTATTATCAGCAGCACGCTGATTACGTTTCTATCTCTCGTGAGCAGGGAAGTCGTTTTGCTAAGTCTGTAGCGGATGATTTCAATCCTCTTCACGACATCGATGCAAAAAAGTTTTGTGTACCCGGTGATCTTCTTTTTTCACTTGTATTAAACCAATACGGCATCAGTGAGAAAATGGAATTTACTTTTGCAGGCATGGTGGATGAAACATCGCAATTAACTTTTCCTGCTGGAGCTGATGAATTTGCCATTACTGATGGTGATAAAATCATGCTTAAAGTGAAGCGTGAAGGGGCTGTAAGCCAATGCGCTAAACTTACAAATAGTTTGATTAAGAACTATGTTGAGTTTTCAGGTGCCGCATTTCCGCATGTTATTATCCCATTAATGGCGAAACAAGATGTAATGATTAACCCTGCAAGACCTATGGTTATTTATGAATCAATGCTAATTAATCTAGAGCGTCTTGATATCGAAGAGCCAGAGCTTGAGTTTGTTGAACCTGATTTTACTTACACAGGCAAGCGCGGAAAAATTATCTTACGATTTAATTTACTAGAAAATGGTGAGAAAGTCGGCTCAGGTGAAAAACACATGGTTGTTTCTGGCATTCGCGAGTATTGCCAAGCAACGGTTGATGAATTAATTAGTTTTTATAATCAACGTAAAAGTACATTAAACCACGCTTAATAGTACTGTTTTAGATAAAAGGCGCATTAGCGCCTTTTTTGTTTGTGGCCATGTGCGTACAATACTCGTTTTATAGCCAATGTACTTCATATCATGTCAGTAGCGACTTTTTCAGAATTAAACCTTGCCCCCGAACTTTTAGAAGCTCTGCAAGCGGAAAATTATCAAATCCCAACTGCAATTCAAGCGCAGACAATCCCGCTTATTTTATCGGGCGCTGATGTGATGGGCAGTGCACAAACAGGAACAGGTAAAACAGCAGCGTTTGTGTTACCTCTGCTGCATAATTTGTTATCTGAAGAGACACTTCCTGACACGGTTAAAATACTTATTTTAACGCCTACTCGCGAGCTTGCTCAGCAAGTATTTGCAAGTGTAGAGCGCTATGCTGCGCATACTGATATAAAAGCAGCTCTTGCTTATGGCGGTGCTAGTATTGGGCCACAGATCAAAGCCATAAAAGGCGCACAGCTTGTGGTAGCAACACCTGGGCGCTTACTTGATCATGTGATTAAAGGCAGTATTAAGCTTTCAAACATTAATGCCTTGGTGTTTGATGAGGCTGATCGCATGCTTGATATGGGGTTCATCGACGAGATAAAACGTATCTTGCGACATGTGCCAAAAGCGCGTCAAACCTTACTTTTTTCAGCCACATTTGACGACAGCATTTTTAACCTTAGCAAACAGCTCTTAAATGACCCTAAGCTGGTTGAGGTGAATAAACGTAATTCCGCTGCGACAGAAGTAGAGCAAGTTGTTTATGCGGTTGATGAAGACCGTAAGCGCGAGCTGGTGTCACATATGATTGGTATGAAAAACTGGCAACAAGTGCTGATATTTACCCGCACCAAACAAACCGCTGATTTACTTGCTAAAGAAATGTGCAAAGACGGCTTAAAAACAGAATCCATTCACGGTGATAAAAGCCAAGGCGCACGTGACAAGGCACTACAAAACTTTAAATCTGGCGCAACGCGTGTGCTTGTGGCAACAGACGTTGCTGCACGTGGTCTTGATATTGCCTCTTTAAGGTACGTGATAAACTATGAGCTGCCTTATGTTGCAGAGGATTATGTGCACCGAATTGGCCGCACAGGGCGAGCGGGTGAGAAAGGTTTTGCAATGTCGCTGGTGAGTATTGATGAACAATACCTGCTTGATGAGATTGATATTTTGCTCGATACACGCCTTACACCGCAATGGTTACCAGGTTATGAACCTGATTTAAGCAAAGAGCCGAAACAAATCAGAAAAAACACCAATAAAGCACGTCGTTCACGAGATAAAAAACGTATTTTAGGAAAAAAAAGTCCGAGACGTCGTTAAATTTGGCGTATATTTAAACTATCCACTGGTTAATTTGAGTGTGTAGTATGTTTGAAGCCAATAAATGTGCATTTCGTCAACCGGACAACCAGTTTTCGCTACAAAAGTGGCAAAAAACAATTGATTTAATGACAGAGCTATTTTCTGCCCCAGCTGGTTTTATCGTGCAAAAAAACAATGATGCGTATCGCATCATTGTCTCAAGCAAACAACAAGAAAACCCCTATGATGTGGGGGCTGAATCAAATGCTGACGATAATATCTTTTGCAAGCAAGTTTTGCGCGACTTAGCACCGCTTTATGTTCCTCATGTGAGTGAGGACAGTCAATGGCATGACAGTCCTTATAGTAAAGATGGCATAGAATCATATTTAGGAGTGCCAATTTGTTGGCCTAATGGAGAACCATTTGGCACATTTTGTGTGATGGATTTTGAACAAACTGATTATCAACCAAGCCTAATAGAACTCATAAAGCAACTCAGAGACATGGTTGAAGATGATTTAGCACTGTTAGATAGCTTCGCACAAATGCGTGAAATTGCCATGCTAGACCCATTAACGAATATTTATAACCGTCGCGCCTTGGACTTACTCTCGCAACATAAATTAAATCTAGCAGCTCGTCTAGGCTTTGAAGTATGCTGCTTATTTATTGATATTAATAACTTTAAACCGCTTAATGATAATTTTGGTCATGAGGTGGGAGATCAAGCTCTAATTAGCCTTGCTGACTCGATGAAAGGCACTTTACGAGAGGCTGATATTATCGGTCGACTAGGTGGTGATGAGTTTGTTGCCCTTCTTCAAGCAACGAGTGGTGATTGTATCGATACGATTATGAAAAAGCTTGAGACCAAGTTTAAGGCAAACCTGCAAAGTCAGGGCTTGCCAGAACTTAGCCTCAGTATCGGCTATGCGATGCTTACTCAACATAATGAAACATTTGCTGATCTTCTAAAACGTGCAGACGAAGATATGTATGAGAAAAAGCAAGCCTATAAACGTGATTAGGCTATTTGCTTCTCTGCCAGGTTTAATTCCATCGTTGCTTTAAGTAAACGGTAAAGATTGATAGATGCATCAATTTCTTCTTTACGGTTAGTTAAACTCTCAATATTTAAGCCAAGCGGTACATTTAAATGAGCGCAACTTTGCAATATTAGGTCGAGGTTTTCACGGCAAATACGTACAGACTCGCTTAGTGGGTTAGCGGAATCAAGCATGCGCCATTTTGTTGCCTCTGGTACAGATATACCCAACCACTGCATAAACTCAAGTGTTTTCTCACCACCACAGGGTGTGAAAGTAAGAATGATTCGTTTCGGTGAAATGCCAAGTGCTTTACAGCTACGCGCATAACTGGTGATTAAGTCGATTGTAGCCTGTGCGTTATACACAGCTTGGGAGATAAAAAACTGACAACCTTGCTCAGTTTTTTCAAGCAATCGCTCATGCTCATTGCGTTTGCTAGCATGACGCTCAGCTATGGTAACGCCACCTAAAAATATATCATTATCTTGTTTTTGAAGTGTTTTATAAGCATCAGGCAGGCTCAATTTGATATCGCCATGAGATGATGGGCTACCAACTAACACTAAGTTTTTTAAATCAAAATCATTACGAGTTTCAGCTAGCCATTCGTTAAACTCAGCTTCACCGCGTTGAGCAACGCTTTTGTACGTAATAACATCTTGTTGAGACAAGTTACGTAATAAATGAGAGTACTCACGTGGATCGACGGTTTCTTTGAATGGAAATGGGCGTGGTTTTGCCGTACGACTACTTTCATCTTGAATGTCATAGATAATCACACCATCGTATTCAATTTCGTGTAAACGACCTAATAGCTTTTGCGCAATGGTTTCAAGCTGAGCTTTATCAGTGCCAGATTTAGGCGGTGTGGTACCAATAAGGTAAACACCTTGATTGGTGTCTTCAATTTTCTCTTGTAATGATAAAGCCATAATCCTCATTCCAGCTGTAGTTGCGTCTATGAGGATAATATAGCAGCCATTTAGACGTCTAGATAGATTTTTTTCGTGAAAGTTTTTCAATGACTATGAATTTTGCTCAACTTAAGAGGCCGTTGTTCGTAAAAATTGACACACCTGTTTACATTAATTCTGCCTTCAACCCTCATATTTTCTGGTACTTTGGTGCATAATCAACGGTTAATAACTATGAGAAAAATAACTAACAAGGGAACATAATGAAATTTAGATTATTAGCAACAGCCGTTGCTGTCACGCTAGCGCTCGGCGGATGCGCAAGTAATTCACAGTCAACGATGGTTAAAGAAGTCGAGGTTGAGCAGTCAGTAAGCCAAGATGATAATCGTGTATTTAGCCAAGATTACCTATTAGAAGAGCTTGAAAACGGTCTTCGTGTAATGGTGGTAAAAACAGATTACCCAGATGTTGTGTCACTGCAAATTCCAGTATCGGTTGGTTCACGTAATGAGGTTGAAGCAGGTAAAACCGGTTTTGCACATTTCTTTGAGCATATGATGTTTAAAGGCTCTGAAAAATTCCCGCAAGATGTGTATTCAGATATTCTAAAAAACTCAGGTGTTGATAATCGCGCATACACAACCAACGATTACACTAACTACCACTTAAACTTCTCAAAAGAGCACTTAGATAAAGTACTCGAAATCGAAGCGGATATTTTTCAAAATCTGACTTACAGCGAAGAGCAGTTCCGCACTGAAGCGCTTACCGTAAAAGGGGAATATCTAAAGAATAATGCCAGCCCAATTCGTAAGTTACTTTCTGCTGTTCGTAACGAAGCATTCGAAAAACATACGTATAAACACACCACCATGGGCTTTTTTGAAGACATTGAAGCTATGCCTGATCAAATGGCGTATGGTAAAGAGTTCTTCGCTAAGTTTTATAAACCTGAATATGTATCTTTAGTTATTGTTGGTGATGTTGATCCACAAGAAACCATAGCAATGGTGAAAAAGCACTGGGGCAACTGGGAAAAAGGCGATTACCAAGCTGATATTCCTGTTGAGCCAAAACAACAAGCAGCAAAATATGTGCATGAAAAAAATGATGGTTTACCAGGTCACTGGTTGCTTGTGTCTTACAAAGGCACAGCATGGGATCCAACTCAAAAAGACCGTGCAGCCCTTGATCTGATCTCGCAGCTTTATTTCTCTAACAACTCGGCACTTTATCAAGAGCTTGTTGTTGATAAACAAATTGCCAGCCAAATGTTTACCTATAACCCTGATACTAAAGATCCTGGGTTATTACATGTGTTTGTAAAAGTCGAAAACGAAGCGGACCTTGCAAAAGCCCGTGATGCGATTAACCGTACTTATGCACAAGCACGTACTGAATTAGTTGATGCGAAAAAGTTAGCTGACTTAAAATCTAACTTAAAATACAGCTTTATTAATGGTCTTGATTCATCGCAGTCAATTGCCTCAACGCTTGCAAGCTACATGCATTTTGAGCGCGACCCTGAAGTGATAAACCAACTGTATGCAACTGCTGATAGCATCACTCCAGAAGATATCAAAGCGATAGCAAACAAATATTTTGTTGATTCAAGCCGCACCACAGTGACAATGTCGGCGCTCGATAAAGTGGCAGGCTTTGATCACGAGGTTGACTTAAACGCGGCAGTGGCGAGTATTGAGCAAGCCCCAACAGAGCGTCATTTTAAAGTACTTGATAAAACAAATAGCTCGCCACTGGTTGATGTGAACTGGTTATTCAATACCGGTGCAGCAGCTGATCCACAAGGCAAAAAAGGCTTAGCGGCACTCACTGCTGCAATGCTAGCGCAAGGTGGCTCAGAAACGATGAGCTACAAAGATATTCAAAAAGCATTATACCCACTGGCGGGAAGCTTTGGCTATCAAATCGATAAAGAGATGATTTCGCTACGTGGTCGTGTGCATAAAGACAATGCTGCCAAGTGGTATGCACTTGTTAGCGATCAATTGTTAAATCCTGGCTTTAGAGAAGATGATTTCAAGCGTCTGAAAAAAGAGCTTATTGATAGCATTAAAGCGGGTCTGAAAGTGTCAAATGACGAAGAGTTAGGTAAAGAAGTGCTTTATCATCAGCTTTATAAAGGCCATCCATACGAAAGCTATAACTATGGTGATTTATCAGATCTTGAAGCGTTGACGCTTGACGATGTAAAAGCGTTTTATGCTAATCAGTTTACCCAATCTAAGCTAACTGTGGGTTTAATTGGTGCGATTCCGAGTGATGTTAAATCAACTATGCTGAAAGATTTAACATCGCTTCCACAAGGTAAAGAAAGCCGCTTAACGATCCCAGATGCGCCAGTGCTAAAAGGGCATCATGCAACGATTGTTGAAAAATCAGCGCAATCTACCGCTGTGTCATTTGGTTTCCCTATCGATACTATTCGTAGCAGTGATGATTGGACCGCACTTTGGTTAGTGCGCTCTTACTTTGGTGAACACCGCAGCTCAAACAGCTTCTTGTATCAGCGTATTCGTCAAACCCGTGGTATGAACTATGGTGACTATGCATATATTGAGTACTTCCCGCGCGGTATGTTCCAAACTAAACCTGATGCTAACTTAGGTCGTTCAGAGCAAATTTTCCAAGTGTGGTTACGACCGCTTCGTTCTAATAACGATGCGCACTTTGCAACGCGTACGGCGCTGTTTGAGCTTGATAAGCTAATTAAAGAGGGTATTAGTAAAGAAGACTTTGAAGCGACGCGTAACTTCTTAATTAACTTTGTGCCACAAATGGTTGCAAGCCAAGATCGCCAATTAGGCTATGCGCTTGATAGTGAGTTCTATAACACAGAGAGCTTTGTTGACTATGTGCGCGGCAAGCTTGAAAAGCTAACCCTTGATGATGTTAACCGTGTTATTCGCGATAATCTGCAAACAGAGAATATCCACTATGTGTTTATTACTGGTGACGGCAAAGATATGCAAAAACGCTTAGCATCAGAGCAAACATCGCCTATGGTGTACAACGCTGAAAAACCAGCAGAGCTTGTTGCTGAAGATAAAGTGATTGCAGACTATAA
>VAPC010393721.1_pt1 | contig 14141 bp, 10 predicted proteins | sample 3395121 | NCBI WGS metagenome assembly VAPC01 (sample SAMN08290434, study PRJNA428436) | hydrothermal vent metagenome | isolation source: Deep-sea hydrothermal vent chimney | place: Indian Ocean: Southwest Indian Ridge | depth 1711 m m
CCTGAGTTGCTGGTTTTCTTTTAAAATCTGCTGGACGCTGCTGTTTCTCCTCAACTTAAGAATCCTTTTTTGTTTTTTTTAAAATTTCAACAGGAATCTCTTCTAAAGGAATAACCATATTAGCACCACCCGACATAATAACTTCCTGCGGCATTCCAAACACAACTGAACTTTCCTCGGATTCAGCTATTGTAAAACCTCCTCTCTTTTTAATCTCTAACATTCCTGTCTTTCCATCACTCCCCATGCCTGTAAGAACTATGCCCATTGTCTTAGATCCATAAATTTCAGCAGCACTTTTCATCATCATATCTATTGACGGTATGTATCTATCACTAGTAGACGATTTCTTTATGGACGCAAGAATTTTTTCTCCCGACTTTTCCATGGTTATATGGTAACCGCCAGGGCATACAAGTACTTTGCCTCTTTCAATGGGTTCACCATGCTCAGCCTCCTTGACTTCTAACTTTGAAATCTTGTTTATCCTGCTGGCAAATTGCCTGGTAAACCCGCGAGGCATATGTTGACTTATAACCATTGCACATGGAAAATCGCCTGGAAGTCGGGTCAGAATCATCTGGATTGCAGCAGGACCACCTGTTGAGGCCCCTACAGCGATTATCTCTGCACCGTCCTTTTCAAACGTATGAAAACGGCTTACTGTTTCATCACGACCCAAAAGCGATATAGTCTTTTTGAGCTTGTCAATCCTGAGTGATGTAATGTCTGTGAACTTCCTCATGAGGTCACTCTCAATTTCTTTAAGTTCGCCTGAAGCCCTTTTAGTCGGTTTAACAACAAAATCCACTGCCCCTAATTCTAAAGCTTTAAATACTGTGGAATTGTCGCCATAAGAACTTACTACTATAACTGGCAATGGTCTTTCTTCCATAATCCATCGAAGAAGAGTAAAACCGTCCATTCCTGGCATTTCAAGATCAAGTGTAATAACATCCGGCTTAAACTTCAGGATTTTTGACATACCATCATGGCCATCAACAGCCACACCCGCAATTTCTATATTAGGGGCTTTCTCTATAATTCCTTTTATCGTCTGCCGGCTGAAGGCAGAATCATCGATTATCAAAACTTTAACGGGTTTTAATTTATTGTCCTGCATTATCCTACAATACCCCTGTTGAATAACAAACGTCTGAAGCTTTCTCCGGCTTTTGATAAACCATATCATTTTTTAAGTGTTTAAGTGTAAAAGCCGTACTTATATTTATAAGTGATTCTGTATGACCCAGCAAAAGGTAACCCCCTTCTTTAAGCACGTCGGAAAAATTTTCAACAACTTTTCTTCTTGCATCCTGACTAAAATATATTAAAACATTACGACAAAAAATTACATCCATTTTTCTGACAAGTTTAACCTTGAACGGATCAATAAGGTTTAAACAGCTAAAATTCACAAGTCCTTTAACTCTGTCAGAAATCTTTTGATCTCCATTTCTCTGTTCCTGAAAATAATTTTTAATGAAATATTGGCTTATAGCTCTAAAGGAATTCCTTTTGTAAATGCCTTCTCTGGCAACCTGCAGGACCCTTCGGCTTATGTCGCTGCCCAAAATATTTATATCCAAATTATTCTGAACCCCCTTTTCAAGGGTGAGCATAGCAACAGTATATGGTTCTTCTCCAGTAGAGCATCCTGCAGACCATATATTTATGCTCTTTTTATCTTTATTTTTCTTCATCAATTCCGGAATAATCTCTTCGCTAAATGCTGCAAGTTGATTTTGCTCCCTAAAAAAATAAGTTTCATTTACAGTCAAGATGTCTATTATTGCCTGCAGTTCTTCGTCGCGTTTCTTATCATACATAAGGAGCCGATAATATTCTCTAAAGTCCCTCATGTGGTGGATCTTCAAACGTCTGTTAAGCCTGCGCTCGACTATATATTTTGATTTATCATCAAAATATATACCGCAGTAATCATTCAGGAAGTCTCTTATCAGTCGGAAAACATCTGTTGGAAGCAGTATAATATCTTCTTCAAACACAAATATACCTCGCTGCAGCCTCTCTCACCTGAAAATCTTCATCCATATTTGCAACTTCTTTTAGATATGCATAACTCTCGTCCTTGAAAAATCCGCCTAAAACATCGACTACCTTTTTCCTGACTGCCCATTCTTTATCTCTTAAAAGTGGTATTATGTCCTGTGCAATTCCATCAAAAGACGCTAATGACTCTACTGCCGTACTCCTTATCTCAGCGTCTCTGTCATTAAGAAGTTGCAAAAGCGTATTCTTAATCTTCTCGTCTTTAAAATTGCCAAGTGCTTCTATAGCTGTTGTTCTTACAAAACCTGATTCATCAGAGAGCAGTTTTATTAGCGGTTTAATTGCTTTTTTGTTGCCTATAGCGCCAAGACCTCTTGCCGCTCCTGCCCTGACCCATACATCCGAATCACGAAGAAGAAGAATCAAAGGCTCTACTCCTTCGTCAGCACGAATTTTGCCAATAGCAATAGCAGCAATACGGCGCACCTCAGGAAATTCATCTGTAAGAGAAAAAAGTAAAAATTTTACAGCATTGGGTCCGTCAACATCCCCCAGTGCATCAACAGCCGCTACCCGCACTCTGGAATCACTGTCTTTTAAAGCAACTCCGAGAGCCTCAACCGAACTCTGTTCTCCAATAAACCCGAGAAGTATGACGGAGTTCATTCTCAATATGGGATTTTTATCAGAAAGCCCCATTATTATTTCATCTAAATCCAGCCAATTCTTTAACGTTGAAAGTCCCCTTACTGCAGCCTCCTGCACATCTTCGTATTCATCAAGAAGAAGCGGTTTAATATATTTTACTGCCTTTGGGTTATTCAGATTTGAAAGGGCAATGACTGCTTTTGACCTTACATGCCCGTCTTCATCCTTAAGGCGTCCCACAAGGGGTCTAAAAAATGTATCAGCCTTAATTTTACCTGCTACTTCACATATAACCCTCCTCTGATAGGAATCGCTTGCACTAAAAAACGTTATCAGCGATTCTGGCATTGACTTCCCGATAAATACTAAAGCCCTTATTATAGATTCTTGAACGTCTTCTTCTACAGACGCCTCGAGAAGAGGGGCAACAGCCTTTTTATCCTTAAGAAGCCCCACAAGAAGTATGGCAGCAATTCTCACGTCTTTTTTATTGCTCTGCGTGTGTGGCAGGAGGATTTGTACAGCCTCATTTCCAAAAGTGTTTTTTATCCTCTCCACTATTATTTCTTCAAGCATTCCTTTTTGGAAGAATTGTTCTATAGCCTTTACTGCTTCCTCTCTGACAGTTTTAGACTTATCTTTAAGAAAAGGAACTATCAAGGCAAGCGAGCTAACCTCAGTAATCTGCCCAAGCGCCCTTATTGCAGGCTTCCTTAAAACTTTCTGGGATAATACAGAAACAAGTGCATCTACTGCTTTTTTATCGCCAATTCTACCCAAGGCATCAATAGCAGGAAAAGCTACCCACATATCACCTTTTTTCAAAGTTGCAATTAAGGCTTTAACAACGGATGGATTTTTTCGGATATTGCCAAGGTGTTCTACAGCCGAGGCCCTTACATTCTCGTCTTTGTCTCCAAGTGCTTTCAGCAGCAAAGGAAGTGCCTTTAAATCTTCCGTACTTCCAAGGATATCAATAATAAATTTTTTCACACCCGCGTTGGGCCCCTTAAATGCCTCAATAAGATAATCCGTAGCTTCATGCCCCAATGCTACAAGGGTGTCAATTGCTGAATTCCTTGCGTTAGCGTTTTCTTCACAATATAAAGTATTAATAAGCTCTTTTATCACTCGCTCTCCCTTAATATTAAGGAGTATCTCAACCGCAGTTTTTCTGACCCGCCAGTCCTCATCCTCAAGACTCTTCATGAGAATAGGGATAACAGTAGAAATATCTTCCTCCTGCATGCATAAATCTTTTATAGTCTGTCTTCTAACCTCGGCATCTTTATGCCTTAGCAGGTTTTCTAATTTTTTTAACAATTCTATCTTCCTCCAGTGTTAATGTTCATTAAACCTGATTACACTGATTTTTAAAGACGATTACACAGATTGCTTTTATCTATACTATCTTGTCTTTATCTACAAAGATTCTCTTGAGAGGTCTTCTTTACGTTCCCCTAATAATATCATTTCCTCAGAAGTCAGCAGGCTGTCAAGATTCAAAATAATTATCAGCCTGCCCATTATTTTACCTATACCCAGCAGGTACTCTGGTTTAAGCCCCTTGAAAATCGAAGGTGGACGTGCTATTTGCTCCTTTTTAATATTCACTATTGCCTTAACACTATCCACAAGAAGTCCTATCTTTTCTCCGCGCATCCTCACAATTATAATCCTCTCTTTGAGATGAGAAGGCTTCACATTTAAACGCTCTCTCAAATCCATCAAAGGGATCACATCATTTCTAAGATTAATTAGTCCTCTAATGAAAGTAGGCACTTTAGGGATGGACGTAACCTCCAGTGGCTTAATGATTTCTGCAATCTTATCAATCTCAATTCCAAATTCTTCATCGGCAACAGTAAATACAGCAATTTTATTCAAGCTTAAACCCTTCCATATCTCTTGTGAGGGCCTCAGATTCCTGATAAAGAGAATTAAAAGACGCTGCCATTTCCTGAGCAATTACAAGCGTATTGTAGCAAATCACCCTTATCCTCTCAGCTGCAGAAAGTATATCCTTATTAGTCGTTCCCTGCTCCGACGTACCATCAGCAATTTGCTTGATTCCTTCATTAGTGAATTCAAGGTTTTTTGAGATCATGCGAATTCCTGCAGTCTGTTCCTGCATACTTCTCTTTATAAGGTCTGACACCTCTTTAACCTTTTCTGAAACACCCAGTAAATGTTCTGAGCCTGTTTCCTGTTCATGAGTAGCTTTTGAAACCTGTTCAACTATTACCCCTATCATCCCCATCGCTTCCGCTATTTGTGCAATTCCTCTCACCTGTTCTTTTGTCGCCCTCTGGATTGTCTCGGTCATCTCAGATGACTTTTGAGAACCTTCCAGAATACTGCCGAACGCACTGCCTATTTTTATAACAAGCTCCTGACCTTTTTCAACAACCAGTTTACTGCTTTCTGTAACACGAGTGGTCTCAGATATTACTTTCTGGATAGACTTAATTATATTCTTTATCTCCTTTGCAGAAGCCGCTGTTTTACCTGCAAGTATTTTAATCTCGTCTGCTACTACTGAAAACCCTTTGCCATATTCACCTGCCTGAGCTGCAAGAACAGCAGCATTTACACTCAATAAATTAGTCTGCTTGGTTACATCTGTTATTACTAAAAGAATCTTCTCTATATCCTTGGATTTTACCCCAAGATTTCTAACCAATTCGAGACTTTCATTTACAGCTTCTTCTATCTTTTCCATACCGTCCATAGCATCAGTCAGTGACAACATGCCCCTGTCAGATGCAATTTCCCTAACCTCGGTTGCAAGACGGGCAGACTCCTTAGTGCTGCTTTCCACCTCTTTCAGGTTAGCACCTATCTGCTCCACAGACGCCGATGTCTCTTCTGTGGACGTCGAAAGATCCTCTGCGTTCTGGGCAATTGCTTTTGCTGCAGCAGACATCTCAGCAATTGTGGAATACGCATCTGAAGAAGACTGAAAAAGCAGTTCTGTGTTTTCAGTAATTTCTTCAGCAGTAGACTTTATCTCGAAAAGTGAGGCTAAATTTTCTTCTGAAAATTTAGACAGTTTTTGCGTGCTGTCTGAAATTTTCCCTTGTGACTGGTCAGCATTTTCCAAAGCCAGGATTACCTCTTCTGTAGAGCCTACCTGCTTATTGGTTCCTTCTGTAACTTTTCCAATAACTAAATTTATCTGTTTGATTGCCATCGTTACATTACTTATTGTGGAATGCAATTTTTGCATGGTATCTCTAAGTCTGGCTGTTAATGAATTAAAACCCTTTGTCAGAATCGCCAATTCCAAACCCGCTGCAGGTTGCATCATGACCGTCAGGTCGCCGGTGCCTACCTTACTTACAGCGATGCTAAAATCTGACATTGGTCTTCTGATATTCCTATTGAAGAAAGTTGACACTAAAACAATGACACCTATCAACAAAACACCCTGGTATATAATAACAAAAACCATGCGTCTGAATATTTCATCGTTTATATTTTTAGCAGATGAAGTAATGACTATATTCCCGATTTTTTCATGTCCCAGAAAAATAGGTGTTTCATTTTTAAAAAAAGGCTGAACGTAAAATGGGTTAATCTTTGAAGATTCCTGTGTAAATCTTCTTTTTTCCTCTAAAAGATTTTTATTTCTATCAAAGACAGCAAGGGAAACAAAATCTTTGTCCTTAAAAATCTCCTCCAAATAAGTATTTAACAATACCGTATCATCAGACGAGATAGGTCCCACGCTTATTCCTGCCAACAGACTTCCTGTCCTCTCCATTTTTTCATTAAGTGAATCTACCAGGCTATCCCGCATAGACAAAATAAACAGAACTAACCCTAAGCTCTGACCTATTAAAAGGATTATTAAGAGTGTTATCGTAAACTTGGTCGCTAAGGATTTACCGTTTTTCATAATTCTGTTAATGCAAAACCCGAATTAGCCCGTTAGAAAGCCTTACTAATTTTCTAACAGGGGTCACAGTAACCCAAGTTTTTGCATTATCTCCCTTATTGTGTCATAATCTTCATTCTTGGACTCAATAAATCCTGTGTATTCAGGATTTATCGTCAAAAGAATTTCTCTGTCCCTGTCGATATCCTTATCTAAACCCAGAAAAGCCTGTTTTATAAGTAATTTATCTTCCTCAGACACATCTCTGTTTACACAGATATTAAATTCAGGTATCTCAGGTGAATATTTAATAAACTTCAGGCCCTGCTCCTTAAACTTCTCTGCAGTGGATTCCATAACGCCGCCGGCATCAAATTCTCCCTTTAAAACTGCCTTTACAACATCGTCATGGTGCCCCAAATGGTCATAATAACTCAGGTCTTTAAGGTGAATTCCAGCTTCGCGAAGCATTGCCCTCGGCACGATGTAGCTCGACGTTGAACGCCTGTCTCCAAAAGCAAAAGAACAGCCTCTTATGTCCTCTATGCTATTGACTTCCCCCCCCTCCTTTGCAATTATCACCGTGTGATGATACGGCTTGCCTTTTCTAAGCGCTTTTACAAGAACTTCAATGTTATACCTGTTCTTTGCCTCAATATATGTTGAGGGAGTCATATAACATATACCTGTGATTCCCTCACCGATATTCTTCACTGTCTCGGCAAAATCCAATGCAACCTTTAGTTCAACTTTTTTGTCCAGTTTCTCAGTCAAATAATTCTCCAGAGGACTAAAACGCTTATACATATCTGCAGGTGACTCTAAAGGCATAACTCCCATCTTTAGTATATCTACTTTTTTCTCAATAACAATCTTAAACCTGCTAAGCTCTGACATAAGAAGTTCGGCATCCTGAAGAAGACTTCGCACGTTCCTGTTCATATCAAACGCCCTTTGTCTGTTTTCATTAGGAAGGTCCTTTATCTTTTCAAGCGAAGCCAAAATATTGATAGTGCCAGATTTTTGTTCGTCGATTGCCTTTGATATATCATTTATCATCAGGGACACCTCTCCCACTGCCTTATAAATTTGCTTTCCGCCTTTGGACTGCTCAATAGTGGCATTTTTAACATGCTTTGTTATATCCCTGATTTTTTCTGCGGCCGACATTATTAGAGTTACGCCTTTTGTCTGTTCAGAAGTGGCCTCTGCAATTTTACCGATCATGTCTTTTACCTTTTCCATTGCATCAGTAACAAATCTGACTCCTTTTGTCTGCTCAGACGTAGCATGTTCAATGGAAGAAGCCATTTCAGTTGATTTTTTTGAGGTCTCAACAATTTTTCTAAGCGCATCTTTAGCTTCCCTTGAAAGTATGGAGCCTGCCTCAACAGTCTTCACCCCTTCTGACATTGCAGTTACAGCCCCTCTAACTTCTGATTGCAATGCCTGTATAAGGTCTGATATTTCCTGTGTTGAGTAAGATGTCCTTTCTGCAAGGTCCTTAATCTCGTCTGCAACTACGGAAAACCCTTTTCCATGTTCTCCTGCCTGTGCAGCCAAAATCGCAGCATTAAGGGCAAGCAGCGTCGTTTGATCGGTTATTTCGTTTATAACGTTAAGAATCTTCCCTATCTCTTCTGACCGCTCTCCGAGCTTTTCGATAAATCCAGCAGTCCTCTGGACTGTAGTCTTTATCCTCTCCATACCTTCAGTCGCCTTGTCCATAGCCGTCATACCAAAGGTTGAAGCCTCTGACGTTACTTTTTCTGAAAGCCTTGCCGATTCTCTAGTACTTGACCCTATTTCTTTTGTGGCTGAATTGATTTCTTCTGTTGCAGTTAAGGTTTCTTCTGCTGATATCGTCAACTCTTCTGTCTTTTCCGCCACTTCTCTTATGCTTGTTGACATCTCTTCAATAGAAGATGAAGTTGAATCAACAGCACCGGATAACTCAATGGTACTTTTGGTTATTTGTTCGGTATTGGCAACCATCTCATCAAGCGAGGCAGCTGTCTGCTCTGCAGAGACAGAAACCCCTGAGACACTTTCAGCAATGCCGCCTACTGACTGATTGAGCTGTTCTATTGAACTTAATATGTTACTTATAGCCTCACCCTCTAATTGTGTTCCTTCCACAACCTTTTTTGACTCCTTCTCAACCAAACCGGTTACATGGGCAACTCTTTTTGACACTTCGCTTTCCCGCTTGATAATATTGCCAATCTCTCTGATGGCGCTTCCCATGTCTTTATATAGTTCCCCCAATTCATCTTTTGAGCGGATGTTGGTACGAAAGGAAAAGTCACCACTGGATAAAGCACTTGTAGCATCCTTAAGCTCCTTTATGGGACTTATTACTGTTCTTTTGAAGACCAGCCACAGTACTGTCCCAAAAAGAAAGATTCCAAATAATAGCGTTACCAAAACAACCCTCGTCCTGTAAACTACCAGTTGATTGGCATCTTTTGTTGAAATGGAAACCTTCACAGCCCCAAGCACACTGCCCTGGTTATCATGACACCCAATACAACGACTGGTGTTTATAAACGGCATATAGTAAACCATTGAATCCCCGACTCGCCGGCTAAAAGTGGATCTGTTCTTCTTGATTTCATTTATAATCTCAACATCTTCCGGCTGGCTTCCTTCCCCAGTATAAAATGCCTCTCGTCCTTCGGCATCAAAAACCATGATAGACTTAACCCCCTCGGCACCACCTCTTTGTTCAACCAAATCTTTCGTTATGTCAGCATTACCTGTTATCATGGTTTCTTCAACAGCATATTTAATAAAATCTGCAGTTGTATTTGAATAAGTGTCAACAATTTTCTCTATATCCCTTCGAATAAAATTAACGCTAAAAATCCCCATCAGCAAAGCAGCTAAAAAAAGAACGGTAACAACCAGTCCGACAATTTTAACTTCAAGTTTTATATTCATAATGCCTCCATCTTGAGTATTTCATTGACTTTTAAGATAGGTATAAATTTATTGTTTATTTTCACAACCCCCTCTATAAAGTTCTTTTCTTCTTCTGTCAAGGTAGAGGGAGGGGGCAGAAGCTTACTCGCAGGAAATCTGAACACACCTAAAACCGCACCCACTAAAGCGCCTAACGGCTCTTTTTTGCCGGAGAGAACAATTATCTTTTGCCTTCCTCCATTTTCGTCCGTGAGCCCTAATCTAGCCTTAAGGTCTATAACAGGAAGTATTTTTCCGCGAAGTGACGTTATCCCTCTTAGATAACTTGGGGCCCTTGGCACAGCGGTAATCTTCTGATCCTTCAGGACTTCCTGCAGCTCGATTATCTTTACGGCATATTCTTCATTCGCAATTTTAAAAGTCAGGATTTCGGTCTCCTCCTGAACAGTCTCTTCCTCTATCCCGGCTTTCGGCAACCCGGTCTTGCCAGCCTCTTCCGCTTTTTCTATTTCTTCTTCGGAACGAATCTCCGACTGGCTTATGTTACTCTCTGTATCAGCAGCTTTTGGCACTTTCTGAGTCTGAGAATCAGGCCCTGTTCCCCGGGCTAATTTCTCTTCTTCAATTTTCTGTTTATCAGGTGTCTCTAATCTCTTCTTTAATTTCTTTCTTATTCTTGCAATATCCATGAATTAATTTACTCCATTAAGCCCTAATTCCTGTGCAACGTCATATACAACTTCATTTGACACCAGGTTTATTTCCATACCAAAACTTTCCAGTAAGGAATTAGAAGCGATATTATTGATATTTCTCGGGATTCCCTGAGAAAATTTGCATATTGCCTTTATTGCATCTTCACTAAATAACGTTTCGGTTCTACCTGCAATCCTCAGTCTATATGCAATATATTCTTTTATCTCATCGTCGTTAAGAGGATTTAGATGGTATTGAAGGCCAATTCTCTGTCTTAAAGGAAGATACGTCTTCCGTTGAAGTCTCTTTCTAAGATCCGGCTGCCCAATTAAAATCAAACTTAAAAGGTTCTCTTCGTCAAGTTGAAAATTTGTAAGAAGCCTTATCTCCTCAAAAGTAGCTTTGTCAGGTATAAGCTGGGCCTCATCAATGATTATCACGGGTGTTACCCCGTTAGTGTAATCTTCATAAACTTTCCCGTAAATAGCTTCCAGTAAGTCATCTTTGGAATGAATAGTATTAATATTAAACCTTTTAGCAACAGACCTTAGAAATTGTGCGGGAGTAAGACGGGGATTTAAAATTGTGATTACCCTGTATTCTTTTCCAAGATAATCCATCAGTGCACGCGAAAGAGTCGTTTTACCGGAACCAACTTCTCCTGTCAGGAGAATAATCTCCTTTTCCTCTACAGCATGTTGGAGCCTCGCAAAGGCCTCTTCATGAGACTTACTGAAAAAAAGAAATTTCGGGTCCGGTGTTTTGCTGAAAGGTCTGCTTTCCAGTCTAAAAAAAGCCTCATACACTATAAACTCCATTGTATTTCATTCTTAATTTCATGTCCCTGACGCAGTACGAATTATCTTCTTTTTAGAAAAGGCCTCTTCCATCATAGCCTCGACATCAAGCACTAGAATGATTTCGTGTCTGCCTATTTCCGCAGCTCCTGCCAACCCTCGAATATTTTTTAGATGTTCTCCAAGAGGCTTAATAACAATCTCTGTCTGCTCTAACAAGTTGTCCACTAAAAGCCCGAGTCGCCTGCCGCCAAACCCAATAATAACGGCAAAATACTCATCCTTTGGCTTTTCCTCAAACACAAATATCTGCGCAACTCTAAGCAGGGGCAACATCTCTCCTCTTACCTCTATAACCTCGCTGCCTTCAATTGTCTGAATTTTTTCCGGCTTCACGATACACGTTTCTGAGATAGACGTAAGAGGCACTGCAAACCTTTCATTTGCCACCTTTATTATCAACGCTTTAATAATGGCAACTGTAATTGGTAATGTAAGGCTATAAGTGGTCCCTACATTTTTTTCAGATTCTATCTCCACAAAGCCTCCGAATGACGCTAATCTTTCCTTTACAATGCTCATGCCAATTCCCCTCCCGGACACCTCACTTGCCTCTTCCTTAGTGCTCAGGCCCGGAAGAAAAATCAGATCGAAGATTTCTTTGCGGTCAAGTACCTGGTCTTCAGCTATTAATTTATCCTTAACCGCCTTACGGAAAATTTTATCTGTATCAAGACCTGCACCATCGTCCTGGACCGTAACTACTACATTGTTGCCCTTTGAAAAAGCTTTTAGTGTTACAGTCCCGCACTTCTTTTTACCAAGAGCAACCCTTTTGTCGCCCATCTCTATGCCATGATCAATGGCATTTCTCACAAGATGTATCAACGGGTCAATTATTTCCTCTGCCAGCAGTTTATCTATTTCCGTATCTTCTCCAAAAAGTTCAAGATTTATTTCTTTACCAACCTCCCTTGTATATCGTCTTACAACCTGCGTAAGACGTCCAAAAATCTGACTGAAAGGGATCATCCTCAACTCAAGTATATAGTACTGAAGTTCAGCAAGCCGTCTATCGAGAGTCTGTAAAATCTTATGGATATCAATGGTTAATGGGGTATAACCTATACTGTCTGCTAATTCGTGGCCGATTCTCGCAACAGCCCCTTTAGCCAGCATAAGCTCACCCACAGTATTCAGAATTCTGTCTAATTTTCCTATGTCGACTCTTACTATGTTAGTAGTGCTTTTCAACGGCATCTCCAGAGCTTTTGGCGCAGACGGGATTGTCTTTGAATCCTCAGTCTTCTTGGGAGGAGAGATCATCTCTATATCCGCAAATTCTGCTTTTGACTTGATATTATCCATCTTGGAATGACTACCAAATAATAGGTTAAAACCTATGGATCCTTCTGAAATACCTTCTGAGCTTGGAAGGGTTGCTATTACTTCCCCTAAAGCTTTCAGATTAGAATTTAGAGCCTCAAGCCCCGGGGCAAAGCTCGTCATATCAAAAACTACCTTAACAAGATATAACTTTTTTCCTTCTTTGACATTACTTTTCAGCCGGTGTTCTTCATACTCGGAAAGAACTCTCAAAATGGCTGGACTTATTCCGATATCCTCAATAGAAATGTCTTTACTTTTGGATTTACCTGCTTCCCTGAATGACTCTATTTCTTTAATTGCAGCTTTTACATCATCTCGTGAAGTCGAGTCCTGCCCACCGTCAGGCAGGTCTTCGATAATTTCCTTATCTTCGGCTATTTGAGTTATGAGTTTTTTAAGAATATCTATATTGCCAAAAATAAAATTAATCGTATCATCGGTAAGGGCAACTTTATCTAACCTCAAATCATCAAGCAGGGACTCCAAAGCATGACTGAGATCGGTTATCCCCTTCAAACCGAATAGCCCTGAAAGCCCCTTCATCGTATGAATAGCACGGAATAATGAATTCAGCGTCTCAGAATTAAAAGCGCTCTGGAGCTCCAGGAGACAACTATTGACATTTTCAATAATCTCTTCTGACTCTGCAATAAAATCTTTTTTTGATGTTTTCATAAACTCAGTGCCTTCCTGACAATGCCTTGAAGCTCTTCTAACTTAAACGGCTTTGTTAAATAAGCAACTGCGCCCAGGGCCATTCCTTTTTCTTTGTCGTCTTCGCTACTCTCAGTTGAAACAATTACAACAGGAATACTTTTGTATTGATCATTATTTTTTACGAAATCAAGAAGTTCAAAACCATTAATATCAGGCATATTGATATCTATAATAATTAAATCAAAAGGCTGCCGCGGCAGTGCTTTCAGGGCTTCGAAACCTGTAGCAGCCTCGAACGCATTGATATCACCTACTTCCTCGATTACTGATTTTATCAATGATCTGGTAGTGTTTGAATCCTCAACAATTAGAGCAGCCTTCATAAAAATCTTCTCCTTTTATATTCTGATTTTCTGTCAATCTCGTATCGCACAATCTTATATAAAAAGATAAAATATTCCTTATTTCTCATTGTATTCATTTATATAATTGTTATTGCTATATGAGAAACAGAAACAACATGCACTAAATAGAGGATGATTTGCCAGGCATAAGGTATTGTGTATCAGAGGACGAACGAAATTTTTTTGGATAAATCCATATATCCTCTGACTTTTAATTGTCTTAATTTTGATTCGGTAATCGGCTGGAAGAGGTATTTTACCCTTACCTCTTATTGAGGAGACTTTTCTTTTAAAGCTTTCCTTTTTGCCCCTCTCCACATTGATGAGTATATCAAAATAAATTATAGGCGTCAATAAGTTAACACGGTTTTTTTAGAATATGCGCAAACAGATTCAGGCGTGAAATCCCGGTTCAGTCAGTTATCAATTTCCTGCCTGCTTCAAATGCCTCTTGAAGGGCTGTCGGATGGTTAAGAATTTCACCTTTTTTATCAATACCGAGAAAACTCAACGTAGTGTGCTCTGAAACACTTATAGTCCTGAAAAAAGCACTGGCGCATGATTCAGAACATTTAACCCCTATCTCCTTTTTCATTCCACCAATAAGCAGCAGTAATCCTTTTCTTCCGGACTTGCCCATAGCGATAGGTCTTTTTAAAAGGTACTTTTCACACCAGAAGCTCTGGCATCTGTCTATCATGGTTTTTGTCTGGGCGCTCAGGGCAAAAAAGA
>VAPC010433518.1_pt1 | contig 14106 bp, 14 predicted proteins | sample 3395121 | NCBI WGS metagenome assembly VAPC01 (sample SAMN08290434, study PRJNA428436) | hydrothermal vent metagenome | isolation source: Deep-sea hydrothermal vent chimney | place: Indian Ocean: Southwest Indian Ridge | depth 1711 m m
AGTAATTGACACTGAAAGCAATTTAGAAGTGGGTACAATAAAAATGACCCTTACTCCTGACAGCTCTTACGGAGGCTCTGCATGGGGCATCTTAATTTATTAATCAGGTTTAAACCATGAGGTATAAATGAAAAGAGGTCCAAACCCCTGCCTGACCGGCAGGCAGGCGCATTGGAATTATTTACCCCCGCTGCCGTTTCTTTCATAAAAACCTTTAAATAACAGGCAGTTGCACAATAAACTTAAAGTTATTTATAATGCAGGATTCGAGTAAAAAACTCCGATAGCTACATCAACGGGCCATTGATTGGTATAACGTAATGGCCCGGGGAAATCTGGTATTGGCCGATAAGCATTGATTCAACCGGCTTGAGCTCATCAGCATCTGGCATAAGCTCTAATACCAGTTTCATAAATCCATTGGTTATATTTCCTTTTAATCTTGCATAGCCTTTGTCTCCTTCAAGACTTATTGATTTGATCGTAATGGTATTACCTTCAAGGGAAAGGAAACCCTGAATTTTATGAAACGAGCTTATAGGCAGAGGCATTCCTCCTACTGAGCCCTTGATGTCTGCATCAGGAATTTTGAAGATAACATTTACGGTGTTATTTTTTAAATTAAGTTCAGCTGAGATTAGACCTCTTCCTTCAATGCCAACAGAAGCCAGATACGGAACAGCGCTGAGTTCTACATTGTCTATTTTCAGATTTCCATCTTCAGGCAGTCTGAAATAACCCTCGATGTTTCCTGTGCCAATTTTGCCTTTAAATGAAAATGCAAACTGCTTTTTTAATAAATGCAATGGATTGAATTTGCTTGAGATGTCAGTAATTATAAGGGCAGGGGTGTTGTCTATATTCAGTTCAAGGTTGTCTACATGTACTGTAAAAAACAGCCCTTTTTTAAGCCCTTTTATTGATATATCAGTCTTGGGTCTTCCGCGGTTTGATATTGAATCCTCAATAATGGTCTTTATCAGACTGTCCGGAACGGCAAAAAACCATATGAGGACTATAAATACAGGAGTGCTTATTGCCAGATAAAGAAGCTTGCGGACCCTGGTCATTTACCTATAAGCGATGCAGTCATGCTCAGGATAAATACGTTCGGGTTTTCAAATGTAGTTTTTATATGAGCGGTTTTAATCTTCATGGGCACCGGCGAATTTTCTATTTTATAGAGCAGGTTGACTATTTCATTAAGGTCGATGTTTTCGATTTGTAATTCAGCATCTTCTTCTGTAAATCTTTTTATTTTCTTTTTCTCAAGAGGTTTTATTATTTTTGCCTCCAGTCCCATACTGTTAAGCATCTGCTCCAGGGCAGGGACCACACCGCTTACATTTGTCAGGCCTATTTTCTTTTCTTTTGACTCAATCATGTATTTGATATGGAAGAACCCTTCTCCGAGCATTTCCATTTCTTTTAACTGAGCATTTAGTCCTTCATTTTCGCTTTTAAGATTGTTGGCAGAGATGAAAGTTATAAATGTAAAGACCGCAAGTAAAAGGACTAACGCTGCGGTTATAAGAGTATATCTATCAGATAATATTATTTTACTTATCAAGAGTTTCATAGTATTTTTTCTTTCATTATTATTGAAAAACGTATTTTCTTATCCGGAGATGCCTTTGAGTCTATGACTTTTACTTCTGTAAACGAGCTTGATAATGCGCTTTTAAATGAGTCAACATTTTCAAATGACGCCGCCGTGCCTTTTATAAGAATGTTTTCTTCACTGGCGCTAAATTCTTCCAGGGTAATGTTTTTGTTTTTAAGGTTAGCGATATAAAGCATTATATCAAGTACGGGTGTTCCACCGAGTACTGTCTTTTTTTCCATCAAGGCATTAAAATTTCCCTTAAATTGTCTTACGGCATCAACGAGTTTTGTATCTTCAGGAAATACCTTGTAATAGGTTGAGTTAATTTCTTTTGCAAGCAGGGTGGTTTCTTTTTTCAGAGATATAAGGTTTAAGGTTAAATCAAACCCCAATATTAACAGTAAGACAAGGACAAGCGTTCCTGTAAATCTTAAAGACCTTTTTATTCGATCGATATCACCTTTGTAGGCAAGTTCTTCCTGCCGGAGGTTTATTAAAGGATTTACCAGTTCCTCTCTTGCTGCTTCTGCCCTGATTTCTTCACCCAGGGCAGGATTTTCAAAAAGCATTTCAATATTTTTACTTGAAAACCTCAGGTCGATGGAAGTAATAGAAACCGGCTCAAGACCGACTGATGAGAAGATGTCAATAATGTCTCTGAGTTTTGTTTTCTCCATGCAGACGGCTAAGACCTGGCTGCCGCTTTCAGATGACTCTTTAATGATATAGTCAATGGAATAATCACTGATATCGCCCAGTACGATTCCTTCAAGTTCGTAAGAAATGGTGTCTTTTATTTTGGTTCTGTCAGAAAAAGGAAAGCTAAGCTCTCTCAGGGAGAAGAGGTTTACAGGGATGCTCAGATATATTTGTTCAATATTGGCTTTTACAAACGGCGTTAAAGAGGCCTGGTTTAATTCACCTTCCAGGGGGACGGACTGAGTGTCGACTAGTGTATACTGGTTGCCTTTTTTTTCAAAAACATAAAGGCTGAGTTTTCCCTCCGTCCAGTCAATAAAACCTGTCATCTTATCCTTCTCTCCAGTATTGAATATTCATTGAAGTGTCCATAACACTTTCTACGATTCTTACTATCTCATTAACTGTTGCATTAGAGGTAATTCTGAAATTATAGCTTTTTGCGACGATTTTTGTTAAAAGAAGTTGTGGCCCAATAGTCTCCATTCCTGACACCCTTACTACATGAGATGGATGTTCAAAAGGTGTGCTTTGTCTGTAAGCAATAATCCTCTTTGCCAGCATCTTTGTCATGTCATCATGCAGGCATACAAGTACAGGTACCTTTGCTGTATTTATATTTATTTTACCATCGCCGTAAATTGTTATGAACGGACTAACTGTCTCAAAGACATTTTTGTCTATCCCGCGTATAAGCCTGAGCTCATCCACACTCCAGAGAAAGAAGTTCTTTGCATTGTCTTCTGAGTTTCTGAGTCTTGGCTCATGGTCAGGATCTATCCAGTCAGCAATAGCCATAGCAAGAGTCGGATTAATATTAAGATATTCAAGGAGCTTTTTCAAGGAGGAAAGGGCTTCTTCATTGGTCAGTCCGTTTGGATGGATGATACTATTGATGTTAAACTTTGAATTTTCATCTTCAATCTTTATTGTGAGAAATGTTGCTGGACCAAAATCTTTTTTAACCGGTAGATCTGTTATACCTTTAAAAGTGTAGGGCAATTCTTTCATGTCTTTCAGATAGTTGTAGCTTAAGGTCTGCCCGGATTTGGCTATGAGCGACGCTTTCTGGGCATTGCTCCAGTTTGATAAGGCTTTAGTGTCAACATAAACTTCATATGCAAATTCTACAGCCAGACTTAAGAGGAGCGCAACGATTAGAAGTGTAACTATCAAGGCAGAACCCTTCTGACAGTGAACAGTATTTTGTTTTTTCAAAGCTGATTTCCCACTTTAGGTCTGGCATATTCTGTAAGTATTACTTTTTTGCCGTTATCATCAAATTCTATGCTTAATCTTACAACCTCAGGAAGGCTTTCTGTCTGTTTTGTATCCCATGTCTTGACCCATTTATTGTTAAATAAAGTCTCCACTGTAAAGCTTTCTATACCTTCTACCATTTCTAATGAATAACCACCGGAAGAACGGCCTATTTCCCGGTTTTTATCTGTCAACAGGGTGGATGTAGGCGTTCCGTCTTTTATAAGTATGAGTTTTCCGTCTTTTTCATCGACATAATATGAGGTTGTACTTAGCCCGTTTCTTTTAAAAGAAAATGCTGTGAGGTGTAGTCTTGATGCGGTTTTACCGTATATATCTCTGTCTTCAATTACAAGACCGGTTTGATACCTGACGGCATCAGAAGTTTCCAGGAATGCTCCTTCTATCTCCCGTCTCATAATATCAAGAACAGTTCTTACTTCATGGTACTTAAGCGACACACCGTCAAATCTTTCGATGGCTCTGTGCACTGTAAAAAATGAACTATAGACAACCCCGAGAACAATGACTAAAAGGGTAATGCTTAAAAGAACTTCAATGAGAGTAAAACCCCCTCTGCTAGAATTGCAAAATACAAATTGATAACTACTTTGTAATTTTACTGAGTTTGATTTATTCATTTGGGTTCCTGAGTTTGTTTCCTGAGGACAAGTTCGCGGAGGACAACCTTCTTGTTGTCCCCATTTATGATTGTTTTTAGTTCAATAATTTCTTCGTCTTTCGTATTGTTGACCAGGTTTTCAAATGTAAAAACCGTTCCTGGAATAGCGCCTTTTGAATTTTTGAGATTTGCTTCCATTTCAGATATCTTTTCCCTTGCCATGAGAAGCATTCTGGTCTTGATAGTATGTTCATAGGCTACATCAACATGATAATTGACTAAATTGAAAACAGCTATAACAGTCACGCTGACAATTACGAGGGCAATCATAACTTCTATGAGTGTAAACCCTTTAGGGTTAAAGGCTGAAGGCTGAAGGCTGAAGGCTGAAAAATAAGTTCTTTTTTTCATTCTGCCTTTTGACATCATCCTTTTGCCTTTACAGTGTGTAGCCTTCAATAATTTTGGTCCTTCCATTTAATTGATTGAAAATAATTGTATATTCAGATTCACCTTTTTTTAGATGCACTATTATCGGCTCATCAGGGCCCATTGGTCCAAACTCTATTATGACCTCGCCCCTTGATATTTCACCGTGTGAAGGAATAATGACATCTCTTATTTCCACATTGTCTTTTATCTCAAAACGTCTGGATTCATTTTTGCTTTTAAAACCCCATGATTCTTCATCAAGATTAATATCAAGCACATAGATTTGTTTTTTCGCCACAGCCTCATCGTAAATATATCTCAAGGCACTGCTTATATGTCTTGCCTCTGTTTTTACTGCGGTTTTTTCCGTACCCCAGAATGATGGCATGATTAAAGCCGTTGCAAGAGAAATGATGAAGATAACTACAATTAATTCTATGAGAGTAAAACCAGATTTCGGATTTCCGATTTCAGATTTCAGATTTAACAAATCCACAATCTGCAATCTGCAATCCGTAATATTTGTATTTGTCTGCGTAGTCTGATTGAATATATTACAGGTCCCAGTTTGTAATGTCCGCGTCATATTTTTCTCCGCCTGGTTTACCATCAGCCCCATAGCTGATAATGTCATAAGAATTTTCTAAGCCCGGGGCTATGTATACAAAATGGTTGTTCCACGGGTCAAGAGGCACTTTCTTTTTTTCCAGGTAACCCCCTGGTTTATAATTTTCGGGGATTTTTCCTATTGTGGGTTTTGAAACCAATGCTTCAAGACCTTGCTCAGTGGACGGGTAAAAACCATTGTCCAGCTTGAAGAGTTTAATGGCTGTATCGAAGTTTTTCATCTGTGCTTTTACTTGAACTACCTTTGCCTCATCAGTCCTGCCAATGAGTCTTGGTGCTACGATAGCAAGAAGAATTCCGATAATAATAACAACTACCATAATCTCTATGAGGGTGAACCCTTTGGAATTAAAGGCTGAAGAACGACGACTAATAAAGACAGAAGAACGACGGTTAAAAGTTGAATGTTGAATACTTAAGTATGAAAATCTTTTTATTTTTGTTGTATTCATTTTTTTGTGCCCCCTTTATTTTATTAACTGGTTAAGCTCAAATATCGGTAACAGCACTGCTATTACGATGAACCCGACAATGAGTCCCATAAACAATATCAGTACAGGCTCTAAGAGACCAATTACCCTCTGGAGTTTTCTGTCAAATTCTGCTTCATAGGATATAGAAGCCTTTCTTAATACTTCTGCCAGCTGGCCGCTTTCCTCTCCTGTGGATATCATCTGCAGGAACATTGTTGGAAAACCTTCAAGACTGGTTGACAGCTTTGCTCCTTGCGAAACTAAATTCTGCGCATCCATAATCTTATTTTTCAGAACAGCATTGCCAATAGCGGTTGAAGTTAATTGCATTGCATTCAGTATCGGAAGTCCTCCGGAAAGCAGAAATGACATGCTCATGGAAAATCTCGACATATAAAGACTCTGCAGGATTCCAAACGGGGACTTAAGCAGAATGAAGTCAATCTTTTCACTTTTTGTTTTTCTAAGTCGTCTGTAATAAACTACAGCACCTGCTGCCAGGAGCAGCATAATCCACCAGAATTTGTAAAATGCCGTGCTTATCCAAATGAGTATGACAGTGATTAAAGGCAGAGCTGCTGAGGTTCCTTCAAATATCTTTGTTATTTTCGGGACAACAAATATGAAAAGAAATGAAATGATGAGTATGCTCACTAATGCCATAAAAACAGGGTATACAACAGCTGTTTGGACTTTATTTTTAATAGATGTCTGGGACTCAAGAAAATCAGAGAGCCTTGAGAGGACTTCTGTTAGTTTGCCGCTGTTTTCTCCGGCTGAAACCATGCCGGTATAGAACTCGGGAAATACTGATGGATATGCCTGTGTTGCCTTTGCAAGAGTTGCGCCGGATGAAAGACGGTCTTTTATATCTATTAAAATACCTTTCCACTGTCCTTTTTGTTCGGATGCTATGGCATCTACGGCATCTATTAAGGGAACACCTGAAGACAGCAGAGTCGAGAGGTTTCTTGTGATGTCAGGAAGAAGGGGAGGGAGGCGTTTCCATGGGAATATTTTTTTTTTGAAAAATAGAACTTCGGTAATTTCTTTTGGAAAGATGCCAATGGCTTTTATTTTTATGATGGCGTCTCTCCGGCTGTCAGCTTCAATCGCCCCTTCTATTTCTGAACTGTCGTGTTTATATCCTTGATATTTAAATATCGGCATAATTTTTAAATTTCTGGATTTTAGACTAACAACTAATAACTAAATTTAATATTTATTAAATGATAAATATTAAATTTCTACATCTTTCTGTGTTACTCTCAGGACTTCTTCAATAGTGGTAACCCCTTTTATAATTTTTCCTATTCCGTCAGCACGAATTGTTTTAAATCCTTTATTTATAGCGGCAGTTTTTATACTTTTTGCATCTTTTCGCTCTACAATCATTGACCTTATGTCAGGGGTTATTTCCAGAAGTTCAAAGATTCCTGTTCTACCTGAATAACCGTTTCCCATACATTTATTACAGCCCCTGCCCCGATAAAGCACAGAAGGGGGGGGTATGCCTTTGACGTCGGTTTCAAGATATGCTATCTCCTGGGGAGACGGTGTGTATGATTCCTTGCAGTGCGGACAAATTACCCTGATCAATCTCTGCGCAAGGACACATATGAGAGACGATGCCACAAGGAAAGGCTCTATACCCATATCAATAAGTCTTGTAAGTGCACCGGGAGCGTCGTTTGTATGCAGTGTACTTAAGACTAAATGACCTGTGAGTGAGGCATGTACTGCAATTTCAGATGTTTCCAAATCTCTTATCTCTCCAACCATCATTATATCCGGGTCCTGTCTCAAGATGGCTCTTAGTCCTGAAGCAAAGGTAAGCCCTATTTTAGGATTTACGTGAATCTGCCCAATTCCTTTTAGCTGGTACTCAACAGGGTCTTCTACTGTAATGATGTTTCTTTCCTCAGTATTGAGTATTAGAAGTGCTGCATAGAGTGTAGTTGTTTTACCTGAGCCTGTTGGTCCTGTTACAAGGATTATCCCGTTTTGTTTAGCGAGGGCGTCTTTGAAGGTGTTTAAGGTCTGACCTTTAAGTCCTATCATCTCAAGGCTTAAAATACCCACCTGTCTGTCAAGTAACCTGAGAACAGCTCTTTCACCCAGAGAGGTCGGGATGATAGAGACTCTTATGTCAATGTCCTTTCCGCCTACAAGCAGTCTTATCCTACCATCCTGAGGAAGCCTTTTTTCTGCAATGTCTAAACCTGAAATTATTTTTACCCTTGATATAAGTGCATCCTGAATAATTTTTGGTGGGCTTAAAACTCTCCTGAGCATGCCATCCACTCTGAATCTTACATCAACTCCCTTTTCATACGGCTCTATGTGAATATCGCTTGCCTTTTCCTTTACAGCCTCCATCAAGAGGGCGTTGAGCAATCTGATAATAGGCGCTTCTTCGGTGAGCTCAAGCAGGTCCCTTGGTGATTCAAACTCCGTAGCAATCATTGACAGGTCTTCACCTGTTATGTCACCCATTACCTCATTGACTTTGCTTGCCTGACTGTAAATCCGGTTTATTGCATCCAGTATTACTTTCTTTGATGCCTGAAGAGGTCGTGGTTTGAGATTGTAAGCCCTTGCAATGTCCCTCAGGGCGAGAACGCCATGAGTGTCTGCAACAGCAGCCAGAAGCTCATCGTTCTGCCTGCGCAAAGGTAAAAAACTATTGCTTTTTACAAATGAAAGTGGCAGTTCTTTAAGGAGAGAGAGGTCTATGTCAGCATCTTTTATTGTGTCTATGGTTTCCATCCGGGTCATTGACTGATTGACTTGGTTCTGTTGTTACGGTTCTTTTTCCGTAGAAACAGGCGGTCCCTCTAGAATTTTGACTTTATAATTTGGTTCTGCATACAAAACACGAGGGTCTGTTGAAAACTCTATTATTGCCTCTTCTACTGTTTGGTCGTCCCTGAGCTTTATATGATAGGTATCTATTTCTTCAAAGAATTTTATAACTGATGCGCCCTTTTCCGATATTATTTCCAGTGCTTTTTCCTTTGAAACGTCTTCTTTGAATTTAAACAGGAGTTCACCCTCGATGTAATGTTTTTCTTTTATTGCAAACTCCTCATACTTTTCTTTTGTTATCTTTAATAGCTGTTCAGAGTCTTTGACTATATGTGGTGTGAGGAATACAAGAAGGTTTGTCTTGGTTTTTGTTGTGCTTTTGTGCTTAAAAAGCCATCCAAGTATTGGGATGTCTCCAAGGATTGGCAGTTTTGCAATGCTTTCCTGCTCTTTTTCCTGTATAAGGCCGCCAATGACCACGGTCTGGGCATCTTTGACAATAACAGAAGTTTTTGTTGAGCGTTTGGTGGTAGAAGGTCCCACACTGGTGATAATATTTTCCGACCCTTCTTTAACTGATGAGATTTCCTGATAGATGTCGAGTTTTACATAATCACCTGCTGTAATCTGAGGAGTAATTTTAAGGCTTATCCCGACATCTTTTCTTTCTATAGAACTCAGTACTGTATTGGTGGTTGTTATGTCGCGCTCTCTCTTTGATATGAACGGAACGTTCTCTCCGACTATTATCTCTGCCTCTTTATTGTCAGAAGTAAGTATCTGCGGTGTTGAAAGGATGTTTATAGTATCTCCAAAATAACTCATGCTGAAGAGCGCTGCAAAACCCGGCACTGACAGGTTTGATGTGCTGAATGTACCGTCTGAGTTAATGGTCGTGATGGGAACGTCAATGAAGTTTCCCATGCCCCCTGCTGTAAATCCTGAGAGGCCGTTGGTTATACTCTGGAGGGTGCTTGAGCTTATTGTCCCGAACCCTCCTATTATCACAGGTTCCTGATTGTGTCTTACGCTTCCTCTCCATTTTGCTCCAAGATCTTTAAGTTTTTCTATAGATACTTCTACAATCATTGCTTCCACATATACCTGGCGTCTTCTTTTATCAAGTGACTTTATGACCTCGGCAATATGCAGATAATTTGCAGGAGGAGCTACGATGATAAGAGAGTTTGTTGTCTTATCAGGCGTTACGCTTATCCCTGCAATAGATGCATACATATCAGGGTGAGCTTTACCTTGTGGAGACCTGGCGCTTTTAATAATTCCCTCTATAACTTTTGCAAGTTCTGTTGCATCGGCGTTTTCAAGAGGGTAAACAGTTATTCTTGCAGGCTCTTGATAAGTTGCCGGCCGGTCAATATATTCAAGTATGGAGATAATCTTATTAATATTCAGTGCAGAGTCAACAATAAGAAGTAGATTGCCCGGGCCAAATGCCGATATATGTCCAGTCCTTGAGACAACAGGTTGAAGAAAACTCAGGGCATCATTTACCTTGATATGTTTCAACGGCAATAACCTTGTTATATATGCCTCGTTAACTGGCGGCTTTCCATCTTTAGAAATTATTCCAGCCTGTCTTGCTTTGACAGATGGTATGATTTTGTATGCCTTCGTTCCAGACGGCACTATTGTAAAACCTTTAAGCTCAAGGATAGAGGTAAACAATGCGAAGGATTCGTCAACAGACAGCTTCGTTGGAGCTATAATGGTAATCTTGCCCTGTACACTTTCGTCAAAAATGAAATTTTTACCTGTAAGCTCACTTATGAATTTAATTATCGTTGGAATTTCTACGTCAATAAAGTTGAATATAATCTTTCCATCGGATTTTTTGGTTTCTGCAAAGGACGCGGGAACAAGAATTGAGACCATAACAACGAATAAAAAAATAGTGGAAACAATTTTAAGAGTTTTCATCTTATATAACCTCTTTTTGTTAGAAAGTTCTGAAATTTGCGATATGGATTTTTGCATTTTTTTATTTCGAAATTACTTTATTTGATAACTCATGGTCATCTTTGAATTGTTTCTTATTATATCAAGTTTAACCGAGTTCATGCCTCTTAATGCAGACATCGCCTGTATAGCAACCTCGGGGTTTGATATTTCCAGTCCGTTTATCCTCAGAAGAATGTCGCCGTTTCTGAGACCGAGACTGTCATAAATGCCGCGGGGAATTACCTCTTGAACCAGAAATCCTTTCTGCTTGCCATTTTTTATATTGGGATAAAGCCTTGCATCTGACAATAGCTGCTCGGGGCTCTCGAGGGCTTGCAGCACCTTTCTCCGGTTGAGCAGGTATTGTCTTTCTTTAATTTTTTTTACAAATTGGGATTGAGACACAGAATGCAGTTTTTCAGTTTGAATATCTTCAAAGTATATTGTGTAGGTATCTATGCCCTGCGATAATTCAACAAATTCCCTTTCGATTCTTGTGAGGGTGCCGTAACCGTATACGTCTTTGCCGTATGCAAATACCTCCTGTCGGAGAGGGGCAGCCTGTGATTTGTCTAATAAGATTGCATAGCTGAGGTCTCTAGGTCCGGTAGCTGTACCGACAAGAACAAGCTCTGCCGGAGAACCTTGTCTGTTGCTAATACTCCGTGTGGTAATGGGATAGAAATTCATAGGCGCACCAAAAGGGTTTTTCTCGACAACAGGGGCATAATCCAAGATGTTCTTTACCTGCTGAGTTGTCTCAGTTGTTGTTTTTGGTTCCAGAGCCCTGCCTGTCTTAAAAAAAACAGTGCTTATAATATCTCTTGTGAGTAAAAGGGTTACAAAAAGTATAAATGCTATAAGAAAATAATTAATTATATTTAGTTTTTTAAGCGGGAATTCAAGCATAAAGTTAGATTAAACAATTGGTTCTTTCATGTCAATAAGGAAACAGGTCTAAAATTGATTTATATTTTTAAATTTTTGCGCCTGTTAGTGTCTCTCCGCATGTACACTTTCTGCGGTCAGGAATAAGTTTAAAGGTCTGTTTAAGCAATAGCCTGATTTTTTCTGTTGATGCCTTCATTGCATCCAGGACCTCTGCAGTCGTTAGTTTGCTTTTACTTATTCCTGCGGCATAGTTGGCAACTACAGAAATCCCTGAATAACATATTTCCAGCTCTCTTGCAAGGGAAGCCTCCGGCATGCCGGTCATTCCGATAACATTCCCACCCAGCCTGTTGAACGCTGTGATTTCAGCAGATGTCTCAAGCCTTGGTCCCTCAATAGCTAAATATGTGCCGCCATCTTTTAAAGAAACCCTTGCTCGTCTGCCTGCTTTTAACAGTATCCGTCGAATTTCGGGACAATAGGGATGTGAGAAGTCTATATGGATGACGCCTGTCTTACCATCATAGAATGTGGATTTTCTGTTTTTTGTCATGTCGATTACCTGGTCTAAGATAACTATGTCGCCGGGTTTAAGCCCCTTTTTTATACCGCCTACAGCGCTTACTGATATTATTCTGCTGACTCCAAGTTTCTTAAACCCCCAGATGTTTGCCCTGTAGTTAATCATGTGAGGAGGGATGTTATGGCGGCTGCCGTGGCGCGGAAGGAATATTATTTCTGCATCTCCTATTTGCCCGATTCTGTACCTGTCAGAGGGTTTGCCGAATGGAGTGGCAATTTCCTTTCCTTTTTTTATGGTTAAGCCTTTTATCTCATACAATCCGCTTCCACCGATTATTCCGATTTTTATCATGGCATCCTTCCCCCTATAACATAATACAGAATATTTAGTATAATAAATACTTAGATTCCAAATCACAAGTATTCCACCTGGTTTTTAGTTGTTTATTTTTAGGCTAATAACGAATAACCAGTAACTGACAACTGGTTTTAGAGCAGGAGTAAACCCCCTTAGAAAGAGCAAGGCAATAAACACTGTCCTTTCAAGGGGGAATATTACTGCCAGTTTAGCATTACAAATCCAGAGACATGGAGCTTTCTAACGGGGTAAATGAAATAGTGAGCCAAAGGCGAACGAATACAAATAATAAGCGAAATCCTTACATTAGTGTTACCTCTGGTAACATAACGCAGGGAAATTATCTATTTATTAATATTCGTTTACTAACGTTCACTAAACGTTCGAGGTTTCCGCAGGGAACATCAAATGAATAGAATATCTGATGAACTTGCGTTAAAGATTATAAGAAAAGCCCTCTCAAAAGGCGGTGACTATGCGGATATATTTGTGGAGAATAAACAGCATGTATCTATACAGCTTGAAGATGATAAAATTGAAAAAATTGTCTGCGGGATTGACAACGGAATAGGTCTGAGAGTTGTTTTTGGCGGCAGGACTGCATATGCGTACGGCAATGATTTTTCTGAAAGTTCACTCCTTGATCTGGCAGATACTGTAAGCAAGGCTGCCAGAGAAAAAAGGTCGGAATCAACCTGCCTACCGGCAGGCAGGCGGACAAGGCAGGCTCGTACCGAAGATGTAACTGTTAATTTAAAAAAAGTTATGCCTTCTGTGGACTTTAAAATAAAACTCGATCCAAGGGATGTTGACATTCAGAAGAAAATTTCATTAGTGGAAAACGCCAATAAGGTAGCCAGAGGGGTCAGTCGCAAAATCAAACAGGTGTCCGTAGCTTACAGAGATTTCATACAAAACGTTTACATAGCAACATCTGAAGGCACTGTTACAGAGGATGAACGAATTTATACACTTGCCCTTATCAATGTCGTTGTCGCCGAGGGAGATATCTTGCAGACAGGCTATGAGCCGCTTGGCGGATTTATTGGCTTTGAACTTTTCGGGGAAGGCTCTTTTGATGAAATAGCTCTTAAGACGGCAAACAAGGCAGTAGCGATACTGAGTGCGAGGCAGGCTCCGGGTGGAAGGATGCCGGTTGTGATTTCTGCTGATGCGGGAGGCACGATGATTCACGAAGCTGTAGGCCATGGACTTGAAGCTGACCTTGCACAGGAAGGACTGTCTGTATATTCGAATAAGATAGGACAGCAGATTGCATCGCCTTTAATTACCGTGATTGATGATTCCACTTTGCCCAACAAGCGAGGGTCATTTAGGTTTGATGATGAGGGTGTCCCAACACAGAAAACGGTTTTGATAGAAAATGGAATTTTGAAAAAATATATGTACGACAGACTTACTGCCGTAAAAGATAAAGTATCCTCTACGGGTAACGGGCGCCGTGAGTCTTACGAGTACAGGCCTATTCCGAGAATGAGCAATACATTTATAGTCCCCGGAGACAGTGACCCGAAGGAAATAATAAAATCAATTGACAGAGGCCTTTTTGTTAAAAAAATGGGAGGCGGGCAGGTTAATACAGTGACAGGTGAGTTTGTCTTTGAAGTTTCTGAAGGCTATATGATAGAGAAGGGAAAACAGGGGGAGATGTTAAGAGGAGCAACACTTATAGGTAATGGGCCGGAGGTTCTTAAATCAATTGATATGTTAGGTAATGATATTGGTTTTTCTATTGGGACGTGTGGCAAAGACGGCCAGGGTGTTCCGGTTGCCGATGCAATGCCCACGGTTAAAATTCCTGAAATTGTTGTCGGCGGAAAAGTATAAA
>VAPC010851940.1_pt1 | contig 14091 bp, 27 predicted proteins | sample 3395121 | NCBI WGS metagenome assembly VAPC01 (sample SAMN08290434, study PRJNA428436) | hydrothermal vent metagenome | isolation source: Deep-sea hydrothermal vent chimney | place: Indian Ocean: Southwest Indian Ridge | depth 1711 m m
ATATGCTACAACAAGAAACACAGTTTTCTTTAAAATATCCTTTTAAATTATCTATTCTGTCTATACCATTGTAATGTAAAGAATGTTTACCTGTTACCATTAAATTATATGGAGGTGTACCACAGTAAAAACAGGGTTTTTTTATTAAATCAGTAAAATCCTTAAATATTAGTTTAAAAGAATAATTTCTTTTTTTTGCTTGTTGTTTATATCTATTATATAACTTTTTTACTATTGACTTTTTTGGGTCTTTTTTTCGCTTTTCTATTAAATGAAGATTTTTTTCGTCAATTTCTTTTTTTAAACACCCACAACTTTTTGTATTACCTGTTTTTAAATTATTTCCTGAAATAATTAACAATTCACCGCATCTGCATTCGCATAGCCAAGATTTTTTATTCCCAATATTTTTTTTACGCTTTACAACTCTAAGATATCCGAACTTTTTTCCAATCAAATTTATTTCTCTATTAAAACAACCGCAACTTCTTGAAAGTCCATGAATTAAAGAATAAGTGACAACATATACTTTATTACCACAAGAACAAAGGCACTCCCAACGTTTTACACCATTTTCAGTACGGGGTCCTTCTTTAATAACAGTTAATTTGTGAAATTGTTTTCCGATTAAGTTTAACATAGTTAGATATTCTGATAGTCCATTTTATAAATTCTTTATAAGGTAATTTTCCCTTTGCTAAATTGCATCTTGCACAACAAGAGGCGCAATTTTCATTTACATAGCCTTTATTATTTTTTATTCTATCAATTCCACTGTACTTAAATGCAGTATCTTTTATAATTATCTCATTATTTGGTGAATCTCCACAGTAAAAACAACGCTTTTTTATGAGTGTGTTAAATTCGTCTCGGGTTAATTTAAACTCTAAATTTCTCTTAAACGCTCTTCTTTTGTATCTTTTGTAGATTATATTTTTAATTAGAATAGTCTTATCTATGTATTTATTTCTATTACACCCACAACTTGAAGTCGCCCCATTTCTTAAGGAGCTAGAAATGACTTTTATCTTTTTACCGCACTCACAAAGGCACTCATACACTCTATTAGAATGTTTATTTTTCTGTAAGATTTTCAATACAGTTAATTTCCCAAATTTTTTTCCTTCTAAATTAAATTTTTTACAATAGCCACAATCTTTAGCATAACCCTTTTTTAACCGTGTTGTTGATGGGTATACAATACGCCCGCACTTACAAGAGCATTCCCATACAAGGGCTCTATTTGCTCCTATTTTATCTGTAGCTAAACGTAAAACTTTTAAATACCCAAAATTTTTTCCAACTAGATCAATTTTAGAGAGACACCCACAGTTTTTTATTCCTATATGTTTATGCATTAACTTTCTTTTTTCTACTATAATCTCCTTACCACAGTTGCATTTACATAACCATAAATTTCCAATTCTTTTTTTGACTGTAAGATAGCCATATTTCTTGTTTAATATATTTTCAATGTGTCCTAATCGTTTTCCACAGTTAATTACTCCTTTTTTTAAAGAATAAGTATTTGTGTTTGTAGTATTACCACAATCACACTTACATAACCATCTATTATAATTATTCCATTTTTTATCTAATTTTTTAATTATCACTAATTCTCCAAAACGATCTCCAATAGAAATTTTCATGTATGTTTATTTACACCTCACTAAGAAAGAGAGAAATAGATGATTAAAAATAATATAAGAATAAGTATGACACAACTACAAATTTGTAATAAAGTTCTAATATTTATAATAATGTAATATGAAACCTTTATTTAAAATCTTGGAAACTGTCAAAGGAACTGGAAATGGGTATCTTTATTGTGTTACTGATCCCATTCACCCAAATGCTGAGGTAAGAAAAGACAGGAAAAAGCGTTATATCTATCTTCATAGAGTAGTGATGGAAAATTCTCTTGGAAGATTAATTAAACCCGAGGAACAGGTAGACCATAAAGACGGTAATAAAGCAAATAATGCCCCTTCAAATCTTATTCTGAGAGAACTCGGTCCTCATCAGAAGAGCCATGCAGAACGCGGTAATCATTTCTGGAAGAAATCTCCCCGGAATAAACCGGGTAGAAAAGCTATGAATGTAATATCAAGATATCGGGAAGCCAGTGGGTGGTTTATTGAGGAATATGAACCGGTAAAGAAACTTACGATCCCGAAAAAGAAGAAGAAAGAAGCTGCTCAGCGGGTTATGTATAAATTTCTTGCAAATGACCCTACGCCGGAATCAGTTATAAAGAAATTAAAAGAGCTGAGAAAAAAGGATCGAGCAACTGACTGGTTTTATGAGGCTACAAAGGATAAGTCAAATCCTGCAATTGATTTTTATAAAAAGTTGTTTAAAGAGAGTATGACAGTGGATGAATTTGATAGAATGAAGGATACCACTTTTAATGCTTTAAGAGTAGATTTATTTCAATACCTGAAAGAGAATCCAAAGCATTTAAAATGGATTGACAGGAATTTAGAGATTCATAAAAATTTACCCTCTCGAAGAACGGCTCAGCGCATCGTAGCGAAGTATTCAGAAGAAAAGGAAGCTAAGACATTGTATCAGCTTTTTGTAGCTGACCGGGATAATCCTGCATATAAGAAAATGCCTAAATTGTTTCCTGATTATAATAGCAATCAGGCAGATGATGCCACAGATTTTTTAATGAAAGCTTTCCAGAAAGAGCACTCGAAATTGAGTAAGAGTGTTTTAAAAAGAGTCCGGGATAAAATCCTGGCAGGAATAACATAAAGGAGGCCTTATGCCGGCAGAATAGACTTTTCAAAATTCGGAAATATACAAAGTCAGTAGAACCAATAATATTGATTCGGGTACTGAGAATGATTCTACTAATGCTTATGTACCAGCAAATTTCATTGGTACAGCCGGGACAATAAAACAGAATATTGAATAAGGAAGGAGGGTTTTATGGCGATAAATTATCAATGGAGAAAGGATGGAGTAGTGGTCTCTGGCGCTACTGATGCCATTTATACAACACCTTCGTTAAATTTATCTGATGATGGGTCTTTGTATAGCTGTGTTGTGACTAACACTGTAAGTAACATCAGTGTTACAAGTGAGAAGGCAGTACTGACTGTAAATGCAACGGGTGATCCACCGGTAATTACCAATCAGCCGGATAGTATAGCCGTTGATCAGGATTCTACTGCTGTATTTGGTATAGCAATAGAATCTGATTTGGTAGTACCAGCGATATCAAATTATTTATTCAGAATGAGTATTCGCCGTCCTTTGGGTGTTGGTGTTGGTGTACCGTAAAGTAACTGTTTGTAATTAGATGGATAAATTTCTTTGCACATTAAATAAATAGGAGGCTGTTATGGGTTTTCAAATGTATACAGGTGGCCGTTATGTACTTGGAAGTAATGTATCTGCTACTGTTAAAATGGGACCTTTTCTTAGTTCTGCTAACGGTAATACGGTTATGGATTCATTGACGATTGCACAGGCAGATGTCCGTTTGTCTAAGAATGATGGAGCATATGCTCAGAAAGCTGAATCAAGTTCTGCTACGCATGATGAAAATGGATGGTATGATGTTAATTTATCTGGTACCGATACGAATACAACGGGTAATGTGCTTATAGCTATTCATGTGACAGGAGCGCTTCCTGTTTTCAGAATGTTTGAAGTTTCTCAGCCAGCTCCATAAACCTGAATACGAAGAAGCGGCACTTACAGAGAAGAATTTTAACATAAGGAGGTTTTATGAGATATCTCATAATGCTCGCTTTTATGTTCTTGTTAAATACTGATGTTCTTTCAGTATGTTGCGGAATAGCTTTTGGAGGTCATTATAGCTGTAAAGACGGTTCAATGACGTGGACCTGCTGTGGCAGTCATTCTGGTGGCTTCGGTGGATGTAATATATTCTGCTGCCATTGTGACGGTGGGTGTAAAAAGCCTAAGACATATGAACAGTGTATAAAGGGCTGTGAAGGTGCAGAGAACCTCTGTGAGGGTGGTTGTGACTTGGCTCCCTCTCCTGGCTGTGACGAGGCCTGTGAGGACGCACAGTCGCAATGTGAAGACGGATGTCGAGGGTGATGCGATGATAATGCTGCCGAGGTCTCGGCACAAAGCATCATGGTCCCTCTCATGCGTTTCGCTATGGTTGATAGTTCTGGTGATGGCAGGATCACTTTTCCAGAATTTACTAATTTTTTTAAAGAAGCTCCGTGTGTAGATGTAGAAAAGGAATGGGCTATGATAAATGTTAAGCCCATGGATGATTATCTTACTTTAAGTGAAATTGATGATATTGACCCTGTGGCTGTAGCAGTAATAAAATTATTAACTTCTTCAGATCTTGATCTTAAATATCTTAAAGCTGCTCTGAGTCCGATTGAAAAAACTAAAGAATTTAAGAAACCTGTGGAAAAGAAACCTGTGGAAAAGAAAGCGGATAAGAAATCTAAAAAGAAGAAGAAATAAAAATAGGGGGAAAGAAATTTCCCCCTACTGACAGGACAAGAAAGAAAGGCGTTCTTTAGAACGTTACTATTCCTCCATGTTTTTTTACTACTTTTAAAGCAACATCTAAGGTGATTCCTTTTATCTCTTCATCTTCAATTTCAACAACGATAAAATAATCAAACAGAGCCGTGCACGCTAAAACACCTCTTTTGCTCAACGGTTTATCATAATTGATATAGTTGTAAAGAGCTTGAGGGGAAATTTGTATCCCGGTGACTGCGACAAGAGAAGTCTTTGGGGGAAGTTTCTTAAGAAGTTTGTCGATACACTTCTTACCTTTTTTACTAAGGTACATCTTTTCTTTTTTGTCCGAAGTCGTTTCATCCGGACGTAACTCATAGAGTTCCTTTGATTGCATGTGACCTCCTTTTAAAAGTTTGTGTTTTGTGGCACTGTTAATATATTTAATGCTTTTATAAAACACAACTATTTTTTAAAAGTTTTAAAAGAAGGCTATTTTAATCTCTTTTCCAGTAATACCTGTGAATCTTCAAACTCTAACTTGCTTATCAGAAGAGGTAATGCATCACGGAGGGTTTTCAGAATCAGAATAATTTCTTCAATTTGTTTCTTGAAATCCTCTTTGTATACTTTTCTTCGTTCTTCTAAATGAGAGAAGGCAGCCATCTTACTTTCTTTTGAGTCACCGTGACCGCCCTCAATTATTCGATTCATATTTACTACGAACCAGTCCTCAAGCAGCTTTTCAAATACGTCATTTTTCATTTTTGGTTTCTTCCGGGAAAGACTTTTTTATATCGATTACCCAGTCAACTCTTTTTCTTAATTCAGATACAGGAAGATTGAATAATTTTTTGAAAGCCGGTAATCTTGGGTAATATTTTTTTAGAGCTTCATCTATATTGCCGGGGATTTCGTCAAAAGGCACTCTTGCAGCGACATTTTTAGACATTCTAAGCATAGTGTCCTCTGTTAAAATTTCGGTAAATCTTTTAACTTCCATTATTCTCTTTACTTTCCGAGGCATAATAAAAATAAAATAGAAGGAAAAACCTGCTACCACCCCTGCACTTATACTGATCATTATTATTGTACTCATACTCTTTTATCGACTCCTAACATATTATCAATGCAGACATTTTTAAAACTCTTGGTACTGTTACCATAGAATTTCTCTTCAAAGTTACTCCAGCCTCTGGGTTCCTCCAACACATCGGAGACGTTCATGGGCTTCTCAAGACCATTCCAGTGTCTTTTAAGACATCTGTCGTATAGGGTAAGGTATACCGAGGCGGCAAGGTTGGCACAGTGAGCCATGGGAATAAATACGAACCGATGGCAGAAAGTTCTGGCAATCTTTGATAATGACCCATCTTCTGGACCGAATACATAGAGAGCGTTTTCCGGATGCTCGAAAGTCGGCATCATTTCAGCACCTTTGATGATTTCAATCCCTATTGGAGTAACATCAGTGAATTGTTCAAAAGGATAGTCATACTGAATGAGATCAACCTTGCTATATCCTTTCATGCGCTCTTCGCGGGGTAGCCTGGTCAGGCCGTTCATGTTAATTTGAGCCCGATTACCCGTGAACCAGCACTGCTCTATACCGAAACAACTGCAAGCTCTTATAATCTGGGCTACATTTCGGGGGTCTTTCGGGTTCATAAGAAGTACTGCCGGAGTTACTCCTATTGTTTTTTTACCTTTACCAAATATTTGCCGTTCCATAATTATTCACCCTTTAAGAGACATACAGTGAAAGCTTCTTTTCCGTAAATTTCTATAAGAATTTGCCATTTTTTTAGATTAAGAGTACTTACAGTCACTTTTGCTCTACTGATATATTTATAGAGTGAACTTTGACTATAGACCATACGCTGAAATACCCTTTTATCTTTTATATGATCTTTTTTGTTTAACAGTATGAGTCTTCTAAAAAGTTCCTCACCTTCAACTCTCATGCTATCGTTCCAAAGAATATTCCATACAGCAAGTACCCCCTAACGCTGTATGAGTTATGACTAAGTTTTCTTCAGGAACGAGACGCTTTGCTATCTTCTCTATATCTATCATACCCAATCCTTTTATCTTCTTCTTCCAGAGCCCATGAAAAGAGAGCCCTTTGACGGGCCATTCTCTCTGTCCAATCAGATGGACCTTCACTGCTCTGAGCGTTAAAACTTTTACCGTTGAATACTGCTTTATGACCGTGCTCAGTTATAGAGATTTTACAACTACTCATTGCTTTTTCAAAAGTTGCTTGTTTCATCATGTTCTCTTATGGTGTGCCTTCGCAGAAGACTTGCTCTGATTAAATATCACACTCTTGATCAACTCTACATTCCAATTCACAGGATTGCGTTTAAATTCACACGCTAACCATCCGTTTCTTGATAATGGGCAGTCCGCACATTTAGTAGACTTACAAAATTGCTGTATTTTATCAATCATGCATTCAATCATTTTATGGTCTTTAGGGGTACCCCTGCTTTACAAGCAGGACATTCATCCTGTTTTTGTAAGTCTGATGTAAAGTGTGTTGGAAATGAAAACGGCTTTTTATATCCCTCTAAATAATCCATATAGATTTTTACAGCAATAACCTTTTTACCACAAACCCTGCACTTTTGAGGCCTTATGCCTGGTTTCAGACCAAAAAGATCTCGGTTCTCCTTACATTTCGGGCAGATATAGGTGTAATAAAATTCCATTATATTGTCAGATCCGCAAACATTAAAAGTATGTGTCTTCCATGCGTTACACAATAAAAACTATCAGAATATGACCAGGGAGATTTTGCTGACTTTGCTGATACTTTTAGTGCCATAAGACCCTTTTTTATAACTTTATCGTCACCTGTACACATCCTGCAAATCGCTCCCTTTGCCGCTTTGATTGTAACTACCTCTGCTTTCATTATTCATCCCAGGTTGAAATGACTTCGCCATTTTTTATCCGCCTGATATTTGAATGCTGGTTTCTCAGCTCTTGGTTTCGTGTATAAAATTTATACTTTTTTTTCTTCGCCAGTTGTCTCTCCCGTGATTCCTTCTTGGAGAATTTGCCAGTTGCAATTTTGTACCTGCTCATTTTTTGCCTTTCTTTCTCAGACGGCCTTTTCTTGTCAGCCACCCACTTCTGGAGATCTGCATCCGTCTATTTATTGAAGGTTTATGATTAAATGGATTTCTGTATCTTGATTTCCTAAAAGCTTCTTTTCTTTTTAACCGTATTTCTTCTTTATTGATCTGTACGTATAAATATTCTTCTTTTTCAACCGGATCAGATGTACGCATATCAAGAGATGAGGCGCTTCTTTCTCTGGTTGTTGTTACTACTGTACCGGTATTCCTGTAAATAACCACAACATCACAGTTCATGGTGCAATTTAAGCAACTCCTGTTGCATCCAGTAGTTGTAGGGTGGGAAAAGTCTGAAGTAGCTATCATATTGGTTGTAAAAATGCCGTTAACATGAGTTCACGAAAATGAGCGTTACACGCTTTTTGAGCCTGTTCAACAGATTCAAAACCTTCCATACTATAACTGTCTCCTCCAAGACCGTACTTTTTATCAAGATTATATAATTCTACCAGATTACATTTTGCTTCTACTTTTTTTTATGTATGGTATCAATGCTATAAACATGTATCCAGTTTAATCCGCTGTACAGAGAGCCCTGAGTATCTGTCCACTGTATAGGTTTTAACTCAATGTTAACTTCCATTTTCTTTTTTTCTCCTGTCTATAGGTGTATATTTAGGGGGTTTTCTATGCTTTGAACAATTTGTCTGTACTCCTGAATTCTTTTCGAATTCAACTCCGCATCCCGGATGAGTACATTTTCCTGACCCATAATTCGGTTTCTTTTTGGGTTTCTTTTTGGGCTCCGGAAGACTTATATCTTGCCGCGCTTTCCGGGAATCAATTTTTGGTTTTTCCTTTGTATCATAAAGATTATCTATGTAATCGAGATGTTTCTGGACGATACTGTCTAATCTTTTTTGCTGCCCTTTATTGAGTTTTGGTTCAGACATAGTTCCATTCCTGTTCATATTTCTGTATGGCTTTATCAGCCTCTTCAGATGAGATAAATTCAGGGACGGCCCTATAACAGGCTTCAGCAAATGCAGTAGGAGTGCCGTGTCTTTCCATTAATTTCCTTCTTCTTACAATAGCCTTTTGTCGGGGTACATTTCCAATAGTTGAACTGCAGCCAGCACCAAAAGCGGGACTTATCTCAGCGTCCGGATGTTTCTTTATCTCATAGTATTTCTGGCAGTGGTTATCTTCCAGGAGGAAAACACATCGCATCTTATCAGGGTCCCACAGCCCGAAACCGCACGGTCCTACCCGGCAACAATTACCACATTGAACATATTGAGTCATATTAGCCGAGACCCGCCCCTCTATGTTCACGGTATAATTTTCTGTCCCAGTTCTTTATAATAGAGTCCAAAAATTCAAGAGCTTCATCTTTTTTCGCATGGATGCCCTGAAAACCACACCGGGGAGATTTCTCCTTTTGGTATTTACCATCTTCTTGTTGTTGATATGTGCCCTCTTTTCCCTTTGGAATAGTACCATTACCTATAACGGTAACATAAAATCTTCCGTCCATTATTTCTGGTCCGATATTTATCATAATTCTTCCTGCAGAGTACATGGAAAGAAGTGCAATACCCTCATGGACGAAGCGGAAGCCCGTTACAGTTGCTCTATCATTTATCGCCTTTATGTCGGACCAACAGGTATCATTAAATTCACTTATTTTCTCTTCAATAGTGTGGTAATCCTCATAGACCTGTTTCCAGTCAGCAGCAGTTTCCGAAGAAACTTTCATTTCTGTAATTAATCTTTGTTCTGCAGCTTCATCAACTGCTTTATTTTCAATAATCTCAGCCATAAAAACCATTGAAGCATTAAGGATCAAGGATGATGTAAAGTAGCCTGTTTTTTGTGATAGTCTAATTCTTTCGTGTACCCTGGGGGTATTTCTTTTAACATATTTTCTCCTATTTAACTATGTATTTTGAACTAACAATTTCTGAAAATTCCGGGCCTTTTGTGTAATCATCAACAAAGATTTGCTCGTCGTATCTCGTGTTATCCTTTTTACTCCCGTACCACTGTTTTTTCCAGTGACCCGCCACTCTTACTTTATACTGTAACTTCCATTGACCAATTCCTCCAGCTTTCCGGATCTTTTCTATGTCATTGTATTTATCTTGAACACCTTCACCTATTATGATAATACTATGGGTGTTTGCTTTCTCTGCCCTTTGCAGTAATTTTCTTCTCTTTGCGGATGATTTGATACCCTTTAGTTTCTCGTTGTAGTTCACAGGTGCAAGATTTGTAAGGTTAGGTCTTTTACTGGTAATATATAATAATACGTTGTAGACAAAGGCAGTAAAATCTTCCAGATAGTCAATATTATTGCTAACATCAAATTTTCTCAGCCCACTCAGCTCTGGTGTTATTTTGGTTTCAACATGTTTTTTGAGCTGATCACTTAATTTTCCAGGATTAATTTCTACGTGGAAATAGAAATTTACATCATTAAAGGGTATCTCTGGTGTTGGCTTCATTAATGAGCATGCCATGACTCTTATCTGTTTATAATCATCGAAGTCGCGGAGATATACATAGAACCCATGTACAGGGACTTTTGCACCACTGATATCGTTGATATAAAATAGACCTGGATCAATATGGACGTAAATTTCTCTGAAAGGTGATTTCAGAAAGTAAGAATCTACGTTAATTGATGTCTGAGCCAGCCGCGCTGAGAGTTCAGGAGTAACATAATAGACCTTATCATTACTCTGTTTCATGTGATACAGATGAAAGAAGATATTCAGGTAACTGGTTACAAGCGATTGATTATTCCGGTCTGAAATGGTGCTTATTGCTCTAAGGCCAAATTCTTCGTATGTCGGATCAGGTCCACTGCCCAGCATGTCCTCTGTGAAAATATGCGGATTTAGCGATTCCATATACCGCCACGCAGCTTCATAATGCGTCATTTTGAATATCTTATCTTGTCCCATAGTAGCCCTCATGTAGATTGTACGCATTCTGCACCCCGTTTATATCGAAAAATTTTATTTTTTTAGAATAATCTATCAATATCTTTTCCTTTTAAAGATTGTTTCTTCTAATAAGGAGGTGAAAAATGAAAAGGATATCCTGGAATGATTATGAATCCGTTCTTGGTAGGAATGTAAAAAGCGAAGAGAAAGAGATAGAAGAACCCAAAGAAATTTGGCATAGTAAAGTAATAAAATTAGATGAACTTGTGTTGAGTCTTAATAAATATTCTGATGATATCCCGATTGATACATACCGTAAACTTATTATAAGCATAGCTAAAAAATTAGGTGCTGCAGGAAAACCCTTTGCATTGGCTTGTGGTATAAAGTACTAAGCATCTATGATTGAACCGCTATTTTTCTTCTGCTATTACGCCTATTTATTAGGTGATCTCAAAAAAGCTCAGATGTATTTTTCTGTGATCCGAGAAGAATACTCTTCAAGCGGTACCCCTGATTCATTAAAAGAATCCCAGTTATATGAGTTAAAGAAAATTAAAGGAGCTATTGCCACAGGTCATATCTCCCGGAATAAATGGTTGGATGAAAGTATATCCCCGGGACCTCCCAATTCTTCAGATATAAAGATAAAGCAGCCTGAGTTAGTCAGAAAGATCCATGAGGAGGGTCTGGAGCAACTTAAAGACATCCTGGATGATGATATCTACCTCTATAACATAGAGCATCCCTGTGGCTCGTACGGGGCTGTGGACATGGTTTATATGGGAAAGAATACGATCTATCCGGTAGAGGTGAAACGGGGCCGCGGGGAGCATGATCTTATCGGTCAGATCAGTAAATATGATCTGCATCACCGGTTACAGCTGCATTATAAGCATTATGAGCATGTCCGATCCGTAACGATCTGTGATTCCTATGATTCATTCACGATTCAGGAACTGCGAACCATGGGTGTGCTGCCTTTAAATTATTCCCTGAATAATGATATAATTAAAATTGGCTAAGTGGATAGGATAGGAGAACATTGGAGGATTCTGTGGATCTACGTACCCATGTATTGGGTGGTACCCCGGTAAACGGGGCCATGAATACCGTGGTGGTAAAGGTGGATCTGTTGGAGGCAGTGGTAGTGATGGATATTTAGACACCTGTCTATTTAAATACTCTCTTCATCTACTTGCTACAAATGGGCCGTTATCAAAATCATTGTTTAACATCTGAACTCCTTGATTAGATAAAAAGACTTGAATTACTTCCTGAATAAAGGTATTATTAAAAGGGCAAAAATAAAAGAGAAGCTGCCAAAAACTTATTTAATTAATAACCACTAAGCATGGGCCGAGGGTCGAAACTTGGTCCCGGTGACTGCATCCCGTTCATACCGGGAAGCTGATTATTTGCAAGATCACGACCAACAGGTGGCAATCCGCAAGGTCCAATTATTTCGGAATTCAGGTGAGGATCTACCCTACCGCTCATGTGACCAGAAAAATCAGCCCGTTCACGTAATGTGTATCCTTGCCCTAAATCCATACTAAACGTCTCCATATTTGATCCTAAACCATTATTGTTATTAAAGTCCATAATGCTGTCTTCCTCTCTTTTAAAAGGGTTACAGCTTTGTGGTACGGCAGAACCGCTCTATTACTGTGGTTCTGGCCGATGGCAGCTCCTCTTTCCCCAAATATATAAAAGATTTCGGGATATGTCTATAGTTATTTTACTTATTTTTAAGGTTTTTTTCTGGCTCTTTCAAGTATTTTACCCATTACTCCCCACTACTCCCCATCCGTAAACCACTTTTACCCATTTCACCCCATTGAAAGAAGGTTTTTTACTGGGGAATGAAAATATAAGTTGACTTTTATGAGTTTTCGTGGTATATTGTTATTATCCTTTCAAATAGATAAAAATAGGATATTGAAAATGTTTAAGAAAATGCTCAATAATAACCCGCAACCTAATCAGCCAAGGAACTTTACTTCGTTGGGGGCATGAGCATTACCAAAAATCAGACTAAACAAAACCCCGGCGAACGAAAGTTTACCGGGGTTTTTTTATTTTAGAAACAAAATTATGATAATAATTGAGCAACATTTAAAGCCGGAAGGAGTTCTTACTGTTTACGAAGACGGGGAGCAGATTTTATTACCCTATTTAGTAGATAAAGCCGGTGAGGAGTATGTGGAGTTATTTCCTAATGACCTTGAAATTACTGGGGTGTAGTTCAGTGGTAGAACGCGAGATTCTGGTTCTCGATGTCAGGGGTTCAAGTCCTCTCACCCCAGCCATAAATTGGAGTAGACATGGATAAATGGAAATTTAAAGAAGTAATTAAAGATTTAAAAGAACAACTCAATAAGATAAATTACAGTGGCGGTGATTTATCAGATGTCGGAAATGAGATCGGTTTAGTTATCGGTAAATATTTAAAAGAGGAGTTAGGGTATGAAAAGGAAGATTTTATTGGTGGATTAAACCACGGCTTTTCTTTGATTGATGGGACTCATTAACATATCGGGGTATAGCTCAGCCGGGCAGAGCGCTGCGTTCAATATGGGCTCAATACTTTAAAAGATTTCTGGAAAGAGTTATTATCGATTAATTTTATTATCACTACTAAAAAAAGTAACTCTAATAAGATGACAGGAAGAGTGTGGGCTAGTAAATATGGTGTTATTCAACTTAAATTTAATGATGCTTATACAAAAACTATGCTGGACACATGGTTAAATTTATTAAAACAGGATTTAAATAGAAAAATAAATAATCCTTTAAAAAATATTAAAATAATCGGGATGTAGCTCAGCCGGGCAGAGCACCTCGTTCGGGGCGAGGGGGCCGCTGGTTCAATTCCAGTCATCCCGACCATAAAAGGACACTATTATGTTAAAAAGAAATAGATATAGAAAAATACCGCCTAACCCGAATAAAAGGAAAAAGGAACGGCGATCAAAACCTCTTGCAAGATCTGTGCATATAGAAGGGGAACGATGGGGTTGGGAGTATGTTGAAAATTTTGACCATGAAACTGGTATAAATAAGAGTAAGATAAAAATCGTTTCTCCTGATAATAGATTTTTTATGGATGAAATAAGAAACACACAGCTTTACGGTGATGTAGTTATACCAAGTACAGTAAAGCAGTTTATACTTGAAAATTTATATATAGGAGTAATCGGAATGTAGCGCAGTCTGGTAGCGCACCTGAATGGGGTTCAGGGGGTCCGCAGTTCAAATCTGCGCATTCCGACCATACTTTACAGACGAGTATGCAAACCGGCAAGCAGCCTGACTGTTAATCAGGTGATTAGGGGTTCGAAGCCCTTCTCGTCTGCCATAAAAATTATGAAACGTGCAATAAGGATAGTTAAGAAAGACGGGTCTTTTAAGGATCTGGAATTGGTCAAGGCCACTTCGATAAAAGCTGATGTAGGTATGCTGCATCTGGATAAATTGCGGAAGGGCTGGAGATTGATCTTTTCTGAGGATATCGAAGAAGACTTTAGTAAAATAGAAAGATTTGAAATAATAAGGAATTAATTGGGGAGTAGCTCAGCTGG
>VAPC010146419.1_pt1 | contig 14070 bp, 11 predicted proteins | sample 3395121 | NCBI WGS metagenome assembly VAPC01 (sample SAMN08290434, study PRJNA428436) | hydrothermal vent metagenome | isolation source: Deep-sea hydrothermal vent chimney | place: Indian Ocean: Southwest Indian Ridge | depth 1711 m m
AGGCTTTACCAAGGCCGCCATGGTAGTTCAGGATAGGGAGCAGGCTAGGGGGGGGGGTACCAGACTTGGCCTACGTCAGGATCGCTATGATCTGGCGTCGCTATACCGTGATTTTTTCATGCAGAATCTCCTCTTGCGCTATTATGAGAAAACTCCACTTCTAAAGTCAGCTATTTTTCGGGGTGATTGCAATAATCAACCTAGACTAGCTCACACACCATTGCCACATCCTCGAAACCGACAATAATAGCTATAGGCTCAAAAACCAAACCACCCTTCAGACCAAGGAGACAAAAATTCGCAAGAAGACTCAATCCTGAGCCATAGCCCGGTTCAAACAGCTGGCTCTATTGTCGGCGCAAATGTTGGGACAGATTTCAATACGCATTCACACTGACGGTCACTTCTGAAAAATCGGTAACTGTCTGTCAGATCGAATTTGAACCACTATAGTTAATAAATACTGCTTGGCGGCAATGGCGGGGGAATAATGTCAACGTTTCCACAACCCAAATACGGATTACCGCTGGCATCAAGCGTATTTGGGCGCTCGTTTGTTATGACAACATCATCAATGAAATTACTCTGCGTCTTTTGCGCACCCCCAGAAGCATTAGTAAACACCGTAAAGATTCTTCCTAGTGTAGCCCCTTTATCATCAGACGCGGGCAAAGTCCTAGTCACCTTATCTTCAAACCAGAGATTCCCATTGCGCCACGTTCTAAAAACCCCTTTCCCCGGCACCGAGTGATATTTAATGTACATTTCAAGACACTCCCAACCGCTTAACGCTGGACCATTCGCAATGGCCGCATCACTGTTGTTTTTCTTGAAGGATCCATCAATCGAGCCTGGGCCATTGCCTAAGCCAACCCCATTGCGACTAACGTAGGTGTCAAAATAGTATTTACTTCGACCGGTGCTCGTTTGATAGCCTTGCAAACGCATGCCTTTGCCCCCTGAATCAGGATGATATGACCACTCCGGGCCGTGGTAAAACCATGCCCGCATCCATACCTCTCCCCCTTCAGGTACGCCGGGCAAAATGTACTCAAGGCCCCATTCGCCCCAGCCGTCATCACCAGTCTTTATTGTGGCCTTCGCTGACTGCTTCCCGGAATGTGACCTTTCATTAGAAAACAACGTCTGCGAAAAGGCATTGTACGCCCCTGTTGTCGCACCTGACTTATTATCGGCCTCTTGCCCAATAACCCCGTCTTCAAAGGTAGATTCAACCGTCCAAGCATGAACTTGTGTAGAAGCGAATAAAGAAAAAATGACTCCGAGAATAGTAGGTTTCATAATAAATTACCTGTAAATGTTTGTAACATAATTTGCTTAAATTTTGATTAAGCTCTTTTACGTCTATCACTACCCCTGATGTTCACAACAAAAACACAGATTTCTGAGCCATCTTGTTTGCTCTGGAAAGATTATTGTTTATTTCACGACCTAGTCCTGTGACTAAATTCACATTCTTGGCTCTAATGATGCAAAGATCTACACTCAAGTACACAGATTTGCAACCCCTGCCACACTATACTATTTTGTACGGCGCATATTACTTCAAAATTCCTAGACTGGAGCACACAGGGCATGACTTCTCAAGTTCCTGCAATATTCGCGCCATAGATGTATCTTATTGTTTTAATTACTGACTTAATTACGGGCTCCGGAAACTGTTTCCGTTCCGAGTACACCAAAAACATTAAAAACTGATACGTTTATGATAATTAAAGTGATAAACATGTCTCCATATTGCTACAGGCCTAAACCTGTCTTAACTAGTGACGTGGTAGTGCCTTTTACATTCATTGTCACTACTTTCACAATTCGAAAAAATTGTAAACAGCAAGGCCGGTAACGGTCGCTGCAGAAACGTACGCTATTGCTTTCAAAGAACTAAACTGTGACCCAGGAATCCGAAACAGTTGAGCAATTAATACTACAACACCCGCGCACACTCCAATTGAGAAGCCGAAGGCAAGCCTAACCGATACAATAGCAGCAAGAAGGTGAGCATCATAATAATAGCCGCGCAATAGCGCGTACGTTACCAATGCCAGCAAAGACCAAACAAGCATTGCAATCAATAGAACCAAACTTCTGCTCTTATCCGAGTACATTTTCAGAAAAGTCCAGTTGGTTATCTATATGGTGTGCAAGTCTCACGGCTAACGCTACTATTGTAAGCGTTGGGTTGACATACCCGCTGGTTGGAAAAACTGAGCTCCCTGCGACATATAAATTTTCTATCCCATAAACTTGGCAATTCTTATCAACTACGCCTGTTGTAGAACTGTCACCCATGCGCGTTGTACCCATGTGATGATGTCCACCATGCATTGTTGTTGGTATTTCTTCATCTCCGGAAAATAGCCATTCCTGCAGCTTCACGCGCAATCCAGTCGCACGGCTAATTTCGGCTGCTAGAATCTTTGAAGATTTTAGCAACGTCATCTTTTCACTTTTCCCCAGCCTCCATTCCAACGCGATTCTTGGCATCCCTAACTCATCTTTCTCCTGGATCAGAGTGACTCGACTGTCTGGATTCGGAGCCTGCTCCATAATGGCCTGCAAGGTCACCGGAGCATCTGTAACCGGGAACTGATAATGGGTACCCTGCATCCTGTGATGAATCCAAACTGCGACCTCATCCAAATCTGTAATGAGGTTCGCGACATCATCTTTTAACGAGTGTCCTCTTAAAAGATACTGATTATCTTTTTTACCACGCAGACTTTCCAGTCTGATAGCAAACCTTTTGGCAGACATATAGCCTGTATTATTATCCTTGTTTGATGAGAAATTAAACGCAATATTCAGAATTCCGAGCTGCTCCTGCATTTTACTACTTACTCTTACTGCAGTAAGAGTCTTTGTACTTTTCCCTGGGGCCAACCGCTTCTCGTATGTGCCAGCCCAACGCCCCTTTTCCTTTGAACCAATCACCACATGTCCAACCGCACCCTCAAGGTGGTCCATAAAGTATCGACCAACTAAATCGTGATCATTGCCTATCCCCCTGGGATTCTGCTGCCTTGCCGTAAGCAACATTCTCGAATTTTCTATTCCACCACACGCAAGCACGAAAACTCGTGCCTTTACTGTGACCTTTTTACCATTCAAACTAACTGCGTGAACATGCCGCACAGCTGTCACGGAGTCCTCGCATTCTATATCAGTCACATTAGCATTCAACATAACAGTAACGTTGGTGGCATCTTTCAATTCATCAAAGTAGGTCTCTCCAAATCTAGTCGGCGGACTAAATTGATATATAAAGTGCTCTAATAAACCACTATTAAACGGGAGCAATGGGTTTGATTCTTCAAGCCAATCCGCCGGATTGTAGTTGTAATAACTTAGCTCACAAAGCTCTTGTGCACGTGGATAATAAGCTTCGAGCTCTTCCCAGCTCAGGGGCCACCCGCTTCCTGGGACCCAGGTTCGCTTAGCTAAATCTTGCTGAGTCAGTGGGCCACACCATCCTCCCCAATGAAACGTTGTACCACCTAAAACCCGCACTCTGTCGACGTCAAGTTGAAAATACGGTCGATCCAGTATTTTTCCTGCGTAGAGTTGTTGTGTACGGGTACTGTATTCTCTTCCGCCTGACTCCAGGACTACAACGGTTTTCCCTGAATTAATGAGTTCCAGAACCATGCTTATGCCCGCTGCACCTGCACCAACAATGCACACATCAGCAGTTAAATTTGTATGGTGTGCCTCTTCCGTCAGGTATCTGAACATTACGACCTCTAGCTAAGTGCAATGAGAGCACACACTCGTGCCTCGGTCCGAGCCAACTGCCAGCCACCGGCAAATACAACGTCTCCACACGCATAGTCGACCATCGATGCTCTTCTGACAAAACTTGCATCTATTCGTCTAAGTGAAACCTCATCCGACTGACTGGCTTCAGGTCTGCAATCTGAAAGGCTTGCAAGAAGCGAACTACTATCAGCCTCCCCAGGGTGATTCGTCAAATACCAGAGCCCCACCAGAGCAGCTGCATCAATATTGACACCATCCACCAGGGAATCTAGCAGTCCCAACTGTGTAGCGGAAACCGTGAAGTTTTGAAACCCTAATACGGTTCCAATACCGGCTATAGCCAGGAATTCTCGCCTGTTCAACATATGCTTACTCCAACGAGTCATCAGTTAAAGTTACAGATATCGCATTATTCATCGGTCATTTAAGACCTGGAAACAGATATTCTCAATGTATATTAAAGTTAACTGCGAACGTTACCCTTATACCAATTTACTCGGGCCTAATAATAACATTATGTTTTACTTCACTTTGAATCTCATCAATACTCTCATTCAGAACATGTATTCTTGCCCAGCAATCCAGCAAAAACAATCTAACAGCATTCCTGGAACTGATATTAGACGTCATATAGCTCAATTGCCTGGCACTTAAGGAAAAGGCATCCTTCAACCAACTCTGCGTAAAATACGTGTTCTTCACGTCCATTCTTTCAAACACACTGGTTGGGAATCCTCGCTTTCTTCGGTTAGCCAGATGTGCTGGTATATATCGCTCGCCCACTTTCCTTAGAGCCCACTTAGTAAATACAAAAGGATGCCTTTTTTCATTTGCCGCTGACCAGGAAAAATGTATTTTGTACTTATCAGGCAGGTTCACCGAAAACTCAACTAGCCTATTATCTAAATACGGGAAACGCGCCTCAATACTGGCGGCCATTCCAAGGCGATCATTTCGGTGCAATAAAGTACGAAGGTGATAACCCAGTAATTTTTGCGTTCTGGCACTGCCAGCACCACTCTCCTTTTCGTAATCCGATACCCCCTGATTTTCCATCTCATTTTCAAACCCACCCGCAATGGAATTGAGGAATGACGCCTGCTGGTGAGGTCTACAGAGAATATCTCCTGCTCCCGGGATACCTCTAATCAACTTGCTGATGTGGTCTGTAAACGCGTGATATCCAGCCACCATGGAATGTGTGGGAATACTGGAATACCCCAAAAAGCACTCGTCTGCGCCTTCGCCTGTCAAAACCGCCTTTACCCCATTCTCTTGCACAAGCTTTGATAAAGCCAGAAATGGAACCGAGTTAGGATGGTAAGTGAATGGATATTCATAGTGCATTAGCGTCTCTGGTATCAATTCCAAATACTTCTCATCGTCAATTTCGACGGCTATAAGATCAAGGCCCAAATACTTTGCCAGATCTTCTGCGGCCTTTCTTTCACTGTGCCGTCCAACTACATCTGCATGAAAGATTGCCAAATCCTTACGGATTCTACATGCCAATGCCATGAGCAGCGATGAATCCAGCCCTCCACTACATAATGCTCCTACAGGGACATCCGCGATCATGTGATCAGCGACCGATTGCTGAAGAAGCTTATCCAGCTCATTTACTGCGGCTTCGGCAGTATTAATATGTCCATATTCGGATGACGCTCCAGGTTTTACAAACTCGTGGAGCTTGAAAAACGGTTCAGGCTCGGAAACACCATCCAAATCGACCTTGATCAAACATCCTGCGGGCGCCGTGATAACACCATCAATATAGGTGCCACCCTGTGTAGGCGGCTCCGCCCCATTAATAAATGCAGCGACACCGTATGGATTTTCCTTAAATTCATGCCAGTGCCTTAGCGGCCGTATTTCCGAACTGAAAACGAACTTATCCTTCGCTCTGATATAATTTAACGGTTTGATTCCGTATCTGTCCCTGCCAAGCAAAAGACGCTTTTCTACGTCATCATATAGCGCAAACGCAAACATGCCTTGTAATTTTTTCACGAACTTATCGCCTTCTACAATAAGTCCCTGTAGAAGCACTTCGGTATCACTGGTACTTGTGAACTCACAGCCCTGTTTTACCAGGGACGACTTAAGCGATTTATAATTATATATCTCGCCGTTAAAAACCAAACAAAACCTCTGTTGGTGATCCCACATCGGTTGACTGCCGGCGCTTGACAAATCAAGGAAGGACAATCTGGTGTGTATTAATATTGTGTTGTCCCCGATATACTGACCGTGCCCATCCGGACCACGATGATGCAAATCATCGACCGTCTTTTTCACGAGGGTACTATCAAAACTATTTTTTTTCCTGGAAAATGAAAAGAGTCCGAATATTCCACACATAATCTGCTTTACCTTAAGAGGACGGGTCTCGCGGGCTGGGTTGTTAATGAAAGGATTGGTTCTCGATCCGGGTACTATCGCTGTTGACTATATAGCAGGACTCTTGCCAAGAACGTCCAATATCTTTCTAGTAACTATATCCCATCGATAATTCGAATCGTATTTTTTGTAAGCAGCCTCACCCATAGACGCTCTTAACTCATGATCCCCCAGAAGGGTATACATTCTATCTGCCAATGAACCACTATCATTGGGATCAACGATAAACCCGTTTATGCCATCATCAATTATCTCGGGCATTGCGCAGTTATTAGTGCCAACACACGGTAGCTTGTGCGCCATGGCTTCAGCAAATGCAATGCCAAATGGTTCATATAGAGAAGGCAACACAAATATACTAGCCTCAGAATATAGTGTAAGCAACCTCTCCAGGCCTTCTTCAGTCTGCTTGGCTATAAATCCCTCACATCTTGCACCTTCAGGCAAATTCTTTATCTGGGCAGGTCCGGCAATGATCAGCTCGGCATTTTTTACTTTCTTTCTTACTTCCCTGAATGCTTCAAGCAATACATAGCCACCCTTCCTTTTAAAATCCTTGCCGACAAACAAAATCTTTGGATTATTCGGATCCTTGTATACCGGATCCTTGATCCGGGGCAAATTGATACCTGCACCTACTGGTACCACTTTGGCGGAATCGATCTTAAAGTCATTTATGAATGAATGAGCGAGCCATTTGCTCATTGGAAATATAAAATCCATTCTATCGTATAGCTTCTTCTCATAATCAAAGGTTTGTTGAATGTATTTTTTCCGAACTTTCGGGTAACCATATGGACTGTTTAAACGGGTGGCGAAATTACCATCGTGATAGGACGCAAATATCTTGTCGTGCAGGTCAGTCAGGTTGTACCAGGCCCCCACCTGAAGAATCACATCAAATTTACTTTCGTCTAACGTCTGGATCTTGTGTTCCGCAGCTTCTGTCATCAGGTTGAAAAGCCGGGGATCTATCTGATATCGAAACTTCCATTTTCTTATATCTATATTGAAGTTCAGCATTTTGTAGAGCAGCCGCATTCTATCCGGAGGTGTTGCGGATATCGCTGTGTACAGGGCATTTTCTGACTTCAACGCATTAAAGAAATACAAACTGCTCCCGGACCATGTCCTGCTGTCAAAAGGATCCTCATCTATTACACCAAGTATTTTTGGATTCATTACCCGGGTTTTCTCTTGTAATTCAGACCGACAATCAGAACTTGGGGAAATTAAGCAGCTTGCAAAGCAGGTAATTTTTGTTACGACTGCTCATCTCGTTCATTATATAGCGTGGAACAAAACATTTATCCTGACTTTCTTCCAGGCACAGGTTATGTATTCTAAATGCATATTCGTATCCTGCCTGTTTAATAAAATCCGCATTTTCATCACGGTAACGCGCATTTGGGTAACAAAAATATCTTACGGGTTTCCCTGTCTTCTCAGCTATTATGTCTCTTGACACTGCAAGCTCCCTTTCTACAACCGCATTATCTGCATACTGAAGTATCTCATGCGTATGCGTGTGTGATCCGAATTCGATACCCTGCTCGCTCATATCAACAATGTGCGACCACTTAAGTATCTGGTCGCATAAAGGCTCTGGGTCTATTTCAAGATCCCTATACAAATCACGCAACAATGCATCCCTTTCTCCCTGCGTGAAGGGCTTAATAAATTCAGCGAACCTCTCTGCGAGTCGTTTTGCATCCGTTCTATCTGGTTGTTTGATGCCCGCTTTCGAATAATGGCTTGTTAATATGCCATTAATAATGCTGCCAGGTTTTGTTTCCGACAGTTGTGCCACCTTGTACAGAAAATCCTCCACCCAAAACAAGCGACCGGTCTCAATAGCGTGGGTAACAAGAAATATAGTAGCGGATACATTATTCTTTTTTAGTATCGGGAATGCATGCTCGTAATTGTCGATCCAGCCATCGTCAAACGTGATTGAGAACATCGGCCTTTTATTTGGTACACTGAAATCAAGGATTGTATCCAGATCGACAATGTCACCGTGACTTTTCATCCATGTTATGTCGTCACTAAAGGTATCCACTGATACCCACATCGACTCCTGCATTTTAAACTGTCGTGCAACTTCAGGCGGCAGTACACGATGATAGGCCAGAACGTACCTGTTACGTGATACTTTAAGCATATATTCAAGAGGTAGCACGACATTCAGGATTGCCGCTGCCAGTTGTTTCATTTTTCTTAAATTCATTACCACCTTGCCTGGCTCTAATGATATTCTTTGCCCGGTCTTTTCAATTATCTTTATTGTAGCCAGGCGCTTTATTGTAAATCTAGCACATAAACACCTTGCGGCACATCATTGGCGTACGCCAGACTCGGTTGTCGCTGATGTAGTTCGGCGAAAATTTATCTTATAAACGATAGCTTATGAAAATATTGTGGATATCACATTTAGTCCCCTACCCACCCAAAGCGGGTGTTCTTATCAGGTCATACAATCTGGTTAAACAGCTGGGTAAAAAGCACGAACTGGACCTCTTTATGTTTAACCAGAAAAGACTGCTGGAGGCATTTTACCCTTCTCAATCGGAAGGGATGCAAGCGGCTATAAACGCTCTCTCCCCATACGTTAACAAACACTGGGAAGAACCCATCCCTTGCGAAAGGTCGAAACTTCACAAGCTCGCTCTAATAGTTAAAAGTTTGTTTTCAAGAACACCCTATACCGTTAACTGGTTACGGTCCAGAAACGCAGATAAGCTATTAAAAGACATTATTGACAATAATAATTATGACCTGATTCATTTCGATACAGTATCTCTGGACATCTATCGAAAACTGTCACATAAGAATATAAAAATAACGATGAACCACCATAATATCGAGTCACATATGATGGGTCGTCGCGCTATAAAAGAAACAAACTACTTCAAGAAACTATATTTTCATCGTGAATACAAAAAGCTGCATAAGTACGAGCATGACAACTTACCTGAATATGACGGGCATATTGTATGCTCGAAAGACGATGCCCGCCGCCTAAGCGCACTGAGCCAGGCAAATCGCAATATCGAGGTCATACCGAATGGAATTGATGTTTCCTGCACCGAACCGGTAAAAACTATTGATAAGGGCACTTTGCTCTTTATTGGTGGCCTCAGCTGGTACCCTAACAGAGACGCTGTTCGTCATTTTTTTGATGAAATATACCCCCTTTTACAGCAACGAAGTGCCAATGTCCAAGTCGATATAATTGGACGAAACGCACCTGAAGAACTAGTCGAACTCGCGTCCCGTAACAATGCTATAAACATCCACGGATTTGTTGACGATGTCAGCGATTACTATGAACGCAGCAACATTTATATTTGCCCGATACGCGATGGTGGCGGCACAAAATTAAAAATACTGGATGCGTTTGCGAAAAAAATGGCGGTCGTTGCCTACTCAATAGCATGCGAGGGCATTGAGGCAACCCATGACGAAAATGTGATGATCGCCGAGAATATTGAGCAGTTTGTGCAGTATGTGATCGAACTTGTCAATGACACTGACAAATGCTTATCCCTGGGAAACAACGCGTTTAATCTTGTAAAGCAAAAATATAATTACGACTCGATAGGAGAAAAACTGTCCGATTTTTATTCTGGCCTTATCTAAGGGCGATTATCCGTCATTGATCTGGCTTTTTATCACGCGCATCTTTCCGGATTTTTCTCTCGGTATATGATTTACCAGGTTGAAACGCGTTTTTATATTATGCGATATGTGTTTTTTCAAGCCGGCTTCTATTTCGTGCTGCACACCTTCTGACCAGTGTTTGGTCGGCACGATATTAACAAGAAACCTATCAAGGTCTTCCTGTATTGCCTGGAATTGTTTAAAAGCACTGTTTTTTTTCTGTACGGCCTCGAATATATACATTACCGCTTCCGGATGCAGCGACTTTCCGTCGCTTGTGCGGATCATGTCATAAGCTCTGCCATGAATACCCTTAAGCATCGGGAGCGTTCTACCGCAGGCACATTCCCCGTAATCAATGGTCGCAAAATCACCGATCTTGTACCGGATTAGCGGAGTGGCAAAGTTAAAATAATCTGTTACGACAATTTCCCCACTTTCTCCATTCCCGTCAATTTCCAGGAAAAGATTATCTGCTACGATATGCATGCTTCCATGCTCGCATTCATGCGCAATAGAACCAACCTCACCACAGCCATATTCATTAAACACTTTAACGCCAAAACTATTCTGAATGTTTGCTCTCGCAGATTTTGATAACACTTCTGAAGTCGTAATTATCGATTTAAGAGATCGTATCGGTGAAAGGCCATTGTCCTTTATATACCGCGCAAATTCTTCAATCACAGTGACGTACCCGTAGAGGTAGTGCGGCTTGTAATCAACCAGACCTTTGTAATAGGTGAGCAAAGCCTCTTCTGTAAGGTTAAAAGCAGAGACTCGTTTTCGATTCGCGATAAAATCAGTCAGTCGGGCTTTAATTCTTTCCTGATTGTTATGCGGCACGCCCCAGAACCTGGCCTGCCTGTCGCCAATGCCCACTCCTGCCCATTCATAACAACGCCATGTTGCAGCCCTTTCCCTGGCCAATGCACTGGGGTTCTTTAAGATTGTTACGGGTTCGCCAGTAGAACCACCTGTTGTCTTTTCCGAAGACCATCGACGGTAGTAAGTACTAATGTCCGATTTATGTAAAATAAGTTGTCTTTTTGTGAGGAAAGGCACGTTGTGAAAGTTCTTGTAAAATTCCTCGCGAGAACGTGCTAAATTCGGGTCATAATTTATGATATCCCTGTAATAACGCGAGTTCTTTAATGCGTGCCTTAATAATTGTTCGAGCCGGCGCTGACTATAATCCTTAATTGTATCTTTTTCTAAAAACTGGAACTTTTTATACTTTGAAAGATAGGCGAATACAAGCTCCCCTTTTGCAACCGTGGAGGGGTAATAAAAAAAGCACCTTGAAAGAAATTTATTCAAGCATAGTTCCCTGCGCATTGCGTGATAGCCTACTTGCATTCTTTAACTTTACTTCAACCTCACTGGTTTGCTTCTTTGATATCTCACTCAACACTACCGTCATCGCCAGCTGAACCCAGAACATCGGGTAAAATAGGACGCTAAAGAAAAAGCTGGAGACCAGATAGGCAATCAGTCCGCCATCAAGCCCATGCGCGGTGTACAGTATGAAATTATTATTGATGCGATTAGCATTTGCTCGAGTCCGGGCATTCGTTATAAAGATAAATAGTATATTCGACACATATAAAATGAACCCTGTTACTCCTGTTTCAGAAACTGCCTGAACCATGGTGTTGTGCTGTATTGAACATAGACCCAGGTTATCTACCCCGTTAGGGTTCATGTACCAACAATAACTAACCCAGTTTGAATATCCTATCCCGAACACAGGATGATCTCGCATAACCTCCATCCCAAAGCTCCAGAGCGCTAATCTTGTTACAGAAGTAGCATCTTCCCCTGCATTATCAAATTCGACAAACATCTCCGGTGGAAGCACCATATATATCAATCCGCCTACGACAAGAGCTCCAGCTATGGCTTTTAAGCCCAATCGACTCTTGGCAAGAAACCAGAATCCTGCGGCAGCTATACCTAACATTGCACCGCGGGAACTGGTTGCAATAATGGTTACCACGCCCGTTACCGGCAAAAAGTAGAAAAAATACCTTTTTATCTTACTCAAGTGCCCTTTGATGGCCATTACAAATCCCATCGACAGCGCAACAAAGATCGTCATTTCGATACCCAGATCGCCGGCGTCCTTAAACCATCCGGGCGAACCCGCCACGCCCCAACTGTTATACCCGTGGGCAAGAAAACTACGGAATCCAAACAGTGACATCTTGAAATTCGCCACAAAGAAAACCAGCAGGAATACAATCAATCTTTTTTCGGTCGTGATAATGGTTATCATCAGGAAGTACAGAATCAACCAGTTGATGACAATATCTGCCTTGGCGAACGCAAGGGATGGCTTGAATGCAAATATCGCGGAAAGCAGGACAACTATAAAATACACCACCAGTAGAGAATTTCCCGGGTTTTTAACCCACTTGATCGTTGGGTCAGATATGGCAGCTATGCAGGTTGCCAGCAATGAAAGTTGCCCCCAAGGCAGTATATCGAGCACCGGGTATATTCCCTGCGGTCGTACATATTCAAGAAAAAAATAAACACACAACCACTTGAATGCTGCGCCCTCTTGTTTAAACCCATCCCAAATGGACCTGACGTTAACCGAATAAAACTCGGCTATATCAATATTATTTTTTGATTTTCCCGGCAATTTCATGGACTGATTTCTCTATAACCGAAAAGCAATTCCAAAAATAAGCATGTGTGGATGAATACGGGTCGTGTATATACGGGTTGGCATTCGGGCCCCATAAGCCTAACAAAGTACATGCGCAGGTTTCCCCGAACTCGCGCGCCAGGTACTCTGCCTGCCATGGTTCCATGGCAACCAGCAGATCATTTCCTTGAAGTGGCAGATTCTGTATTGGTGTTGTCCTGTGATCCCGCAGGTCAAACCCCTTACTCTCGGCAACCTGGATTGCGGTTTCATTGGCCGGGGCACCTGTGACTGTATCCAGGCCACAGGAAGATGATTCATATCCCAGAGATTGAGACACCGCTTCTGCAAATGCGCTCCTGCAGATATTCCCCTTACATACGAATACCAGTCGATCTATAGATTGCCAGTCAATCTGTCGATAGGACTGAAATCGACCTATCAGATACTGAAACTTGAACACCCCGTACCTGGCTAATCCGCGGGGCGAACCATAATGATCATTGATCCAGATTTTCATGCAAGGCGGCTTTTTTATTACATGTGGAAGTTGCTGTTATGTTGTAAACTTATATTCAGACACTGGTTTTTCCTTCCAGACAACAGATACGATCCGAGCTAACCAGCTGCTTATATTACATGAAACGTGTACTTGTTCTAGATGCCAGCCAGCGAAGTGCGCTGGCCGTAACCCGGTCATTGGGAAAACAGGGAATCCCTGTCGTCACTTCTGAAGAAACCGAAAAAACACTTGCCGGGCACTCCCGCTATTCTGTTCAACATGTTACCTACCCGTCGCCCCGGCTGTATCCAGAAGATTTTATCCGGGCGCTCTCTGACCTGGTTAAAGCTCATCGAATAAAAATCCTTTTACCGATGACGGAGCTGACGGCCATGCTGCTACTGCAGCAGCAGCACCGATTCTCTGGCGCAATCCTGCCTTTCCCCGACATGAACACCGTTAACTCGCTGTCAGACAAGTGCACCCTGATGCGATCAGCTGAAAAACTTGGAATTCCTGTGCCGCGCACCTGGTACTGTGATAATCCAGCGGCACTGCCTTTTAACGCTGAAGAACTACCGTATCCGGTTGTTCTGAAACCGGGCAAGTCCTGGCTTGAACAAAACGGCGAATGGCTCCGTGCCGGTGTACGGTTTGCAGATAACTCAACGAGCTTAAACGATATTATTGCAAATGAGCCGGGATTTCAATCACACCCTTTCATGGTACAGGGATACGTATTAGGCGAGGGCCAGGGCGTGTTCGCCCTGTATGACAGGGGTAATGCAATCTCCTTTTTTGCACATCGCCGCTTGCGTGAAAAGCCACCGAGCGGTGGTATCAGTGTGTTATCTGAAAGCATCACTGTAGACCCCGTACTGGGCGCTCACGCCCGCGCCCTGCTGGACGGTGCCGGCTGGCATGGTATTGCGATGGTTGAGTTTAAAGTGGCTGACGATGGCACACCCTATCTTATGGAAATCAATACACGGTTTTGGGGGTCGCTGCAGCTGGCAATTGATGCGGGAGTGGATTTTCCCTGGTTACTGTATCAGTTGGCGTGCAGTGACCG
>VAPC010767021.1_pt1 | contig 14020 bp, 10 predicted proteins | sample 3395121 | NCBI WGS metagenome assembly VAPC01 (sample SAMN08290434, study PRJNA428436) | hydrothermal vent metagenome | isolation source: Deep-sea hydrothermal vent chimney | place: Indian Ocean: Southwest Indian Ridge | depth 1711 m m
CAAACCAGCTGTTATATACATACATCCGTGGGAAATTGACAGTAAACAGCCAAGATTCAAGGTCGGCAGACTGACCGGCATACGACATTATGCAAAACTCGGTGTAGTTGAAGGGAAAATTGGAAATATCCTCAGTCAATTTAAATTTGGAAGGATATCTGAAGTAATTAATAAATCGTTAACCAGTTGTCCAGTTAACCCGTTACCCAGTTAAAAAATAGACTGGCAAACAGGTGAACAGGTTAGCCGTTAAAAAGAAGTCAGGCTAACAGGCGGACAAGTCAACAGGCAGTCAAGTCACCCATTAGTTACTATTTTGTGACTGAGAGGGCGGAGCAGTGCAAATATTTAATATTAAAATAATTTACAAGCCATAAAATCCGCAGTCAATTAAGTTGACATAATTAGTTCTACAGCTTCAGCATAAAATCTAAAATCATCCATCAAAAAAAAGATGTCGGGTAAAAAAATAAAAGTCATAAATATTGTCGGTGCAAGGCCAAATTTTATGAAAATAGGGCCTATTGCCGAGGAAATGGAAAAGGCAAATTTTGAACAGATTCTTGTTCATACAGGTCAGCATTACGACTATAAAATGTCTAAACTGTTTTTTAACGAATTGGGACTGCCCAGGCCCCACATTAATCTTTCAGTCGGGTCAGGCTCACATGCTATGCAGACAGGTGAGATTATGAAACGTGTAGAGGATATTTTTCTTGATGAAAAACCCTCTCTTGTACTGGTAGTGGGTGATGTTAATTCAACGCTGGCATGTGCTCTTACTGCATCCAAGCTCGGGATTCCGGTTGCTCATGTTGAGGCAGGTCTCAGAAGTTTTGATAGAAGTATGCCTGAAGAGATTAATAGAGTGCTGACTGATGTATTGGCAGACTACCTGTTTATAACTGAAGATAGTGCAGCTGTTAATTTAGAGAGAGAAGGGATTAAACAGGAAAAGATATTTTTTGTCGGGAATACAATGATTGACACCCTTATTAAATTCAAAAAAAAGGCCGGGAAAATCCCTGTTTTAATAAATGGCATTGATGTTAAAAAGCAGTCGTATGGTGTTCTAACCATGCACAGACCCTGTAACGTTGAAAATGAGAGAAATCTAAAAAATATATTAAAGGCATTAAAAGAAATTTCAATGAACATACCGATTATATTTCCAGCCCATCCGCGTACACTCAAACAAATAAAAAGAATCGGTCTGATGAATTACTTTTCCGATATCAAATCAGGAATTAACAGTAGAATTAACCCCATTAGAAAAAAAGCCCTACCTGAGCTTTCTAACGGGGTTTATGCCATTGAGCCTCTTGGATATCTTGAGTTTCTCAGCTTAATGACAGGTTCAAAAATAGTATTTACTGATTCCGGAGGAATACAGGAAGAAACAACAGTCCTGAATATCCCATGTATCACACTCAGGGACAATACAGAACGTCCTGTTACTGTCCGCATTGGTTCAAATGTTCTAGTAGGTGCAGATAGAGAAAAAATAGTTCATGAGGCTGAAAAGAGCCTTAACGGCTCCAAAAAAAGTGGTAAGATACCTCAGTTCTGGGACGGGAATGCAGCAAAAAGAATAGTAAAGGTGTTAGTTAGTCAGTTGACCAGTCACCCAGTTGCCCAGTTATCCCGTTAAAAAACAGACAGGCAAACAGGAAAACTGGCGAACAGGACAACGCAGTATATATTAACCAGTTATATGAAAACAATTAATCCTGATATTTTAAATGGACAAGTGGACTTAACAGGTCAACTGGCAAACGGGACAACTCAGTCACGAGTCGTACCGACCGGTAAACTGAGAAATAGAATACATATCAGAACTTTTGGTGAAAGTAATAGGGAAATTTGGGACAAGTTTGTACTTAGTAATGCTAATTCATCTTTTTTTCATCTTAAAGGCTGGAAGGATGTTGTTGAACAGAGCTTTGGACACACGTCTCATTATATGATGGCCATTCAGGAGGAGCAAATAACCGGAATTTTGCCTATTTTTGAAATCAAAAGTAGATTATTCGGGCATGCCCTTGTTTCAGTGCCTTTTGGTGTATACGGAGGAATATGTTCTATAAACTCAAACGCAGAAGATTCACTCATGCGTAGCGCTGCTGTTCTGGGAAGGTTGATAGGTGTTGATTATATTGAAATGAGGAATGAGGCTAAAACGTTAAACCAGTTGGCCAGTTCTCCAGTTAACCAGTTTAATGAACTAAAAGAAACTAACAGGCAAACGGGGCAACAGGCAAACTGGTTAACTAAGGATTTATACGTAACCTTTCAGAGAAAAATATATTCAGACAGTGAGGAGAATTTTAAGTCAATTCCAAGAAAACAGCGGAGAATGATAAGGCAGGGAATTAAGGCAGGTCTTATTTCAAAAATCGGCAAGAGAGAGCATTTAAAGGATTTTTATAACATTTATGCAAGAAGTGTAAAAACCCTGGGTACACCGGTATTTCCCCTCAGGTATTTTGAAAACATTATGAATATATTTCCAGAGACATTCATCCTGTCGGTCTGGAAAGACAATATAATGGTTGCGGGCGTAATGACATTTAAGTTCAAAAACAGGCTTATGCCATATTACAGCGGTGCTCTGGGGAAGTATTTTCAATATGCAGTTAATGATTTTATGTACTGGGAACTGATGCGATATGGATGTGAAAATGGATTTAAAGTTTTTGATTTCGGCAGAAGTAAGAAAGGGACTGGCTCATTTGATTTCAAACGTCACTGGGGTTTTAAACCAACAGAATTGCCATATATGTACTGTCTTGCAGCAAAGAAAGATATGCCGAATATAAGTCCTGCGAATCCAAAATACAACGCGATGATAAATATGTGGAAGAAACTGCCGCTGTCTGTGGCTAACTGGTTAGGACCCAAGATTGTGCGGAGCATACCATGAATTTACCGGATAGCCGAATAAAATGAAATAAAGTACAACAGTATGAATATATTGAACAATTTGGCAAATTCCGTTAAGAAAATTAAGTCACTGATGGAGAAGGATCCGTCAGGAGTTGCCTTTTCACCTGATAGACGGATTCATGCTTATTGTCTGGGTACTGCAAAGTCCGGAACTCATTCTTTAGCAGGGTTATTTCAAGAAAATTATAGGACAGCTCACGAACCTGATGATAAAGTCGCGATTAATTTGATTCTCGGAGCAGCGAATGGCAAAGTGAATAATGGTGAGATTGTGAAATATTTAAGAAAGCGCGACAAGCAACTGTGTCTTGAACTTGACTCATCACAGCTTAATTATTTTTTTTTCCATATATTTGTTGAAGAGTTTGCAAATGCCAAGTTCATTTTGCCTATTCGTGATTGTTATTCGTGGCTTGATTCTTTAATTAATCACCAATTGGCAAGACCCGCTACTTCCGAGTGGTATAAATTAAGAGATTTCAGGTTTAAACGTAAAGAATCAAAATATTCAGAAAAGGAGCAAATTCTGGCAGAGCACAATCTTTATACGTTAGACGGATATCTGTCTTATTGGCGAACACATAATATGAAAGTATCATCAGGAATACCAGAGGATAAATTATTGGTTATTAGGACAAAAGATATTTCGAAAGAAAGTAGGAAAATCGCTAATTTCCTTGGCATACCCGAAAGTACTCTAGACAAATCTAAGTCCCATATGTTTAAGGCAGAAGGAAAATTTAACATATTATCTAGGATCGACAGGCAATTTTTGGAGGGAAAGGTCAACGCTTATTGTAAACAGCTTATGGACAGATTTTTTCCGGAAATAAAAAGCATTGATGACGTACTGTGAGGTTAATTGGTTTTTTATGTGCTAACAGGAAAGTAGTATTGCGAAAGTGCAGCATGGAAGTACTTTCGATATGTAATTAATGATTTTATGTGTTGTGAACGGATACAATAATGAACATCTTATACATCTGCCATAGAATTCCTTACCCCCCCAATAAAGGGGATAAGATAAGGTCTTTTAATGAGATAAAGCATCTATCAAAAAAACATAATATTTCACTTGCATGTCTTGTCGATAATAAAAAGGATTTAATTCATATTGGCGAACTAAAAAAATACTGTACGACAGTTGATTATGATGTAATCAATCCGAAGTGGCAGAAAATCAAAAGTCTAATGTATTTATTTTCAAGGAGGCCGCTTTCTATACAGTTTTTTTACTCAAAAAAGCTTCAGAGGGCTATTGATTATAGGGCATCGTCAATAAAATTTGATGCTGTGTTTACATTTTCATCACCAATGGCAGAATACATTTTCAAAAGCAAAGCTCTTGATGTTCAAGATGTTCAAAACGTTCAAGATGTTCGAGACGTTAGAACGATTCGAACAAGTGTAGCGACCAAACAATTTAAACATTTCGAACGAGCGGAGCGATTGAACACTTCGAACTCTCCTCGTCTCATTATGGATTTTGTTGATGTAGATTCTGATAAATGGCGCATGTATTCAGAGAGCTCATCGTTTCCCAGGTCGGTGATTTATAAAAACGAATGGATGCGTTTAATGGCTTATGAAAAAAAAATAGGGGAGAGATTTAATGTAAGTGTATTTGTTTCTGATGCTGAAGTAGAACTGTTCAAATCTTTCGCACCCCATGTAAATGCAATATCTATTCCTAACGGTGTCGACTTTGAATACTTTGGAAATGTTCGGAATGTTCGAACGAACGAAGTGGTTAAACGAGCAAAGCGATTGAACAATTCGAACATCTCGAACAAGCGGAGCAATCGAACAATTCGACTATCTCGAGCAAGTGTAACGATTAAACGAGCAGAGCGGTCAGGCAAATCAGTTGACCCGTTAACCAGTTATCCAGTTAACCAGTTAAAAAACAAACAGGCAAACAGGCGAACAGGCGAACAGGCGAACATCCTCTTCACAGGAGCTATGGATTACTTCCCAAATGAGGATGGGGTACTTTATTTCTGCAAGTCGATATGGCCTCTTATTAAAAAAGGGCTTCCCCATGCGAAGTTTTTTATAGTGGGCAATAATCCATCCGGCAGGATAAGAACAATCTCAAAAAGGGACAGCGATGTAATAGTGACCGGATATGTTAATGACATCAGAGATTATCTCAGCATGGCAAATATCTTTGTGGCACCACTTCGTATTGCCAGAGGTGTACAAAATAAAGTGCTTGAGGCAATGGCTGCCGGTTTACCGGTTGTTGCTACACCGCAGGCTGTTCAGGGCATTGGATGTAATGGAGGCGGTTTTGTATTTATTGAGGAATCTGCCGAGAGATTTGCCGAAAGAACCATAGAACTTGCCGGGATGCGTTTAAAAGACAACATAATCATAAAAAGGGAGGTTTTGTTGAGACAGAGATTCGACTGGACCATTAACCTCGAAAAGCTTGAAAAATTAACCCTGGAGAATAAGCAATGAGTGAATCCATATAAACCGGCGGTGGAGAACAAATGAAAAATTTAATAAACCTGATTAAATATCGCGAACTTATTTATAACCTCATAAGAAGGTTTGTTAAGGCTCGCTTTAAACAGTCAGCCCTTGGAATAATGTGGGTGGTTATGAAGCCGATTGTTACGGTAGCAATCCTTACAATTGTGTTTTCCAAGTTTGCTAAATTCCCGAGTGACGGCCTTCCTTATCCTCTATTCAGCTTTGGCGCATTACTTCCCTGGACTTTGTTTACGGCTTCACTGGGCGCCGGGGTAACCAGCCTGATAAGCAGTGCAAACCTTGTTACAAAGGTATACTTTCCAAGAGAGATACTTCCTCTTTCTTCAATAATCAGTGCATCACTGGATGTTGTAATAGCAGCTGTGTTATTTATCCTGCTGCTCTTTTTCTATAATGTGGAAATAACAATGAATATACTTTTTATTATTCCAATTCTTGTTGTGGAGTTTGTGTTAGTCTTTGGTATCGTCCTCTTATTGTCTGCAATAAATGTATGGTACAGGGATGTTAGCCAGGCTATGGGGCTGTTAACACAGCTCTGGATGTATTTAACCCCTGTTATTTATCCTTTATCCATGGTTCCGGACAAATTTAAGCAGTTTTATATTCTTAACCCGATGGTTGGTATTGTTGAAGGCTTCAGAAGCGCACTGCTAAAAGGCACTATGCCGGATATGTATTTACTTGGCATATCAGCCGGAATTGCCGTAATAGCATTTATTATCGGATATTCTGTGTTTAAGGCTAAAGAATTGGATTTTGCAGATGTTATTTAAGGCGAAAACAATAAAAGGAACTCAAATTGGTGGATTCTGTAATCAAGTTTAATAACATCTCAAAAAAATATCGTATACGACACAGGAGAGTTCAGGGGAATACATCTGTGCCCGTAAAAAACAGCAATTGGACCAGATTTATTCCGTTCATTAGGAACGGAAAATTCAGCAAAGAAGACTTCTGGGCGCTGAAGGATGTTTCTTTTGAAATAAAGAGGGGAGAAACAGTTGGGATTATCGGACCTAACGGCGCAGGTAAAAGCACAATCTTAAAACTCCTTACAGGCATAACCAGGCCTGCCAAAGGAAACGTAACCGTAAATGGCAGGGTAGGTGCTCTTATTGAAGTAGGTGCAGGGTTCCATCCTGAACTAACCGGCAGAGAGAACATTTATTTAAACGCTTCTATTATGGGAATGAAGAAAAAAGAAATTGATGAAAAATTTGATGAGATTATTGAGTTTGCAGCGCTGGAGCAGTTTATCGATACGCCGGTGAAGAGATATTCATCAGGGATGTATGTAAGGCTGGGATTCTCAGTAGCTGCACATACGGACCCAGAGATTTTGCTAATTGATGAAATTTTGGCGGTGGGTGACAAGGCATTTCAGAGGAAAAGTTTTGAAAAATTAAATCAATTCAAGAGAGACGGGAAAACATTTGTTCTTGTATCTCACAGCTTATTCCAGGTAGAAAATATTTGTGACCGGGCTATTTATCTGAACCAGGGACAGATTGTTGAGCAGGGTGATGTTAAGACAGTAATTTCAAGATATACCACTGATACTGTAGAAAAAAGTAAACAGGATGCAATTGAATCTTTTACTGACGAAATAAGATTAACAGACGTGAGAATTGTAGATGATAACGGGAAAAAGACAGAGGATTTTTATACAGGTCAGCCTTTTACAGTAGAGATTGACTATGAAACCAGTTCGACTATTGAATCCCCGACATTTGTTTTTGTCATCAGATATGGAGAATTTAGAATATTTGCTACAAATACAAAAGTCACCGGTAAGAAATTAGGAAAATTGAAAGGTAAAGGCACGGTTAAGTGTTCTATAAATAATCTGCCTTTAATGCCGAATTCCTATGAGATAGATGTTGCAGTCTGGGATGAACATCAAATCAGGTTTCTCGGCTCATTAACAAATAAAGCATCTCTTAATATTAAACCTCCTGAAGACATAGAAAACTTTCCTCACCGGGCATGTAAAAACATGGGAATTGTTTACGGTTTCAGCGAGTGGAATAATAAATAAGTTATCTCTAATGATTGAAAGATATTAATATGCCGATTGTAGCTATTGCACAGACCCAACCTGATATTCCCAATGAGATTGCACTTCGGATGACTAAAACGTTTTTACAAGCATCTGAATGGGAAAATGAGGGTAGGTCAGCCAGACATTTTACTGTTAATGTTGTAAATCCTAGTTGGCAAAATTCTTCAAAGAGAGTTGTTTACAATGGAAATATTATACTTGCATTTGATGGTAGAATTCACAAGAGAAATGAGAGAGGCTTAATGTCTGCGGAAACACTTCTTGATCTTTATGTCCGGCACGGCGTTAGTGCGCTATATGCGCTGAATGGATTGTATGTAATATTAATATGGGATAAGCACAGGCGGTCTCTTACTTTAGTTAATGATCGGCATGGTTTTCGTAAGTTATATTACTGTGTTTTGAATGGCATGTTAATTTTATCTACACAGATGAAAGCAATTGTTAAAATAATGCCACACAAACCCCGGATAGATGAATTAGCTGTTGCCCAATTTTTATCCATGGGATATCCCATGGGGAATCGTACAATGATAAAGGGAATTAAGAGAATTAGTCCTGCTACTGTATTGACCTATAACTGTCACGGGATTCGCGAAAGCCATTATTGGAATTATTCCATATTAAGCGATTCAGCTCTCACATTAGATGATAGTGCAAGTCTTCTTGCTGGTGTCATCAAAAAATCTGTTGAAAGAAGTGTTGCATCTTTTGAGAATTTAGTGCTCCCCTGCACAGGAGGATTGGATAGTAGAATATTAGCGGGATTCGTAGGGCAAATGAGGAATGATGTGGTGGCATATAGTTATGGACACAGGCACACTTATGATGTCCGATATGGACGAAAAATCGCGCGAGCTGTAGGCTTTAAACATAAATTTTTACCTCTCCCTGATAAATATATTGAATTTTATTATCCGCAAGCAATGGAAATTAATGAAGGAGAAGTTTGTTTGCATACTGCTCATATATGCCGTCTAAATCAAGCCGGTCCTAAGGGGGCCGGGATTCTTACTGGCTTTATTGGTGACGTACTGTCCGGGAAACGGTTATATGAGAATTTTGACAGTTATGAAGGAAAAATAAAGAGGTTTTTGCAGACTCGCTATTTGACAGGCTTTTCCGGAGATGAATTGGGCTTGTTATTTAAAAAAGGGATAGGCAAAAATCTGCATAATGAAGCTAGAGATTTTATAAAACAAAGTTTTGATAGTGCCCAGGCGACTTCCTTTGAGGACAAATCTGTTATTGTGGACTTGATGCAGAGACAGCGTCGATTTATTACTTACCATTTGGATTTGTTGAGTAGAAATTTTTATGTAGAAACGCCCTTCACATATCCTGATGTTGTGGATACATTTTTTAGAATACCATTAAATTACAGAATAAATCAGAAAGCATATGTAAGAATGATTGTCAAATATCTGCCTGTTGTTGCTGAAATTAAAAATGATAAAACTGAACAAAAAATATCTCAGATGGAAGGTTGTTTATCAGCTAGTGATTCCTCTAATTTTTCTTCTGATAGTAGTTTCAGCAAGTGGCTTTATCTTGGACTAAAGTGGCGTGTAGAAAGATTGTCACAGACATTAAACATCAAAAAAAGCCTGCGACATCCAAACGTTAGGATAGCTTTAGCAAATCTGACAAATGGGTGGTTTGGAGATCATGATCGAAAAGCTTATGCTCACTACGATGAGATAATTCACTCATCGTCAAAAGATTTTTTTAAAATTACATTATCAGATTACGATTATTTATCTGACATGTTTGATGTAAATGAGGTGAAACGTTTGTTAGATGAACACTTGATGCGAAAATCAAATCATTTTGAAAAAATTCATCGTTTAGCAACATTTGTTCAATTCCGAAAATTTTTCAATATATAAATGGGCAATATTCTACTGAGGTATATTTTTGATGGATAAACAGAATAAATGGACTTTAATAACATCTGACCCATGGTGGAATTATAAAAGAAAAAGAAATAAATGGGAGTGGGTGCGTATTGCTGTTACCCAGAAGTACTGTATAGGTAAAAAGGTACTCGAAATCGGGTGTGGTAATGGTGATTTGTATTCATATATAGCAAGCTTCGGTACAGAAATATATGGTGTGGATATCAGCCCTTTGGCTATCAGAATGGCAAAAGCTAAATGCTTAGAGCTTGGCTTAACTGGAAGATTTACATGTTGTGATGGTTCCAATATTCCTTTGCGTGATAGCATATTCGATGTTCTCATTTTACCTGAGATAATAGAACATGTGAATGATCCAATACCTATTCTTAAAGAAGCTAAGAGGTTATGTAAGTCAGGAAGTCGTGTTATTATAACTGTTCCAAATGAAAATCTAATTCCAGATGCTGATCATAAAATAATTTTCACTAAAAACTCGCTTGCTAAATTAGCGTATGAAATATTTGATAGCGAGGTTTTTTTTATTGATGAAATTCCATCTCAATGGTTGGGCATCTACGTTACGAACAATAAAAAGCAAATGGTAAATAATGATGTAACCACCGATACTGTCCATGATGAGCTTAATAGGTTCTTCTCTGTTATAAATAATGAGCCTATTGATATGTCAGAAAAGGTTTCTGTAATTATTCCTACATATAATCGTGAAAAATATATTATCTCTTCGTTGGAAAGTGTGCTTAATCAAACACATAGAAATATTGAAGTGATCGTAGTTAATGATGGTTCTACTGACTCAACAGAAAAATTATTAGGGCCATATTTTACGAAAATAAAGTATATAAAGCAGGAAAATGCCGGTAAATCCGCAGCTATTAATAAAGGATTGGATATTGCAACTGGTGACTTTATATGGGTTATGGATGATGATGATATAGCCCATCCTATGAAACTTGAGATGCAAATCAGAGTTTTTAAAAAGAATCCACACGTGGGTTTGATTAGTTCGGAGATGATTGTACTGGATGGAGACAATAATGACAGGGTAATTTCTTATCTCGAATCACCATCCACTGATAATAAGAATAAGATTTTCAACCTTTTACTTCAAGGAAATATTTTTTATGGACCTCCAGTTATTGTTAGGCACGAGTGTTATAAGAAGGTGGGGAATTGGGACACAAATCTTATTAGATCTGTCGACTATGATATGTGGCTTAGAATAGTTAGAGAATTCGATGCTATGTGGATATATTTTCCTACTATCTTTTTGAGAGCTCATAAAGGAAGAAGGGGCTCTAAAACTGATAATTTCTCTAATTCTGAGTTAAAAAACAAGTGGAAGGAATATGATAATGCCATATTTAGAAAAGTTTATGAAGGATTTCCTCTAACGATGTATTTCAGACAATTAGAAAATGATCCAGATAATCTACTGGCTCAGATGATTGGACTTTATGAGCGTGCTTTTATCATGATAGCACATGATTTATATGACTTAGCATTTAGTGATATTAATATGATTCGCATGTATACTGAGAGAATTAAAAATATGTATTTATTCCCTGTATCCATAGAAAAATACCTTGGACCTATTATTGAAAGAATCCACAAACTTGAATTTAAGGCTAAAGACCTGGGGTTAAAAGAAATCGGCTGTGTGAATGATGAGATAAAAAAGGAGTTTTTAAAATCATATAATATTTCGTTCGGCAGAAAGACTTTTAATGATTTTCTCAAGATAGGTACTTTCAAAAGATTCGTTAGCTGGACATATTTTCTTGATGGAAGTTTATTGAAATACATTATCTGGGCTTTTAATAAAAAGATAAAGCATCTTCTCTCAGTAAATCTGCCTAAAAGCTAAAGACTACTGAATTTGAGTATGTGTTTATGTATCTAAGCGTCATAATATGCACATATAACAGGTCCCAAGTCATGAAGGAGACGCTCCTGAGTTTCCTGAAATTGAACTGGGTAGAGAATATCTCCCTTGAGGTGCTTGTTGTGGATAACAATTCAAAAGATGAGACTAAAGATGTTGTTGCTCAATTCATGAATCAAAACTCCTCAATTAAATATATCTTTGAAAAAAAGATAGGACTTTCGCATGCAAGGAATAAGGGTATCCTCGCGACTAGCGGAGAAATAATTGCTTTTGCCGACGATGATGTTATTTTTGATAAAGACTGGGGTCAGAATCTTATTAATACGTTCAGGGACAATCCCGGGGTCTGGAGTGTTGGCGGTAAGACTATCCCTGTTTTCCCTGAGGGTAAACCCCTTTGGATAAATGAGGATATACTGGGTATGTACGGAGACATACAAATAGGGGACGAAACAAAAATTATGGAATTTCCACATCATCCTTACGGTTGCAATATGGCTTTTCGGAGGGAGATTTTCAATAATTGAAGTATTGATTTATCAATTTTTTTAAAAAAACTGTATGAAAAATTCTTTTTTTATAAATCCTTTTCATAAGCCGGGCAACACCATTATTGTAGCTGGATCAGGGCGAAGTGGCACTACTTGGTTAGGAAATATAATAGGGTGTTGTCCCGGTTTTCAGGTTCTTTTTGAACCGTTTAATTACAGGACCGTTCCACAAATGAATATTCAACTTTCAAGGCCGTATATAAGACCATATGTGAATGGACGTCATCCCATCGAACCGCTTATGAAGAAGATATTTTCAGGAAAGATTAAAAATGAATGGATATTGTCTCAAAATGCAAATCATATTGTTTGGAGAAATCTTGTTAAAGAGATACGCGCAAACCTCTTTCTTGCTTACATTCGAAACAGATTCGGTAATCCCATTGTTTTTATTATCCGTCATCCATGCGCAATCGTTTTTTCAAGAATCCAGCTAAAATGGGGAACTCTTATAGATGATTTATTTTCCCAGGATGAGTTGATGGAGGATTTTCTGGCTCCATTTGAGTCATTCATCAGAGATGCAAAGACGGATCTGGAAAAACATACGATTATGTGGTGTGTTGAAAATTTAGTTCCTTTAAAACAATTAAAAAAAGACGAATTCTTATTATGCTCTTATGAAAATTTGGTAGTGCAGCAGGAATTAGAGATTAAGAGGATATTTCGTTATTTAGATTTAAAAATACCTGCAAAACTTAGCAATGTTATCAGCAAACCTACAACAGTTACTCAAAAAAATGCTCCTATATACCAGGGAGGCAATCTTCTGGAATCGTGGAAAAAGAATTTGGACAGTCGTGATGTCAGGAAGGTTCTTGAAATCACTGAGCGATTTAATATTGACATATACTCCGAAAATACGATGCCAGACTTTGACTGTTCATTCTTACAATGAGCTCTAAAATCAGTGTCATAATAAGTGTTTATAATGGAGAAAAATATGTCCGCGATGCTGTTCTTAGTATTGTTAATCAGACATTTGGGGTTTTGACAGTTATAGCCGGCTGAAAGATTCGAATATAAAGCAATTTCTTGAAAGATATTTTGAAATACCAGAATCGACAATAAAGAAATTCAAAGCAGATACGTTTTATCAATATTATAGAGAAACACTATCTACAAAAGAGTATTTTGAGTCCTTTATGCTGCGTCTCAGGGCATTTCTTCTCAGGCCATCAAATAACGCAATTCTGCCCGCCCTAAAAGATATAGCCGGTATTATGAGAAAATCACTAAGACATTACACTGATCGATATATTTCATGGAGATTTAAATAACATCTAGTAGACATGGATCTAAGCGTCATAATATGCACATATAACAGGTCCCAGGTCATGAAGGAGACACTTGGAAGTTTTCTGGAATTGAACTGGGTAGAGAATATCTCCCTTGAGGTGCTTGCTGTGGATAACAATTCCGATGATGACACGAAAGATGTAGTGAATGAATTTATCAGGCAGGATTCCCGCATCAAGTATGTATTCGAGGATAAATCGGGTCTTTCATATGCAAGAAACAGGGGTATAAGTGAAGCAAAAGGAAAAATAATTGCTTTTACCGACGATGATGTTATTTTTGATAAAGACTGGGGTCAGAATCTTATTAATACGTTCAGGGACAATCCCGAGGTCTGGAGTGTTGGCGGTAAGACTATCCCTGTTTTCCCTGAGGGTAAACCCCTTTGGATAAATGAGGATATACTGGGTATGTACGGAGACATACAAATGGGGGACGAAACAAAAATTATGGAATTTCCGTATCATCCTTATGGGTGCAATATGGCCTTTCGGAGGGAGATTTTCAATAAAGTCGGTATGTTTAATACAGAACTCGGTCGCAAGAAAAAAAATCTGCTGTCCAATGAAGAACACGATTTCTTCTATAGAATCGCAAAAGATGAATTGAAGGTTGTGTATTCTCCTCATGTTATTGTGAAGCATAAAATACCAGCCAGCAGGACACAGAAAAAATGGATACTCAAGAGAAATTACTGGCAGGGAATATCAAATATCGCATTTGAACAAACGGTGAACCCAAAACCCAGAAAGGTATTATTTGTCGAATCACTTGCAGATCTAAAAACGCTTATAAAAAAGATAATGGGCACCTCTAACAGGTCGGTGAGAAAAATATACTGGTTCATCAG
>VAPC010375375.1_pt1 | contig 14008 bp, 12 predicted proteins | sample 3395121 | NCBI WGS metagenome assembly VAPC01 (sample SAMN08290434, study PRJNA428436) | hydrothermal vent metagenome | isolation source: Deep-sea hydrothermal vent chimney | place: Indian Ocean: Southwest Indian Ridge | depth 1711 m m
TGCCTGAAAGCAGAACAAAATCTTCTTTTTTATGATCAGGTGCTTCACACATCATCACAACCTTGTCCAGTTTCTTCGAGTATGCAGTGTGGTCAGCATTGAAGATTTCTATGTCCAGAGCGCCGTCAGGCACCTGGTCTTTGAAGATAGTTTGCGCGTCGAATGCACCGTAGTGATCACCAACACCTGCATGGTCACGACCAACGATAAAGTGAGTTGCGCCCATGTTTTGACGGAATATAGCGTGCAGTACACCTTCGCGCGGACCGGCATAAAGCATATCGAAACCGTAACCGGTAACCATTGCACTGTTTGGCGGGAAGTACAGCTCAACCATTTTACGGATCGCGGCATCACGAACAGGCGCCGGGATATCGCCAGGCTTCAGTTTGCCTAACAGCATGTGGATAACCAGACCATCACACCCGCATCGCTTCATTGCCATGTGGCAAAGTTCTTCGTGAGCCAGATGCATTGGGTTACGGGTCTGGAAAGCAACAATTTTCTTCCAGCCGTGTTCAGCGATTTCGTTACGAATTTCAACTGCAGTACGGAACGTATCCGGGAATTCATCCTGGAAGTAAGAGAAGTTCAGTACTTTGATCGGACCTGACAGACAAACTTTACCCTGAGCGTTGAATGCATCAACACCGGGGTGAGCTTCGTCAGGGCTTGGCGCATAAACTTTTTCAGAGATCAGCGCCATATCTGCATCACTGAATTCTTCAACCGCTTCTACATCCATAACAGCCAGTACAGGATTGCCTTCGACATTTGGATCTTTCAGTGCAATACGGTCACCGGCTTTGATAGAACCCGCATCTTTAACCAGATTCAGTATAGGTGTCGGCCAGAACAGACCTGAAGTGGTCTTCATATTGTTAGCGACAGACAGAGCATCGGCTTTATTCATATAGCCTGTTAATGGGTTAAAATAACCAGCACCCATCATAACTGCATTAGCTGCAGTACCTGAGCTCACAACAATAGAAGCCAGACCTTTAGCTTCTTTCTGCAGGGCTTCATTTTCAGCCGTGTCGTATACATACAGTGGATTCAGTTCATCTGAACCATGTGGCTTAATTAATGACATATTTTCCTCCTTAGGATTTATTATTTTTTAAAAATATTACAAATGTTATTACTTAAGTATCGCAACGATCTTGTTAAATATATCGTCAATATTGCCGACCCCCTGGACAGACTTCAGGATCCCCTTTTTGCCGTAGTAGTCAATAAGGGGAGCGGTCGATTTTTCGTAAACATCAAGCCTGTTCTTGATCGTTGCTTCCTTATCATCGTCCCTCTGCATGAGCTCTCCGCCGCACTTGTCACAGACACCCTCTTTTGCGGGTGCGGAAAAATGGACATTATACATCTGCTGGCAACCAGCGCATGTCCTTCTGCCGGTAAGCCTCTGCATAAGCTCGCTCATAGCAACATCAACACTAAGGGCAACATCAAGCGGAGAACCCATATCCGTGAGAACACTGTCAAGCGCTTCAGCCTGAGGGGTTGTCCTCGGGAAACCGTCAAGAATATAACCGTTTTTGCAGTCATCCTGAACGAGTCTCTCTTTTACAAGTCCGATAACGATCTCGTCCGTAACAAGTTCACCTTTGTCCATAATAACTTTTGCTTCTTTGCCAAGCGGGGTTCCGTCCGCGACTGCCTTACGGAGAATATCACCCGTGGAGATTTGAGGTATGCCGTACTTCTCAATAAGTTTTTTGGCCTGTGTTCCTTTTCCTGCGCCAGGTGCTCCAAGTAAAACAATTCTCATTCATTTACCTCCGTGTATCATTTATTCAAAAAACAGATGCCTATTAAACAAAAAGCACACAGGAATTTCATCGACGTGAAAAACTTCCCGGAGCAAAAATTAAACTAAAATAGCAAGAATTAAATTATATCATAACAACGGTTGCATGGCCGATTGTTATGTGGTATCATGCGTCAATCATCTCATGCACACTTTAAAGAATGAGTTCTTATAATGCTGACCGGGCCTGTTTGAGTCAATATAAAAATTTAAATTAAAATATAATGATTCCTTATATTATTCCGGTTTAAACCGGCCTTAATCCTAAGTTAGCGGTATAACTAAAAAAATCAGTGCTACTAAAAAAAATAGCAGAGATACTTGAGGCACAGATTGTATCAAATCCAGGCACATTAAATAAAGAGATCGAGTGCGCGTGCTGCACTGATCTGATAAGCAATGTGCTGTATTATTCTTCCGGTCAGAGTTCCGTGCTGATAACCGGACTGATACACCCGCAGGTAATCCGCGCGGCAGAGGTCGCGGGTATTGAGGGTATAGTTTTTGTGCAGGGCAGAAAGCCTGATGCTGATACAGCGCGGCTTGCCGAACAGAAGGGAATCGCTCTGCTCATATCGCCGTTCTGCATGTATACGGCATCCGGAAAGCTCTATAACGCGGGTCTGATCGGACACCAGAGGGAACAGAATGAGCATTGATATAAAACAGCCGATAGAGGGGAGTTTTCAGCTGATAGGGGGGAGTTTTCATACTGCCGGTGAGGCTTCAACTCAATTAAAGAGCAAACTCGTTGAACTTGGGATTGACAAAAAGACTATCAGAAGGGCGGCAGTAGCTACTTTCGAAGCCGAGATAAATGTGTTAATATATGCATCAGCAGGCTGGCTGAGATATTATATTACTCCGGAGCATATCCGGATACTGATTGAGGACATGGGGCCGGGCATTGAAGATATAGAGCTTGCAATGCAGGAGGGCTATTCCACCTCTCCTGACTGGGTCAAGGAAATGGGATGGGGAGCCGGCATGGGGCTTCCGAACATGAAACAGAATTCCGATGTATTTAAAATAAATTCTGTTGTTGGTGAAGGCACAACCGTTGAGATGATCATAAACCTCTAAGGAGCCATATTATGAAGATTAATGACCTTATCAAAGAACTTTCTTTAGACATCAGATCAGGTAAAAATGGCATTGAAAACAGCGTTACAGGCTGCTATGTAAGCGACCTGCTTTCTGACGTTATGGTGAACAGTAAAGAGGGGAATGTCTGGCTCACTCTGCAGATACACCCAAACATTGTCGCTGTAGCCAATATGAAAGACCTTGCAGGGATCATTGTGGTGGGGAACAGACAGCCTCAGATGGAAACCATTCAAAAAGCGGAAATTGAAAATATCCTGATTGCTACCACGCCTCTGCCTGCTTTTGAAGCTGCCGGAAAAATTTACCAGCTCCTTAATTAAAAGAGCACACATGCTCACAGGTTATTCAAGGGCCATCACAGATACTACCCATATTTTTGTTATCCCCGAACATTCAGGGTCTTCTAAATGTTAAAAGAGTTCAGGGCTGACCTTCACATTCACACATGCCTGTCTCCGTGCGCCGAACTTGACATGACCCCATCCGCCATAGTCAATGCCGCCGCTGAAAAGGGTATTGACATAATAGCTGTCACTGACCACAACTCAGCTGAAAATACAGAATCAGCAAAAAAAGCTGCGCAAGGTAAAGGCATTACCGTGTTTTCAGGCATGGAGGTCACATCAGATGAAGAGGCCCACATACTGGCCCTGTTTGACAATGTGGAAAGCGTGCTGAAATTGCAGGGAGCCGTATATGAGAGTCTCCTGCCCGGCACTAACGACACAGCCCGGTTCGGCGACCAGGTCGTTGTTAACGAAGCAAATGAGGTGTTGGGATTCAACCACAGACTACTGATCGGCGCGACAACTTTGCCGGCATCCTCAATTGTTAATATCATACATTCTCTCGGCGGACTTTCAGTAGCCTCACATATAGACAGAGAAGCCTTCAGCATAGTCTCACAGCTCGGCTTTATTCCCGATGACCTGATATTTGATGCACTGGAGATATCTCCGCGAATCAGCAGGGAAACTGCCGCAAATCTGTTCGGGGAATATACACGCCTGCCCTGGGTATCTTCATCTGATTCCCATAATATTGATAATATCGGGAAGAGGACAACTCTTTTTTATATAAAGGAACCGACAATAGCAGAGATATCATACGCCCTGAGAGGAATTGACGGCAGAAAGGTTGAATGGGAGTGAAAATATTAAATATTCAGCCACTGACAAACACAGACTAAAAAGGGTTAAATTCGAAATACGAATTTCGAAGCACGAAACAGTATCGAATGACCAAAATCTAAATGACAGAAACGGGAAAAATGCCTGCCTGTTTTGAATTTTGATCATTTGAATTTCGAATTTGTTTCGGATTTCTGATTTCGATATTCGGATTTATTTATTTTATGGAAGACCTGTCATTACATATACTTGATATCGTCGGAGACCCTTCTTTAAGATAGTCGGCATAGCTCGTTCCGGGATTCCGGACATCCATCCTCCGTAGCAGTGCTACTGCAGAGGACGGGAGCCGGAATGACAGAAGTTTGGAACTGTGGCAGCCAGAAGTAGGCGCTTCTAAGCGAGACCACAGGGTGTAATAATTGTTGAATAAAAATAGGGGTGCCTCTTGGATCTGATAATAAGCAATTTGCGAATACCCGTTGAAAAAGACGGGATAGATGAATATTTAAAAGCCGCTTCTCAAAAGCTGAACATTAGCGAAGATAATATTCAATTCACTAAAATGCTGGGCAAATCACTTGACGCTCGCAGCAAAAAACAGTTCTACTATGAAATTTCAATAGTTGTAAGTACTCCTGACAGCTTCGATAACAGAGAAAACTTCGCTGTATACACTGAAACAATGAAGGCTGACAGGAAATCAATAGATATTAAGGAGAAGCCTGTAATAATAGGTTTCGGCCCTGCCGGCATGTTCGCAGCTCTTGAGCTTATTGATTATGGTATCAAACCTCTGATATTTGAAAGAGGCAAAAAGATAGAAGAACGCTCCATTGATATTCAAAGATTTATTAAAGAAAGGGTGCTGGACCCTGGATCAAATATCCAATTCGGTGAAGGCGGCGCCGGTTCATACTCTGACGGGAAGCTGTTTTCCAGGATAAAGAATTCGCAATATGCAGACAAGGTGCTGGATACTTTTATAAAATTTGGCGCGCCTGAAGAAATAGGGTATGTTAGCAAGCCCCATCTGGGAACAGACGTGTTGTGCAGAATAGTCAAAAATATAAGGAGCTATATCCTGGAAAGAGGCGGTGAGATACACTATAGCTCAAAAATGACGGATATGCTTATATCAAACGGTAAGGCCTTAGGCGTAGTGATAAATGGGAATATGGAATATCGTTCTTCAATTATCTATCTTGCGTTGGGACATTCTGCGCGTGATACATTTGAGATGATGCACAAAAAAGGTGTTCTTATTGAGCAGAAGCCAACTTCTGTTGGTGTTAGAGTTGAGCATCCTGCTGAAATTATTAATCTTATACGATATGGCAATAAATATAAGGATTTCCCCGGCATAGGGGCTGCTAATTATTCTTTCACCTACACCGATCGAAAAACAGGGAGGGGTGTGTATTCCTTCTGCATGTGCCCCGGAGGTGAGGTAATAAATGCTTCATCTGAAAATGGCATGCTGGTTGTAAACGGTATGAGCTACTCAAACAGGCCCTCACCATTCTCAAATTCAGCGATTGTTGTGACCTGTCATACGAACGATTATAGATCAACCGATCCATTGGCCGGTATTGAGTTCCAGAAGGATCTGGAGCGAAAGGCCTTTAATGCGGGAGGAGGAGGATGGAAAGTCCCTGCCCAGAATTTAGTGGATTATTTACGTGGGAGTATCTCTGATGACTTAAATGAAAATTCGTATAAGATGGGGGCCGTATCAGTTAATATGAATAAAATTTTCCCGGCATTTATAAACGAGATGCTTTTATCGGCATTCAATAAATGGCAAGAGGATTATTCATTATTTATTTCAGATCATGCGATATTGTTAGGCGCGGAAACACGGACTTCCTGCCCTGTAAGAATTAAACGCAGCAAAAAATATGAGTCAGTAAATATAAAAAACCTGTACCCGATAGGCGAAGGTTCAGGCTATGCAGGCGGAATAACGAGTTCGGCCGCTGATGCCATGAAGGCTGTGGAGTGCAGTCTGATTAGAAATATTTAGCAGCTCCAATGGCGATGTGATGCATTTCCTTTTCAACGTATAAACTTAAAAATTTGTCTTAAATTGAGGTCTTGACATGATCCCATGGGAGTTACTCGGCTGTACACAGGTGCGCGGAAACGGCGATGAGCTTCGCTTATACAAGCGGGGCGGCGAGTTCTCGCTCAGGGTGAACGGCAGGGAACTAATGAACAGTCGTACCCATGGATCAGAGGATGCCCTGGCCGAGCTCGCCTGTGCAAAGATCACCGATCGATCCAGTCCCCGTGTTCTGGTCGGAGGGCTGGGTATGGGGTACACTACTGCTGCGGCACTGAGGCTGCTCGGCCCCAGGGCTCAAGTGGTGGTTGCCGAACTGCTGCCGGAAGTGGTGCAGTGGAACCTGGGGCCCCTTTCGGGCCTGGCCGGTAATCCCCTTCAAGATGCCCGTGTCATTGTTCGTGAGGTCGACGTTGCCCAAATTCTTAAGGCGGAGCACCGGGCCTACGCTGCCATATTGTTGGATGTGGACAATGGACCCGAGGGTCTTATCCTGAAGGGCAACGACTGGCTCTATTCCCGGGACGGGCTGGACGCAGTCTATGCGGCACTGGCGCCTGCAGGCGTGCTGGCCATATGGTCAGCCGGTCCTGATCGTGCCTTTGCCAAACGCATGCGCCGCCCCGGCCTCGAGGTGAATGAGGTCAGTGTGCGGGCGCGGTCTGGTGGCGGGGGCAGACATACAATCTTGCTCGCCATCCGTGGCTCCTGACCTGAAACACAAATCCTTCTCTGTAGTAATCGGAATAACCTAAAATACTTTTTACTACTTCCAGCACAGCGAAAGTTGACACTTACTTTACCCCTGCGTAATAATTAGAAAGAAAAATGGAAGACCTATCGCTCCATATCCTTGACATCGCTGAAAACTCAATAGCCGCCGGAGCCGGTAAAATCCAGATTAAGATTATTGAAGATATCAAAAAAAACCTTTTGACTATAGAGATAGCTGATAACGGCAGGGGCATGGACCCTGAAACCGTAAAAATGGCTTCTGATCCCTTTTTTACTACAAAGGCCAAAAAAAAGAAGTTCGGGCTGGGGATACCCCTGCTGGCACAGGCGGCAAAAGAATGTAACGGGGATTTTTCCATAGTATCAGAAAAAGGCAAAGGCACTGCAATAACTGCCAGATTTAAATATGACCATATTGACAAAAAACCGTTGGGAGATATCGCGTCAACATTGTCGATCCTCATTGCCTCAAACCCTTCGATCGATTTTGTGTTCGAACACAGCAGAGGTAAACGCAATTACTCAATAAGCACTCTGGAAATCAGGGAGGACCTGGAAGACATACCCATAAACAATCCTGAGGTAATAAAATTTATTAAAGAGAGTATAAGTAAATGGCTAAATGATTCAAAAAGTATTATGTTACAATAAAAATATATGCTGGGAGGGCATAGATGAAAAAGGATAAGGGGAAAATCCTGGTTCTGGACGATGACCCGGTTGTGACCTTAAGCTGTAAAAGGATCCTTGGTGCTGAAGGTTACCACATAACCACGGTAGATAAAGGCGAAAATGCCCTCAATAAATTAGCTAAAGAAGATTTTGAGCTGCTGATATCTGACGTCAGGCTTCCCGATATCAACGGGATGACTGTTCTGAAAGAAGCCCGTATCATAAAGCCTAAAACAGATGTAGTTATCATCACAGGTTACCCCACACTTGAAGACGCAAAGGAATCCACTCAGCTTGGAGCGGCAGAGTATATTGAAAAGCCCTTCACACCGGCTTTCATGCTCAATGTCGCAAAAAAGGTCTTTGATGAGAGAGGGTGGATTCTCAGGAAGGGTTTCATTGATGAGTTCAGAGATTATGTTGTTCCTCTGCGGGACAATGAAAACCCTGTTCTTTTTTATAAAGAAGGCACATGGGCAAGACCTGTTCAGGACGGACTATGGGAAATCGGCTGCGACCTCCGGTACTGGCTTCTGACAGGTGAGCTTATGTATGTAGAATTTGTTAAGGACAAAGACAAATTCGATGCGGGTGAGCCTTTTGCAAGGATATTTACCGGAACAGGGCAGAGCAGTGACCTTAATTCCCCTATGAACGCGGAGATCAGGGAAATTAATACAAAGGCCAATGATGTGATGTGCGCTTTACTGAAAGACCACCTTTCAGAGGGCTGGCTATTGTGGCTGGCCAGGGTATTTCCTGTTAGTTTCGAATAGGTTATACCGACTCTTTTTCTTTATTGAGTTCGAAAATTTAAACAGACGGAGCAGACATGGCTGATGATTTCAGAATCCTGGTTGTTGATGATGAAGCCGTAATTGTCAGAAGCTGTCAGAGGATCCTCCAGGCCGAGGGTTTTATTGTCGATACTGCATCCAGCGGAAAAGAAGCAGTCCTGAAAATGGAGCAGGCAGGGTACAGCCTTGTTCTCACCGACCTCAAGATGCCTGAAATGGACGGTATCACTCTGATAAAGTGGATGAAGCAGAACAGGCCTGATACCGGGATAGTAATAATAACCGGTTATCCTTCGCAGGAAACCATCAAGGACGCCCTTGATGTCGGCATTATCGATTATGTTCCCAAACCTTTCACACCCGCTGTTCTGCTTGATGTAACAAAAAGAGCGGTTGAATGGATAAAAGGAAAGGTCGAGGTTGAGAAAAAACCCGAAGAGGACGAGTTCCCGCCTTCCATGCTGAGCGAGCTGGACAGGATTATTGAAGAATATAAAGCTAAACCCGGAAGCTCTATCCCCGCTCTTCAAAGAGCGCAGGAACTGGTCGGTTATCTTCCCCCTCAGATCCAGAAGCGGGTTGCAAGGGGACTGAAGCTTCCCCCTGCCGAGGTCCACAGCATTGTCTCGTTCTACTCATTTTTCACAATGAAGCCGAGAGGCGACCATAACATACGAATATGTCTGGGAACCGCGTGCTATGTGAAGAGGGTTGAAGAGACCCTGAAGAAAATTCAGGCGGAGTTGAAGATAGACATCGGCGATGTTACCGAAGACAAGAAGTTCTCGCTGGAAACCGTACGGTGCCTTGGCGCTTGCGGACTGGCGCCTGTCATGGTCATAGATGACGAAACATACGGAGCGGTAAGCCCGAAAAAAGTAATGGGCATCATCGGCCAGTATTCATAGAAAGGGGGCTAAGATGGCAAGGCTGACAATCGACGACCTGAAAAAAATAAAGGAAAAACAGAAAGCAACATTTACTCTTAGAGAGGGCGGCAACAGGGCAAAGATCACAGTCCACATGGGCACTTGCGGTATAGCGGCCGGGGCGCGTGAAATTATGACGGCATTAATGGATGAAATAGGCAAAACAAAAGCTGCAGATGTGATCACCACGACTTCAGGATGTGCCGGACTCTGCGCGCGTGAACCAATGATGACCGTGGAGATACTTGATAATCCTCCTGTTAAGTACGGGGACCTTACAGACGAAAAAACAAGAGAGATATTTAAAGAACACGTTTTAGAGGGCAAACCTGTTGAAAAATACGCCCTGGTGATTGGAAGCGAAACAACATACTAAGGAACTGAAGTAGAGAGTAGAAAGTAGCAAGTAGAGAGAATCACCTAAGGTCTCGCTACTCGTTGCTCGCTACCCGCTACTTATTTCAAAAGGAAACATGGAACAATATCGAGCTAATTTATTGCTGTGCGCCGGAACCGGCTGTGTTGCCAGCGGGACCCCAAAGGTCAGGGATGCGCTTAAAGCAGAGCTGAAAAAGCGCGGGCTGGAGAAAGAAATAAAACTGGTGCTGACAGGCTGTAACGGGTTCTGTGCCGAAGGGCCTGTAATGCTCGTATATCCTGAAGAGATCTTCTACCAGAAGCTCACTGTCGAAGAAATCCCAAAACTGGTTGAAGAGCATTTTCTCAAAGGCCGTCCTTACGAAAAACTGATGTTCAAAGAGCCTGAGAAAAGGCATGCCATCCCCCTGATGAACGACATACCGTTCTTTAAGCACCAGGTGCTCAGGGTTTTAAGAAATAAAGGGCTGATCGATCCGGAAAGCATTGACGAGTACATCGCGAGGGACGGATATATGGCGGCAGCAAAAGCCCTTACTGAGATGACGCCCGAAGATATAATCAAAGTTGTAAAAGATTCCGGTCTCAGGGGACGCGGCGGGGCGGGATTTCCAACCGGCCTGAAATGGGAGTTCGCTTCAAAATCAGAGGCAGACCAGAAGTACATGCTCTGCAACGGCGATGAAGGCGACCCCGGGGCATTTATGGACAGGTCGGTCATGGAGTCAGACCCTCATTCCGTGATCGAAGGAATGGTGATCGGCGCGAGAGCAATAGGCGCTTCAAAAGGAGTGATCTATGTCAGGGCCGAATATCCGCTTGCAGTAGCGCGTCTTCAGAAAGCGATAGTCGACTGCCGTGAAGCAGGGCTTCTCGGAGAGAACATCCTTGACAGTGGTTTTGATTTTGACCTTGAGATATACCTTGGCGCGGGAGCGTTTGTCTGCGGTGAAGAGACCGCGCTTATGCGCTCTATTGAAGGCCAGCGCGGCATGCCCAGGCCCAGGCCGCCTTTCCCCGCGCACAAAGGCCTGTGGGACAAGCCGTCAGTACTTAACAATGTAGAGACCCTGGCGCAGATATCTCCACTCATCCTTAACGGGGCAGAATGGTACAGGAACCTGGGCACAGAGAAAAGTTCGGGCACAAAGGTCTTTGCGCTTACAGGTGATATTAAAAACGTCGGCCTTGTTGAGGTACCCATGGGAATTCCGCTGAAAACGATCATATACGATATCGGCGGCGGGATAAGCAAGAGGAAGAAGAGATTTAAGTCCGTACAGATGGGCGGGCCGTCCGGAGGCTGTATTCCCGAGAGCCATTTGGACATCCCCGTCACTTACGAAGACATAGTCAAAACAGGCGCGATCATGGGCTCAGGCGGCATGGTCGTTATGGACGAGGACACCTGCATGGTGAGCACTTCCAAATTCTTCCTGGAATTCACCGCTGACGAATCATGCGGCAAATGTACACCGTGCAGAGTTGGTACAAAAGTTATGCTTGATATGCTGACTGATATTGCAGAAGGCAGGGGCAGGGATGGAGACATAGAGACACTCGAAGACCTCAGTCGGGACATAATTGCCACATCCCTCTGCGGACTTGGACAGACAGCGCCTAATCCCGTATTGTCCACAATACGATACTTCAGGGACGAGTATGAATCGCATATAAAGGACCATTGGTGCAAGACGGGAATCTGCAGCGATCTGTGCTCATTTAGTATAAGCGAGGAATTGTGCAAAGGATGTCAGGCATGTATAAAGGCATGCCCCCAGCAGGCAATTGTGGGAGAAAAGAAAAAACCCCACAGAATTATGCAGGAGCTTTGCATACAATGCAGGTCATGTTATGACGCGTGTAAATTCGGTTCAATCAAAATCGGGCCGGCAGCTAAAAAAGACCAGCCCGAGATAGCAGCAAAGAGTGAGGAGTAAATAATATATTATGAATCTGACCATAAACGGCAAGAAGGTTACAGCAGAAGACGGTGAGACAATACTTCAGGCCTCATTAAAGCACAACATATACATCCCCAATCTCTGCTATGACAAAAGACTTAGGCCTTACGGCGGCTGCAGACTGTGTATTGTTGAAGTAGAGGGCCAGGCAAGACTATTCGCGGCATGTTCATCACCCGCGCAGGACGGGATGGTGATCCAGACAAACACCCCCAAACTCAAAAAACTGCGTCAGACAGTTATTGAGCTTCTACTTGTTCACCACCCGCTGGACTGCCCGGAATGCGACAAGGCAGGCGAATGCGACCTGCAGGACCTGGCTTATGAATACGGCAAGCCTGAAACACGCTTTATAAGACACAGAAAAGAGGCGCCTTCCGATGTAAGGGGGCCGCTGATCGAACTGACTTCAAGGAGATGCATACTCTGCGGCAAATGCGTAAGGATATGCCATGACCATCAGGGAAGGGGCGCTCTCGGGCTGATCGGCAGGGGATTCCCCACTGTGGTACAGCCGGCATTCGGCGAGATACTTGAGTGTGACTACTGCGGACAATGCCTTGATATTTGCCCGACCGGCGCGATACTCAGCAAGCCCTACAAGTTCACTTCCCGTTCATGGTTTCTTGAAGAAAGAGATACCACCTGTCCTTTCTGCGGCGTGGGCTGCACGCTTACCCTGGGCGTAAGGGAGGGGAAGATACTCAGGTCAAGGGCAAAGGAAGGCAACGGCGTCAGCGACGGAAATCTCTGCGGCAGGGGAAGGTTCGGCATTGATTATATCTACAGTGATAAACGCCTTAAAACTCCGCTGGTAAAACGAGATGACGAACTGATTGAAACAACATGGGAAGAAGCATTAACTTATATTGCCAAAAACCTGAGTGCAATAATTAAAAGCAATGGCGCGGATTCTGTAGGAGCAATAGGTTCTCCGCGGTGTACAAATGAAGACAACTATATCCTGAAGAAGTTCATGAAAAAGGTTGTCGGCTCCAATAACATGGACTCATCCGCTGCATTTGGTTACGGCAGAGTTGATAAAGCCTGGGAGCTGGCTTTCGGCAGGAACAGCCACAGCATTGACCTGAAATCCCCGCTTGGCAAGGAAGTGATCCTGATCATTGAATCGGACCTGAGCGTCACCCATCCTGTGTTTGGATTGAATATCCTTCAGGCCCGGAGGGAAGGCGCAAAACTTATTGTCGCTGATTCCCGGGAGACCAAACTGGCAAGGCACAGTTCTGACTGGCTCAGGATAAACGACGGGACCAACGTTGCCCTTTTAAACGGGATAGCGAAAGTGATAATAGATAAGGGGATGTTTAATAAAGAAGCGGCGGCCGGTATTGCGGAATTTTCATCGCTTCAGAAAACCCTTGAGAATTATACACCTGAAAAAGTATCAAAGATCACGGGACTTACAGAGGAAGAGATAATAAATGCTGCAGAGGCTGTTGCCGGCGCGAAAAGCAGGATCATCTCTCTTTCTGTCAACCCTTCTGAAAACACCAAAGGCCTGGAGACCGTGTTTGCCGCAGCTAACCTTGTGAACCTGCTTGGTAACGGCCCTGAGGAACTTCAGATCCCTGCGGAATACTCAAACACATACGGCCTTTATCAGATGGGTATCAGGCCCGACTCCGGATCTTCAGGCAAAGGTATCATGGAAATGTTCTACAGCGAAGATTCATCAACACGCGCCCTTTATATAATGGGAGAGGACCCTGTCACCAACTTCCCTGACAGCTCAATAATAATCAACAAACTTAAATCCCTTGATTTTCTGGTTGTGCAGGATATTTTCATGACGGAGACCGCGAAACTTGCAAATGTGGTTTTGCCTGCATCAAGCTGGACGGAAAAAGACGGGACATTTACAAATACCGAAGGGAAAACCCAGAATGTTTACAAGCTTGCGAATCCAACCGGGCAGTCAGTACCTGACTGGATGATACTGCGAAACCTTGCCCTGACCATGGGTAATGACGTCGGAGTCAGAAACCTTGAAGCTGTGAAACAGGAGATCAGCAGCAATCCGCCTGCACAGACAGAGAGATCAGGCAGCTGGGCGTTTTATCCTGTTGAATATAAAACCGGTGAAATGCCGGATTCTGAATACCCGTTCAAACTTGTTATCAGAGATACCCTTCAGCATTCAGGCGTTGTTACAACAAGCTCCAAATCTCTTGACCTTGTTGTCTCAGACGCACTGCTTGAAATAAATGAGGAAGATGCCAAAAAACACGGCATCCATGACAACAACCATGTCAGGGTCACGTCACGGCGGGGGTCTGTGTATCTAAAGGCAAAGTTTTCCGAGGAAATCCCGGAGGGCACAGTCTTTCTGCCTGCGCATTTCCCTCACGCAAAGATAAATACCCTCACGCACATGCCTGTCAACGGCAA
>VAPC010640032.1_pt1 | contig 13995 bp, 15 predicted proteins | sample 3395121 | NCBI WGS metagenome assembly VAPC01 (sample SAMN08290434, study PRJNA428436) | hydrothermal vent metagenome | isolation source: Deep-sea hydrothermal vent chimney | place: Indian Ocean: Southwest Indian Ridge | depth 1711 m m
GTTCCTTGAATTAGATTGATCTTTCCATAATTGCTCATATACCGCCCCAAAAGGCTAACGGCCCTGTTAGCATCGATGTAATTGACTTCCACAATCTCGTTCCGGAGCTTTGGTTTTTCAATATTTTGCTGCAGACCAAAACTAATTCCTGTTAAAACAAAACAAACTAGTAAGAAAACAATAATTTTTTTCATTCTATAACCTCCAATTTTAAATCTTTATGGAAAAACCAGTTGATTTTCAAACCGGTTTCATTTGATACGAGCTGCATGGAAACAATTCCCGGTTGGGATTCCAAGACCGAAACGGTTGGAACTCTCCCCTTTTTGTCCTTTACAAGCGAAGGAGGCAAAACAAGAAGAGAAAGGAGAACCGCTGACACCGTTATCAGCACAAATGCCCATTCCTTCTTAAACGGCCAAGGCGCCAGCCCACTGCTTTTCTCTTCTGCTTTTCCAATGGCCGTATGAACAGTTGTTTTCCATTCGGCCTCTCCCCATTCCTTCCTCTCCTGCGCCAACCATTCTCTCGTTTGCTGAAGAATGCTCTGGTACTCGGTGTATTCCTGCTGACAACTTCGGCAATCTTGAAGATGGGGCTGAACCTTTTCTCTTGTTTTCGCAGGAAGATCCGAACCGGCAAGGAGGGGGATGAGGCTGGTAACTTTCCGGCACTTCATGATGAGATCTCTCCTCTTTCAGGATTGCTGTGACGCACAAATTCTTTCCTGAGTTTCTGCCTCGCTCGAGACAGATGAGTTCGAATACTGTTGGACGAACTCCCAAGAATTTGAGACGTTTCATTTATAGAAAATCCTTCAGCATCTCTGAGGAGAAAGATGGCTTTTTCCTTAGGGCTCAAGATCCGGAGACAATTCTGGATTTTCTCTTTGATTTCCACATTGGAATAATTCTTTTCCGGATTAAAGGAATCTTCAAAATAAATCTTTTTTTGTTCGAGGATTATAACATCGTAACGACTTTTCTTTTTTAATAGATCGCAGGAGCAGTTTACCACGGTCTTATAGAGCCAGTTCTTAAAGCTCTTCTCTCTCTTGAAAGACCCAAGGTATTTAAATATTTTTATGGTGGCTTCCTGGCAAATCTCTTTTGCTTCTTCAAAATTCCCTGTCATACGGTAGGCTATATTTAGCATTCCTTGTCCGTAGGGGCGGAGGAGCGGTTCAAAGGAATCATGTTGTCCCTCCAGGATATCCGTGATCAATTCTTCTTCTTTTTTCATTCACACTAATAATACCTCTCTTACAAGCCTAATGTTAAGGTCAAAAAAAGGCCGGTTTTTTTTTAGAGTTCTGGGAAGGCAATAAATTTGACTTAGTTTTAAAAATACTCTAAGGTGCATCTTTTAACGGACACTGAAAACAAAATGAATTATTCCCGCAACGTTTTTTCAGTAAACTGAGTTAAAATTGAAAGACGACCCGGTTCAAAGATTGTGAAAGTTAACATCCAAATTCATAACAGAAAAGGACCACGCCATATCACCCTCCTTCTCTTTTTGCTGATCACCATGACCTTCTTTTTAGTCCTTAACTTCATGCCAAAAGAAAGGCATAGTGATGAGACATTCGCGGCGCTGCCGGAACAGGAAGACCTTCCGAAACTCGATCCAATAAGAGAACATGAGGAGACCATCCAGCGGGGAATCACCCTTTCAGATATTTTGTTCGCCTACGATTTTTCCCCGGCAGATATCCACAAATTACGTCAGGACGTCAAATCCGTTTACGACCTGGCAAAGATCAAAGCCGGCAACAAGTTTAGGGTCTTTACATCAGAGGAGGGAGAGGTTCAGTCCCTCGAATACAATATCGACAATGGCAAATACCTGACAATTCAGAAAGACCTAGATACATACAAAGCCGAGATCAAAGAATTCGAATATGACCTGAAACTCAAGATGATCTGGGGGAAAATTGAGGACATCCTCATCTTCGCCGTCAGAGAACAGGAAGAAAAAGCGAACCTCGCCATTTCCCTGGCTGAAATTTTTGCCTGGGACATCGACTTTAATGTGGATATTAGGAAGGGAGATTCTTTCAAGGTCCTCTTTGAAAAAAAATACCTCGACGGCCAGTTTGTGGGATACAGGAATGTCATCGCCGCAGAATTCACCAATTCAGGAAAAACATTCAAGGCCTTCCGCTTCACCTACTCGGACACAAAGGTTTCGGATTATTTCGATTTTGAAGGCAATTCCCTACGAAAAGAATTCCTCAAATCTCCTCTCGACTTTAGACGCATCTCCTCACGGTTCAGCTACAGCCGGCTCCACCCTGTGCGAAAAGTCTATCGACCGCATATGGGAGTGGACTATGCGGCAAGTCCTGGAACTCCCGTACAGGCCACAGCAGACGGCACGGTCACCTTTGCCGGGTGGAACGGCGGTTCCGGGCGGATGGTGAGGATCAAACATAAAAAAGGGTATGAAACCATGTATCTCCATCTAAGAAAATTTAGCTCCGGAATACGAAAAGGAAAGCACGTTAAAGAAGGACAGACCATAGGTGAAGTCGGATCTTCAGGAGTATCCACAGGGCCGCATCTCGACTACAGGATTAAACACAGAGGAAAATACATCAATCCTTTATCAGCCCATTTTGATCCGAAAGAACCTCTGCGTGTGGAGTTTAAAGAAGACTTTCAAAAGAAAGCCCGACAATATATGCTATTTCTTGAGGCGCCTCTGGTTGTATTTTCCAGATTCAGCAGCCCTCTTCCATCTGTTGTAAACAGATAAATCAAAATTTCTTAATCGTTTTGGATGCCGAACTTTTTGAGTTAGAAGATCCGGAACTTTTCGAACTCGAAGTGGTGGAGCGGCTTGAATTCATGCTGCCGGATGATGAAGACGAGCTTGTGGATCCTACCGAAGAAGTACTGGAAAATGATTTAGCTCCGGCTCGAGAAAAATTGAATATCCCTCTTCTTCCGGTACCGGAAGTCCGTTCCAATTCAGGAATGCGAACTGCATTCTCCAGGGCCGAATATCTAATGGTCACTCCCAAACGACTCGCCACCTTGACATCAGGATTCCAATCTCTGAACCGGTCAGAAGATCGTTTGAGATCAGAAAGACTCCCGGATCTTTCCCATCATGCCGAGTCTCTGTATAACTTATGTGGCCGAAGTACACATCGATTTTAGAATCACGAATGTATCGATAGTGAGTTTCTGCAAGAATTGAATTCGTGAAGACAAAAAATTAAACAACAGAAAAATAAAACGGCTAATTTTTTCAAAACTCAACCCCCATCTTTTCATTTGTATTCGTCATGAATCGCCCCCCGATTCGCTTACGACGATCTTCCGGGTATGTTCCGGAGAAAATTACTTTTTGACCCGGCTGGATGTTCCTCTGCCGGAAGAGGATGAACTCGATCGTGACGACGTCGATCTGCTGGAGCCGGATCGGGATATAGTCGATCGCGTGCCAGATGACCTCGATCTGCTGGAGCCAGATCGTGATACAATCGATCGTTTGCCAGATGACCTCGATCTGCTGGAGCCAGATCGTGATACAATCGATCGTTTGCCACTGGAGCGGACAGTCCGGCTTGTGCCTTTTATGATTCTCCCTTTAGATAGGATCCGACTCTTAGGTTGGCTCAGCTGTCTTTTCGTGATGACTGTTTTGCCGGTGTATCCGCCGCTACTGGATCCGGACGAATACCAGCCCCAGAAATAGGGATTGTAAGGACCATAATTGTTGTAGTATCCGTAGAGCCAGAATGGATTCCACCATCCATACCAGCCCGACATCATGTAGGAGTCGTAATAGGAACCGTAATAAGAGCCGTAATAGGAGCCGTAAGAACTGTAGGTGGGAGAATAACCATAATCATCCCTGGGTTCGGTGACAATTCTTTTGCCCGTTAAGTTGGAATCAATGACGGTACAACTGGAGACAAAAACAATTAAGGCAAGGATTGAAATTATCTTTTTCATGTGTCCATCTCCTTTCCGTGAATCTATTATACCTTTAAGCAATCTTTGTGCCAATTCTTTTATGGGAAAAATTCTTTTTTTTTTGTTTTTTTTGTCTCATTTGATGTACACCTGTCCCTTTCCTGTGTCAATCCACTCAACCGTTTCACAATCCATATTCTATTATCTGAAAAAAATACATATATTTTTATAAAAAAAGTTGACATTTTAAGTGAAAAAGTTGACATTGTAAAATCGGCCATCTAGAATGGCGGAGTCAGTAATAATCATATTTATTTGGAGGATTGAATGAAAGTCACACTCAGTGTCTTGAAAGCAGATATCGGAAGTATCGGCGGTCATCTTATTCCCAGCAAAGCCCTCTTGAATGAAGTCAGAAATTTTGTCAAAGTAGAGGCAAAGGATCTCTTAATCGACCACTATATCAGCCATACAGGAGACGATGTTGCCATCTTGTGCACACATGATAGAGGCGTCTCAGATGAAAAAATTCATAAGATGGCCTGGGAGGCTTTTCTCGCCGGAACAGAAGTCGCAAAAAAACAGGGTCTCTATGGAGCCGGTCAGGACCTGCTCAAAGATTCCTTCTCCGGCAATATCAAAGGAATGGGACCCGCTGTTGCCGAAATGGAATTCGATGAGCGCCCCAACGAACCATTTGTCTTTTTTGCAGCAGATAAAACAGATCCCGGCTGCTACAGTCTTCCATTTTATCTTGGATTTGCAGATCCTATGTACTGTGCAGGATTGATTCTGAGCCCTAAGATGAGTGACGGATTTACTTTCCGAATCATCGATGTCGAACATACCGAAAAAGACAAAATCATCGATCTTAGCTCTCCGGATGAATTATATGACATCGCCGCACTGCTCAGAGATTGTGAAAGATATGTCATCGAAAGTATCTACGCGCGCGGCTCAGGAAGCCAGGCTGCATCCATTTCCACAACCCGTCTCCACAACATAGCAGGCAAATACACAGGTAAAGATGATCCTGTCGCACTTGTCAGGGTTCAGGGAGAATTCCCTGCTACTGGTGAAGTGCTGGCTCCTTATCAGATCGGACATCTTGTTGCCGGTTTTATGCGAGGCAGTCATAACGGACCACTTATGCCCTGCAAGTTGAACTCCACAATTTCCTTTTTTGACGGACCCCCGGTCGTAACCGGTGCCGCATTCTGTGTCAACAATGGAAAACTCACGGAACCGGCCGACGTCTTCGACCATCCCTTCTGGGATTATGTCCGGTTCGAAATTTCCAAAAAAGCCGTGGACATCAGACAACAAGGTTTCTCCGGACCGGCCATGCTTCCCTACAGTGAACTGGAATACGGAGGGATCGTCGAAAAACTAGAAAAACTCGAGAAGAAATTCATCTACAAGGATTAAACTCGACTTTTGACAGCTGTTTTCTGTCTTCTTATGGAAAAATTTAAAAATCCTATTCCTACAGTTGATATCATAATCGAAATCGAACATTCCGGCGGACAACCGGGGATCGTGCTCATAAAAAGAAAGAATCCTCCCTATGGCTGGGCTCTGCCTGGAGGATTTGTCGATTATGACGAATCGCTCGAGCAGGCAGCCAAACGAGAAGCCAAAGAAGAAACCTCTCTGGAAATCCAAATTGTAACCCAGATGTTCACTTACTCAGATCCAAAAAGGGATCCGCGATTTCATACGATCTCAACGGTCTATGTTGCCAGGGCCAAGGGGATTCCAGAGGCAAAAGATGACGCCGTTGAAATCGGAGTCTTTTCCAGGGAGGAAATAGATTTCCCACTGGCTTTCGACCATGCTAAAATATTAAAGGATTATTTCCAAAGCAGAGAAAATGACAGACCAAGACAATAACGATATAAAAACCACACCGGAATCACGCCTCAAGCTTGTCCATAAGGTTTGGGGCCCCGTCGAGGCTGAAGTGGTCAAAAGCCTTCTCAAAAGCCATGGGATTACCTGCATCCTCAAAGGACTCGTCGTCCAATCTATCCATGCGTTCTCTGTTAACGGCTTGGGAGAGATAAAGATCTTTGTGGATGAAACAGACCACGAAATCGCAAAAAAACTCATCGAATCCTGCTGACAAAAGATATTTAGTCCTGCAAAACACGTCTTTCGCATTTTTCTCCTTTACCTTCAGTTGAATCGGGTGGTATTTTATCCGTCTTTTTACGTACCCACAATTCGTAGAAAGATAGTGAAAACAAAAAAATTAAACCCTTTTTTTTTGCATTTTTCCTTGACATTAACTCATAATTCAATATAATTTTAAGAATAAATGGGACGAAACGGGACAATATGGGAAAATATTTACTAGGAAGCTACATCGCCCGCATCGGGAAAAGCGGTAGAATAAAAATTCCTGAAAAATTCCGCGCCATTATTGAAGAACAATATGGAAAGGAATTATTCATTACGTCCCTGAGCGACCAGGCCGTTCAAATCTATCCACTTCCTGTCTGGGAAGAACTTGCCGGAATAACAAAATCAGGTCTTATTCATCTCAAACCTGATGTCAAAATGTTCATGAGGCGGGTCAACCTCAAAGGGGGACAGCATGAGATCGACCCAAAAGGCCGTGTTCTGATCAGCCCGGTTCTAAGAGAAAAAACGCAGCTCGAAGAGGAGGTTGAAGTCATCGGCCTCAACAACCACCTCGAGTTATGGAATAGAGAAGCCATTAACAAAGTTCTCGAAAAAAACCCTTTGTCCGATGAAGATTTCGAACATATTTCAATGCTTGACATAAAGGTCAAAACTTGATGAGCAGAAATGGGCACATTCCCGTACTTCTCAAGGATGTGCTGGGATTCTTGGAGGTTCAAAGGGAAGGAGTTTATGTTGACTGTACGGTAGGTCTTGCAGGCCACTCCCTAGAAATACTCCGTACAAATCCTAAAGCACACGTCATAGGCTTTGACATAGACGAAAAATCTCTTGTCCTCGCGAAAGAAAGGCTGCTGCCCTATGCCGATCGTTTAGTCCTCTATCATTCAGACTTCCGTTACCTTCCTGATTTGAATTTCAATTTTTCTGAAATCAGAGGTATTTTGATTGATCTCGGGATGTCTTCATTCCAACTTAATTCCCCAGAGCGAGGATTTAGCTACCATCATGATGGCCCCTTAGACATGAGAATGGATCAGATGAACAAAGTTACCGCCGCCAAAGTCATCAACAGATATTCAGAACCGAAATTGGCACAGGTCTTCAGGGATTATGGGGAACTGAGGCAGGCCAAAAGATTAGCGCATGAAATTGTTTCAAGAAGAAAGGGAAATAAAATTGAAACGACCCATCAGCTTTTTCGAATTGTCGAGGACGTATGCCGATGGCGTGCCCAGAAAGGCAAATCCCATCCCGCCGCGCGCGTCTTTCAAGCCATTAGGATTGAAGTCAACCAGGAGCTCAAAAATCTATCGAATTTTCTAGAAAGAATTATTCTGAAATGTCCTAAAAAAGCACGATTTCTCGTCATTTCTTTCCACTCATTGGAAGATAGAATTGTAAAACAAACGTTCGTCCGGTTGGCCGTCCAGAACGACCACCCTGCTTCGATAAAAATATTGACAAAAAAGCCTTTTACTGCCTCTGAGGAGGAAATTTCGTCGAACTTCAGGGCGAGATCGGCCAAATTGAGAGCGGCGGAAAGAATCTGAATGATCACCAAAAAAGTCAATATAAAAAATTTGGGGCTGAGTATTTTCGCCGGTTTCATTGTCATATTCTTTCTGACATTCTACATCTGGCATCAAGCAGAATCAGTCAAAATTGGCTATAAAACAAAAGATCTGGAAGAGGAGATTGAACGGTTGAGAGGTGATATCGAACAATTAGAGACACATAAGGCTTCACTTCTCTCCCTTGACAGAGTCGAACAAATAGCCAAGCAGGAATTGAGAATGGTCTTCCCCAGTGAAAAGCAAATCATCTTCGAAAAAGGCGAAAAAGATTTAAGACAGCAGAACCAATGAAAAATTCACAGCATAGACGCATAAAAAGAAGAACCATCATCCTGGTGATATTTTTCCTCATGTGGGTGGGAGCTCTTGTTCTGCGTCTCGTTCAGCTCCAGGTCATAAACGCTAATCAATACAGAAGCATCGTCCTCGATCAAAACCAAAATATCATCGATGTTTTTCCCAAAAGAGGCACCATCTTCGACAGGAACGGCACGATTCTCGCGCGAAGCATGCCGAGTCCATCTGTTTTTTTTCAGCCATCTCAAGGAGAATCCATTAGCTCTCAGCTGGATAAAATAAATAAAATATCTGCAATCTGCGGCTTGTCTCCAAGCGAAGTGAAGCGCATCCGCACTCACATTGAGGAGCAAAAAACTTTTATCTGGGTCAAGAGACCAATCGATCCTGAGAAAGCAGAAAAGGTCATGAGCCTCCAACTGAACGGTGTCTTCCTCGATTATGAGAATAAAAGGTTCTATCCCCAAGGCAAGCTCGCATCTCATCTCATCGGAAGAGTCAATATCGATGACAGCGGATTGAGCGGCATTGAATACAAATACGATTCAGTTCTCCTTGGATATAAGGGAAGACGCCTCATCCTCAAAGATGGGATAAGAAGAGATTATCAGCATGAGATTATCGAACAGCCCATTCCCGGAAAAGACCTGATATTAACTATTGATGAAACCATTCAGTACATCGCAGAAAAGGAACTGTCCAAGGCTGTAACCACTCGCAGTGCCGACTGGGGGATCGTCATTGTTTCTCATCCGGAAACCGGTGAAATTTTGGCGCTGGCCAATTATCCCGACTTTGATCTCAATCACCCCCCTTCCTCGATTGAATTATGGGGTAAAATCAGAGCCATCCAGCACCTTTTCGATCCGGGATCAACGTTTAAAATCGTCACGGCATCGGCGGCCCTCGAATCCGGGAGAGTGAATTTTTCCGATGTCTTCGACTGCAGCCAACCTCAGCAGCATGGTGGAAAAATTTTCACGGATCATGAGGATTTTGAAACGCTGGCCTTCCCGGATGTCATCATCCATTCCTCCAATATCGGCACGATTCAAATCGGGCAGCTGATTGGAGATCAAAATCTCTTCAATATGATCCGGACTTACGGCTACGGCCAAAAAACGGGAGAGGACCTTCCCGGCGAAGAAAAAGGGATCTTGAATCCCTTAAAGGATTGGAAACCCATATCACTGGCCTCTCTCTCGATCGGGTATGAAATTTCCGTGACAGCCATCCAGATGCTGCAGGCTATCAACGTCATTGCCAACAGAGGCGTGGCCACAAGACCGATGATCGTCAAGAATATTGTGCTCAATCGGGAAAAAAATCAAAAACAACCGTATGAATACAGGAGGGTTATCACAGAGAATATCGCCTTTCAACTCATCAGTATTTTCCAGCAGGTCACAGAAGTTGGAACCGGAACAGCAGCCCACATTGAAGGGTACAGCACTGCCGGAAAAACCGGCACGGCACAAAAATTTGATCCCGCTATCGGCGGTTATTCATCCAGTAAACATACGGCTTCTTTTGTTGGATTTGCTCCTGTTGAAACTCCTCTCTTTTCCATGGTTGTGGTCATCGATAATCCCAAAGGATTATTCTACGGCGGTCAGGTTGCGGCCCCTATTTTTCGTGAAATCGGCAAACAGATTTTCCGTTATTTCCGAATCCCTCCCAAAACAGTTCCAGCGAGAACATTCATTACAGCGGAAAACAGGGAAATCCAAGAATAATGAAGCTCAGTGAAGTTCTCGAAGGAGTCCCCAGTACGGTATTTGAGGGACCATGGGATGTGGATATAAAAGGAATTACCCATGATTCCCGAGAAGTTCAAACTGGGTATGTATTTGTAGCCGTTCAAGGAGAAAAAATGGACGGCTTTGCCTTCATCGAGAAGGCCCTCCAGGGCGGAGCAGAAGCGGTCCTTTCAAGCCGCAAAAAACCTAATTTGTTTCCCAAGGCCTGGATACAAGTCTCCGATGAAAGGGAGGCGCTTGGCTTGTGTTCAGCAAACTTTTACTGCCATCCGTCCAAAGAGCTAAAAATCGTTGGAATCACAGGAACAAAAGGAAAAACGACCGTTTCCTACATTCTGGAGGAAATTTTAAAAAAGGCAAAATTTATCCCTGGAGTTATCGGCACCATCTCCTATCGAGGTCCCAATCTCGATAGACTCGCCGAACGTACAACTCCAGAGGCAAACGACCTGCAGAAAATGCTCAGACAGATGGTCGACGGAGGAGCCACGCACTGCATCATGGAAGTCTCCTCCCATGCCCTGGAACTCAAAAGAGTAACGGGAATAGAGTTTGATGTGGCCGTGTTCACCAATCTGAGTGGTGAACATATGGATTATCACCAAAGCATGGATTCATATTTTGAAGCCAAGAAGAAACTGTTCCATGCAGGACAAAACAATCGGATCGCCGTTATCAATGCGGATGATGATTGGGGAAAAAAATTGATTTCTGACATCTCCATGGAATTCATATCTATCGGTCTTCATTCCGCTGCAATGGTGTCCGCAGAGAAATTTGAATTTAATACGAATGGGACAAAATTGACAGCTAAATTTCCATCAGGAAAAATGTCAGTGTCGTCCCGCCTAATTGGGAAACCTAATGTATACAATACGCTGTCTTCTCTAGCTGCGTCGCTGGCCATGGATATCCCCACAGACGCCATTCGAGAAGGGATAGCCGCTCTGCGTGTTGTGCCGGGCAGATTCGAAAGAATCCAAAATTCGCTGGGGATTCATATTTACGTCGATTATGCACATACGGATGATGCCCTAAAAAATCTTTTGGAAACAGCTCAGGGTCTCGCACGGGAAAGAATCATCCTTGTTTTCGGTGCCGGAGGCGACAGGGACAAAACAAAACGCCCCAGGATGGGAGCGATCGCGGGAGAACTGGCTGACCTCACCATCCTGACTTCAGATAATCCACGAACAGAATCTCCTTCGGCCATTATTTCAGAAATTGAACAGGGGATAAGAACAACCGGCCCAAAAAAATATCTCATTCAATCGAACAGGAAGGAAGCCATCAAAAAAGCTTTTTCTCTCGCCAGAAAAGATGACATGATTCTGGTTGCAGGAAAGGGCCATGAAAATTATCAAATTTTAGGAGACAAAATCATCCCCTTCAGCGATAAAGACGTGATTCACGAAATTCTCGAAGCCAAAGGAGGTTCTGATCTTGGCTGAATTCAGTGGGGCCGAACTGGCACAAAAAATGAATGGAAGCCTAGTGCAGGGGTCCCCTTTTCAGACCTTCAACTCATACAGTATCGATTCCCGGACATCATTACAAGGAACCCTTTTTTTTGCCCTAATGGCGGAACGAAATGGGCATCTTTTTATCCCGAATGCCCTAAAAAAAGGAGCGGCTGGAGCTGTCATATCGCAGGATATTCCTCCTGTTGACAAAGCCATCGTTCTTCTCCACGTTATAGACACCACTTTAGCTCTACAAACCCTGGCGAAAAAAGTCCTTGTGGACAGTCATTGTCAAGTTGTGGGAATCACTGGAAGTATTGGAAAAACAACAACAAAAGAATTCACTTCTTTACTGCTCAGTGAAAAATTCATAGTCCTCAAATCAGAAGGGAATTTCAACAACCATCTAGGCCTTCCTCTTTCATTGCTCAACCTGACACCCAAACATGAGATTGCGGTTCTTGAGATGGGAATGAGCCACCAAGGTGAGATTCAGACGCTAACTCAGATCGCACCTCCCGACGTGGCCGTAATCACAAACATCAAACCCGTTCACCTCGAATACTTTGAAAGCATTGAAGACATCGCTTTTGCAAAAAAAGAAATTCTTCTCGGAACTAAACCTGACGGAACGGCCGTTCTCAATGCAGACGACCGTCGTGTTTTGGATATCGCCAAAGATTGGACCGGTAAAAAAATTCTCTTCGGGCTGTCTGGCCAATGCGATATCCGTGCCCGGGAGATAAAAAAAATAGGGATGGAAGGAATGGTTTTTCAACTTATTTACGGATCGGAATCTGCCGAAGTCAAACTGCCTTTCCTCTATGACAGCTATTTGGAAAACTTTCTTGCAGCAGCATGTGTGGCCTACGCTTATTCCGTTCCCCTCCAAAACATTATAGATGGCATTCAAAACCTCGAACCCTTCACACAAAGAGGGGTTCATCACAGGCTCGAGGGAGACACCCATTTGATCGATGATTCCTATAATTCCAACCCGGCTGCTTTAGAAACCGTCCTCAAAAGCCTGGCTGCATCACCCTGTCAACGGAAAATCGCCGTCCTTGGAGATATGCTGGAACTCGGAAAACAAGAAGCTGAATTTCATCGTCAAGCAGGCAGGTCCGTTGCACAAAACAACTGGGACCTGTTGATCACCGTGGGGCCCCTCAGCCGGCATACAGCGGAGGGAGCACTCCAGGAGGGTTTGAAAAAAGAAAACATTATTTCATTCGACAATTCTATAGAGGCCGCTGCTAATATAAATGAACTCGTTCAAAAGGGCGACCTCGTGCTGATAAAAGGTTCACGGGGAACAAAGATGGAGAAGATCGTGAAAATTTTACTGTCGAAGGGGCGATAACATGCTGTATTGGCTTTTGATCCCCTTGAAAGAACAGATCTCTTTCTTCAACGTGTTCGGCTACATCACGGTCCGCACGGCTTTAGCTGGGATATCAGCTCTATTGATCAGCCTGTTGCTTGGGCCTCAAGTGATCAGAATCCTTAAAAAGTACCAGATTGGAGAGGAGATCAGATCTTTTGGACCCAAATCTCATCTCAACAAAAAGGGAACACCTTCGATGGGAGGCATCTTGATTATAGGGTCCACAATCCTTCCCACACTTCTCTGGGGGAATCTGAACAACACTTATGTTCTCATTGCGATGGGCACCATGCTGTCTTTTGGCGTGGTGGGATTCTGGGATGACTTCCTCAAAATCAAAATGAAAAAATCCTCTGGACTTATCATGAAGCATAAATTGATCCTGCAGGTCATTCTCTCCGTCGCTGTTGGTCTGGGACTCGTCTATCTTGGGCTGAAAGGACAATTTGATCTTCGACTCAGTGTCCCCTTCCTCAAAGAGTGGACCCCTTACTTGGGCTGGTTTTATCTCCCCTGGATCATGTTTATTCTTATCAGTTCATCGAACTCAGTCAATCTCGCCGATGGACTGGATGGCCTGGCCACAGGATTAACTTTGATAAGTGCCACAGCTTTTACGGCTCTGGCTTATTTCATCGGGCGAATCGACGTCTCACAATACCTGGACATCTTCTATGTCAAACAAGCTGCGGAATTGACCGTATTTATGGGAGCCATGGCCGGCGCATGTTTGGGCTTCTTATGGTACAACACCCACCCGGCCCAGATATTTATGGGGGATACAGGAGCACTGTCCCTGGGTGGCACTTTAGGGGTCATTGCCATCATGATCAAACAGGAATTTCTCCTGTTCATGGTGGCCGGTGTTTTCATTATAGAAGCTCTATCGGTCGTGCTTCAGGTCTCCTACTTCAAGTTTACAGGAGGAAAACGCATATTCAAAATGGCACCTCTCCACCATCATTTTGAACTTATGGGATTGTCCGAACAAAAAATTGTGGTTCGATTCTGGATAGCTGGCATCATCTTTGCCCTCTTCAGTTTGACCACTTTGAAAATCAGATAAAATGAATTTAGAAGGGAAAAGAGTTCTAGTCATCGGATTGGGAAAAACAGGGAAAGCCCTCTGCAATTTCCTGATCGAACGGAAAGCCCATGTCAAAGTCAGTGAAAAAAATCCGTCGACAAATCTGGAAAAAGACATGGGATTCTGGACAGGAAAAAGTTTAACAGTCGAAACCGGACCACATAATCGCTTGAGTTTTTTAGATGCTGATCTGATCATTCCCAGTCCTGGTGTTCCTATGCTTCGGGAGATGGAGGAGGCTCGAACAAACGGCATCCCTATTTTATCGGAAGCAGAGCTTGCATCGAGGTTTTTGAAGGGGAAAATTGTAGGCATCACAGGATCAAACGGAAAATCGACGACAGCCA
>VAPC010115531.1_pt1 | contig 13977 bp, 8 predicted proteins | sample 3395121 | NCBI WGS metagenome assembly VAPC01 (sample SAMN08290434, study PRJNA428436) | hydrothermal vent metagenome | isolation source: Deep-sea hydrothermal vent chimney | place: Indian Ocean: Southwest Indian Ridge | depth 1711 m m
CCAAAAACTTCCCTGATACGGTTCAAGATATAGTCGATCTCCATACCTACTTCAACGTAGCCTATAAGCCGTCCTGTCTGTTTATCGTGCCACGGTGAAACCACTCTTAAAGTGAGCGTGCCGAGAACACCAAGCTCAATACCATATGCAAGCGCACCATTTTTTTCAGCTCGAATAGTCGTAATACGGTTAATCCTGTCACCATAGCGTTCCGGCGAATGCACACGCAATAAATTCACCCTGTCTACTTTAGTGAAATAAAAATGAGTGATGTTGTAGCCGTTCTTTAGCTTGATGAACAGTGGCTCTGTATGTTCGAGTAGCGCTTTTCTATCGTAGCTTGCGAACAGCCTGCTCAGCTTTTCATCATATTTTAATGTGTCAATAATGGCCCGAAGGACACTAATATCTTCTTGAATGTTTTCTTCATAAAAGGACATCGCTACAGACTGGGTACGAGTCATGCGGTCTTGAATCAAAGTATAGTTTTGACTATCGGTTTTAAAATAAAACAGAGTGATAGCCAATATTAAAACCAGTAAAACAATCAAGGTGACAAGTGGGGTTAGCAATTTTAATCTGGAAGCCGAAGACCCACTGTTATTTGTCAAATTCATTCGTCTATTGTTAATATATTATTGAACGCAGCATTTTGTGCATATTTGGCTAAAGAACCAGGATATTACAGTGATAAGTTTTACTCGATGAGCCAACCCTTTAATCTCTGTAACTTGCTGCTTTTAGTTTAGATCAATTCTGCTGTTATTCAATTCTAGTCGTTGGTACTTATGCGACTTTCTCTAAGTGAGTGTCCGAAATGCCCGCACATTCCAGCTGTTTAGGATGCTATTTTGCAATGTCTGCTTTGTTGCGTCTAAGTATTTCCATTGGTTGGGATTTTTTTAATCTCGATCATCAGTAGGTCGGATCGAGTCTGAGTCAAAATAAACAAGCTATTCCTTGTACAGCTTTGGATTAAATACATCGCGCAGAAAATCCCCCATCAAGTTGATCGCTATGACGATCACTATCAGGAAAAAGCCGGGAATCAGGGTGATCCACCAGGAGCCAGAGAACAGGTATTCCTTGCCGATGCTGATCAACGACCCGAGGCTGGGTTGGGTGACCGGCATACCCAGACCAAGAAACGAGAGAGCCGCTTCGGTGATGATCGCGTTCGCTATCTGCACTGTCGAAATAACGAATATTGGCGACAGGCAATTAGGCAGGATGTGCTTGAACATGATTCGCATCGGGCCAAAGCCCATCACGTGCGCGGCATCGACGTATTCCTTTTCTTTTTCTGCCAGGGTCGACGAGCGTACCGTGCGCGCTATTTGTGGCCATTCTGATAATCCGATAATCAGAATCAGGATGACCATGGCCCAGTCGCTATAAGTTGGGCCACCAAACGCGTTCTTGACGATGGCCAGTACGATAATGGCCACCATGAGAGTTGAAAACGACAGCTGCACATCGGCGATACGCATCAGGATGCTATCAGTTCTTCCGCCGATATAGCCAGATACCAGCCCGACCACGATACCGATAGTCGCCTGAAGCAGTACCGCGAAAACACCGATGAGCAAGGAAATGCGCATACCGTAAAGTATAGTGCTCCACAGGTCGCGCCCCTGATCATCGGTGCCGAGTAAAAATCTTGGGTCTGCGCCTTCCACCCAGGCCGGCGGCATTTCGGAGTCCATCAGGTCTAACTGCTGCAAATCGTAAGGGTCGAAGGGCGCAATCAAGGGTGAGAATAACGCCATGAAAGCGAGAACGAGGAATATCAGGCTACTGGCAATCGCGATCTTGTCGCGGCTGTAATAATAAGACAGGTCAGACTGCTTGAGTTGCTGCCAACGGGCACCGAATGAAATCACTTGTTTTTCCCCACGATATCGACCATCGGGTTGATTAATCCGTATGTCAGGTCAACCAGCGTATTGACTATCACGAACAATAATCCGACAAACATGATATAGGCGGTAATCAGCGGGATATCCGAACGGTTAACCGCCTCGAGGAACATAAATCCCATGCCGGGCCACTGGAAAACGGACTCGGTCAAAATAGTGTAGGCCACCATGATGCCAATTTGCACGCCGCCTACCGTGATGACCGGCAGCATGGTATTTTTCAATGCGTGTTTCATGTAAACCGGCATCGGCCCAAGGCCCTTGGCGCGCGCGAACTTGACGTACTCCGAGCTTAGTACTTCGAGCATTTCGGCTCGTACCAGGCGAATGAATAGCGGTAGCATGATCGACGACAGGGCAATCGCAGGCATGACGATATGCAGGAAACCGTCTTTACTCAGAAAGCTAGTGCTCCAGTAACCCCATACCTGCACTATCTCACCCCGACCAAACGATGGCATCCACCCCAGGCTGACTGAAAATATGAAGATCAGCGCCAACGCGGTGAGAAACACTGGGATCGAAATACCGATGACGCTAACCGCCATGACCAACCGACTAAACCAGTGGCGAGGATGAATCGCCGAAAAAACACCGAGCGGGATCGACAGGACGATAATAATTATCGATGCGGCAAAAGTGAGTTCCAACGTGGCGGGTAATTTTTTTAAAATCACCGTCAAAGCGGGTTGTTTGAAAAAATAGGAAGTCCCCAGATCACCCTGTAAAGCACGCGAGACGAAGCGACCGTATTGTACGATCAGCGGGTCGTTTAGTCCCAGATCATCTTTGAGCTTAGTCCTTTCTTTCGCGGACATCGACATCCCCGCCAATTCACGAGTCGGGTCCCCGAGGCTGTCCTGGATCGCAAAGCAAAATATGCTGATGATGAACATCACCAGACCGGCCTGTAGCAGCCGTTTAATCAAAAACTGAAGCATAGATGGTACTCAATAAATCAGGGGCAGGAAGATTCCTGCCCCTGATACAAGGAGGGCTAGTCGATAACTAGATCACCCAGGTATGGAAGGTTGAGCGCGTTAACAATTGGGTCGATATTAACCCCTTTGCGAGCGGCCCAGGCCAGGTTTTGCCAGTGTAGTGGGACGAATCCTGCATCGTTGTAAATGCGTTCTTCAATCGACTGTAACATCCTGGCCCGTTTTGCCGGGTCGGTTTCCTGGTTAGCAGCCATGGTTGTCTCATCGACGAATTTGCTGCCGTAGTTACCCGAATTGTAAACACCCATACCGGTGTCGCTATTCGGAGTCATTGCCAGAAACTCGTAAAAATTGGCGCTGTCCTCGGTATCCGAATGCCAGCCAATCATCATAATATCAGCCGCCCGGTCATCAAATGCCGGCCAGTATTGCGCCTTGGGCATGGTCTGCAAATCGACTTTGATGTTTATCTTGGCGAGCATTACCGCTACTGCCTGCGCGATCTTGTCGTCATTCACATAGCGGTTGTTCGGCGCCATCATGGTGACACTAAAGCCGTCTTCGTAACCCGCTTCTTTCATCAGCTTTTTCGCCAGCTTCAGGTTATAGCGAGGCTTCAGGCCGGGGTTGTATCCAAGGTATCCTTCAGGACTGAATTGACCAGCGGCGGTGCCAAAACCTTTCATGATTTTCTTCACGATCGCGGTGTTATTCACAGCCTGTACGATGGCCTGTCTAACCCGGGGGTTTTTAAATTCAACACGACGATTCTGATTCAATTGAAAGGTGATGATACGAGTACCGGGCATGGTCACCAGATCGGCTTTGCTGCTACTCCTGATTTGGCCAAAGTCGTTGGGCGACACCGGCGCGATAAAGTCCACGTCGCCTGACAGTAGCGCGGCGACACGAGTTTGCTCGTCCTTGATCGGGGTAAAAATAATGCGATCGACGTTACCAGGTGAACTCTTGTCCCAGTAGTCCTTGAAACGCTCGAATACAACTTTCACACCCTGCTCACGTGAGGTCACCATGTAAGGCCCTGTGCCAGACAGGTTGGTAGACGCGAACGAAGCGCCATTTTTCACGATTGCACCCTTATCGTTACCGTTGGCATCGGTACCGGTATAGAACTTGCTATCCATCGGGAAGATATAGGTTGCGGTATGCAATACCAGTGGGTAAGGACCGCTCGTTACCAGGTCAATGGTATAGTCATCGACGACGTTGAGCGCGGTAAAATTAGTGAATATTCCTTTAAAGTCGGGGCTGACTTTCAAACGATCGAATGTCCATTTGAAATCGGCAGCGGTCATGGGATTGCCGCTGTGGAACTTGACGCCCTTGCGTAAATTGAATCGTACCGTGGTCGAGTTAAGTCGCTTATAACTGGTCGCCAGGCGATTTTCAAACGTGAGATCCTTGGTCCAGCGGATCAATGGATCGAAGGACATATGCGACAATTGCAGAATACCCCCCGATAACTGCTCGTGTATATCGAGTGTTACCGGGTCGGCATCGTAGGCCAGTTTCAGGGTTTTGGCATTTGCGCCCGTGAATGCCAGCAAGCTGGCACCCAGCAGACTCGCCATTAGCATAAATTTGAGTTTCATACTGCGTCTCCTTTTATTTTAGTCGTTAGTGTAAACAGTGGTTTTTAAATAAAAGCCACTAAAAATCAATTATCCGCCTGTATCGTGGTAGAGGGCTGAGCATACACCTGGTCGAAGCGTGGCATCAGGTTCAACAACTCGATACTATAAGGATTTTGCGGGTTTTCAAAAAACTGCTCACTATCAGCCGTTTCGAGAATTTTTCCGTGGCGCATGATCGCCACACGGTCGCTCATTTGTCGAATTATCGGCAGGTCATGGCTGATAAACAGCATGGTCAGCCCGAGTTGATCCTGCAAATCCTTCAGCAGGTTCAGTATTTGTGCCTGCACCGATACGTCGAGTGCCGATGTTGGTTCGTCGCAAATTAAAAGCCGGGGGCGACTCGCGAGTGCTCGCGCGATGGAAATTCTTTGCCGTTGGCCGCCAGAAAATTCGTGCGGATATTTGCTCCCTGATCGGCGGCCGAGACCAACGTGATCGAGCAGATCGCCGACGATTTGCGCAACCTGGTCGGGCGAAGCCAGTTTATGGAAAAGTATTGGCTCGGCAATAATATCATCGATTCTCATGCGCCCATTGAGAGATGAATAGGGGTTTTGAAAAACCATTTGAATTTGCAGGTGCGCGCGTCGCAATGCGGAAGGGTCCGGGTTATCGACCAGTTCGATGCCGTCGAAGCGGATCGAACCACTATCAGGTTTTTGCAAGCCCGCTACCATACGAGCGATGGTTGACTTGCCCGACCCGCTTTCGCCGACCAGGCCAAAAGTTTCACCTTGCTTGATCGTCAAGCTGGCGTTAGATGTCGCCTGCAGGTATCGTCGGTTGCGCTCGAGCATCGCATCACGGGTGATAAATCGTAGGTTCAGGTTTTCAATCACGAGCAAATCGTCATTGTGTTCGTGGCGTTCACCTTGTCCTAACCAGTGGGTCGAAACATCGATGCTCTTCAAGCCTTTTTGCGTTGTTTCAATATATTCTACCAGTGGAAATCGGTCTACTTTTATGTTCGATCTGGGTACCGCGCTAATCAAGCTGCGAGTGTATTCGTGTCGGGGCGCCCCGAGAACCTGGGCGGTAGTACCGATCTCGACCAGTTTACCCTGATACAAAACTGCAACCCTGTCGGTAACGCTGGCGATTACTCCCATGTCGTGGGTAATTAACAGGCAGCCGACATTTCTTTCCTGGCAAAGTTTTTTGATCAATGAAAGAATTTGATCCTGGACCGAGACATCGAGCGCAGTAGTGGGTTCATCGGCAATGATCAGATCGGGTTTTCCAGCCAGTGCAATAGCTATCACAACGCGTTGACGCATACCACCGGAAAACTGGTGGGGAAATTGTTTTATTCTGATTTCGGGTTCGGAAATGCCAACCTGGTCGAGCAATTCTATCGCGTATCGTCTGGCTTGCCGCCGGTTCATTGGCAGATTTGTGGTAATGGTTTCTACCAGTTGATTTTCTACCGTGAACAGGGGGTTTAACGAAGTCATTGGGTCCTGAAATATGAAGCCAACGCGAGAGCCGCGTATTTTCAGGATTTCCCTGGAATTAAATTTCGAAATCAGCTCGTCGTTAAGGTAAATATCACCAGCGCTTAAACGGCCTGGCGCGCTGAGTAATTGCACGATACCGTTGCCGATCGTCGACTTACCCGCACCGGACTCGCCGACGAGGCCAAGAATTTCACCAGGACTCAGGTTCAAACTAACATTATCGACCGCCCGGTACACTTCCTTGCGGCTGGGAAAATCGATACACATATTCTTAATAGTCAGTAATGTCATCGTATTCGATCAATTAAGAAAAGCAGCAATGGGGATTCGTTCCCAGTCGTGGACATTATTGCCCGGTAGGTATTTCCTTCGGTTATGGTTTAAAGGAACTTTAACACCAAGCCGAACAAATCGGTATATATGTTTCGTCTTTAATTGAACGTGGAATTAGTAAATCGATACTTCCCCGAGCAGCCAGTCGGCGCTTTCGCTGCCTTCATTTGCTAGCCGTTTGCGGGTTTGATAATTAAGTTGTGGGGCAGACTTTAGTAGTGCCGTATACTTTTCAGCATCCATCGTGAGTAGTCCACAATCGGTAGTAGCGTGGAACTCAACCGGGTTGTTGTCGGTATAGGGTCGCCAGCCAAATTCTTCACCGTTGATTGCCTTGACCTCAGAATCGTTGACGTTGACGACAGCACCATCACCTTCTACAAAGATATATAAACTGGTGTTGCCAATCGATAATGTGTTACCTCCTTTGATCACCTGCCAGTCGGCAATTCGGGATATTTTGTCCGTTACTATCGATGACAGGTCGGCATATTGCGGTAATAGTTTTATCACCGGGCGTAATAACCAGCGTTTTTCCAGTTGGCGTTGCAATCCGCTATACAGGATGAAATTGCGAAATGTCTCTTCGCCAAAAATACACACGGTAACCGGTGTTTTTGCTACGACGCTGGCGTTTCGAACCCCGGTGCCGGTTAAAATGGCCATTTCGCCGATTATGTCTCCAGCCTGTAAGGTGGCAATCTTATGGCGTTTTTCACCGTCGTGGCGGACGACTTCACAGTATCCAGTGAGAATCAGGTATACGTAACCATGTGTGCTGGCATTTTGCACGATAATCACGTCTTCCCTGTTGTAACGATAAATTTCCTGTTCTGCGAGCAGGTTTCGCATCCACCGATTGGGGAATGGGAGGCCCAACCACAGCGTCAGGTAATGGTTTATTTGCGATGTGTAAATATTGCTGTCGCCTTCCAGCAAGGTATAGTGTTTGCCGGAACTGGCAACCGAAAAAGTCGTATCCAGTTCTTTGGGAATCTTGTCAACATGCACAAAAACCACGCGCTCTGCTTTCGACTGGAGAGCGTCGGCAGGATCACCGTGTATTGCCCCGGCACCTCCATCTGCGATTAACAGGTGAAAGCCATGGGTATATAGATGGTCCAGCGACTCGAGGGTTGAATCACGCACGATACCCGCCTCGTTCATTTGTCTTACCGATGTCAGGTTTTGATTGTCGCCGACGATACAAACATCGCGGAAATGTCCCTTGTGTATGGTGGAAAATGTGGCTCCGATGGTGGGGATACTGTGTACCGTGGTATGGACTTCAATAGTCAGTCCGTAGTAATTGATTGTTTCACCCGGCTTAACCTCAATCAAACTAAAGTGTTCTTCGATAACAGCCGTAGACCAGCCCAGGCTACAGCTGAGCTTTTCCATCGCCATAAGATAAATTTGCCTGGTGGTAATAATTTCTACCCGGTGAGGCATTTCCAGTAATGGAAAAATAGAACAGTGGTCGTCGTGCAAATGAGTTAAAAATACTGCCGATATCTGATTCTTCGAGATGCCACGAGCATAAAGATGCTGGTCGAGAAACGGGATCGAATCGATCAGAATATAATCGCCGTTATAACACAGGGCGAGGCCAGTGCAGGGCTCTTCAGTAGAAAACCCGGAAGCACCGCCGAGCACCTCGATTCCCATTTTGGCCAGGCCCCCTGGCACATAATCCATCGGCACTGGATAGGATGGGGTTATCTCTATATCGCTATTGAGGTCGACCTGTAAATCACCTCCTTGACTCGAAACCAGATATTGATCTATGCCGGTGCGTTCGATTGCCAAACCCCCGGTTACCGCCATGTTGTTCTCATAGGGGATCAGGTTAAAAAAATCCTCTACCGGAATGATGCGCCCTTTGTCGTCTTTGAGCGCCAGGTATTCGGATACTGCCAGCCATTCGTCGCTGAGCTCCTGGGGAGCCTGCCACTTTTCGAGTTCTTCGCTAGTCGGGCCAAACAGGGTAAACCGCAAAAGACGTAACGCCTGGCTGATCGATTCTTTGTCGCCGACCAAATTAATTTTGCGATGTTCGTCCAGACCCCTGGCAATAAACAGAAAAAAATAGAAAGGAAATTCAAGGTTGTTGAGTAATGACCCATTCTTTTCTTTCACGTCGGTCAGCACCAGGGTATCAAAACTGGTAATACCTTCGCGTAGCAAGCCTTTCAAAACCTCAGGGGGTTGGCCGAATAAAATGACATCAGCCTCGTCTTTGACGATTCGACTACCTGGGGCAGGGGTAAGAATTTGAGGTTTTGTCATAATCCCTTCTACCTTAAAAGCCTGAAGTTATGGTTGCTAGAGTGTAACCTGCCGGGCAATATCTCGAAAGGATTAAACCTGAAGTCGGTTTTCGTACAGATGCTGGTAGTAAGGTCTGGCCTCTTCTGCGATGGCCATTTCTCTGGCGCTCAGAGACAGGGGTTTCTCGCGGTAAGTCGCAAACCCACTAGAATTCCACACCGAGCCATACCAGTGTTTGGCCCAGACACCATCGCTTTCGCGTGATCCGGTCGGCCAATGCAACATGCTGGATTCAAAATCAAGTCCGAGGCGAGCGCAGATTGCGATTAACATGGCTTCAGGATCGAGCAGAAAATCTTTGCTATCGATCACCAGTGGCTTAGCCTGGCTAGTGTCTGCGACAGTGTCGAACAGTTCGGCCTGTTGCACAAAACCGATATCCTGCAGGGTCGGTTCATTGCGAACGGCAGCGTAGGAGGCGATCACCGATTCTGGATCGCGAATCAAAAAGCAATTCGTCAACTTCGAGAGCCAGCCCCGATCTATTTCGGGTAGCATATGCAGGGTCATGTGTTTTTGGTAAAACACCGACTTTTGATGCAGCGCGTCGCCGGTGCAACGCCGCACAATATCCCTCCAGTCGTGGCCCTGATTAGCGATAATTTCATCGGCGCCCGGGTGTGAAATACCGGTCTTGAACAGATAATGACCGTAAAGAGGTTCGTCCCAGACCGTACAGTCGCTACGATTTTCCCAGGCACGCATCATCGCCGTCGAAATATTTCGCGGACCGGACCACATCGCGATTCGGTGTGTAGCCATCGGTTTATCTACATTCCTGTTCGAGTAAGGCCATGTAGAGCCGTTGCAGGGATTCGACCATCGGTCCGCGCTTACCGTTGCCAATGCAGCGGCCGTCGATTTCGCATACCGGGGCGAGACCGGCAAAGGTTCCGGTAACCATGGCTTCGTCGGCGCTGTACACCTCGGTGAGGCTGAAGTTTTTCTGAAATACTGGAATATCATTTTGTTCACAAAGCCGAATTACCACCCCGCGGGTGATGCCGTCGAGGCAGTAATCGCCGCTCGATGTCCAGACCTGGCCTTTTTTAACGATAAAGAAATGCGTCGAATTGCAGGTCGCGACAAAGCCGTGCGGGTCGAGCATCAATGCTTCGTCTGCGCCAGCTTTGGTGGCCTGAATACAGGCTGTAATGCAGTTGAGTTTGGAGTGGCTGTTCAGCTTTGGATCCTGCACGTCGGGGTATCCGCGCCTTACATGCACGGTAAACAGTCGAATACCTTTGGTAGCAGTTTCCGGAAGCGCCTGTTTGTATTCTGGAATAATCACGATAGTCGGGGGGCCGATGGTGATTCGGGGGTCCTGGTAAGGAGTTGCCTTGACCCCACGCGATACCATCAGGCGAATGTGAACCCCGTCGTGCATATCGTTTCGTTCGAGTAGCCGGTATAGCCGTTCGCCCAGTTGCTGTGTTGAAATCGGGATATCCATGTCGAGCGCTTTCGCGCCGCCGTATAGACGTTCGAGATGCTGGTCGATAAACGCTATCTTGCCACGATGAACGCGCAAACCTTCCCAGACACCGTCGCCAAGAATAAATCCGCTGTCGAAAACCGATACCCTGGCTTCATTTCGTGGAAATATTTTTCCATTGATGTCGATAAGGATCGATGCATTACGCGGGTCATCTTCGTATTCGTGCGTGCCTTTCATTGTGACTCCTTCGAACCCTCATTCATCTGTACAGCCAGGGTCGAACTGTGTGCCCATACTGCTAATGGTTAAATGTCTGCGCCCCTCGCGCTCGATTATGCCGCTGCGTCTGGGCCGCCAGTCCTTCCGTGCCAGGCTCGAAAATTTGGCTTGTTCAATATCACGTAGTAACTGGCTCAGCGCAGACATGGCGCAATAATGTTTTGCCCGCTGGAATGTGTCAAGCAGGGGCTTCCCAAACTCATGGACAGTGGATAAGATAATTCCTTTTCAAGATAGCAATATGTGACCGATGCGACTAAATGCGCAAAGCCGTAATAAAACCGTTTAGGGCCTCTATGTCATTAGCAGATAAAAAATCCCGGATTACTGATCATCGTGGCAAACGTAATCGAGGGAAAACCAAAGGCAGGATCGTGGACATCAATGCCTTGCTGGAAGTCCAGTCAATCCTGGGCGACGAATCCCGAGCCAGGGATTTGCTCATCGAGCACCTGCACAAGATTCAGGATAAATACGGTCACCTGTCGGCTGTGCACCTGGTGGCGCTTGCAAGTGAAATGAAACTTGCCCCGACCGAAGTTTACGAAGTAGCCAGTTTTTATCACCACTTCGACGTGGTGAAGGAAAATGATAGTGCACCGCCAGCATTGACCGTGCGGGTGTGCGAGTCGGTGAGTTGCGAGTTGGCCGGCGCTGAAGATTTAATTTCTACACTCGAAAACTCACTCGGGAGTGGCGTACGGGTGCAACGCGTGCCCTGCGTCGGTCGTTGCGACCGGGCCCCGGTTGCAGTGGTCGGGCAAAATACCATTGATCACGCTAGTACCGAGAGCGTCAAGGTAGCTATCGATGCGGGGGATCATACTCAGCCCATGCCCGAAAACAGTATCGATTTCGATGCATACAAGTCGCAGGGGGGGTACCAGCTTTACGACAAATTGCTCAGGGGCAAAACCAGCGGTGATGCGATCATCGAGGTACTAGAGAGTACCGCTTTACGCGGCCTCGGTGGCGCCGGTTTTCCGGTCGGACGAAAATGGGACATCCTGCGCGATCAGCCCGGGCCACGCATGATGGCAGTCAATATCGACGAAGGTGAACCGGGTACTTTTAAGGATCGATTTTATATGCTTTCCGATCCGCATCGTTTCCTTGAGGGAATGTTAATCGCCGTTCGGGTAATCGATATTGACGCGTGTTATATCTATGTGCGCGATGAATACCCCTCGGTCAGGGAAAATCTGCGTATTGCGATCGAAGATCTGCAAGCTAAATCCCATTACGATCTGCCAAAAATTGAATTACGTCGCGGAGCGGGTGCCTATATCTGCGGTGAGGAATCGGCGATGATCGAATCTATCGAAGGCAAGCGTGGTATCCCTCGCCTGCGCCCTCCATACGTAGCGGAGGTCGGTTTGTTTGGCTACCCAACGCTCGAACAAAACTGTGAAACGCTGTTTTGGGTGCGAGATGTTATAGAAAAGGGTAGCGAATGGTTTGATTCAAAAGGCCGCAATGGCCGTAAGGGCCTGCGCAGTTTTTCGGTATCCGGACGCGTGAAAATCCCTGGTGTTCACCTGGCACCGGCTGGTATCACGATCAGGGAGTTAATCGACGAATTTTGTGGTGGCATGCTCGACGGGCATGCGTTTTATGGCTACTTTCCGGGTGGTGCATCGGGTGGCATTTTACCCGCCTCGCTGGGCGATATTCCGCTCGATTTCGACACGCTGCAACCTTATGGCTGTTTTATCGGTTCGGCGGCGGTGATTGTGCTGTCGAATCAGGACAGTGCCAAACAGGCAGCCCTCAATTCGATGAAATTCTTCGCGCACGAATCCTGCGGTCAGTGCACACCCTGTCGCGTGGGCACCGGAAAAGCCGTTAGTATCATGGAAACCGATGACTGGAATGTTGACCAGCTCAACGATTTATCCACGGTTATGATCGATGCCTCGATCTGTGGTCTGGGGCAGGCAGCACCGAACCCGATGTTGTCGGTGATCAAGTACTTTCCCCAGGAGCTAGAGACGGAGGGGGGCGAATAATGTCAGCCAGGCCCGACACCGATTTTGAAACTATCGAATTTACTTTGAACGGAAATTCTATCGAAGCGCTACCGGGCGAAACGATTATCCAGGCAGCCAAACGCGCTGGCACCGATATTCCACATCTGTGTTATACAGAAGGGCTACGTGCCGATGGCAACTGTCGTGCCTGCATGGTCGAAATTGAAGGCGAACGCGTACTGGCTCCAAGTTGCTGCCGCGCACCGACGCCGGGCATGGTGGTGCATTCGAATAACAAACGTGCCGAAAAGTCACAAAAGCTGGTACTCGAACTATTGCTTAGCGATATGCCACAACAGGCTTACACGCTGGACAATGAACTGACCCAGTGGGCGCAAAAACTCGAAATGGGTGAACCCCGTTTTCAACCACGACATCAACCCGTGGCCGATCTGACGCATCCGGCGATTGCGGTGAATCTCGACGCCTGTATTCAGTGTACTCGCTGCCTGCGCGCCTGCCGTGAATCGCAGGTAAACGATGTAATTGGATACGCCCAACGTGGGCACCATGCCAAAATTGTGTTCGATCTCGACGATCCGATGGGAGAATCTTCCTGCGTTGCCTGTGGCGAGTGCGTGGCAGCCTGCCCAACCGGTGCGCTCAGCAATGCCAGCGGTGCGCATCAAATAGAAGCCGACCGCAAGGTCGACTCGGTCTGCCCCTATTGCGGTGTCGGCTGTCTGCTCACCTACCACGTCAAGGACGATAAGATTATTCGGGTTGAAGGGCGTGATGGTCCTGCCAACTTTAATCGACTCTGCGTCAAGGGTCGCTACGGCTTCGACTATGTCAACCATCCACAACGTCTACTCAAACCGTTAATTCGCCGGGAAGGCATACCCAAGGGTTTAAACGAACATTTTGACCCCGACGATCCATCCAAAATGTTTTGTGAGGCGAGCTGGGAAGAAGCAACGGCGCTTGCTGCCGGTGGTTTAAAAAAAATCAAGGAGGAACTGGGTGGCACGGGTCTGGCAGGATTTGGTTCGGCCAAGGGCAGTAATGAAGAAGCCTACCTGTTTCAAAAACTGGTGCGTACTGGTTTTGGCACCAACAATGTCGATCACTGCACACGCCTGTGTCACGCGTCAAGCGTCGCCGCGTTGCTCGAAGGTATAGGCTCGGGTGCGGTTTCGAACCAGGTCGAGGATGTAAAGCATGCAGAGGTTTTCCTGGTGATAGGGTCTAACCCAACCACCAATCATCCAGTTGCGGCTACGTTTATGAAGAACGCGATCAAGGATGGCAAGAAACTCATACTGCTCGATCCGCGTCGAACCGATTTGGCCCGCCACGCGACACATTTTTTACAATTTAATGCATCGACCGACGTATCGCTGTTGAATTCGATATTGCACGTAATCGTTGAGGAAGGATTAACCGACGATAAATTCATCGCTGAGCGTACCACCGGCTACGATGAAATTAAGGCCAACGTGGCTGATTTCAGCCCGGAGAAAATGGTAGCAGTCACCGGTATCCCGGCCAATACGGTACGTGAAGTAGCGCGTCTGTTTGCAACTTCTAAAGGCTCGATGATCTTCTGGGGCATGGGTATATCGCAACATATTCACGGTACCGACAATTC
>VAPC010934843.1_pt1 | contig 13967 bp, 10 predicted proteins | sample 3395121 | NCBI WGS metagenome assembly VAPC01 (sample SAMN08290434, study PRJNA428436) | hydrothermal vent metagenome | isolation source: Deep-sea hydrothermal vent chimney | place: Indian Ocean: Southwest Indian Ridge | depth 1711 m m
CCTTTCATCTGCACATACTTATATTGCCCACAAGGGCTAATTATGTTATCTTTCCACAGGGGTATATGGAACTATTCAACAATCGAGAATTGGCAACCGCTTTCTGGCTTCTCGTATTAGCCGTATGGGTGCTGTGCAAGGCTGAACTCCGCAGCTCTATCGGCGACCTTTTTCGAGCATTCTGGAAAGTCAAAATCGTAGTCCCCATCTGCCTGATGCTTCTCTATGTAACAGGCTCGGTAGAACTTCTTGCCATAATTGGCATCTGGAAGGTTCATCTTCTCAAAGATACAATAGTATGGTTCTTTGTTGGCGCAACAGCCATGATGATGCGTTTCGTCACAGCCAAAGATACGGACAATGTATTCAAGAAAATATTAACAGACAGCATCAAGATCGTAATCCTGCTGGAGTTCCTCGTCAATACGCACACGTTCTCTCTGCTTGCTGAACTGATCTTGCTCCCGGTATTCACCTTCATAGTAATGCTCGACGCCGTTGCCAGTACGAATAAGGAACACGCCATCGTCGCAAAAATAGCCAAAGGAATCCAGATGATAGTTGGTTTTATGATTCTTGGAATTGCCTTTACACGAGCTTATGCAGATTTCCAAAATTTGAAAGATTTGGACACTTTCAGAAGCATAGCTCTTGTGCCACTTCTATCTATACTAATGTTTCCTTTCATCTACATTATGCTCGTAATTTCGAAGTATGAGCTTGTATTTCTGCGACTAAAGCTCGGACGAGAAAAGACTCCAGAGTTGAAACGGTACGCACGACGTAAAATCATTAAGCACTCCGGTCTTAGTTTGAAGAGACTCCAATACCTGCTTAAAAATCATATGATTGACCTTATGCATATGGATAAAGAATCTGATGTTGATAACTTCCTCCAAAGAGCAAAAAGTACGAGTACGCCAAAAGTAGAAGAATAGCTAAAAATAACTGGATATAAACAATAAACTTTATTACAAGGGGGGAGCAGGCTCGGAGTGCAGGGAGCGGAAGCCCGATGTATCGGGATGAAGACCGAGCACCGCGACTGCTCGGGACGGGCGGGGGTTTTATATATGTGGTGGATTTAGATCAAATAACTTACTTTGAAACGCCCCCGAACAACGGGATTAATCCTCCTGAGGCGGATGAACTCCAAACAGATATTTGCTCCTCGCCTGTTGGCTCTGAGACCGTAAGGACTTATCTTTATTGTTAATTTCATGCAGTCGCTTTTGAATTTTCCCTCTGGAATTCATAGAATTCCGAGGACTGAGTCCCGGATAATCTTCAATTTTCACGGGGTGCCCCCTTTTTCAGTCTTGTACCGATCCGCCTGTGGCGGGAATTTTTTTGGAAATAATAAGGAGAATCAGAATCCAAAATGTCTGAAAAATCAAAGCCTTCCAAGAATTCGCATCCAAAAGTCTTCATTAAGACTTTCGGATGACCTGTGGAATCCCGATGTATCAGGATGAAACCGACAGACTCCGCCCCTGATTTACTTCCTCACTCATACTTTCTAAAGACGAGAGGGTTATGAAGGTACTGGGCAAGCCCGCCAAAGGACGGGCAGGCACAATGTTGTGATTTTGACGGACAGGCGGGATTTACAAAAAATCTTCAGGAATGTAACTTAATCAACTTTTCATCCCCGTTTACAAAACGGGGTATTCAAGTTCATTCCTCATAAACAGGCTGTTGAAAAACTACTTTTTATAACTAGGTACACCTTCTGCTGTCATTCCCGTGAAAACGGGAAACCCGTCTTTTTAGTATGTTACTGGATACCCGCTGTTGCGGGTATGACATTAAGACTGCCTGATAAGTTAAAATACGCTGTAATGAAGTAAGTTTAATTCATAATTGGCTATAAAAATGAAATTTTTAACCTTTGTTTTCGCTGGTCTCTGTTTTATTCTGCTTGGCTGTTCATTGATCACAGCTCCCTATAAAATCACCAAGGGTGCTGTAACGGGCACTATTTGGACGGTAAAGACAACATACAAAGTTACCGCCGGCACCACAAAAGTCATATATAAAATAGGTGAATTCACCTATGAAGTGGTCAAGGCGCCCCTTGAATGGACGCTGACTCGTAAAGAGATCGATACGATAGACGGCCTCTCCCCTAAAGAGGCTATACGCCTGGGCAGGGTAAAAAAATCTCCCTATACAGTCAAGGGTAGAAGGTATTATCCCATGTCTTTAGCAAAAGCTGAAGATTATAAGGAAGTCGGAATTGCGTCCTGGTATGGTCATGAGACACGACGTCAAAAAGATGGATATATGACAGCCAATGGTGAGGCGTTTAATCCAACTGGCTTAACAGCTGCCCATAAATACTTACCCCTTCCAATGTACGTTAAAGTCACAAACCTCGAAAACAACCGTTCAATAATCGTAAGGGTTAATGACCGGGGACCATTCCCGAGCAGGCACAATCCAAAATCAGGTGACAGAATCATTGATCTAAGCATGGGTGCTGCCAAGAGGCTGGGTTTTTACGGAAAGGGAACAACTTTAGTAAAGGTTGAAGCAATTCAAATTAAAGAAACCGGCTGAGAAGAAAATCCCTTCATCCTGATAGATTTTGTAACATCACCTGTCCTCCTCCCTTGACATTTACAGCATTGAAAGTTACACTAAAGTGTAACAATTGTACAAGGAGGTTTCTATGCGTTTTGCAGGGATAAAAGAGCTTAAACATCAAACAATGGATCTTATCAAAGAATCCGAAAAAGGGGACATAATCATTACGGCTTACGGTAAGCCTGCTGCTGTCCTTCACCACATAACAGAAGACGACCTTGCCGACTATCTTATGGAGAACGATCCAGCCTTTAAAGAGAAGATTGCGGAGGCGTATACCGAATATCAAACAGCCGGAGGCATCACTGCTGATGACATGATGAAGAGACTGAAAAAACGTCATGGATCGAAGAAGGTTTAAGGTCATATTAAGCCCCTCTGCCCTTCGCGATATTGAAGGGTTTGAGACAGACAAAGCCCTTCAGCTTGTAAAAGATATAAAAAAATATTTAGAATCATACCCTCTCCCTATAGGCAAGACCCGTATTAAAAAACTGACCGGCTTTGCCCCTCCGCTTTACCGTCTCAGAAGCGGTGACTTCAGAGCTTATTATCGAATGATATCTAAAGATATTGTCATCCTTGCAATTATCCACAAAAAGGATAGTGAAAAGCTCCTGAAAAAACTCCGGTAATTTCCTTTTTCCATTTTGAGTATGGTGTCCCCCGAATTTAATTAAGTAGTTTGTGAACAGGGAACCTTATAGGTTATGTTAGAAGGACTGATATGAAGAGCATTTTGAAACTTGGAAGTTACACCGCTATTATTGTCCTGATTCTTTTCTCCCTGCCGGGGGATGTCCCGGGGGTACAGGAAAATCTCTCTTCTTCGATGGCAGCACATTTTAAGGAACAGTACTTTGATGATTTGGACGGGCTTCTGGACAGACATTACATCAGGGTGCTAACTACATTTAACAAGACCAATTTCTATATTTCCGGCAGCAGGTTTTACGGATTTGAATATTCCTTTATGAAAGATTATGAAAAATTCCTCAACAAAAAGCTACTGCGTAAAGACCTTAAAGTGGTTCTGGAATTTATCCCTGTGGAGCGTGACCGGATTATTCCGGCGCTTGTTAACGGATTCGGAGACATTGCCGCCGCAGGCCTCACCATCACACCTGAACGGCTTAAAGAAGTAGATTTTACCGATCCGTATCTGTCCGGTATTGATGAAGTGATTGTTGTAAACAGTGAGATTAGGGGAATAAAAACAGTTGACGACCTTTCCGGCCGTGAGGTGTTTGTCCGGGAAAGCAGCAGTTATTATGAGAGTCTTACATTGCTGAACGATGAAATATCAGGAAGGAAAAAACCTCCCATTAAGATCATACGAGCGGATGAGAACCTTGAGACCGAAGATATTCTTGAGCTGGTAAACTCAGGCGCTGTGAAAATAACTGTCGCAGACAGTCACATTGCTGAAATATGGTCCCGCGTTTTCAGGAATATAAGAATACTGGATCATCTTAAGATACGAAAAAACAGCAGGATTGCCTGGATGGTCCGCAAGAATACCCCGGGGTTGAAAGACAGTCTGAACAGGTTTGTGAAAAGTCACCGTAAAGGCACCCTCCTCGGGAACATCTATTTCAACCGCTACTACAAAGGTACAAAGTGGATCAAGAATCCTCTTTCTGATAAGGAGCGTGAAAATCTGAACCGATACACGGAACTGTTTAAAAAATATTCAGAGCAGTATGGATTTGACTGGATACTGGTCATGGCCCTGGCATATCAGGAGTCCGGCCTGGACAACAGCAAGAGAAGCGCTGCCGGCGCCGTCGGAATTATGCAGATAAGACCATCAACAGCCGCTGATAAAAATATCGGCATCAAAAGAGTGGACATCCTGGAAAACAATATCCATGCCGGTATAAAGTATATGGCCTTTTTACGGGAACGGTATTTTAATTACAAGGACATAAGGGAGAGGGACCAGATCCGATTCACACTTGCGGCTTATAACGCCGGGCCTGCAAAGATACGGAAAATCAGGAAGTCAGCGCAAAAAATGGGACTCGACCCAAACCGCTGGTTCAGGAATACAGAGCTTGCAGCCTTAAAGCACATCGGTCAGGAGACAGTACAGTATGTCAGCAATATCAACAAGTACTATCTAATATTCAGGCTTGCCCTTGAGAAGGAGAAACTGCAGGGTTTTGAAAAAAGTAAGAGGGGGGGGGACTGATACAAATCGCTGAGAGGTCTCCGGACCTTACTCCAGTCGATTTTTTTTAGGAGAACAGGGAGACAATGTACATCTGTTATATCGATAAGTCTGGAACCCCGGAAGTCCGATGAATCAGGAGAATGTCTACCCTTTGAATCCTAGAAATCCGTGACGTTCTCAAACTCTTTTTCATATTTCTTTAATGTCATTTTCAGGCCGTCTGCATGAACAGTATCCCCATACTTTTGAACACCCCTGCGAAGAACTGTAATGGCATTATCCTTTAATCCTTTCTTCCAATAAGCCCTTCCTAATACGTTATATGTTCGTGCCAGCTTGTAACCGCTTATCTCATGTTCCCTTTCCTTCAGGAGGCGTTCGATAATGTTGACCGCTTTGTCATAATCTCCCTGCTGTAGATATAGGTATGCGAGATTGTTTACCATGCCTTGCACCGTGTCTCCAACCATACAGTTAGCACAATTATCCGTGCGCTGTTTATAATCGAAAAAATGTTCGATGCCGAACTCCTCCATTTCGATTCTATGTGAATAATCCTGACTCACGTAATGTAAAAGATGAATTGCTTGTGGAACAATGTGATAATCATCAGGATGTTCTAAAATGGCTTGATAGGCAGCCTTAAAAAACTGCCGATTCTCATCCCGCCCACTTCGACCCGACTGCCACGCAGACATCAAATCACCCAGGGTATCAATTTTGTATGCTGGTGCAGCAATTTCCTCCCACCATTCCGGAAGAGGCGCCGCAGTTTGCCAATGCTTGATGAATCTGCGATTAATCTCCTGCTGTTGATCCTGTATTTTCTGCGCCTGATTTTGACGTGTCTGTTTATATGCGTAATAAATACCCACACTTAGCAAGCCAAACATGAACACTATGATGGAACCCCATATTAAGATTATCAAAGACCCCTTTTGTTTTTTAGTTACAAAGGATCTAAGTCCGAAGAGAATCGACAATAAGACAACAACCGCAATATAATAAACCCAATGAGGGATGCTCTTGTTGATAACACGAAAACGGTAATTCCATGAATGACTGCCACTATCATGTGTAAAAAAATCGCCTACCAGCCTGCCTTCCTTTTGTGCTGTCACCTTAAAAAGGTAGAACTCACCGTCTTCATTGGGCGGCAAATCCAAAGTAATCATGGAGCCTGCAATCTTATCAAAAGCAATTTTCTCGCCCCATTGAAACGGAGAACATTGTGCGCGATATATCTCATAGGAATATTGTGCACCGTCAACAACAGGATCCCAGGAGAATGGGATTCTTGTACCCGGCCCCAAAAAAAACAGGGGTGTTTCAAAAACAGGCTTCTTTTCACAAGGACCCAATATACCTTCCATCGACTGATTGTTATTGCCCGGGCTTTTGAGATGAATCAAACGAGGTACGTTTACAGTTAAGGTCTCAGGGGTGTTTTCCGTAACTTCGAATTTAAGTATTGCCTCAAAGTCCCCTGGATAACGTCTGGGATTACTTTTGTTCTCGTCAATACTTACATGCATTCTATACTTCCCCAGGGCCGGTCGCCGCATCAAATAACCTCCAGCCGATTCATTATATTCAATTCCGCAATTAATCCATTTATTCGTTGTGTAGCTATAACATGAAAAATCCGGTGTTGCAGTCGATTCAAGTCTTTTACCATCAAATTGAAGACTGAGAGGCAGCAATGCTGAAGCATATTCAGGTGAGACATCTACATGTTTGGGTTCCTCCTGCTGTAGTGGATCGGGAACCTTGTGCTGTATTGGATCTGGAACCTTGTGCTGTATTGGATCTGGAACCTTGTGCTGTATTGGATCTGGAACCTTTTGATTAACTTTTTTCATAATTGCTGTAAAATCCGGGAGTTGATCTTCTGATAATTCCTGCACCGTATTCGATGCCACCTGAGATAGTTCGTAAACATCACCCTGTCTTTTACAATAAATCAAAAGAGTCATCTGAGGCCGAAGATTAATAGCATCAAACCCTTGAGGTTCGCCTTTTGAAACACTGACAATTTCACCTTCAGGATTAAAAAAACGCCTTCTCTCAAAAGGGATGCGTATAATTGATTGTTTGATGTCCTGTGCAGGATTTTGTAATACTTCCAAAACAACAAATCCGGTTTCTATGCGTTCACCAACAGTATATCCTTTCTTCTCCCGGCTGACCGGTTCATTTATAACATTGCTTGAAACTACATCTATTGCTACTACTTTCCCAAACACTACCGAAGCTCCATGCAATATAAAATATTCAGGGCTAGCTTTAAACTGTAATGCAGAAGCATTCCAGACTAAAAACATCGAATAGAAAATAAGACTTGCTGAAAAGATCAGAAGAGATGTAAAGAATTTTTTAGGATTATTAATCACACCAATACTCCTTGACCGATTTTGTATAACGTTTCACGGCTAAGCCCCGTTAGAAATTATGAATTTCTGACCAACGGGGTTTACTTTTTATATCTTACTCTATAATAAAGTTTATCTTCTCTTCCTGAAGGGATGTTTATTCGGAATTCAATAGTCTGTGAATCGGTCTTAAGAAAAGGGTGGGATTTTTCCACAATTTCCCAGTCTGCCCGGCGGTAGAGATGTTCAACCACTCTGATCTCTACATCTTTTTTCTTATGATTTCTAACTACAATCTCAAAATCTTCTTCGATTGTGCGGGCATCTATGAGTTTAAAATCGGTCTGTTTTCTTTCTCCGATTAAATCAAAGGCCCCGCCAATTTTAAGCAGTATCTCTTCATCCTTTGGGGTATGGTCAATCTCATCTTCGCCAAGATAGCTTATATTTCCCTCTTCATCCTTTTCCTTTATCCTTATCTTTCCTTTAGGTAAAGGTATCCCCAGATTATTTTCCTTGCTGTTTTTGAGTTCCAGGTAGACATCCACTTTTTTATTGCTCTCTGTTCCATAGTATGGATTTTCTTTTCCAAAGTAGTCAGCAAAAATTGCGCCGTCAAAGACATAGATTCTCCCGGTTTTAATATCCTCAGCATCAACGAAATCTATCTGCTTGGTCTGGTTATTCTTTAAGGTAGCTCTTCTCTGTAAGGTATAGAGGTGGTATTCAAAAAACTCCTTTTCTTTAAACTGGGGCTCTTTATCTTCTTTAGATGATTCTCTCATTGCAGATCCCAAGGCAAATTTCTCATTTCTCTGTTCGTCCTCCACCACATGCACCTCTCCGGCCACAAGTTTTAGTTCGGCATTCTCATAACTTGCACCTGTCCGGTTATCCAGAGTAACCATCCCTGATAAATCTACTCTCTCTTTCCCTTTGTTTAAGAGAAGCTCATAGTCAGCCCTCCAGCTCATCCCCCTGGTCATGTAGGCAATTTCACAGGGTATTTCTCCTTTTCCCTGGGAAATTACTTTCCAATTTAAGGTCGGCCTGGTAATAAGTCCTGCAGGGAGAAGGGGAAAACGCACATCAGTTATATTATATTTGGGAATGACGGTAAGAAAGCCAGCTTTATCTTCTATAACCAGATTTTCAAAGGAGTAGGTAATATTTCCCCTTTGATCAACAATTGCCTTTGAGCCAACAATAAGTCTTCCCTGGTAAAGGTTTCCTTCCTTATCATCAATGACTACATATTCACCAAGATATTTATTCAAAAGCCTGGCATCACTAACCAGATCATAATCAAAGTTTTGTTCCTTTATCTCTAATCCAGATGAGGTAAGATGCACTGAAGTGGGGTCGATTTGTGCTGCCACATCTGAGAAACTTATCCAGTTCTCTCCTTTTTCAAGTTTAATTTTTCTTGTATCTTTTATTACTGCCCGGTCAACATTATAAGCAGTTACCGCCACATCTACCTGTTTATGCTCTCCAGCTCCCACTAAGTTAACTGAAGCAGCAAAGAATACAGCTAAAAGAATAGTTACCTTTAAGATAAAACTTTGGATTTCTGACATATAACTACGTCTTACCATTTGTATCTCACTGTATAGGCAAGCTTTTTCTCCCCATCCGCAGGAACTTTAACACGGAATTCAATGGTTCGAGAATCTGTCTTTAAGAAAGAGTCGCTCGTCTGCCTCATCTCCCAATCACTCCAGCGATAGAGGTGTTCCACTACTCTTACTTCTATATCCTCTTTCTTATGATTTCTGACTACGATTTCAAATGATTCATCGTAGATATGATTAGATTCTATGACTTTAAAATCAGTCTGTTTTCTTTCTCCTATGATGTCAAAGGCCCCTCCTACCCTCATCCTTACCCTTTCGTTCCCAGGGGTATGGTCTATCTCATCCTCTCCAATAAATTCCAAGGATTTATCCTCATCCAGCTTATACATCCTTATTTTGCCTTTGGGAAGGGGCATTCCCAAGCCGTTGTTTTGGCTGTTTATAAATTCCAGGAAGACCATGACTTTTTTATTAGTCTGGATGCCATAATCACGTTGGTCTCTCCGATGGAAATACCACGACCTATCCTGTGTCATCTGTACACCATCATAGACATAGAACTTCTCTACAGGTACTCCATCAGCGCTGAGGAGCTTTATCTGCTTGGTCTGGTTATTCTTTAAGTCCGTAATCTCATCCAGTGCATAGAGATGATATTCAAAGACCTGCCTTGTCTCCGGTGTCGGCCCTTCTTCACCCTTGCCGTAAACATATCCTTTTATCTGACGCCCACGCTGTCTGTCTAACTGAGCTATCTCACCCGCCATCAGTTTGACTCTGGCCTGAGGAAAGGTTGCGCCAGAGTGATTATTTATAGTAGTCCAGGCTCCTAAGTCAAGTTTAGTGTCATAGGGATTTATGAGGGCAGTATAGTCAGCCCGCCAGCTCATCCCCTTTGTCAGGTAGTTTATCTGGAACTCATGTTTCCCCTTCTTATCTGAAACTATCTCCCAGGCTAAGGTCGGCCTGGTAATAAGCTCTTGAAGTAAACCGGGAAGTTTTATCTCCCTTATGTTATCTTGTAACTGAACTATAGAGATAGGACCTTTTTCTTTATCCTTGGCTATTACAAGGTTTCCATAGGAGTAAGCTATTTCTGACTTTGTCTCTTGCTTCTGCCTATTATAATCCCACCATGTATTACTCTGGATAAATTGCCTGACTCCAGCAATTAACGTTCCTTCATAGTGTGTACCTTCCTTTGTAATCACCTCAATCTCTTTATCCAGATAACGATGTAATAGCTTGGCATCGCTGGCTAAATCATATTCATAGTTCTGCTCCTTTACAAATGTTCCCTGCGGGTCCTTAAGGGAATAAAATCTTACTGAAGTGGCATCTATCTGGGCAGGAATCTCCATCAGGCGAATATGGTTCAGGCCCTTATTTAAATTCACTACCCGCCTTTCTTTCACAAGGGCGAGATTTTCATTGTAGACGGTGACCTCGATACTCTCCCTTTCCGCCTGTGCGTAAACACTTCCACAGATAAAAAAGACACATATTAAATAAATAAGTCTTTTCATGATGAACCCTCCTTTTTTATTTGTTAGACAATCATTTCATCAGAAAGTGCCTATATTTTTGCAAATATCTGACCTCTCTCGAAAATTCATTTTAGTTTCTTCTGCCTATTTAAACCACATTTTAGCGGTTTTTTTTATGCCAGGTCAAAGAAACAGCAAAAACAAAAGCTTTGCGGTCGGAAAAATCCGGCAGTTCAGAATTATAATGAGATTGTCATTAATAAAAATTTGACCCAATAGATTGTTAAAGCATATGGAAAACAGATAACTTAAGGGGGTTTTTATAATAGAAATCTCGAGGCTGTTTATTGATTAAAATAAGGTATTGAGTATCTATAACTATGTGCCCTGCTCTACCGCCGCAGAGATACAGCATTGTTTTTACCTTAAATTATCCGGGAAGGGTAAATGTAAACCTGGAACCTGTCCCAATCTCTGATTCAAGCCGGATATCTCCTCCATGCGTATTTATAAGCCGTTTTACAAGAGCAAGGCCCAACCCAGCGCCCTCCACGTTTGCAGTAAAATATTTCTCTATCTGGTAGAATTTTTCAAATATCTTTTCTCTCTCTTCCGGCGGGATTCCGCGGCCATTATCAGAAACTGAAATTTTTACTTTTCCCGGCATTTTCCCCACCTGAACATTTATCTTTATTATCTCCTTATCGTTAAACTTAATTGCATTCTCGATAAGATTTTCGATTATCAGATTGAAATAACTCTCATTGATATTTACTTTTACGTTTTCATTCAGGAAATCGATATTTAATTCTATTCTTTTATTCTCTGCCCTCTCAACAATTGAATTGATACGCGTGGGAAGATAACTTTGAAGTTCTATTGATTCTTTTAACAAATCCAATCTGTCGCGTTCTATTGTGGTAAATCCAATCAGTTTCTCCGTTAAGGACTGGAACGAATATGCCGATCTCAAAATAGCATTCATTACTTTTTTTTGTTTTTCATTAAGCGGGCCTAATTTTTCTTTCTGGATCATAGAGGCGTTTCCGGTAATAACTGTAATAGGCGTGCGTAATTTATGTGAAATGAGGCTCAAAAAATCCTGTTTGATTAATTCTTCTTTTCGCGCTTCAGTTACATCCCGTAACGTCAAAATAACACTTAATATGTTCTTATGAGGATCCCGCAATACATCTGAACTTACCTCCAGGTATAACAAATTGAACTGCTCTGTTTCTTCACGGACGAGTTCAAAAGTCATACGCGGCTGAGATAGATCAGCCAATTTCCCCCTGGGAACGGCAGTGGAAAAATGGTCAAAAATAAAATCTAAAAAATTGAGGTTCTTTATGTCACTAACATTTAAATAGTTTCGGGCAGAGGGATTGATAGCAGTTATCCTCCAATCCGGAGCGCAGATCACAACTCCGTCGCCCATTTTGTCAATAACGGTATCAAACTTTCTTTTTTCAGCTTCTTCTCTGACTTTTTGTAATTCTCCTTGTACGCTGCGGAGGCGCAGGATAGTTTCGCCAAATAGTTTTTTCCCTTTTTCTATACGCTTTTCCAGACCCTGTATACGGAAACTATCTTCTTTAATCTTCCTCTGCAGGGTGGTAATATCTTCAGCTCTATCTGTGGTTCTTATATTTATTTCGGTATCCATCCATATAATTCCTCTTCACTCAACAGTGAATCAATGCCGCACTGAAGCCCCTTCAGGAATTCAATACAACGGGATATCATTTCCCCTTTAATAATTGAGCCGTGCTGTGGCAGAATCATTGCCAGATCCATCTTTGCAATTTTATCCATTATAATGTTCAAATGTTTGCGGCTGGCCATATATCCTACGTGGAAAGCCTCCATCTGTTTCTCATATCCTTCTTTTGCAAAGAGACTCCAATCAGCGGAAACAGCTGCAAAAATATCTGAAGAAAAAAGCAGTTTTTCTTTAGTATCATAAGTAACAATGGCAGAGGGAAAATGGCAGAAAGGGGTCTTCATAAACTTCAATGTGCGGCCACTCTTTAAAGCAAGCTCATACTGATGCTGATCAACAGCATAAATCCCGCTCCTCACCCCATAGTAGTTGATAAGGACGGCAGCACGGGAATGAGTTACTATTTTTAACTCTTTGTTGGTGATGACATCTTCCAGCAGAGGTACTCCGGAGCACAGATCCGGGTCCTGATGATGGAGAATAATATGACTTATCTGTGCAGGATCCACCAGCGAGAAAATTTTACTTGCCACCTTTGGATACTCCATAACACCAGCAGGGTCAAAAACCACTGCCTCATCACCATCTATTAAGAGATATGGATTGCAATGGAAGGACGCCTTTTCATCATAATAACCAATCCAGTAGACTCCTTTTGCCACCTCTATCGGTTCCAAATAGTCGTACTCCTGCTTTTCCATCTCCAAATTATCCCCCTATTTATTTTTTCATTAAAACAATATTTCTTATTAATTTAATTATATCAAATACATTTTAGAAGTAAACCTTTCCAACGATAAATCACGGGGCTTTCTACCCGCTTCGCCGTCCGCCTCGGCAAGCCGAAGGCGAGACTGGAATCGAGGCGAGTGGGGAGGTGAAACCTTGCCAGTGCTCAAGCAGGCATACCCTGAAATATCCTATGGGTAACCCTATGATTCGACTTTAAGGTATATTCCATAACATCCTGAATATACATCGAAAACGCTCAATCATCCCTTTCTGCGGCATTGGAACTGCAAACTACCTGTCCTGATGCCTGCAAGCACTTCTCAGAAATTGTTTTTCTCCTGAACTAAATGATTGACAGGTTCTGCAAAAGGGTGTAGATTACAGCTTATAAGCTTATAAGCGATACCAATCGTTCCCCTTCATTTGATTGGTAAGGCAAAAAGAATGGCAACCGCATCGAATAGCAACCCCCAAGCTGTCGATGGGGAGAAACTGCCTTGAATCCGATCCTTATCATTTCCATAACAATTCGACTGTCAGCGCTACAGAATAGATGGGAAATATCTGGTTAAATCATTTGAAGATGTAGAGTGCTTATATGGACATATTTCAACTGATAACACCGGCCACGTATTGGGTCCTGGTTGTAATGTGGATGTATATACTCCTTTTCTATGTCAGGCGCGGCCAATTAAGACACCTGCAAAGCCGCCTGATATATACGTTAATCATTATCCTTGCCATCGATGCCTTCCGTACTTTGTTTGAGAGCCTCTATTTTGGTGCCTGGTACACATCGCTTGCCGGATTTATCCCAAAAGAGGTCCATACCTTTCTGGTACGTCCTGAAATACTAATAATTCCCAAATTCCTGAATGTGATAGCTGCCGCTGTTATCATAGCCATTTTGCTCCGCCGCTGGCTTCCCCAGGAAGAGTCCGAAATGAGTCAACTGGAGTCAGTAATAAAAAAACGCACTTCTGAATTAGTCGCAGTAAATTATAAATTGAGAAAGGAAATCATCGATCGCAAGCAGGCAGAGGATCACATTCAACATCTTCAGACCGTCCTGACGGCGATTAGAGACATCAATCAGCTTATTGTGCGTGAAAAGTACCAGAAGAAACTATTGCAGGGGGCCTGTGAGATTCTTAATCAAACCCGTAATTACAGGCTAATATGGATAGGCCTGATCCAAAAAGGGACTAAAGACATTCTGCCCGCAGCACAAGCAGGCTTCGATGCAACCTACCTGAAATCAATAAAAATAACCTGGGCCGATTCAGCGTCCGGTAAAGGACCCACAGGGAC
>VAPC010271720.1_pt1 | contig 13886 bp, 14 predicted proteins | sample 3395121 | NCBI WGS metagenome assembly VAPC01 (sample SAMN08290434, study PRJNA428436) | hydrothermal vent metagenome | isolation source: Deep-sea hydrothermal vent chimney | place: Indian Ocean: Southwest Indian Ridge | depth 1711 m m
ATTGAGGGGGACCATTCAAAATGATATCCTCAAGGAATATATTGCTCAAAAAGAATACATCTTCCCGCCGGAACCATCCATGCGACTGGTAACGGACACCATTGAATTTGGATCTAAAAAAGCACCATTATGGAATACCATCAGTATTTCTGGATACCATATTCGGGAAGCTGGAGCAACAGCTGTTCAAGAACTTGCTTTCACCCTGGCGGATGGACTGGAATACGTGCGCTGGGCAATTGAAAGGGGTTTAAAGGTTGATGATTTTGCTCCCAGGCTGTCCTATTTCTTTAATGCCCACAACGATTTCTTTGAGGAAATAGCTAAATATCGGGCTGCCCGCAGAATTTGGGCCCGGGAGATCCGCGAGGTATATCAGGCTAAAAATCCCCGATCCTGGTTAATGCGATTTCATACTCAGACTGCCGGAGTTTCCCTAACAGCTCAGCAGCCGGAAATCAATATTGTCAGAGTCGCAGTACAAGCTCTGGCTGCAGTCCTGGGAGGCACTCAATCGCTGCACACCAACAGCATGGACGAAGCCCTGGCTCTGCCCTCACAGCAAGCAGCCACAATTGCCTTGCGGACCCAACAGATCATCGCTGAGGAAACAGGAGTGATTAACAGTGTTGATCCTCTGGGCGGATCCTATTTCCTGGAAGCTCTTACCGACAAAATGGAAAGCCAGGTTTATGAATATTTTGATAAAATAGATGATCTTGGTGGTGTTTTGCCAGCTATTGACCAGGGATTCTTCCAGGGAGAGATTTCGGATTCTGCTTACCGGTATCAGCGGGAAATCGATCAGCAGGTCAGAACGGTCATTGGTGTAAATGCCTATAAAGACCAGAAGGACCCCGAGATCCCACTGCTGGTAATTGATCCAGAGGGTTACCAGAATCAGGTTGAACGCCTGGAGAAGCTTAAAAAAGAAAGAGACTCCGGTCGGGTAGGACAAACCCTCGATCAATTGAGGATTGCCTGCCAGGGGACAGAAAATACGATGCCGTATATACTTGAGGCAATTCACGCTTATGCAACACTGGGTGAGATCACCCAGGTCATGAAAGATGTGTTTGGTATATATAGAGAAGAAAATTGGATTTAAAAGGAAAATGTCGTGAGTGACCTGAAATTCAAACCACTGGAAGATTTATCCTACGAACATGCCCTTCAAGAGATGGAAGAGCTTGTCAATAAGCTGGACACCGGGGAAAATGACCTTGAGAGCACTTTATTGTATTATGAACGTGGTCAAGCTCTGGCATCTTATTGTTTATCCCTGCTTGACAATGCAGAATTAAAAGTTGAAGAAGTTTTGAAGGGGGAAAATGAGTCTAGCTGATTTATTGTTTTTTAATCCCATATTATTGGCAGCATTAACTGCCTGGGCTGTAGCCCAGACAATCAAAGTACCGATTGAGTTCTTATTGCTAAAAAGGTGGAATTGGGCCCTGGTGTTTCAGTCTGGTGGAATGCCAAGTTCTCATTCCGCAATGGTCAGTGCAGCAGCACTTTTAATTGGTTTGCATATTGGTTTTGATCAACCAATATTTGCCCTATCAGCAATCCTGGCGATGATTGTGATTTATGATGCTACAGGAGTTCGCAGGGAGGCTGGTAAACAGGCAGTCTTGATCAATTCCATAATCGAAGAAATAGCCAAAGGCAAAATGCCTCCCCAGGATAAACTGAAAGAAGTCCTTGGCCATACCCCGGGAGAGGCATTCTTAGGAACAATTCTGGGTTTATCTATTGCCGTGATAATCTGGCTGATCGTTCGTTAAGACTGGCGAAAGGTTTTAGCCCTTTCCCCCATTTTCCAACAGTACATGATCCGGTCCCGCCTGGTCAAGATCCCAGGGATAGATGATATATGCATCTGTAATTGCCCCGTAATAATCCGGATGATAATTTAATAAATTTCGATAAGGGTTGTAATGCAGCACGCAGGTCCAGGCCATTCCCCCTGCACTTTCCACTTGTTTGTGTACAGCCCAGGTTGTGCGTCCGGAACCCCAGGCATTGTTTACCACCAGCACCTTTTTCTCAAGCAGGATCTCATCTTCGGGAAAGTGGAGAAAGCTAGGCCAGGAAAATAATTTGGATGGTTCCATCTCATTGCCAGGCGAAAATTCCACCTGGGCGATCTGCAATTCTGAGATTCCTGCCGCTGAGGCGAGAATTCCAGCCGGGATAACACCGCTGGGGGAAACCATCACAATGCTGTCAAAGACGGTTTCAAATTGAAGAACGATTAATGAGACCAGTTTACTGACTTCCTGCCAGGAGATGATCTCTTTTCGGGGTTCATTCATGCAGCCATGCTCCAATAAAAGCTAATAACACTATTTCATTATAGCAATTATTTTAATATGGGGTGAAGAGATATTTTTCATATTTCAATTTCAGCCTGTCCTGAGCCCTTCGACTCCACTTCGTTTCGCTCAGGACGGGCAAGGCGAAGGACTCTGAGAGCTGGTGTGTTTTGATGACCACAACCAATTCAGCTCATTGAGCCCTTTGGCAAGCTCAGGGTGAACGCAGTCGAAATGGCGATTTCAATATGCCCCAGGAGTCAATCTCCCGGAATCTCCGCAGCGGCATTTTCCAGGATCTCAAACCCCATTTCTAACAACTTTTCAAGTGATATCAAATCAGGGTGGGGAGCGCCGAGGGTTTTAGCGATCGATGCCCGGACCCCGCTGGCTTGATGCGCCCAGGGTGTATCAGCAGAAATCCTTTCAAGCCGTTCGAGCAGGATCTGAGATCTGGCGATCGTTAACGGTAGATTTTCGATTGTCATCAGAATTTTTATCTACCCTCAATTACAATTCAAAAAGCATGCCGGGAGGGCAGGCTTTTTGATCAATATATCGGTAAACTGTGGTCAACATACGCAGCCCAGGCGTTAATTCCCCCTTTCAGGTTTTTAACTTTTTCAAATCCTGCGCTGGCGAGGATTTCCAGGGCTCGGGTAGACCGGGTGCCTGTTTTGCAATACAGCACGATGTCTTCGGCACTATCTAATTCAGATAGTCGGGCGGCGAATTGACCCAATGGAATCAATTCGGAACCCTCCAGGTTTGAGATCTCCTGTTCATGAGGTTCCCGGACATCGATCAGCCTTAGATTTGCCCCGGATTGTAACCTCTCTGATAGTTCATCAGCAGTGATATCCCAATTATCCCCTGCAGACCCTTCATCGTGGCCATGGGTCGGTAATCCACAAAAATCCTCATAATCGATCAGTTCGGTGACTTCAGGATTCACTCCGCAGACCTTGCACTCCGGATTTTTGGCCAGCTTCACTGTCTGGAATGATAAATCGAGGGCGTCATACAGCAGCAGTCTGCCTATTAATGTTTCTCCGATGCCCAGGATTAACTTTAAAGTTTCTGTTGCCTGAATGCTTCCGATGGTTCCCGGTAAAACACCCAGGACACCTCCTTCGGCACAGGATGGTACCAGTCCCGGGGGAGGAGGTTCGGGGAATAGACAGCGATAACAGGGTCCTTCTTCTGCATAAAAAACGCTGGCTTGACCATCAAACCGGAAGATTGATCCGTAAACATTGGGCTTCCCTGTTAATACACAGAGATCATTGACCAGGTAGCGGGTAGGAAAATTGTCAGTTCCGTCGACGATAATGTCATACGGTTCGGCAATAACAAAGGCATTTGCGGATGTGATCATCTCATTATAAATATCAACCTGTATTTCAGGATTGAGATCCAACATGCGGTCTCGCGCTGATTCTACTTTTAGGTCACCTATCCGGGATTCACCGTGGATGATCTGCCTCTGTAGGTTGGAAAAATCAACCACGTCATAATCGACCAGGCCAATTCTTCCCACTCCAGCAGCTGCTAAATATAAAGCTACAGGGGATCCTAATCCGCCTGATCCGATTACCAGGACTGAGGCAGCCTTTAATTTCTGCTGTCCAACCAATCCTACATCAGGAATTAATAAGTGCCGGGAATAGCGGAGGATCTCCTGGTGAGTTAATTCGGGGAGCATTTGATCTCCTTTGGACATTTCTGGTTGACCGCCAGCGATTGACGGGATGATTATTATGGTGTCGCCATCTTCAAGGGGCGTACCCAATCCTTCCAACTGAGTGACGTTTTCTTCACCCAGGAAAACGTTTACGAATGGGCGTAGCTTATCCTCATCATTGAAAAGATGTTTCTTTAGTTCAGGATGACGTTCAACCAATGCACCAAGCACATCGGCTACTGTTTCGCCGGGGAGGGTGATCACACTCTCCCCGTCTGCATAAGGGCGCAAGGGGGTAGGAATCTTTAAAGTTGGCATTTGTACCTCTTCTGCTAAAAATTATATATCCAGCCTGGCAGTTTTTTTATCAGCAGCCTTTTCTATTAACCACAGTCTCGCAGTGCGAAGCTGGAGTGATTTCCAAGGTGCCGGCTTGTTCAAAAGGTGCCAGGTAGGATCTTAAACTGGATTCATCCTCTGCTTCCAGAACCAAATTGAAGGTGTGTTTCCCATCCAGTACCGCGTCAGCGAGAATCTTCACCCCATGCGAACGAGCATTGGCTGGGCTGAGGTGTTCCAGTAGATAATTGCCCTGGGTGGGATCTTTAGCGGGACAATTGTCCGCAGAATGTGTGTGTACTGCAAAAAAAAGAGACATTATTAACCTCACTTTGATAATATGTTGATATTTTCTTCCAAAAATCTTTCCCTGTCATCCTCCAAACGCCAGCATCTGCTGCCGCTTGATTTTCCAGATTTAATACTGGTGATCAAATAGGAATACCAGGGTATAGCATACTCCCTGTCAAATTCCGAAGGCTGGTTGGGGTGGTCAGGATGGGAGTGAAAGATCCCGATGATACTAATACTAAGACGTTCAGCTTCCCCTTCACCCCGGAGCATATCCTCGGCAGTTATCAGATAACGATTGTGCCGGGCGGTATCTTCCCGGGAATTAGTGAGGAAAAGAAGGTTAGAGACAACGCGTTTTCCATTCTTTTCTGTACCCAGCATAAGTCCGGCACCTTCTTCGGGATAAGCCTTTTCTCCATGAAGGTGGATTTGATCCAAAATTTCCTCAGGTATATTGATGCTCATGACCCTTTCCATAATTTTTCGTCACTTAAGTATTTGAAACCGGCATCCGGAAATACAGTTACAACCACACCTTCGTCGAGTTCACCTGCCACTTCCCGGGCCGCCACAGCTGCAGCTCCGGAGGATATACCTATAAAATATCCTTCTTCTCTAGCCAGGCAGCGGACCATATCATAGGCATCTTCTGTTTTTACTTCAATAATCCGATCAGCTGCTGCTGGATCATAAATTCCCGGCTGGATGGCTGAGTGCAAATGTTTTAATCCCTCCAATCCATTAAAGGGAGAATCGGGTTGAACCCCAATTACCTTAACACCCGGATGGTGATCCGCAAAATAGCGCGACACACCTGTCATTGTGCCAGTTGTTCCCATTCCCACCACAAAATGTGTTATTTTTCCGCGGGTTTGCTCAATGAGTTCTGGCCCGGTGCTTTTATAATGTGATTTCCAATTTTCTGGATTATCGTATTGGTTGGCATAATAATATTTTTCGGGGTGATCTTTTACCAGCTGCTGTGCAACCCGCATGGCGCCATCGGATCCTTCCAGGGGATCGGTCAGAATTAACTCAGCACCCAGGGCTTCCATGATTTTTACCCGTTCAGGACTGGCATTGGATGGCAGCGTCAGGGTTATCGGAATTCCAAGGGCGGAACCGAAAGTTGCATAGGCGATACCCATATTTCCAGATGTTGAATCCAACAGATGCATCCCGGGCAGGATTTTCCCCTGATGCAGTGCATGCTGGATAATTCCCCAAGCTGGCCGATCTTTTACTGAACCGCTGGGATTAAACCACTCCGCTTTGGCAAATACCTGGACCCGGCTGGTCGTATGATCAGATAACGTGACCAAAGGCAACAGAGGGGTATTGCCAACCAGGGATGGCATTCCCTCATCAAGCGATATTCTTTTTACATACGGTTTCAAATCCTGCATTGATTGCTTCCTATTAAATGAAAATTGACCAACTTGTCTGGGAAGTTGAGTTCTTCCGGAGATCTGCGGAAATCGCTCATACTTCCAGGACTGGATTGATCAGTTTAATTTCTGGAAGCAGATTTACGATCCCCGCTGTATACAGGAGCAAATGAAAATCATAAAACAATCCAATTATTATGAATAAGTTGACACTTATTGTAATTCCATCTGGGCTTTTGTCAACCCCGGTGGGTTTAAATATGCCTTGTTTCCTCAAGATAATGATGGGGAGAAGTGTTTCCTTCTTACTTTCATAACGCCCTTGAGAGGAATGCGGACATTATTTGATCCTCTTTAAAATAGCGTCTTATAGACGTTCAATTATCTCCCGGTCATGAATGACCGGGCAATTACCTGTGCCTGCTGAAGCAGGCTTTTTTGATTCCTGGATTTCCATGTTGATCTTTTCAGTACCCCTGAAATGGTGTTGTTTCTGGTTCTTTATGTATCGGACAACATATTGCAGATCTTGTTCCCCAAATGAAAAAACCGAGTATTCAGACTGCCAGAAGAATTTTTCTTCTCCAAGGTTTGATTTGTTAAGTTTAGTAGAGGAAACAGCCTTTATTTGTCCAATAAATCTTGATATTGTGATAGATGCTGGTATAGATACGGCTAGATGAATATGATCATCAGTTCCATTCAAAGCATGAATGGTACCTCCCAACCCAATTGCTTTTTTGGCTATGAAAGTATGTAACTGTTCCTCAATTTCTGCTGTTATGTTTGGTTCCCTGTTTTTTTTATACTCCAGATAATATGATAAAAGAGCTTAGAGTATGGCATCAATTCCCCCTGTTGAATGATTTTGTTGAGGTCTCTTTTTGAGGATAAACGGAAATATAGGATTATTCTAGCCCGATAGGGCGCTGGTTTTAGCCCGGTGATTTATCACAGGGCAATCTCGGGATGTGCTAGAAACCTTCAGGCATTTTATTCACTCCTGACTCTCTATAATCCGCCAGCCCCGGTTTTCGGCGATTTTTCGGAGTTCTGGGGAGGGGGTTACCGCAACAGGTGCTTCACTGAGTTCCATCATGGGTAAATCGGAGATCGTATCACCATAGGCTGCTGTGATTTTCTCGTTTTTATATCGGGCCAGTATGTTATCTGCTTTCTGCTGGTAAGCATTTACCGGTGATGAAACGCCGGTTAGTTTATTCTCCTCATATATGAGAGAAGAACCAATTGAATCTGCGCCAATATGGTCCGCAAACCGGTCAACAAAGGGTTGGTAGGCGCTGGAGACAAGCACAATTTTGTTTCCGGATGTTTTATATTCTTCCAATTCCTTAATCAGATAATCTCTTCTTTGCGACCACATCTCATTTTCAACGATCCATTCGGCGATCTTATTAAATTCATCCGGGGAATATCCCTTAAGAAGATTAATTTCCCGATGCATCCACTCGGTCATAGCCTTTTTCCTATCAAGAATACCTGCCTGAACCAGTGGATACCGCGGCAGCCACCTGAAAAGGAAAATGCGGTACACCCAGGGATTCAGGTAGGTCAGGTAATACTTCTGGAGGGCTTTCCAGCTGGAACCGGTTGTCAATGTTCCTTCAATATCTGAGATAACAATAGACATAGGACCTATCCTTTTAAAGGATGGAAAAAATGATAATTATAACTGTTTATCAGCAGAGCGTTCTTTGGTAAATGATACCAGCACAACACCGAAGATTATTAGCAGAGCTCCCAGGATCTGCCATCCTCCCAATCTTTCTCCCAGGAAGATATTCGCCAGTATGGCCGCAAACAAGATTTCAGCAGTTGCCGTGATGGACGCTACGCTTGCAGGCAGGATCTGGAGAGCTTTTACGTAAAGTCCAAATCCCAGTATGGTTGACATCAGCACAAAACCGAGGATCCACCCCAGAACACCGCTTCCAGCTGGCCAGGGGTCTGGCCTGGCGCCCTGGAAGATAAATATTGTCATTGTGCCAATGGCGAAGACATAAAATGTTATTGTCCAGGGATTGTAATCAGCAGTGAGTCTTTTGCCAAAGAGGAATAATGAGCTATAAGTAAGAGCTGATAGGATCGCAATTCCAAAACCTTGGGGATCTATTATCCAATTTCCTCCAATAATTGATCCTGCTGCCAGAACTGTCCCGCCTGCTGCGGCCAGAATAGCCAGCACCTTCCGAAAGTTGAGGGACTCCTTAAAGAACACACGCGCCATGATAGTTACAAAAACAGGAGCGGTGCACTGAATCACTGTTGCCAGTGAGGCGCCCAGGGTTAAGACGGACATATTCCAGAATATGTGAAAAGCCCCTATGCTGATTGCACCCATCGCGACCAGCCAGGGGATGTCCTTCTTTTTTAGGTGCAGCAGTTTGGGACGGATGATCAAGATACCCACCAGTAATATCAGGGAAGATATCAAATCCCTCCAGAATGCCAAACCAACTGCAGATAAGCCACTTTTTTCAATGATATTAATAATGAAAATACCAGAAGTTCCCCAGCAAGCTGTTGCAATCAGAACCAGAAATATTCCTGTTAATCTGGAAGGGTGGAGTTTTTGAGAGTGGTTCAATTGCAGCACCTATCAGGGAGCAAGCTTCATACCTTCAATATAAAAGTCGTAAAAATTAGCGGACTGATCCAGGTCTACCTGTTGAGATTTTTTGGCCAGCATTTCTCCCAGAGCAAAACCCTCATCAGTTGTGAACATGGCTGCGCCAAAACCCGCCCCATTGGCTACTGTTTCTACAATTCCTTTTGCTACGGGGGGGATCATGCCTAATTCCAGGATGGCATCGATATCCACCTCGCCGCCAAATGAGCCTGTAAGGTAGATATGCTGGAGATCGTTGGGAGCCAAACCCAACTGATCCATCAACACATCAACTGCAGCGCGGATAGCGCCATTAGCTTTCTGTAACTCCCGAATATCGATCTGGGTTAGATACAGCTCCGGTTCTGGACAAAATTGGATTCGTTTGACCCCGTCTTTAGTATCAACGGGTATCAAGCCAGAATCACCTTCCGGGTTGATGCGGCCGCTGATATCAATTAGGCCTGCCCGACGGAATTCGGCAATAGCAGACAGGAGACCTGATCCAGTTAATCCAACCGGGGGGGCATCAGCAATGGTGGTCAATTCCAGCCCCTCTTCCGTAAGCTTCACTCGAGTTATTGCCCCGTCTATAGCCCGGGATCCGCATGATATATTCACTCCTTCAAACGCAGGTCCAGCTGCTGTTGAGGCGGTTAAGATCTTTTCCCCATCAGTGATCATTACTTCGCCATTTGTGCCCAGGTCTATGGCGGCTATGGGACCAGGAGGATCATCAAATCCAAAGTAAGCCAGACAGGCCAGGGCATCAGATCCCACAAATCCACCAATAAGGGGGGGCAGGGAGACCTGAACACCCTCGGGAAAGATACCTTCCATGATGTCATTTGCATTTGGGATTGATCTGGTATCGTGGGGTTGGAAGGGAATAAAAGCCAGGTTGTTGACCGGCAGCCTGGTCAGCAAATGGTGCATGGCAGTGTTGCCGACAATGGTTACTCTTCCAATTCGTCCCCAGGTTTTGGGGGATAAATTCAGGGAATCCACGGCCTGGTTAATGGATGCCAGTGCCAGCCGATGTAATCGCTCAGCGTTTTGAGGATTATCCAGGGCAGCCGCCAGGCGGGAGATCACATCTGAACCATATACCGTTTGTTGATTGAGACCCCCACTTCCAGCAGCGACCTCACCATTATCTAGAGTTGTTAAGAATGCAGCTACTGTGGTCGATCCAAGATCTATTGCCAATCCTAGCGGGACATCAGGTTCCTTTTTGTAGCGCGAACTGCCTTTAAATATCTTATTGGAATAAACCACAATGGGCGAAAGAATGAGGCGTGTTTCGCCCTGGACCTGAGCCCGACAGGCGAGGCGGTTATTAAGGGCAATTTCTCCCTTAGTCAGGTTCTTGATTTCTATTTCATCAGGAGGGGCGGTTCCGAGTTCTACCAGGACTTTGCATTTCCCACAAGTTCCTCTGCCAGCACAGGGTTGTTCAAAGGGAAGTCCTGAAGCGGAAATGACGTCTCCCAACAGAGCGCCATCCTCGGCGATTATCGTTTTTGTTTCACTGCCATATATCAGCGTGACTTGAGGCATCCTGTACTCCTGCCTATTTGATCAGCTTCGTTTTTGATTAACTATTTTTATTGCCAGATCTGCAGCTGAAGCTGCATTGGAAGCATATCCATCAGCCCCGATCTTATCTGCAAAATCCTGGTTAACAGGGGCGCCGCCAATTAAAACGCTCAGCTGGTCTCTGACACCTGAATCTTGAAGAGCCTGTATTGTTCGATCCATTGACATCATGGTTGTGGTCAGCATGGCGGACATACCCAGAATGTCTGGCTGCAATTCGTTCATTGCGTCAACAAATTGCTGGGGATCAACGTTTTTTCCCAGGTCAATTACTTCAAATCCAGCTCCCTCGCACATCATGCCTACCAGATTCTTTCCAATATCATGCAAATCACCCTTAACGGTTCCCAGCACAATTTTCCCGACGGGTTTTGATCCGGTCTCCGCCAGAATGGGGCGGATGATATCCATGGACTCCTGCATGGCTTTGGCAGATCGCAGAACTTCAGGTACAAATACCCTACCTGCTTTGAATTCAATGCCAATATGGTCCATGCCGGGCATCAACCCCTGACTGAGGATCTTGTCTGCAGATGTGCCTGCATCCAGGGCAGAGAGGGTGATCTCAGCAATTTCATTGAAGTTGCCTTCTATGAGCAGAGCTGTAATTTCAGATAAATGTTCACTCAATGGGTGGAACCTCCTCTCCCGATTGAAACGGGATCCCGGAATTTATTTTGACCGGGCACGGTAGGATTTGATCCAATTCATGCCAAATTCATCCCTACCCAGTACTAGGTCAGCGCCCAGGATAGCGAGCCGAACTTCTTCTTCAAGGGGATTAGTGATTGGACAAGTTAATCCTGCCTGGATAGCCATAGACAGGAAAATTGCGTTGATAGAAGGTCGATCAGGCATACCGAAGGATATATTGCTGGCTCCGATGGTCATATTTGTGCCGAATTCGTTGACTACCATTTTGATGGTATCCAGGGCAATTTTTCCAGCTTTATGATCGGAGCCCATGGTCAGTGCCAGGGGATCAACGACCAGCCTGTCCGTGCTAATGCCAAGCTTAGCTGCCCTTTCGATTATCTTTTCCGCAACTTTTAAGCGATCTTCAGCTGTGGGTGGTATACCATCGTCATCCATGCATAACGCGATGACTGAGGCGTCATATTCCTTGACTAGCGGGAGTACACTGGCAAGGCGTTCTTCCTCACCGTTTACCGAGTTTATCAGGGCTTTTCCTTCATATATGGATAAAGCAGCTTCCAGGGCTTTTTCATCTGCCGTGTCAAAACACAGCGGCATATCGGTTACTTCTTGAATGACTGAAATCATATCCTTTAATAATTCGGATTCATCTGCGCCTGGAACACCGGCATTCACATCGATGATTTTTGCGCCAGCTTCAACCTGGGCAATAGCATCAGATTTCACCATATCAAAAACCCCGCTTTTTAGTTGGTTAAGCAGCGTTTTACGGCCAGTTGGATTTATCCTTTCCCCGATGATCACTGTGGGGTTATCACGATTAATTTCAACAGATTGGGATTTTGAGGTAACAGTTGTGGTGAGATTTTTTGCCATGATATCTCCAAATTTTCAAATAATGTTTATATCAAACATCTAGTATAAACTAATTCTTTGGCTCATGAAATTTATCTTATCTTACTGAGAGTTAATCGGGTGATCCTAAATGATTATCTCAAAAGTTAAATGAAAACACGGCCAGGTGTGCACTGAACCCCAAAAATAGGACATAAAATTAAGGACACCTCTCGTACATTTAACTATATGGGAGGTATTTGCATGTCTTTCATCATGGACTGAAGTCCTCAGATGGGTCTTCGCCTTCGCTCAGACCAAACGTCCCCCTCCGGGGACGTATCGATAAACTTTTACAGGGACAAGGATCTACCCAATGGATCTTAGTACCTTAGGGATCATTTGTCCGTTAAGCGTCGATGCAGATCGACGATCGGACATCCCTCGATTTCTGAGGGATGTACCCACTGAGGATTTCAATCCCTGAGCTGGGGAAGATCAAACCAGGTTATTAAACCTCATTTAGAGCAAAACTGACGCCTGAATTCTAACGGCGTCAGTTTGTATAAAATATTCAGAGTGGGATCTATTCATTTGTCCGGTTTTCAGGGTGCATACGAGGATAGATAAACCAGCCGGGATTTATTTTTAGGTCAATATTTTTATCAGATCTCAGCCAGGGCTTCAGCCATAGCCCGGATGTGTTCCGGGGTGCTTCCGCAGCAGCCGCCGATCAGCCGGGCGCCTTCTTTCCAGACCTTCGTGGTATAGGCGGCCATCACCTCAGGGGAACCGTCATAAATAATCTCGGTTCCCACCATTTTCGGGACGCCTGCATTGGCTTTGGCGATAATAGGCAGTTTTGGATCCGCAGCTTGTATAGCCTGGATGGCTTCGATTAACTCAGCCGCCCCGGTGCCGCAGTTTGCACCTAATAATTGGATATCCAAAGTTTGAAGTTCACCGACTGCGCCTTCAGGACTCACTCCCATCATGGTTCGTCCGTGGCTGTCAAAGGACATGGTTACAGCAATTGGAAGGTTGCTGACCGAACGAACACCGGTTATGGCAGCTTTAACTTCTTCCAGGGCACTCATGGTTTCGATCCAGAATAGATCCACCCCGCCTGCTGCCAGGCTGGCTGCCTGGTCCGCAAAGGATTGTTCCGCCTGGGCAGCGCTCATAGTTCCCAGGGGTTCCATAAGCTGTCCGGTTGGTCCAATCGACCCGGCTACCAGGACTGTTTGGGCTGCCCCATCTGCTTCAGCGCGAGCATTTGCCCCAGCAGCCTGATTTAATTCAACCACCCGTTCTGAAAGTCCATGTGTTTCCAACCGTATAGATGATCCGCCAAAGGAGTTGGTGAGGATGATCTGCGATCCGGCCTGGATGTAATCCCGATGGATCTTCCTGACTAAGTTGGGGTGAATAACATTCCATTCTTCAGGAGATTCACCAGCTTCCATCCCGGCATCCATCAGCATAGTGCCCATAGCGCCATCCAACAGGATCGGCTTTCCGGACTGGAGCAGGCTGTTGAGTTTATCCATCTGGTCTCCTGATTTTGCTTTGAATAATGGTATCCTGGAATTTTTCCCAGGCCAGCTGATAAGCCGCATTCTGTCTGGTGAAAAAACCGGTTTACGCCCCGAAGGGCTTCCTCCCTTATCTTTCACTGAGATGATTATCTGTCTGGGGTGTACTTCTCAGCACACCTCGGTGCAGCCCACCTGGAATTCGAGGGAAACGAGCAGCTTCCCCTCCCGAAGGAGTTCATCCCTGTTTGGCCTTGCTCCCGATGGGGGTTGCCCGGCCGCAGGCATTACTGCCTACGCCGGTGGTCTCTTACACCACCATTTCACCCTTACTCCCGAAGGAGCGGTATGTTTCTGTGGCCCGATCCGGCAGATCTCTCCGCCCCGGACGTTATCCGGCACCGTGCTCGATGGAGTGCGGACTTTCCTCACCCCCCGAGGGGGGCGCAACCATCTGGCTGACCTGGGAAGTCCATCATAACATGAGTGATGGGTTTCTAATAGGGGATAAGTGCTTTCTTGATCCGGGCATTAGAGATACTTCGATCTTGGCTGGAAATTTAAGAGGTGTGAGGCTGTTTTTCGATCTGAAATCCTGCCCGGGCCAAT
>VAPC010088643.1_pt1 | contig 13812 bp, 10 predicted proteins | sample 3395121 | NCBI WGS metagenome assembly VAPC01 (sample SAMN08290434, study PRJNA428436) | hydrothermal vent metagenome | isolation source: Deep-sea hydrothermal vent chimney | place: Indian Ocean: Southwest Indian Ridge | depth 1711 m m
GCTGTCTGGGGAGGAGACTACAAGCTGATATACTATCTTGAAGAGAAAAAATCTCTGCTTTTTAATCTGAAAGAAGACCCTGGTGAGCTAAAAAATCTCTTTGATAAGGAGACTGAAGTTGGTCAGCGTCTGCTTGACTTGATTCAAAACAGCCTTAGAAAGGCTAATGAAAGAATCAGCACGAGAGAGTAACAGAGAGTCGAATCTTCATCATTATAGGTAAAATTCCAGACCAATTCTGAAAAGTCCATATCATTTTTCTTTTTCGTCACTCAGCCTATTTATCTCGTAGAGACTTGCAAGTTTGTATTGCTTGATTAGCTTAGGAACACTGAAGCTAGTGAGAAACAACCCTTTTTTATCCAAAAATCCTTCCAGTGTTTGTATTTGCTCATTGACTATTATTAATATGCGATTACTGGAATCTAAATCCGAAGCCAAATACTTAACAGGAATATCATATAATTTGAAGTAGTATATTAAGGGAGGGTCTGGAAAGGAAGCATCCAAAACTCTGTCTCCAGGCTTAAGATAATCCTTCAGGAAAACAGCAATCTGTTCATTATCTCTTAGTTCCTTAGAACAATGAGGGTCGCTAGCATAATAAACTGCTTTTAGCTGAACAACATTTAAACTTAACCAAAATGACAGAATAATAGCTACTATTGCAAATATTCCAGACTTGTAATGGCTGGTTTTTAATTCAACTGGTCTTAGAAAATAGCTCACTCCAGAGCAAGCTAATCCTATATATAGCGGCAGCAGAAACAGCCAGACTCGAGGGGAAGGGACCACTCGTTGAACAATTAAGATAAGAATACACCCGATGGCCACTGCTAAAATTACTGGAACACGATGAATACTCAATCGTTTATGGAAAACCAATGAAATAAAGAATCCGATTACCAGAAAAAAGCTTAACACAGAGGGGATACCTTCGTTCCAATATTTCCATACTAAACTAAGGGAGGGCGGAAATTCCGCAATCAAATATGACCAAGATTTCGATGCCACATATGGGTTAGCTATAACTGATTTCAAGCCAGATATTGCAAAAACCGGGGCATACAACATAAATGTCAAAAGAGCTGAGATGATTAAAAAGATAAACATATTTTTTAGTAAATGGATGCGACTAAGACCTGTGTTTTGAAAGACAATCGAGAGAAAAAGCCAAATTACGACTATTCCAAACGGGAATAACATAATCGGGATTGTATAAAAACCAAGTGCAGATAATATAGCAAACAGTAGCCATGCAGCTGAGTTTGTGCTCTGTTTGAGATATGTAGAAAGAGCAAGGATAAGCAAGAAAATCAAGCATACCATAGTGTATCCACGAGCATATGTGGAATATGCAACAAGCACTGTAGAAGACGCAATAATACCTGCAGTCAAAAGCGCTGCATACTTATTGTAAAAAATGCGGATTACAATATAGGATGCTGGAACTAAGAGTATCCCGGCAAGTAATGCAGGCAGACGGATTACCCATGGCTGGTTGCCAAGAAGCAAATATGCCATATGAACCAAAAATGTATGAAAGAGATGATTGTTTGGAGCAGAATAATTTGAAAGCCCGATGTATAAAGGCATTACTGCATAACCAAAGAAGGTAACGGCTTCATCATTAGAGATTGGCTGAAATAGGAAGAACAGTCTGATTGAAATTGCTACCAGCAGTATTATAAAAAGACTAAAGAGATGTATTTTATCTTCTTTTTTTACTGCCTCATTAAAATGCTGAGAAAGTTCCCTTATGAAAGAAGATAATGACGTTAACATATTGGAAGTATATTGCTGGAGTTGTCGTCTACTTAAATAAAGCAGTCCACTGGCAAGAAACATGACAATTGCGATGAATCTTAACTTGGTAACTATTTGTTCGAAAAGAGCAACAGTAAATTTGTCGGTTTTTCCATATAAAGCATAAGAGTCAATTTTGACTTTTACTGATTCAAAGGGTAAATTTGAAGTCCACAATAAGGCAACCCCAGTTGTAATGAGAAAAACTATTATCAATATCAAACATATTTTAATAAGCTTATCCTTCAATGTTAATTAAATGACCTCCTCAGTTGTTGTACGTTCAATGATCGGAACCACATCCATTTAATAAGTTAAGAAATACCCGAATAAATAAATTACCGAAGAGCAATGAACTTTTCCGTCTGCTAATCTCTTTTGATTCGTAAAACCTTTATACCACAATCCCAGACACTATACAATATATAACTTACATCAAGTAGCATACGATTTTATCACATGTTTTTAGGCATATTAAATAAATCATAAAATATAGTTATAGATAGTACAAATTGAATTGAATCAAAAAAACATATAAAAATTTTGTAATTTCCAGACACAGGGCTATAATAGTTTTTGATATGCTTTATAACCTTATATTTCGACTATGTTTAAGAATCAAATGGTATGTTTGAAAGATAATAATAATAGGACAATTAAGAAGTAATACCATATAAATTTTTTTGACTTAAAAGTCCGATGGAATATTTTTTAATATGTGAAGATTCGTTCACATTCGATGGCATTGACATTTAAAATGCCTTGATTTTAAACTGTTATTTATGTATAAACATTCAGCTTTGAAGTGTATGGATGAAGATGCCCATGGTTTTTACTTTTGGTTTACTGTTATGTATCTTTTAACATTGACGTTATTGTTTGACCTTCTATTTTCTACACCCGCGCACGCGTATATTGACCCAAACGCAGGGGGATTCTTTTTCCAAACGGTTGCCCCTATTATTTTTGGTGCATTAGGTATGATAGTCCTGTTTTGGAAGCGGATAACAGGATTTGTAAAAGGTATAATAAACCGATTCAGAAACCACGACAACCCACCACGGGATGAATAAGTCTAAAACTATAGTTATCCTTGGCATTGATGGAATGGACCCCGATGTTTTTCGCCTTTTGCATGGTCGTGGAGACATGCCAGTCTTAGGCGCTATGGCAGAGGCAGGTAATTTCAGGGTCTTAGCTACATCCAATCCTTCCCAAAGCCCTGTCTCTTGGACAAGTATTGCTACTGGAAGTAATTCCGGTAAACATGGAATATTTGACTTTATACACCGCAACCCTAAGACCTATGTTCCTGAGCTATCGCTGTTTGGCATCCAGCAATATAAAGGTGGTGTGAGGTATACCTCTAATGTGCGATTACCTACACTCTTTGGGCGTGCCATGGAGCGAGGTATACCTGTGACGCTTTTGCGGTGGCCGCTTACATTTCCTGCACCAGAGTCACTGCCTTCAAATAGTCAATTACTTTCAGGAATGGGGGTGCCTGACCTTCTAGGCGCTTTAGGTAAATATTCATTCTATACTGCTGACCATTCAATATTAGAGAAGGACAAACATGGACGAATTTTTCATATAAAGCCAAAAGACGGAATAGTAAAGACTGATGTTTATGGGCCCAGATACCTTGGTTTGAAGGGAATAAAAGAAGCAACTGTTTCGATGACTGTTGAGCGGACATCAGAAGGGCTGAGGGTTACGCTGCCTGATACAATCCTACAATTAAATAACGGGATATGGAGCCCTCATGTCATAATCCGTTTCTCCACAGGTTTGATGGGTAAGGTAAGCGCAGTTACTCGCATGGTCTGCGTTGAATCTGAGCTGTTTCCCTCTTTATTTGTGCTTCCAATGCAGATTTATCCCAAAGACACAACACTTCCGCTTTCATCGCCCCGGACATTTGGGATAGATCTCTGGGATAAGATTGGTCCATATCTAACATTAGGGATGCCCGAGGACACTAATGGATTGAAGGATGGACTTATCCCGGACAATGTTTTTCGAGACCTTTGCAAAGATGTGTTTGCTGAACGGGAACGTATGTTAAACACTGCTTTCGATAGTATTGATAATGGGATATTTGCCTGTGTCTTTGATACCCTCGACAGGATTCAGCATATGTTCTGGCGAGACAAAACTAATCCATTGCAAACAACTGAGGCCAAGGAACCTACCAATGTTGTGGCAGACTGGTATCGGCGCATGGATCTCTTGGTTGGAAGAGTTATGCAGCGAATAGGAAGTGAAATACCTCTCCTTATCCTTTCTGATCACGGTTTTACATCTCTTAATACCTATGTCCATCTTAATAGCTGGCTGGCACAGAATGGGTTCATGGTGTTTAAAAAAGGAGCTAAAGAAGGCGGTGTGCTGTTTGAAAATGTAGATTGGTCCAAAACCCGTGTTTATGCCCTTGGATTTAATAGCGTTTATATAAATATAAAGGGGCGAGAAGGAAAAGGAATTGTTGAATCAAATGAAGCTGATAGTCTTTGTTCTGATTTAATGCAGAGGTTAACAGGATGGACTGAAGATGGCAAATCCATTATCAAGCAAGTATATAAAAGTAGAGAAATATATCCTGGCAATCAAATTAACGATGGCCCGGACCTGGTGATAGGTTACCAAAAAGGTTATAGGGCATCAAGACAAACAGTATTAGGGGAAGCGCCCGCAGGCTGGCTGGTGGAAGATAATCACGACTTATGGTGCGGAGACCACTGCTGTGACCCTTCATTTGTGCCAGGGGTTTTATTTGGAACGAACCTCAATAAAGCTAACATAGAATTACCTGACACAATATCAGTAGAAGGTATTAGCTTAATAATTGAGAAATGGATAAATACTTATCTCCGGGAGCAGGAGAACAATGGCAGTTGATGTTTCGATATTAATAAGAACAAAAAATGAAGAAGATTATATTGAGAAAACATTAGCCGCAGTACTATCTCAATCTTACAATAATTTTGAAGTGATAATTATAGATTCGGGTTCAACAGATAAAACGTTAGAAAGAGCTAAAAAGTATCCTGTGAAGATTTTTAAAATAAATCCTGAAAATTTCACATTTGGATTTTCTTTAAACTATGGTTTTCAAAAAGCAAAAGGAGAATACATAATTTCTCTGAGCGGACATGTTCTTCCATTATCAGAAAATTGTCTTAAAACCTTAATTGCTAATTTTAGTGATGATAAAGTTGCTGCAGTTATGTGTAAGATTCTACCTCGACCAGATTGTAATCCCTTTGATAAGAGAGGCTTGTTAAAAAGATATAATATACAAAAACAGGAAATTACCGAGGGTCCACCTTTTATATTTAGTAATTCTTGTTCAGCTATAAGGAGAGATATCTGGGAGAAAGTGCATTTTAATGAAGCATTAACCGCTTCTGAAGATTACGATTGGGCACAGAAAGTTAGAAGGTTGAAATACAAAATAATTTATGAGCCCGAAGCAAAAGTTTATCATTCACATAATGAAACCTTAAAGCAGATTTATAGAAGATGCTATCGTGAATCATATGCATTTAAAATTCTTGCTGTCTATAAGTATTCATTATTAAGTCTTCTTTTTGACCTGGTTGCAGGGATGATTTATGATATGGTTTACGTGCTCTTTAAAAGAGATAATCTGAAATGGCTTTTTTTGGCTCCTTTTAGGAAACTCTCTATGAATTACGGTAGATTTAGAGGTAGTATTAAAAAATCTGCAAGAAAAAAGAACTATTTACGACAGATGTAGATGACAAATGGAGAATTAAATACCCGAGTGAATTTGGTAGGATTTTTGACATTACTTTAAATGGGTAGTTAAGATAAATTAATAAATTTGATAAAGTAATTTCCCCGGGCATTTTTAGCGATTTTTTGCTTTCCAGTTAAAAAACAGTTTCAACTGTTGATGTAATGAATTTTGAGAATAAGGGGATTCCAGAGAGAATCAAGAAAGCATGAAAGTATTGTTAATTAATCCAGTTACCAGAGAGAAAAAAATGACTGCTACTGGTACTACTCCTAACCTCGGCTTAGGTTTCATAGCAACTTCTCTTAGAAAAAATGGGTTTCAGGTAGATATCTGGGATGGGTTAAAAAAAGGCATGAAAAGAAAGAGGCTTGAAGAGAGATTGAAAATACTTGATTATGATATAGCAGGCTTCCAGGTGTTTACCTGTAGCGTAAAAGATGCCCGGGAAGGTTTAAAAATGGTTAAATCACTTAACCCCGAAGCCGTAACAATAATTGGGGGTCCTCATCCTTCAGGTGATCCAGAAGGGACTATGGCTTATTTAAAGGAAACTGATTTTGCCTTCAGGGGAGAAGCGGAGATCGGCTTACCAAAGTTATTAAAAAAATTAAGTGGTGACAATCCTGAATATCAGTTTGAGGATATACCCAATCTTATCTGGAGGGAAAATGATAAGGTTATTTGTAACCCCTTGCAGCCTATAGAAGATTTAGATTCCTTAGGCATGCCAAGCTGGGATTTAATTAATCCCAATGATTATCCGGCCGGTCCAATAGGAACATTTGCAAGAAATTTTCCTCTAACAACCATTTCTACTACTCGTGGTTGCACCTATGCTTGTACTTTTTGTGCAAACAATACCATTATGGGCAGAACTTTAAGAGCCAGAAGCACTGAGTCTGTTTTGGAAGAAATGCAGCTGTTATATAATAATTATGGGGTTAGGGAATTTCAGATTATTGATGACACTTTTACGTCTGAAAAAGACTTAGTAGTAGGTGTTTGCAAAGGGATTATTGAAAAGGGATTAAAAGTAACTCTGTCTTTTCCCAACGGTGTAAGATTAAATACTCTTGATAAAGAGATTTTACAATGGTTAGAAAAAGCCGGGTGTTATTCGTTAGGTGTAGGGATTGAATCAGGTTCAGAAAAAACCTTAAAGACTATAAACAAAGTGCAAACCCTAAATGAGATAAGGGAAAAACTCGAGTTTATTAAACGAGTTTGCAAAATTGGTATTACAGGTTTTTTTATTGTTGGTTATCCGGGGGAAGAAAAAAAGGATATTTTAGCAACTATTAAATTCTCCAAGGAATTACCTTTAAAAAGGGCACAGTTTGTTGTTTTTCTGCCAGGGCCTGGAAGTGAAATGACTGAAAAGTTAAAAAGCGAAGGGAAATTGAGGAATCTGGGATACGGTGACATTTTTGCACAAAATATAGTTTATGCTCCTGAAAACATGACCTTGAGACAACTAAAGAGACTTAGGCTAAGAGCATATTCGGAGTTTTATTTGAGACCCAGGATATTATTTGGTGTATTGTCAGAGATACAATCAATGGAGCAATTAAAATTTCTTCTTGGAAGGGTTGTACAATTGTTTCACTAATGAAAAAAATACTTCCACATATGTATAAGAGGTATAAGGCTGTCTGGGGCAATGAGGCTGAAATGTTGATTTTGGAACGGGAAATAATGAATTCTAAGCCTATCCTTCAACTCCTCTGGCGGAAATGGTACGAGGATATAGAACGATTTATGTCAGAAAAAGGTTTAAATGTAGAGATTGGTGCGGGAAGTGGATTTACCAGTACATATTTTAAGAATTTAATTCAAACTGATGTTGTACTTACACCCCATATTAACATGTGTGTTGATGCAATGGCTTTTCCATTTAAGAATCGGGCGTTAGATGCAATCATAATGATTGGAGCCTTACATCATTTAAAGAACGTTGATAAATATTTCAGTGAAGCAAGGCGAGTTTTAAAAAAAGGCGGGAAAATTTTAATGGTTGAACCTTATATTAGTTTTCTTTCATATCCGGTATGGCGGTTTTTACATTATGAAGGCTGTAATTTAAAAAGTATATCCTGTGATTCGAATAAATATGCTCGTATTGATGCAAATATTGCTATACCCACAATTCTTTTTAAAAAGGAAAGAAAGCAATTTGAAAAAGATTATCCTGACCTAAAAATTATCTATGAAAATTATCATACAGTTTTTCATTTCTTTGTTTCTGGCGGAGTGACCTATCCAAGCCTGATTCCAAAATTCCTTTTACCCGCCTTATTAATGGCTGAGAAAATTTTACAGCCTTTAGGAAAATGGTTTGGTTCATTTATGACAATAATTATCCAGAAGAATTAAATTCTCGAACTTGCAAAAGGATTTGTAAAGGGATTTCTGACCTGCCGGAGTTGTTGCAGCTTTACTTCTGTCTCTGTTAACTCAGGTAGGTATTCAAGAGGAAATGAAAAAATCAGGAGGGGAGAGTAACACGGCTTGTACCTATAAGATATACCTGCTTAAATCCTCGTCTTTAACAATAGAGTTTAATTTTTCTTTTACGTATTTTGCGGTTATAACTAATTGACCGTTTTTTCTGTCAGGCGCTTCAAATGAAATATCTTCAAGCAGCTTTTCGAGGATAGTATGAAGTCTTCTGGCTCCTATGTTTTCGGTTTTATCATTTACCTCGGCTGCAATAGATGCAATTTCCTCTATTGAATCTTCTTTGAATGTTATTACTACTCCCTCGGTTCCAATAAGTGCAATATATTGTTTTATCAGGGCATTCCGGGGCTCCTGCAGTATCCTGAAGAAGTCGTCTTTTCCCAGCGAGTTAAGCTCAACTCTTATAGGAAATCTTCCCTGCAATTCAGGTATGAGGTCAGAAGGCTTAGCCGCGTGAAATGCCCCTGCAGCTATAAAAAGGATATGGTCGGTTCTTACGGTTCCGTGTTTGGTTGTTACTGCTGAGCCCTCAACTATCGGAAGCATGTCTCTTTGTACGCCTTCCCGTGAGACATCCGGGCCATGGGATGTGCCTTTGCTTGCAATTTTGTCTATTTCGTCTATAAAAATTATCCCATTCTGCTCAGTCCTTTCAATTGCCTCTCTTATAACTCTGTCCATATCAATGAGCTTGTTCGCTTCTTCCTGGGCAATAATCCTCATAGCCTCGGGAATCCTGACTTTTTTTCTCTTTGATTTTTCCGGTATAAGACTTCCCATCATTTCCTTCAGGTTAATCTCAAGTTCCTCCATGCCGATATTTGAAATAACTCCGAAAGGAACAACCTTTTCCCTGACTTCGAGGTCAATATATCTGCTGTCAAGTTTTCCTTTTTTTAGCTGAGTCCTGAGTTTTTCGCGTGTTTCCCTGTAGTGATTTTTTTCATCCGTGACTGTGTCCACCTCGACCGTGGCCGTTCGCCGTTCGGGTTTTATAGGCGGCAGTAAAATGTCCAAAATTCTCTCTTCAGCGAGTTCCTGTGCTTTCCTGTGAACCTTTTCCATTTGTTCTGCTTTAACCATGTTTACTGCTAAGCCGGTCAGGTCCCTTATCATCGATTCAACATCTCTTCCTACATAGCCTACCTCTGTAAATTTTGAGGCCTCTACTTTTGTGAACGGAGCCTGAGATAATTTTGCAAGCCTTTTTGCAATTTCAGTCTTTCCAACACCTGTAGGGCCTATCATAATTATGTTCTTGGGTAGCACTTCATCTTTCAGGTCGCCGGAAAGCTGCTGCCTTCTCCAGCGATTTCTCATGGCAATCGCGACCGCCTTTTTTGCCTCGTGCTGTCCGATTATGTATTTATCAAGTTCTTCAACAATCTTTTTGGGTGTAAGGTTATCCATTTAGCGCCTCTATGGTAATTAATTCATTTGTGTAGATACAAATTTTCGATGTTATCTTCATGGCTTCTTCAGCGATTTTTTTTGGTTCTAACGATGTATGTTCAATTAATGCCTTGGCTGCTGCCTGTGCGTATGGTCCTCCGGAGCCAATGGCAGCTATACCGTCCTCTGGTTCAAGTACATCACCGTTACCTGAAATAATAAAAGAGTGGTTCTTGTCGGCAACTATTAGAAGCGCTTCGAGCCGTCTTAATATTTTATCGGTTCTCCAATCTTTTGCAAGTTCTACCGCAGCCCTTGTTATATTGCCCCTGTGAGTTTCAAGCTTAGTCTCGAATTTTTCAAAAAGTGTGAGCGCATCGGCTGTTGCGCCTGAAAACCCGGTAATGACACTGTCGTTATACATCCGTCGGATTTTTTTTGCATTGTGTTTAAGGACAGTATGCCCGAGCGTAATCTGCCCGTCGCCGGCAATCGCAACCTTACCCTTTTTTCTTATACAAAGTATTGTTGTCCCGTGAGACTGCAAATCGCGTCGTTCCGACATTATTGCCTCCAAATTTTAATTAATAATTAATACTAACAACTAATAACTATTCTTTCCCCCTCTTTGCCATTGGATGTGCTTTGTCATAGACATCCATCAAATGAGCAATATCCACATGTGTATACTTCTGGGTGGTTGAGAGGGATAAATGCCCCAACAGTTCTTGAATCGACCTCAAATCTGCTCCACCATGAAGCAGGTGTGTTGCAAAAGTATGTCTTAATGTATGAGGACTGAGGTGACCTTTGAGGGCAATTATCCTGCCGTATTTGATTACTATACGTCTAATGGTTCTTTGTGTCAACCGACCTCCTCGATTATTTAAAAACAATGCCGGAGACTTTTTCTTCATCAAAATTCTTTCTGGAAGATAATTTTTCATAGCCTCTATAGCTTTTGTGCCTACGGGAAGTATTCTTTCTTTTTTCCCTTTACCTTTTACCCTTACGAGAGATTCTTTTATATTAAAATCATTTATGTCAAGCAGTGTTAATTCAGATACACGCAATCCTGATGAGTAGAGAAGTTCAAGGATAGCTTTGTCTCTTGCTGCGAGAAATGTGTCGCCTTTTGGTGCTTCCATAAGGGCAAAGATTTCATCAACAGTTAAAAATCGCGGCAGGGCTTTCGGCACTTTGGGACTCGCTACAAGCTTGGCAGGGTTCTTTTTTACAACGCTTTCTCTGTGAAGGTACTTAAAAAAAGACCTGATAGTTGCGAGTTTTCTCGAGATAGAGGATTTTTTGAGTTTCCTATAATGCAATGATGCCAGAAAGCTTCTTATATCAAGGTTGTCAATGTCTTGAGGCTTTTTATCTACGAATAACAGGAATTCTTCCAGGTCTTTAATATATGCACGGAGGGTATGCGGAGATGCGTCTCTCTCGGCCTTTAATGAATTGTAAAACTGTTCGATGTATTTATTCAATTCCCGCCTATTAAGCTATCTTTAAGAGATATTGTAATGGTATTTAGATGTGTAGTGCAAGTATTATGAAGCTAAAATAAAATACTCAGCGACTGCTGCCAGCAAGATTAAAATACATACCTTGATGGTTTTAACATATATGCCTGACAGGCGGGCACTGAAATATTCCCTTGTGAGTATAAGACATAGATGCACAGGTGAAAGGAGCACGCCGATATAACCAGAGGCAAATGCAAATGAAATAGCTGCGATGTTCTGTGCATTTTCAAGGCCTAAAATAATCGGAAAAGTACTGCCTACATAACCGATTGTAACGCCGGTCAGAAGTCCTGAAATAAAAGGCAGGATAAAAAGCACAGGCAGAATCGGAATCCCTTCCTTTGAAAAAAATGTGCTGATATTTGCTGCTGCTCCTGAAGAATCCAAAACTGCCTTAAAGGTCATCACACCAAGGATAATTATTACAATATCCCATGAAACCCCCTCTTTGATGGTCTGAAAGATATTTTCAAAGGAATATCGCAGGGCTATGAATAAGCCTATGATTACAGCACCTATGCTTGCTGATAAATCAAGACGAAAAACTATCACCATAAGGAGAATCAGAACTAAAGGCAGAAAGCTTAAAAGCCCGCGCTTTGATATTTTTTTAAACCCCTCTTTTTGCACCTTGATTCCCATAAGACCCCAGATAGTTCCTCCTGCTATGAGACACAGGGCATAAGGCAGATTAACAAGTATAAGGTCTCCAAGCTCGTATTTTGTTATGGCTGATGCAAGTATCAAACCGGGGTAAAGAGGAAGCACGAATTCCCATGGATGCCTGAACAGATAATTTACAAACGCTTTTCTCTCAGGAGTTACCTCTACATCTTTTGATGCCTCCTCCACCATAGGCGCTGAAAAAAGTGCTCCGCCCATTGACGGCAAAAGCCCTATCAGAGCAGGCATTGAAGCCATTAATATCCTTCTGTCCATAACCATGCCTCTGAAAGAATCCATCATCTCCTGCATTATCCCCTTTTTTCTCATTATGTTTTCAAAGACCCTTATGAGGGTAAGCGCAATAATCAGGAGGATAGTTGTTCTGTCAGTAGAGGCATTCAAAAAAGCCTTTAAGAAATCCTGAGGTTTAAATGCATAAATAAGAGCAAGAATCACAGAGGAAAGAGCCATTACAAGACCGAGATTCCATTTTCTTTTTAACAGAAAAATAATGATGATGAATACTAAGGTGATTTTAAGGATGTCAGTCATTGGTTAATATAATAGCAGATAGCACAGTAGAGAAAATTAGTTGAAAGTTTACATGTTTTAAGAATCCCGACACTTTAAAAAATGTAGCTTTGATTCCAGCTAAACCCTTGTTTTTAAAATATATTTTTTAATTCTGCCTACTATATAAAAGCCATTAAAAGTCGGAATCCTTTACACTTTTAATTCCCCCAAAATTAAAAAACCCTTTAAAATCAATTAGTTAATTTTTTGGCACAGAAGTTGCTTAATTACATTTATAGATAGTATATAGGAATAGAATTTATAAAAAAATAATTGATAAGGAGACAAAAAAATGAAAAAGAAAATAATTCTGGCAAGCATACTGACTTTATTAATGATAGCAGTTCTTCCGGGACTGTCAAGCGCTACAATTGTGGTGCCGAGTTATGGAGAGACAGGATGGCAGACTTACTCTCATTACTTTGATGATGACTGGTCAGGTTTGGTTGGAATTGGTGTGAGTGATGAGAGCGATACGCAACAACCATCCTATCTATTAATTGACAATTTTGTGAATCTGGGACCAGCAGGCAATCAGGGGTTTGAAATGGGCAACTTTACAGGCTATACCCTAAACGGCACAGGTTCAGTTGTTCCAAGTGCCACATCTTTTTGGGGAACTGTCTTTACCCCTACTGAAGGCTCTTTAATGGCAATGCTTGACTCTGATGAGAGTGATACTGGTGCATCTACTAGTTTTTTAAATCCTTGGTTGTTGCCTACTATGAGCGCAACTGACGGGTCATGGATAGAGTTTTCGGTTAATGCATTAGCAGGAGACACGGTTTTCTTTGACTGGAATTTCTTCACTACTGATTACACGCCTTATCAAGATTTTGCGTTTTTATACTCAAAACTTCCTGGTGCAGCAGACCTAGAACACGCTGAAATACTGGCAAAGATACCTGAACCTTCAACCCTTATTCTTCTCGGTGCAGGGCTGTTTGGCTTGGGTGCATACAGTAGAAGGAAGTTAAGGAAGTAAGTATATAAATAATGCGCTAAAAGAGGCGTCCCGATAATTCGGGACGCCCTTTTTTAAGGACTAATTATTACCTTTCCTTCTTCTCCCTCTTTTCCTGAAACTTCAACTTTAACATCCAGAAATTTTTTCACAACCTCTATATTTGTCAAAAGGTGTTTTGTAATCTCTGATGTTGTGAAGGACGATTTTTCTTTTGAAAGTGCCAGGAAAGGTACAACCTGGTCCGCAAGTCTTTTTTCAACCGCTGCGCTGCCTGACAGGAAACTGATAAGTTCTTCTGCAGCCTCTTTTCCAACATCTTCAGCTTTTTTACCTATTTTTCCAAGAGATGAAAACCCGGCAGAGGAGTTTTTAAACTCACCAGATAGAAAAAAGAATGTCCCCTTGCCAATACACGGAACAGACAGGCATTCTATATCTGCCTTTAAGGAAGCAGATTTTAAAATTTTTAATGCCGAGGTTTTCTGCCTTTCGGCAATACTTAGAGGCAGGTTGCCGACAGCTGAAACCCCCTTCAGGGTCTTTAAGTCACCTCTTTTTTCAAGTTTGACAGGGAGTAATGATTTAATTGGCTTAATAGATGCCCTTATAATCCCTCCGCCTTTTGGGTAAAACCCCCACTTTTCGATATA